>ERZ795057.203-NODE-203-length-63290-cov-7.196426_pt1 | contig 63290 bp, 42 predicted proteins | sample MGYA00375141_ERZ795057 | MGnify/ENA primary metagenome ERZ795057 (study PRJEB30186, sample SAMN05720163) | activated sludge metagenome | isolation source: Anaerobic digester | place: Hong Kong | collected 2015-01-26 ...
TGTAATAACTGTTGCCGGAACAAAGAGTCATATTCTGTCGGTATTATTCTTTCAGGAGGATATTTCAAATATGGATTGAAGACTATATTTTCTGCACCGATCTTTTGATACACTCCTGATGATACATAATCATACCATTTTTTACCTGATAAATTCCCGATTATTTCAGGTATTAGTATAAATCCGAGATCTGAATACAAATATTTCTTTTCCCCGAGAGGTGATTTCCTGATTTCTTTCCTGATTTTTTTTGTGAATGTCTCCTTAATGTATAGCCCGTGAGCAACTGTCAAAGGATATTTATCTGAATATACGGAGTTAAAAAACCTTTTTTTTAGCTTCCCGTTTTTTTTTACTGTCATCTTCCAGAAAGGGATCCATGACATAAATCCTGCCTGATGTGTAAGTATTTCTGTCATTTTCAGATCTCCTTTATCAGATCTTCGGAATTCAGGCAGATATGTCGAAAGTTTTTCATCCGGTGAAAATTTGCCTTCTGTATCAAGTAGCATCAAACCGGGAAGAGTGGCAGCGATCTTTGTTATTGATGCAAGATCAAATAAGTCATCTTTTTTTACTTCATTTACACTGTCATAAGAATGAAAGCCGTAAGTTTTATGAAAGATCACTATGCCTTTCCTGGCGACCATTATCTCACATCCCGGAAAAGCTTTCAGCTTTAGTGCGTTACAGATAAGCGAGTCAGTTTTTTTTGTTATCAGGAAGGATGACATACCGGCATTTTCGGGGAACCCGTATTGAACTCTGAGCCCCCCGGGAGTTATTATACCATAATTGTATTGCCATTTGCTGTTTATTGTTACAGGTAATGACCCTCTTGCGCCTATAGCGCCAAAAATCAGTTGAGCAGCCAGATCTTCAGTGTATTCATTTTCCTGGTACGCAAGCACCAATCCTTCTGTTTCTTCCAATGAGTGTATTTTATCCAGTGAATATGGATTTCCAAACCAGGAAATGATACACTTATGTCCTGAATTAAGGGTGTCGATAAATTTCTTTAACTCAGGGCTTATGCCGAATTGCCTGTTCGGGCGCTGGTCGAGATCATATACTCCCGCAATAATCAGATCATAACTCCTGAGACTGTCAAGCAAAGCAGCAGACCTGCCGGGATCAGACACATTTATATTATAATGATCAGCAGTTATATATGATGCGATCCTCTTTTGAAATGAAGTGATTCCACTTTTATTAACAGCTAAGGTGGCAATTTGCAGTTTATCGGTGTTTCTTACCGGAATAATATTTTGTTTGTTGTTGAGAAGAGTCAAAGCATTGGCGTAAAGCTCATGTATGAGTGCCTTTATTTCCGGGGAATTAAGATCATTTCTGATACTATTTTCATCTGCAGGACTGCTTTTATGCTGTAGTGACCAGTATTTAAGGGCAAGTATCTTTCTGCATTTCTGATCTATTTCATCTGTTGTTATCCTTTTTAATGAAATATCATTATTTATTTCTCTTATAGCTGCCTCTATATCGGGGATATATTCTATAATGTCATTTCCTGCTCTGAATGCCATTGCTTCCGCTTCTCCGGGCTTGTAATATTTTGTAACGCCTTTCATGTTCATAGCATCGCTTATGACCAGTCCACGGTATCCAAGCTGCTCTTTCAATAATCTCTTGATGATCAGTGGTGAGAGAGAGGCAGGGAGGTGGTTGACGGTATCAAGAGCAGGCAGATCAAGATGAGCAGTCATAATTATTCCGGCTCCTTCATTTATCAGTTTTCTGAATGGATAGAGTTCAACCGAATCAAGCCTTTCCCGTGAATGTCTGATCACCGGCAGATCGGAGTGTGAGTCGGTGTCAGTATCACCATGACCCGGGAAATGTTTAATAGTACCCATGATGCCATAATCAGCCATGGCTTTCATATAAAGAGAGGCTTTTTCAGTTACATTGTCCCTGTTTTCACCGAATGATCTGTAGTTGATGACGGGATTCAAAGGATTATTATTGATATCAGCTACTGGAGCCAGGTTGACATCGATGCCTGATCGTCTGCACTGTTCTGCAACAGCTTTACCAAACCTGTAAATAAGAGAATCATTACGTATTGCACCAAGAGTTAACTGATAAGGAAATACCTCTGTATCGGAAAGTCTCATCCCAACTCCCCATTCTGCATCCATCGCAGTTATCAGTGGTACATTTGTGACTTCCTGATAGTACCTTATTAGTTCAGCCTGCTTTTCCGGACTTCCCTGAAAAAAAATAATCCCACCTATTCCATACCTTTTTATTGTTTCAATAGTCTTTGCCTGTTGTATGGTGTCATTATTGGACCATGAAGGTATCCATATACATTGTGCTATCTTCTGATCAACAGAAAGGGATTGACAAACGGAGTCAACCCACGGATGATACATGTATTGCAAATAAGGGGGATCAGTTTTCTGTGCTTTTGATGAAGTGAAAAACACCAAAAGACATACTAAGTATAAACATGGTCTGCGTATGAGCATTGATAAAACAGCTTGTTGGTAGCAATACTATCTTAAGCGCACAAAAATAAGAATTTTTTCCGGCAGACCAGCCGTTAGCTTAAATTGTTATTTTTACGTATTGTATAACTGATTTATTTTGTAGTTTTTTACATAATGGCAGATATTATAAATAAAATAAAAAATCTGTATTTTGATAGTTACGGTAAAAGTGAAATACTGATCAATTCTTTGCCACGATCAGGATCAGACAGACAATATTTCAGAATAAAAGAATCCTCATATACCATTATTGCTGCCTATAATCCTGTAAGAGAAGAAAATGAAGCATTTGTTGGTTTTTCAAGGCATTTCCTTAAAGCCGGAATCAATGTACCTGAAATCTTTTATTATTTCCCGGACGATTGTATTTATTTCCTTCAGGATCTGGGGAATGATAACCTGTATTTGTGGCTTGAAAATAAACCTGTATCATCGGGATTTGATCAGAGTACAAAAGATTTGTATAAGAAGATACTGGACTCTTTAATTCTTTTTCAAACAATTGGCATTCAGGGCATTGATCTAAATTGGTGCTATCCGCATAAACATTTTGACAGACAGTCGATGATGTGGGATCTGAATTATTTCAAGTACATGTTTCTTAAGCTTATGGCTGTACCATTTAATGAAAAGTTGCTGGAGAAGGATTTTATTGTTCTTTGTGATTATCTTCTTCAGGTTAGACAGGACTATTTTCTCTATCGCGATTTTCAGACAGCCAATGTGATGATTCTTGATAATGAAGCGTGGTTTATTGATTACCAGGGAGGCAGGGCGGGGGCTCCACAATATGATGTAGCTTCATTACTCTACGATGCAAAAATTCAAATGGTTGATCAGGACCGGAAAGAACTACTTGGTTATTATATTAATAACTTCTGTTCTATTACAGGAGAAGATAAAAATAAATATCTGGACTATTATTATGGCTTCAGTATGATACGGGTCATGCAGGCCCTAGGCGCTTTTGGGTTCAGGGGATTGTATGAGAAAAAGCCTACTTTTACTGAGAGTATCGTTCCCGGAGTGAATAATCTGATAAAAATTTCAGAAGAAGGAGAATCATGTATTTATCTTCCGGAACTGTTTAAAACTATTAGATCTGTCCCGGATACTCCCTTATTTAGAGATCTGTTATCTGAAATCAATGAGATAAAAGGATGAAAGCAATGATCCTGGCAGCGGGCAAGGGCACAAGATTAGGAAGGATAACCCAGGAAATACCCAAGGCCCTTGTTGATGTTAATGGTAAGACCCTCCTCAGAAGGGCTGTGGAAAAATGTTCATCTTCCGGCTTTGATGATATTATAGTAAATATTCATCATCTTGCCAGTATGGTCGAAAAAGAGATACACAAGCTAAAAAAAGAGGGTTTCCATATAACCGTATCGGATGAAAGAGAGATGTTATATGAAACAGCAGGGGGATTATTTAAAGCACGGGATTTTTTTAATTCAGATCCTTTCCTGCTTTATAATGTTGATATAGTTACAGATCTTGATCTTACTCAATTATACACTTATCATTTAAAAAATGATGGTCTGGCTACTTTGGCAGTGAGAGCACGTAAAGGAGCCAGAATGTTTCTTGTCAACAGTGAAGGATTACTGTGTGGCTGGATAAATAAAAATACCGGAGAAAAAATAGTGACACGTGAAAACCAATCGCTCTCTGAAATAGCTTTCTCGGGAATACATATAATAGATCCTGTTATTTTTAAGTATATGGATTCCGGAATAAATACAATGACTTCAGTATATATCAGACTTTCAACAGAACACAGGATACATACATGGAAGCATGACAGAGGTTACTGGGCAAATGTTGGTACTCCTTTAATACTTGAAGAAATAAGAAGTTTTTTAAAGGAATATGAGAATCATGAGAGAGGAGTACTATAGTCTCCAGAAAGATTTTGTGAAAAGAATGAAAATAGTGTTTATCTCAAGTCTTCCGATAATCATCAGAAAACTAAAGATCACTTTGCTTGTATCAGACATTGGGGCATAAGTATAGATCGGTCCAATTGCACCCAGTCCCGGCCCGGTGTTGCCCAGTGTGCTTATTACCGCACTGGCTGAAGTAACAGGATCAGATCCGGTGAGAACAATCAAAATAGTGCCGATAATAAAAATAAAAAGATAGAAGACTACGAATGAGATAACTGATAAATTGACATTCTCATTAATAAGCTTCCCGTTTAATTTTATCTGTGAAATGGCGCTGGGATGTATTATTCTCCTGAATATATTCCGGATATTTTTGATTACAAGTAAATGCCGGAGCATTTTTATGCCTCCTGTAGTGGAACCGGTGCTTGCACCGGTAAAAAGTAGAATAAAAATCAGCATTACACCTGCAGAAGGCCATGTTAAATAATCTGTTGAAGTAAATCCTGTTGTCGTTATTATTGATATTACCTGGAAAAATCCTTCTTTCACAGCATTACTGAAAATAACGCCTCCGTTATGGAAAAGGATGAAAGTTGCTGCTATTCCCGCTGCAACAGTAAAAGCCGTATAGAACCATAATTCTTCGTTTTTGACGATCTTCCTTAGTCGCAATTTCACAAGGTAATAGTATATAACAAAACTTATACCCGAAAGAAACATAAATATTGCAATAATTATCTGGGAATAAGATGAATATTCTGATATACTGGTATTACGTGTTGAATATCCGCCTGTTGAGACTGTACTAAGGGTATGACAGATACTGTCAAACAGGTTCATATCCCCCATGTAAAGCAGAATAATTTCTATAAGAGTCAGACCCAGATATATGTAAAGAAGGCGGTAGCCAATTGCCTTTGTCTTTGGAAGGATCTTTTCCTTTAGAGATGATTCCATGCTCAGCAACTGTTGTGCAGTCATCTTAAGTGATGGTAGGATAATTATTACAAGTAGTATTATTCCAAGACCTCCAATCCATTGGGTGAGATTTCTCCAGAACATGATGGAAAAAGGTAATATTTCAATGTCCTTTATTATAGTTGCTCCCGTAGTAGTAAAGCCTGAAGCAGACTCAAAAAAAGCATCGATAAATGATGAGACACTTCCGCTGAGCATATAAGGGATCGTGCCGAGTATTGAGAATAATAACCATGAAAGAGAAACGACAATGAAACCTTCTCTGTTGGTTATTTTATCAATGGATGTATTCTTTGATAAGAGGAAAAATGATACAGATATTATTATCGATATCAATGCAGAACAAAGAAAAGGATAAGGAGATTCATTAAATATATGTGCTACAGGCAAACAAATGAGAAATGCAATTGTTTCAAGAAACAGAATTGTACTTAATACTCTTAGTATTACCAGTGGATTTATCAGTTTCATGTCAGGAATTACAGAAAGCAAAGATAAATCAAAATAATTTTGAATTGGGTTGAGTGATAAAAATCAACAATACACATAACAATATATATTATATTTGAAACAGACATTCATTATTAAATGGCCGGATTCCGGACAATTAAACAAAAAATGACTGATAGTAATAAAAAAAGAATAAATCAATGGGAAAAGTATTAGTAATAGGAGCAGGTGGAGTAGGGACTGTTGTAATTCATAAGATGGTTTCTCTTCCGGAAGTATTTAGTGATATTATGCTGGCCAGCAGGAATAAATCAAAGTGCGATGATATAGCGCGCAAGGTTGGGGAAGACATGATAAAGACTGCTCAGGTAGATGCAGATAACGTTCCGCAGCTTGTTGAATTAATACGTTCTTTCAAACCTGATATTGTTGTCAATGTAGCCCTGCCTTACCAGGATCTGCATATCATGGATGCCTGTCTGGAAACTGGTGTGGCTTATCTTGATACTGCAAACTATGAACCTCTTGATGAAGCTAAATATGAGTACAGCTGGCAGTGGGCTTACCGCGATAAATATAAAAATGCCGGGTTAACTGCTATTCTCGGTTGTGGGTTTGATCCGGGTGTAACTTCAGTTTTTACTGCTTATGCTGCAAAACATCATTTTGACGAAATACACTATCTTGATATAGTTGATTGTAATGCCGGTGATCATGGAAAACCTTTTGCCACTAATTTCAATCCCGAAATAAATATCAGAGAGGTTACTCAAAAAGGCAGATACTGGGAAAACGGGAAATGGGTTTACACTAAACCTCATGAGATACACAAAGCACTAAATTATCCTGAAATAGGCCCCAAAGAATCGTATCTTATCTATCATGAAGAACTCCTGACTTGTCCACTTTAGTGCGGCAGATTTAAAGACTTGAGGTATTTCAAAATCTTATCGTTGTATTTTGTCTTTATTCTTATCTCTTTGTTTGTTATTTTATTGAGCATGCGAGCATCCGTTACTTTTTTGCACTCGGTTATAAATTTTCTAATAGAATCACCAGTAGCTAGCTCAATGTGTTTAGAAACTACAAGTGCCATAAAACAAATTAAGATATGAAGATTGATAGGTTCTTCCTTAAAATGAAAGATGGGTCTTGTTTGTAGATCGTGCTTCGATATCCTGAAGGCTTGCTCGACTCTGTAAAGTTCGTGATAACGTTCGATGATGGTTTGATTGCTTACGGTACTCTCATCCAGATTGGTATAGTATCCCTTGATTCCTAACAGCTTTTTTGACTTTTCAACCAACGCCTGGTTAAGCACTACTTGCTCACCAGTGGTTTTGATAAACTTGACCTTTTTGCCTTTTGAGGGTGTTTCAATAATGGCTTTGGCTCTCTGGATTTGCTTTTCCATTTCATGCTTATCTTTTCGATAGCGAACTGCAGAATAACTGCAAACCAAATACCCGTTTCTTGTTTTTATTCTGATACTTCTTCCATCTTCTCTGGTAATACTTCTGTCAATCCGCTCAATCAACTCGTTAGGTAAGTTGCCCAGCCTTGCTCCAACTATGTAGTTGATGTTATTTTTCAATAGCTCCTGTGTGTTGATAGTGCTTATCATTGCCGCATCGGCAACTACAGTAAAATCTTTTACTGCATATTTCTTGATAAAATTATTCACCACAGGTATTATCGTATGCCCTTCAAACGTATTGCCGGAAAAAATGCTGTAGGCTATCGGAAAACCTTCCTTTGTAACCAGCAGGGCTACTAAAATTTGTGGCTGCTTCGACTTATTATCTTTGGAAAATCCGTTTTTACGCAGCTCATCCTCTTCGAATGTTTCAAAGTATAAAGTGGTTACATCGTAAAACAATAGATCAAAGTTGAAAGCGTAATTCTTCTTAGCAAACTCTACAACAATGCTCTCAATCTTTTCCTTCAGAACGAGCCATTGCGGAGCCGAATGGTAATAGCTCTGCCTTCTATGTTTTATCCCAAAATAAGTGTCTAAAAGTTCTATTGAACGTAATTTTGAAGCGGGTTCCACGACCCTAATAGCCACCAAATCTAAGAGCAATTGTTTCTTGATTATATCTAAACCGATCTGAGAAAGCAGGCCAGAGATGACCTCATAGAGAAAAGTAAAATATACACCCAAAAACTCGCTCTTGTCCAGGTACAGTAAATTATCAAGCTTAGCCTCTTCGAATAAAGGTATTTCTGGATTGAAATTATTAATTACATCTTGTGCAACCAATTTCAACGACTCTAATTCTTGAATACTATTTGCCGAACCAATATGCTTAAATACCACTCGCTTGCGATTTCTGTAGTAAACCACTTGGACTGCATTGGCCCCTGATGCTGTTTTTATTACCCTGATGCGTAGCATAAATTTGCCTTAGTGCGACAAATTTATAACTTTATCTATGCAATCACTTGATATTCAATAGTGAAATTTTACTCACCAAAAGGGGTGGACAAGTCAGGAAAATAATACCTCCGTTATGGAAAAGGATGAAAGTTGCTGCTATTCCCGCTGCAACAGTAAAAGCCGTATAGAACCATAATTCTTCGTTTTTGACGATCTTCCTTAGTCGCAATTTCACAAGGTAATAGTATATAACAAAACTTATACCCGAAAGAAACATAAATATTGCAATAATTATCTGGGAATAAGATGAATATTCTGATATACTGGTATTACGTGTTGAATATCCGCCTGTTGAGACTGTACTAAGGGTATGACAGATACTGTCAAACAGGTTCATATCCCCCATGTAAAGCAGAATAATTTCTATAAGAGTCAGACCCAGATATATGTAAAGAAGGCGGTAGCCAATTGCCTTTGTCTTTGGAAGGATCTTTTCCTTTAGAGATGATTCCATGCTCAGCAACTGTTGTGCAGTCATCTTAAGTGATGGTAGGATAATTATTACAAGTAGTATTATTCCAAGACCTCCAATCCATTGGGTGAGATTTCTCCAGAACATGATGGAAAAAGGTAATATTTCAATGTCCTTTATTATAGTTGCTCCCGTAGTAGTAAAGCCTGAAGCAGACTCAAAAAAAGCATCGATAAATGATGAGACACTTCCGCTGAGCATATAAGGGATCGTGCCGAGTATTGAGAATAATAACCATGAAAGAGAAACGACAATGAAACCTTCTCTGTTGGTTATTTTATCAATGGATGTATTCTTTGATAAGAGGAAAAATGATACAGATATTATTATCGATATCAATGCAGAACAAAGAAAAGGATAAGGAGATTCATTAAATATATGTGCTACAGGCAAACAAATGAGAAATGCAATTGTTTCAAGAAACAGAATTGTACTTAATACTCTTAGTATTACCAGTGGATTTATCAGTTTCATGTCAGGAATTACAGAAAGCAAAGATAAATCAAAATAATTTTGAATTGGGTTGAGTGATAAAAATCAACAATACACATAACAATATATATTATATTTGAAACAGACATTCATTATTAAATGGCCGGATTCCGGACAATTAAACAAAAAATGACTGATAGTAATAAAAAAAGAATAAATCAATGGGAAAAGTATTAGTAATAGGAGCAGGTGGAGTAGGGACTGTTGTAATTCATAAGATGGTTTCTCTTCCGGAAGTATTTAGTGATATTATGCTGGCCAGCAGGAATAAATCAAAGTGCGATGATATAGCGCGCAAGGTTGGGGAAGACATGATAAAGACTGCTCAGGTAGATGCAGATAACGTTCCGCAGCTTGTTGAATTAATACGTTCTTTCAAACCTGATATTGTTGTCAATGTAGCCCTGCCTTACCAGGATCTGCATATCATGGATGCCTGTCTGGAAACTGGTGTGGCTTATCTTGATACTGCAAACTATGAACCTCTTGATGAAGCTAAATATGAGTACAGCTGGCAGTGGGCTTACCGCGATAAATATAAAAATGCCGGGTTAACTGCTATTCTCGGTTGTGGGTTTGATCCGGGTGTAACTTCAGTTTTTACTGCTTATGCTGCAAAACATCATTTTGACGAAATACACTATCTTGATATAGTTGATTGTAATGCCGGTGATCATGGAAAACCTTTTGCCACTAATTTCAATCCCGAAATAAATATCAGAGAGGTTACTCAAAAAGGCAGATACTGGGAAAACGGGAAATGGGTTTACACTAAACCTCATGAGATACACAAAGCACTAAATTATCCTGAAATAGGCCCCAAAGAATCGTATCTTATCTATCATGAAGAACTTGAGTCTCTGGTTAAAAATTTCCCAACACTTAAGCGTGCCCGTTTCTGGATGACCTTTGGAGAGGAATATCTGACGCATCTGCGTGTTATTCAAAATATTGGAATGGCAGGTATAGTGCCGGTAATGTTCGATGGCCGTGAAATTGTCCCTATTAAATTTCTTAAAGCTGTATTGCCTGATCCCGGAGATCTGGGTGCAAACTACAAGGGCTGGACATCTATAGGCTGCAGGATAAGGGGAGAGAAGGATGGACAAGAAAAGACTTATTATATTTACAATAATTGCAGTCATGAAAAAGCCTTTGCAGAGACAGGCACCCAGGCTGTTAGTTACACTACAGGAGTACCGGCTACTATAGGAGCTATGATGTATCTTCAAGGCTTATGGAAAAAACCAGGAGTATTCAATGTTGAAGAGTTTGACCCGGACCCGTTTATGGAGCAATTAAATCTGTTGGGACTGCCATGGAATGAGTTACATGATGTTGACCTGGAACTGTAATATCAGTACAATGCAACACCTTTACGATTGAATGCAATTATTATTCTATACAAACAGACTGAAATAATTTGAGTATTGATTACAATAGAATCCCATCTCCCTGTTATATAATTGATGAGGAACGATTCAGAAAAAACCTTACACTTATAAAACAGGTTGCTGAGTGCTCCGGAGCAGAAATTATTCTCGCATTTAAGGGATTTGCAATGTGGGGCGTTTTTGATATCCTGAGTGAGTATATTAGTGGAGCTGCGGCAAGTTCTCCTCATGAAGCCCGCCTCTGTTTTGATGAAATAGGGTCAAAAGCTCACACCTATTCTCCTGTTTACAGGAAGAGTGAGTTCAGTTCTATAATGAAATTTAGTTCCCATATTACTTTTAATTCTCTTGATCAGTACTTTAAATATGAAAGTACATTAAAACGGTATCCGGATCATATCTCTGCAGGTCTCAGAATAAATCCGGAGTTTTCAGAAGTAAGTCATGGTATTTATAATCCCTGTTCACCCGGTTCTCGTCTGGGAATAACTTTCGATAAACTAGAACAGGGATTACCGGCGGGAATAGAGGGGCTCCATTTTCATGTGCTTTTTGAATCAGATTCATATGCTCTTGAGAGAGTGCTCGAAAAATTTGAAAAAGATTTTGGTCATCTTTTTGATAAAATTAAGTGGATCAACATGGGTGGTGGCCATTTAATTACCCGGGAAGGTTATGATACTGATCATCTTATAGAAATCCTGCGCGATTTCAGAAAAAGGACCGGTCTTCATATTATACTTGAACCTGGTAGTGCCTTTGCATGGGAGGCAGGAGAACTGGTCGCTACAGTGGAAGATATTGTAGTGAACGGCCAGGTAAAAACTGCAATACTGGATATCTCCTTTACTGCCCATATGCCTGACTGTCTTGAAATGCCATATAAACCCAAAATTATCGGAGCCACTGAACCGGTCAAAGGTAAGCCAGTCTACCGGCTGGGAGGAAATTCCTGTTTGTCAGGAGATTTTATGGGAGACTGGTCATTTGATCACGAACTGAAACCCGGTGAAAGGATAGTGTTCCTTGATATGATACATTACACAATGGTGAAAACAACAACCTTTAATGGTGTTCAGCATCCGTCCATTGGTCTGTGGACAAAAGATAAAAAATTTAAGCTCATCAGAAGATTCAGTTACCGCGATTACAGAGACAGGTTGTCTTAACAAATATATGGACCGCAGATATATTATTAATATTTAATTATTAATCTTCTGTATTTACAACAAGTCTGTTCAGAACTATTGTTTTTGAAATATTATCTTGCTATTACACCGGAGCCTGTTACTTCATCACCGTCATACCATGCTGCGAACTGACCAGGAGCAATGCCCCGCTGAAGGTTGTTAAAAATGATGTATATGCCATTATTGGTACGGAATAATATTGCTCTTTGCAGTGGTTGACGATATCTTATACGGACCATATATTCGCATTTTTCTCCTGTCCTTAATTCCAGATCAGGTCTTATCCAGTGCAGATCATCATTTGAAATAAACAATCCTTTTCTGTATAAGCCGGGATGTGATTGTCCTTCACCGACGTAAAGGATATTGTTTTCAGTATCAATACCCAGAACAAAAAGAGGTTCTTTATACCCTCCAATATTAATTCCTTTCCTTTGTCCTATAGTGAAAAAGTGAGCTCCATTATGCAGTCCCACAGTTTTTCCCGGAAGTTTTTCAAAAGGATGATTAGCAGTCATTTTGATTAATTCCTGTTCTTCCGGTGTCTCTGACGGGAGTCCCGTAGCCCAGGTCAATAATTGATCGGAAGGGGCAATTTCAATTACCGGCCCTTCTCTGGCTTTTAGTTTTTGCTGGAGAAATACCGGAAGATGAACTTTCCCAATGAAACAAATTCCCTGTGAGTCTTTTCGGTAAGCAGTAGCCAGACCAAGATTATCTGCAATTTTTCTTACTTCGGGTTTGGTCAATCCTCCCAGAGGGAACAATGAAAAAGCCAGTTGTTGCTGGTTTACCTGGCACAAAAAATAACTCTGGTCTTTATTGTCATCTATTCCCCTGAGAAGCCTGTAAATAACATGGCCGTCTTTTTCTAACTTGTCTTTTCTGCAATAATGACCCGTAGCAATATAGTGAGCTCCAATTTTCTTTGCTTCTTCCGCAAATGAATCAAATTTTATTTCCCTGTTACATAGTATATCTGGGTTAGGAGTTCTTCCTTTTTTATATTCATTGAACATATAGTCAATAACCCTTTCTCTGTAGGGTTCACTGAGGTCGATATGATGAAAAGATATTCCAATCTTTTTTGCAACCATTTCTGCAAACATAAGGTCATCTTCCCAATGGCAGTCGCTATGAAGTAAACCAGTGGTATCATGCCAGTTTTTCATAAAGAGTCCTGTTACATCATATCCTTTTTCCTTCAGTATCCATGCTGCAACACTTGAATCTACGCCTCCAGATAAGCCTATGACCACTCTTTTTTTCATTGTGCAAAGATATTGAAAAATGCTAACTTTAATCCGGAATGGGAACAGGTACACTAACTATATACAGCGCTTCCGCAGGATCAGGTAAGACCTTCAGACTGGCAGGTATTTATCTCTCAAAGCTCTTCAGGTCAAAATATAATTACCGTAAAATACTTGCAGTAACTTTTACCAATAAAGCTACTGCAGAAATGAAAAACAGAATACTCGATCAGTTATTCCTCCTTTCAACAGGGAAAGAATCAAAATATCTTTCAGGACTGATGAAAGATACAGGTATGACAGAGCCGGAGGTCAGAAACAAGGCTGAAGAGATACTTTATTCATTACTTCATGATTTTTCCAGATTCTCAGTATCCACTATTGATGCATTCTTTCAAAAAGTGCTTCGGGCTTTTGCCAGAGAAGCAGGATTACATTCAGGTTATAATATTGAACTGGACCATAACCTGATACTCTCTTCCGCTGTAGATGAGATGATAGCTTCTTCTCCGGAAGATAACAAACTGCAGGAATGGCTTAAGGATTATGTGCTTTCAAATCTTGAAGAGGAGAAGAACTGGAATCTGAAAACATCAGTAATGAAATTATCCGAAGAACTTTTCAAAGAGAACTTCAAAATATTATCGGAAACGGAATTATCGAAGCTGGAGAATAAGGAATTTCTTCTTGATTACATCAAAAAAATACGTTCAATTATACACTCTTTTGAAACCAAATTGAATGATCTGGGGACGAAAGCCGAAGAGTTATTGTTTGAATATGAACTTTCTGCTGAGATGTTTTATCAAAAAAGCAGAGGCATACCATCTTACATCAGATCTCTTTCTTCAGGGAAAATTGTCAGTCCAGGAAGTGCTGTCAGGCAGATTTTTAATGATCCACCACGGTGGTCATCAGGGAAAATCCATCCCCGGCTTCAGAGTGCAATAAATAAGGGCCTTGATACTATTATAAAGGAAGCTGTTATTTATGATGATGATAAGCGTTTGATATATGAGAGTGCAAAGGTAATACAACCCAACATGTATGCACTGGGTATCCTTTCAGATGTTCTGAAAAGAGTACGACGGGTGGCAGGTTCTGAAAACACTTTTCTGCTATCAGATGCAGGAGAGGTTTTAAGGCTTATAACAAAAGCTGACCAGACACCATTTATCTATGAGAAAATAGGGAATCAGTATGAAAATTATATGATAGATGAATTCCAGGATACATCGATATTACAATGGCATAATTTTAATCCTTTAATTATAAACAGTATGGGAGAGGGGCATGATAATATTGTAGTCGGTGACATTAAACAATCTATTTATCGTTGGAGAAACAGTGACTGGCAGATATTGGGGAGGATGAAAAAAGAAATGGTTGATAATAAAAGGTTTCTGAGTGAACCTCTGAATACTAACTGGAGAAGCAGATCAAATATTATTTCCTTCAATAACTCTCTCTTTTCTGTTATACCTCAACAGGTTGAAGATTCTTTTCCCGGAGATCAATTGTCATTTAGTTTTACAGAACTATATAAAGAGGCTGTCCAGGATGATCCCGAACCGGGAAGAGGAGGTTATGTAAGACTTGAAATTGTTGATGATGAATCAGAAGGGGAAAAGGGTTTAGATGAGATTAAAACAGATGTTAAAAAGAAATGGTCACAGATAGTCCTGGACAGACTTCCTGCTTTGATTGAAGCGCTTCAGATAAAAGGTTACAGAGCTTCAGATATTGGTATACTGGTTAGAGAAAGAAGAGAAGGGGAGGATGTCCTCAGGAGGGTGATTGAATATGGAGCCGGTTGTACCGAAGAACAGAAAAAAAAGTTTAACTATAATATAGTGTCAAATGATTCTCTTACTCTCTCGAAATCAGCTGTTGTCAATTTTATTGCAGCAGTAATAAAACTTCTCAACAATCCCGGAGATCAGATTGCACAGGCAGAGATGAAGAGATTTTATCTGGTGACCAGAGGATGGGATAATCCTGAAGAAGTTCCCTTATTTTCTGATTCATCCTCAGACAGCTGTCAGGACTATTATCCTGTTGATACAGCAGAATTCCTTGAACGAGCCCGTAATATGCCTCTTTTTGAAGCAGTGGAGAATATTGTCCGCCATTTTGATCTTGGTTCATCTCCTCATCATGTTGCCTATCTGAATACTTTTCAGGACCTTGTTATGAATTTTTCAAAGAACCGGAATGCCGATTTTAATACTTTTCTTGAATGGTGGGAGAGTACCGGGGTTAATAAATCCATTGTGTTGCCGGATGATCAGGATGCTATAAAGGTATTTACAATCCATAAGTCCAAAGGTCTTGAATTCAGCGTTACAATACTGCCTTTTCTTTCATGGGATGTTGATCACAAAAACCTGAAGCAGCCAGTATTATGGGTCAGACCTCAAATATCTCCTTTCAATGAATTGGGTATCCTCCCTGTGCGTTATAGCAATAAACTTGTTAATACTGTGTTTTCAGATGATTATTATTCAGAAAAATGTGCCTCTTTTCTGGATAATATTAATCTGCTGTACGTAGCTCTTACAAGAGCCAAGGATGTGTTATGGGGCTTCCTTCCCGGAGACAAAAATTCAAGAGGGACAATTGCAGAGATTATAAAAAATGCCATTGAGGCCGATGTGAATAATGTGGGAAAGGCGAAATTACCTTTGAAAAAAATGTTCAACCCTGAAAAAGGAATCTTTGAATTGGGAATTATTCCAGAGAAATTAAGTCAGACTGAGGAGAAGAACGAAATCACATTAAATTGTTATACAGTTGAAAATAAACCAGGATCACTGAAACTGAAGCTTCATGGTGAAAACTATTTTTCAGAAAAAAATACTGCTGTAAAGCAAAAGATCAATTATGGCAAAATGATGCATGAAGTTTTTGAAGATATTGCTACCATAAATGATATCGGAACAGCATTAAAGAAGCTTGTTATGGCTGGTAAAATCACAAAGGAAGAAGCTGATGATATGGAGAACAAAATTGCCGTCCTGTTATCATCTTCTCCTGTTTCGGAATGGTTTACCGTTGATAATAAAGTTCTTACAGAAAAAGACATATTATTACCTTCCGGTGTGACAAGAAGGCCCGACAGAATACTTCTGAGAGAGAATAAAACTATAGTTGTTGATTTTAAGTTTGGAGAAGAAAACAAGCGCTATGTTAAACAGTTACAGGAATATAAAATGCTTTTGTCTGATATGGGCTACCATAATACAGAGTCTTATATATGGTATGTTGATAATAATAAAGTTGTATCTGTCTGATGCCGCAAGAAAAAAAAGAAATCAGGATATATTCATGGGGACATGAAAGAAGGTTCAATGCTTTTTCAAACTATATTAAAAAGCTTTACGGGGCAAGGATACAAAAAGTTGCTGTCGATGCTGGTTTTACCTGCCCTAACAGAGACGGGATAAAAGGAACCGGAGGATGCACTTACTGCAATAATGATGCATTCAATCCCGGATACTGTACTCCGGATAAGACTGTTTCAAAGCAGATAGAGGAGGGAATTGAATTTCATAAATGGAGATACAGAAGAGCATATTCATATCTGGCATATTTTCAGGCATATACAAACACCTATGCGGGGTTGGATACACTTAGATCTCTTTATGAAGAAGCTCTCAGTTATCCGGGAGTGGTTGGTTTGGTTATAGGTACCAGACCAGATTGTATTGACGACCTGAAGATAAACTACCTTAAGGAACTAGCTGAGAAATATTATATAGCTATAGAATATGGTGTTGAATCATGTTCCGATATAACTCTCAGGAGGATCAACAGAGGCCATTCGTTCAAAGAAGCTCGTATTGCCATTGAGAAAACATCAGCAGCCGGTATTAATACCGGAGCTCATTTTATTTTCGGACTGCCAGGAGAATCACGTGCTGAAATGCTTAGGATGGCAGAAATAATATCAGCGATGCCTCTTTCCACAGTTAAATTTCATCAGCTTCAGATAATGAAAGGAACTGCTATAGAAAAGGAATACAGGGATAATCCTAATGACTTTTTAAGATTTTCACTTGAAGAATATATTGACTTTATTGTTGAATTCGTTGAAAGACTTAATCCGTCTTTCGTAATCGAAAGATTTACAGGTGAAGCACCTCCTCGTTTTCTTTCAGAAATTACATGGGGTAAAACCAGAACTGAACAAGCAGCGATACTGATTGAAAAACGTCTTGAAGAGCTTGATACATGGCAGGGCCGGTTATATAATCCATCAGACTTTAACTTTGAATAATCATGATCCTCATTTATCTGATAACAGTTTTGAGTTTTTACCGTGAGCTTTGCCCTGATGAGAGTTGGCCGGATACCAGATATCATCTGTTTGCCGGAAATAAAAAATGTCTTATATGAAATATTTTCTTCAGCAAATAGCAGAATCCCTTTATGAACGTCATGGTAACACTCTGGATAAACATTGTCTGGTGTTCCCAAACAGAAGAGCCGGATTGTTTTTTATGAAATATCTGGCAGCCGAAATCCGTAAACCGGTCTGGTTACCAGCCATACTGACTATTAATGATCTGTTTTACTCATTGTCAGATAGTCAACCTGCAGAGAATGAGGTACTTCTATTTGAATTGTATAAAGTATACCGAAAAATTAAGAAAGGAGCAGAAAATTTTGATGATTTCTATTTTTGGGGAGATATGCTTCTTAATGATTTTGATGATGTCGATAAATATCTTGTCAATACAACGCAGTTGTTCAGAAATATTACAGATATAAAAAAAATAGATGAACAGTTTGGTGGATTAACTGCAGAGCAGGTAGAAATAATAAAACGTTTCTGGATAAATACCGACACAACAAAACTGACACGGGAGAAAGCCGAATTCCTTAAGATATGGGAAATACTGGATGACTTATACAAGGAGTTCAGAAATGTTCTTGCAAAGAAGGGAGAAGCTTATGAGGGTATGATTTACAGAGATGTTATTGAAAGAATCAAAAAAGACGATTCTGTAGGAATAAGATGGGACATGGTCCATTTCATTGGATTTAATGCACTTAACAAATGTGAAAAAGAACTGATGAAATGGCTTAAAAACAATGGGAAAGCAAGATTTTATTGGGATTATGATAATTCATATTTAAAAACAGACAATTTAAACTCTGCCGGTTTTTTTCTTAGAGAGAATATCCGCTTTTTTGGTAACGATATGCCTGAAGCATGGGATTATGATACTATGCTCTCAGGAAATATTAAAAAGTGCAGGATAAGAGTTATTAATACTTCATCAGATGTTGCACAGGTAAAACTCTTACCACAGCTATTACAGGATTTTGATGAACTGTCTTTGGAGAATGCACATCACACAGCCATTATTCTTGCTGATGAAAACCTTCTTGTTCCTGTACTCACAAGCCTTCCGGAAAAATTTTCAGATATTAATATTACAATGGGTTACCCTGTACGTCAGACATCTGTATTTATTTTCGTCAAACAGTTGCTGGACTTGCAAATGAATTCCAGGAAGAAGAATGGAGTTGTTTTGTTCAACTACAGGGATGTAATAAAACTTTTGAAAAACAGTTTTCTCCGTGCATTAATTGACGAATTGGCTGATCAGATTATTACGGAAATAACGGAAAGAAATCAGACATGGATAGAGGCTGATTATTTATGTCAATCCGAAATACTATCTCTTGTTTTCATTAGAACAGAACAACCAGCCCTATTGTCAGAATATCTAAAGACAATCCTTTCTTTGCTGAGTGATCTTTCCGATGAAGCATTGAAGGGAACAGGAGGGGCACATTTCCAGAAAAATATACGAAATGAATTTATTTACAGAATAATACTTTCACTGAACCGGCTGGATATTGTTGCAAAGAGTCAGGATATTGTTCTTACTATAGAAACATGGATCAGGATACTTGAAAGAATAATCAGAAGTCAATCAGTGCCTTTTTCAGGAGAGCCTCTGGCAGGGATACAGGTCATGGGTATACTGGAGACCAGGACACTGGACTTCAGAAATATTATTATGCTGTCGGTTAATGAAGGAATATTGCCATCTGTAACAGTTCCTTCATCTTTTATACCTTTCACTCTCAGAGAAGCATTCAGGATGCCTTCTGTCAATCATCAGGAATCAATCTATGCATATCATTTTTACAGGTTGTTACACAGAGCTGAAAATGTAAAATTTCTTTATAACTCTGATTCTGAAGGACTAAGAAGTGGTGAGATGAGTAGGTTTCTGCAGCAAATAAAATATGATCCTCATTTGAAGCCTGAGATGCTCAGTACAACTTTTGAGATCATGAATAATAGTATTACCAGTTCTGTAGTTGAACGAAAGGAAGAACATAACCAGAGACTTATTGAGCGTTTCTGCGGCAAAAATCCCAAACGGCAGGCCTATTTGTCTCCTTCAGCAATAAATACATGGCTTAACTGCAGAATGAAATTTTATTATCGTTATGTAAACGGTCTTTTTGAAAGGGAAGAAATATCTGAGGAAATAGATCCTGCAAAACTGGGAACCTTATTACATGCAGTAGCAAAAGATCTTTATGCAGGATATGCTGATGGGTTTCTAGACAAAACTGCTCTGGGAAAATTATCCGCAGATAAAGACAGACTGTTAAATCTGATAAAGAAAGAGATAAGACAAGTATTTGGTAAACCGAATTATTCAGTTGTCAACGGAAATGAACTTATTATTTCAAATGTTCTTTCAGTCTTTATTGACAGGATACTTCAGATGGATAAAAATGTGGCGCCCTTAAAAATTATTTCACTTGAAAATCTTTACCTTTTTCCTATCAGGATATCAGGGGATACCGGAATTATTAATGTTATGACAGGAGGGAAGATTGACCGTATTGATTTGAAAGGCGAAGTTGTGAGGATAATTGACTATAAAACAGGTAAGGTAGCTGATTCTGTGAAGACTGTGAATGACCTTTTTCAGGATGACAGGAATAAGGAACTCGATGGTTGGTTACAGACCCTTCTCTATTGCGAAGCATTCCTATGGTCTGACAGTTCAGTCAGGATAATACCTTCGATATATAAATTGAATAGAGTACCAAAAGAAGATGATAAAGGTAAAATGCGTTTTGGTACGACTACATTTCTTGAAGATTACAATGAGGTCAGAGATGATTTCATAAATAATCTTCATGAAATATTGAAAATTATTTTCAGCGGGGATGAGCCATTTATTATGACAAAGGATGTATGGAGTAAATGCAGTTACTGCCCTTACAGAAAGCTATGCGGCCGATGAATTTCAGGGTGTGAATCGGGTTAGTACTTGTTGTTATATTGTATGCATATAAGCAGCAGGAGAATCCAGTACCTGAATGCGGTCAGGAGAATCTTCCTTAATAATATTATTTTCGAGAAGGCTGTTTACAACTCTATCACTGATGTTCGCAGGGATACTTATAGCACTTCTTGTAATAGTGGAAGTGATTGGATTTTCATCTTTGCCTTTCAGGGGTATTATTCTTGTTGTTACTGCTTCTCTGGCTCCAATCTGAAGACAGGTTTCCCTTAGTTTATCTGTCCGGTCTTCATCTGAAATGATTGATATCTCACAGTTTTCATTAGGGAGTAGTAGTTTCCATGCTCTTTTTTTTTGATGTTCTGCATCTAATCTTCTTCTCCAGCCTGTACCTGATTTTAGTTGATCAATAGCGGCAATTATTTGTTCAATGCTGGCTGCGTATTTTTGTTTTCCTATTTTTAGGAAAGTATCCGGTAATCCAAGTGATACTGGTGTCTGGTAAATGAAGCCCCGTCCCGGTTTGTCAAGCCTGCATAGTTCGATAAGTATTCTTATGATACTTTCTGAATCAAGTTCCGGCATTACCAGATGAACTATTTCCTTTTCAGCAGGTATGGTAATACGTATTAATCCAAGCTGATCTCTCTTATATCATTACCTCTTCCAAAAGTCACAAGAGGTACACAAACGCCCAGTTCAAGTGCATGCTTTGCCATTATTTCACCACTGCCTGGTTCAGACAGAACACATACGACACAGGAAAGTTTATGTAGCAGCATTTCACTGTAGTCTTTGCTTTTAATAGCTGTAAGGGCTTCCAGGTTCAGGTCGGGTGGATCATAACTGAACTCAATAAGGTCCTGTGAAAAAACAGTACCTCTTCCCGGTATATGTAGATCAGTTATATTGATAATATGGTTAATAATATCTTTCGAATTTTCTCTTGGTACCGTAAAGCGAAACACATCTACAGGAAAGTCCCGGAGATCGCTTATTTCACCAGGAAGCCCATAAGGCCTGGATTTAATTATCTGTCTGACTATTCGTCCATTTTCCATATATATTGTAATACCCAGATTATTCAGAAAAACAGATAATTTTTCAGTAAGGTGCTCATTTACTATGCAGGTTATTCTGCTGACTCTGTGTGGAGTATACACACCTTTTGTCATTTGTGTTCTCCACACTGTTCTGGCAGGAGAGAAACCTTTATTCTGGCCCCTTGAATCTTTAGCCATTTTTTGCAGCTTTTTGTGTTTTCAGTATAGACCTTCTTTGTTTTGATCTGGAGGATAAACCAAATATAAGGACCGTTATTATTGGGAACGCTGAAGCCAGTGCAAGGACTCCGAATCCATCCGATACATTAAGTTCTCCGCCTATACTTAATCCCATTGCAAGAACGAGGGGCACAGTTACCGGGCCCGTGGTAACACCCCCGCTATCCCAGGCAATTGAAGTAATTTCCTCTTCGCTTATGAGAGTGAGTAAAATTAGAAATATATAGGCAGGAACGATAAGCCATACAAGGGGTATATTGAAAAGTATCCTGCACAGGCCGGCAAGTATTCCGATACCGACACCAACAGATACTGCCTGTACTATGTGAATCTTTTTGATTGTTCCGACAGTTATTGTTTCTACAGTCATACCAAGGGCATTTAATGCAGGTTCGGCCATTGTTGCTCCATATCCCATGCCAAAGGCAAACAACAATACCAGGATAATTCCAAGAATAGAAAGTTTACTGCCGAAAAGAGGAGGCCGGGTGATTATGTATTCATATATTTTCCACTTTCTTCATCAAAATCTTCTTCAAAGAATTCAACAGCCCGTATTTTTTTGTTATCAGTATAATTGAAATATGTTTTTTTTGTCCCGTCAGGCGCTATTGAATGAAATAAAAGGTTCTTGTCGAAATTATTAATTACTATTCTGTCAATGAATTCCTCTTCACTTGAGAATGCTCTCGGGAGTTGGGCTCCTACCTCTCCGCCAGGAGAAGCCAGTCCCAGTTTTATTCCTGATGTCAGAAGAGTTATGCCTGCCAATGTAAAAACAATGCCCAGTACAATTTCATCCTTGTACTTTAATTTTTCTCTTAGAAAACCTGTCAAAACTATAATAAGTAATAAAGAGAGAGGTATTACTGCCCTGAATCCAGCCACAGCTTCCTCTTTAATAGTGTTTTTAAAAGATGATACGGATTTTTGTCCGGATACACTGATAGTCTCAGGAAGAAAGTCCCTTTCCTGTTCAGAAGCAATATTTATTAACCATTCATCCAGATCCATATTGCCGATAAGTGATGAACGTTGTGAGCTGTCTGTTTTTAATGACAACAGAACTTTATGGTAATCATCTTCATTATCGAAAAAAGCACGTCTGCCTGTTTCACTACCTTTTATAAAAGCATGTTGCAGCAATATTGTATCATTCTCAAAAATAGCGAGAGCATTATCTCTTTTTCCCGGAGAGAAAAAGTTTGTTTCTGTTGTGGGTTCCGGAGCTCTGAAGTTTATTATATAACCAAGAATCATAACGGAAAGAACGGGCAGATAAGAAGCCAGTAAAACTACACCGAAGCCGCTTGCCGTTCCTTTACCCTTCCCGGCAGTTCTTGAAACATCCAGACCTAAAGCAAGAACAAGCGGTACGGTCACAGCACCTGTTGTCACAGCTCCACAATCCCATGCAAGCCCCATTATACCTGATAAATTTTTATCAAATGAGAAATAAACAGAAATAATAAGCAGAAGAGGAGTTAATATTAAAATGAATGGTTTGATGGAGATGTTATAATAAAACCTTAACGTACCAATTGATACAGCTACCCCAACACCTGTGCCTATAGCCAGAACAAGCCACTCTGTATATTTCTCCAATACCATATAAAGCAATGGTGATTCCCATGCTTTCAATATAGATCCGGCCGTTCTCAGAGCACTGAAGCTGGTTCGGCAAGTGTGGTACCAAATCCCAGGACCAGGCCGAATAAGGCAACTACAAAGATATTAGTGCGCGAAGGAAGTTTGGCCCCAACTCTTTCTCCAAGAGGCATAAAACCAAGTACAAGACCTTCCAGAAAAAAAGCCAGCCCGAAAATAACCAGTGCTATTCCTCCTGCAGTCATTATAGAATTACTAAGAGGAACTCTGAGTATCAGGACCTGAAAAATAACAAGATATACAATAATAAAGGCTACTGCTTTGATCTGGGCAATAATACGGCTGCGTGCATATCCCGCAAGCATACTCAGAGCAATACGCAGGGGCACTCTTCTACGCTTCTTCATATGATTATCTGATAATCTCTATTCCAAAGCTACAACAATACTTAAAAAACTGATACTAAAATTTTCAGATAATAGTAACAAATAATTAACTATGAATGAGAATAATATCGTTGGATTTAACGTAACGCAGCCATTTTGATCGCTGTTACAGCAGCCTCATCACCTTTATTGCCATGTATCCCGCCGGCTCTGTCTTTGGCTTCCTGAAGAGTGTTCGTGGTAAGTACTCCGAAAATAAAAGGTATGCCGTAATCAATGTTGAGCTGAGTAATGCCTTGTGTTACACCCTGACAAATATATGTAAAATGAGGAGTTTCCCCCTGAATCACACAACCCAGACAGATAATAGCATCATAGTCTTTTTTCTCTGCAAGTAAGCGGGCACCGGCGGTAAGTTCAAAACTGCCAGGGACATGAATCACCCTTATATTATCTTCTTTTGTGCCATGCTTCTTCAGTGTATTTAATACTCCATCCAGTAGCTTGTCAGTGATTTCACTGTTCCATTCAGATACAACTACTCCAAATCTCATTCCATCTGCAACTGGTATATCATTATTGTTATTTTCAGATAGATTTGTTGTAGCCATAGTTATTCATTAAGAAGTTTAACCCGGGCAATATATTTTTCAATGCTCTGTCCCTCAGTACTTTCGGGATATTTATCCTTTATCTGTTCGTATAAACCAAGGGCTTCGGAGTATTCACCTTCCAGTTCGTACAGTTCAGCAGCTTTCAGAAGAAATAGAGGTGTGTTGAATGGGTTAGCTCCGTATTCAGCAGCTTCCAGATACTTTGAAATACCTTTTTCTGTATCGCCCAGCTCTACATAAGCATCTCCCATCGCACCTATTGCCAGAGAGCCGATGACCTTATCCTTCTTTGAGTATTTATCAAGAAATTCAAGCGCATCTTCGTGCTGCCCAAGATTAAGATAACATATTCCGGTACAGTATAATGCAAGATTACCAGTGGGCGTGAATTTATAATCTTGTGATATATCGAGAAATCCCAAATAATTACCGTCACCATACAAAGCAAGGTTGAGTGAATCCATTTCAAAATATCTTTCTGCCTGATATATCTGAGATTGAGCTTCTCTGTCCCTGTTCTTAAGATACATTCTTCCAAGCCAGAAAATTCCCACAAGGACAACAATAGTAGCAAGGGTGTATAGAAGCGACTTATAATTCTGCTCCAAAAACTGCTCAGTCTTTGATAATGTCTCCTCAACATTTTTCAGGCTCTGCGGACTTTCCTCTTTTTTCTTTTTTGCCATTTCAGTATAAATGATTGTTGTTTTAGATTTTACCACCGCAAAAGTAATTTTTTTCAGATTATTTTAAAACAATTATCTGAGGTAAGTTATATCTTATAGTAGGTTGATTTATAGTGGTCTGATTATTAGTGATATAAAGATATCATTGATGGATAGAAAATCTGTTTACAATTATTACCTTTGCACTGTTATTTATTCCTGACCTTACAAACAATATAATAGTTCGTGCCTTTGTGTGTCTGAACTATTGAAATTGAATGTCAGAGTCAATTGTTTTTAATTTTTTTTAAATGCATCTCAGAAATCTTTCCCTGACGAATTTTAAAAATTACGAACAGTCAAAAATTGACTTCTCTGAACGTATAAATTGTTTTGTTGGTAATAACGGAGTAGGCAAAACCAATATACTCGATGCAATACATTATCTGTCTCTGACTAAAAGTTTTTTTAACAATATGGACAGTATAAATATTCATCATAATGAGGATTATTTTATCATCAACGGTACATTCATAAAAAAAGGGGATGAAGATCAGATATACTGTTCTTTTCAGAGGCAAAAGCAAAAAATAATGAAGAAAAACGGGAAAGAATATCCCAGACTATCTGATCATGTAGGCAAATATCCTGTTGTAATGATATCTCCGGCTGACAGCGTTCTGATAACAGAAGGAAGTGAGGAAAGACGAAAATTCATGAATAAAATTATCAGCCAATACGATACAGAATATCTTACTTCTGTCCTTCAATATACAAAAGCCCTTCAGCAGAGGAACAAACTACTGAAATATTTCAATGCTACCGGAACTTTCGACAGAGATACTTTGTCGGTATGGGATCATCAACTGGTTAAATATGGCAACTATGTTTTTCGGGAGAGAAATAATCTTATAAATGAACTGATTCCAGTCTTTCAGGATCATTATGCCGGGATATCATCAGGGAAAGAAACGGTGAGCCTTAATTACCGGTCACACCTCTCCGGAGGTGATTATGAAGATGCTCTGATTAATTCGCTGGAAAAAGACAGATATCTCGAATATACATCTCTTGGAATACATAAAGATGATCTGGTCTTTCTTATGGATGGATATCCTATTAAAGCACTTGGTTCCCAGGGTCAGCAAAAATCCTACCTTCTGGCATTAAAACTGGCCAAATTTGATTACATCAGTAAGAGATCAGAAATAACACCTATCCTTCTGCTTGACGATATATTTGATAAATTTGATGCTGAAAGGGTAGAACAGATAATAAAACTTGTAGGGAATAATAGATTTGGACAAATTTTTATTACTGATACTCATCAGAGTAGACTGAATGATATTCTGGTTGTACATCATGTAGATTATAAGCTGTTTAAAATTGAAGACAGTGGTGTGTTCGAAGCTATTCAAAACGGGAAATATCTAAATGAGGAGAAGTAAAACCATATCAATCGCTGAAGCAATTACCGATTATATCAGGGAAATGAAATTAGAGCGGAAACTTGATGAGATAGGGCTGCTCAATTCCTGGGAAGAAACAGTAGGAAAAGCAATATCGGTCAAGACATCCAGGATCTATATAAAAAATAAAGTTCTCTATGTACATCTTAGTTCCTCTGTTGTAAGGAATGAATTACTTATGCTCAGGAAAGCTATAGTTGATAAACTCAATGAAAAGGTGGGAAAAAAGGTGATCACAGATCTGGTGTTAAAATAAATAACTGCTTTTTCTGTCTCATGAAGCTATAAACTGTTTTGTACAAAATTTCAGACAAATATGATAAAAAAAGTCTATGTAAAAGGACAGAGCCTGCTTTGTGCTGTTTGGTTGGCATTTTGGAGGCCTAAAAACCGCACAAAACAGGAAACATGATAAGAAAATGTCTATGTAAGAGGACAGAGCCTGCTTTGTGGAGTAAGTCCGGATATCCATTATTTACAATAAAACAAGGAAATAGTAATTTTTTCTTAATGATTATTCTGCAATATATTGACCTTTTCTTATTATGATTGATTTAGTGAAAGATTTCAGTGATCTGAAATAGTATTCATTATTGTCAAACTTTAGAATAACATTTTCTTTATCTATAGAGATATTTATCTCCTGAAAAAATTCTTTTTGAGCAATAAAACCGGCAAGAAGAAAAGCTTTTTCAATACCGTCACCTCTTTTAAAATTCCAAACTTCATCAGGTTGTGCCAGTCTCGCGCCATCATATATGGATTCATCCGGCAGCCGTGATATTATTTCATGTACTTTTTCAACTGACATACTGCGGAGCTCGTCAAAACATACAGGGTTCCTTTCTATTGCGGCCTTAATAAAGGGGGTCCAGTCTGTTTTTCCCATTTCCCTGTACACATACAGTGCCAGTTCTGAAAATTCGGAGAATTCAGAACTATTGATTATGTTGGCGATTATATTTTCCCTGCTGTCATCAGGGGAGATTTCTGGTATATTGTAAGGTATGTAATCTTTATTCTCGTCGGGGAGTTTTGGGTCAATCTGTAAAAAATCAGATAATTCTGAGAACATATCATGAATAATCTTCTGTGAGATACAGTAATTGGATTCCAAAACGTGTTTCTCGAGTTCATGCAAGGCATTACCTTTGATATTATCTATAATTTTATCAACTTCATTCAACATAATTCTGTTCTGTAATGGACTAAGGTGAAACTCATCTCCATCAATTTCTTTTATCAGACGGTCACGTGTATCTGCAGAAAGATTAAACCTGCTTGAATGTTCGTATTCAAAAATTTTATCAAGTTTAATGTATCTTTTGGTTCCACAGTCTTCACATTCATACTGGAAAAGAGATTTGTATTCTGGTTTAAAACGAAGGAAATTCAGGAATATAGTTTTTGTAAGATCAGTTTTTAGATATTTCCTCAGTTTACTTGAAAATTTATTATATGCATTCCTGTTTATTGTTGCTGTTTTTTTGAGGAGGTGTATATATCCAGTGATGTGAGATACAACTGTAATATTTTCATTCCTGAGGGCTCTGCGTGCTTTTTCTGATAAAGATGTACCATTGAACCACATGTTTTTTGTCACTATCCGGCGGTTATTGGTTATCAGTCCTTCTTTTTCAATAATGAAGTTCTGCGAATGCAGGGGAGTGGCGATTAGAAAAATATTTTCCAGGGGTATCTTCCCGACAACAAATAAGGCAGCTGCGTAAAGAGCAGATAAAGAAACACATTCGCCCGCTCCTGTGGCAAAGTTGGCTTTATGCCTGAAAGCTGTCATCGCTTCAACCGTTTCCGTCTTCCAGTAAGGAATAATATCGGATTCATATTTATCGAGACCGAAGTGTTTTCTGATATCTATATCGAAATAATATTTGTCGCCTTCATAGCCGAATAGAGCATTTGACTGCTTCAAAAGGTCAATATTAAAGAATTGGCGGAACCTTTCGATTTCTTTTGTTTTGGTTGTTAATCCCCATGTTGAAAGGTCGAGATTAAAGACATAATTTTGAATTATATACTGTTTAATCCTGTTGACTTTATAAGAAAAATTCTTACGGTTTATATCACTGAACCATGGATCTTCATTCCATTTCCAGATCAGCGGCGACATTATGTTGGCAATTACCAGGGGGTAGAATAGTTCAGGGAAAATAAAAATCTCCATATCGGAGAGTGTAAATGCTGAAGAATATTTTTCGAGAGTTTCCGGATTTGAAAAATCTGCAGTCTTTTTTTTGTCCATTTAGTTATAATGTTCAGTTAATATGTTTATAACATACAACTGATACATTTTGTTTGAAAAGACTGTTCAAATGAATCTTTCTTCAGGAGTAAAGAAAAAATCAGATTCTCTTATTGCGTTTTCATCACTGTCAGATCCATGTACAGCATTCATTTGTAATGAAACAGCAAATAATTTTCTGATAGTTCCGGGTTCAGCTTTTGCAGGATCGGTTGCTCCTATGAGCTTACGGAATTCATCTACAGCATCCGGATGCTTTAGTATCATAACAACTACCGGTCCTGATGACATAAACTCTACAAGACTTGAAAAGAAAGGTTTGTCTTTGTGTACAGCATAAAAGTTTTCAGCCTGGGAGACAGACATCCTGATCATTTTCATAGCTGTAATTTCAAAACCTGCTTCATTTATCATGGAGAGAACAGGTCCGGTCTTGCCAGTCCTTACAGCATTCGGTTTTATTATAGAAAAAGTAAGATTACCATTCATATAAGATCTCTTTTGTAACTATTTCCTGTTATTTCTCTTATAGATTATTGTTTATCTTTAAGCAATTAAAAACAGCTGATAAAAGTGGCAGAATTATCCGAATATTCAAAAGAATTATCAGATCTTTTTACAAGGTCTGAGAACATATTACTGATTTGTCATATTAATCCTGACGGTGATGCAATAGGTTCCCAGCTGGCATTGTATCATTACCTTAAGGCGATCGGGAAAAAACCCGAAATGTTATCTCCAAATAATATCCAGGATTTTTTAAAGTGGATGTCCGAAGCCGATCTTATCAATATATTTATCAAAAACAGGAAATACTGCAAAGAACTGATTGCCAAATCGGATCTTATCGTAATGGTTGACTTCAATCAACCCGAAAGGTTGGGAGAAGCCAGAAAATATGTGCTTTCATCATCTGCCAGGAGAATTATTATTGATCATCATCTTAATCCGGTCCCATTTGCAGATATTGTCATCTCTGATCCATCAAAGTGCAGTACAGCTGAATTGATTTATGACCTTCTTTCTTCTGTTGCTGATAAACCTTTCCTTACAAAACCTGTAGCAGAAGCTATTTATACAGGTATAATTACTGATACAGGGAATTTCGAATATGGTTCATATACAGGCCATACACTAAAGATTGTAGCAGAACTTTTCGAGACCGGAATTGAAAAAGACAAAATTATCAGTCTGATATATAAAAATTTTTCGGAACAACGAATGAGATTAATGGGACTGGCATTGAATGAAAGAATGACTATTCTTCCGGATTACCATACAGCGTATATTTACCTGACTAAAAATGATCTTACCGCATATGATCACGTTAATGGCGATACAGAAGGATTTGTGAATATGCCTCTGGCAATAAAAGGGATAATTTTTTCTGTTCTGTTTGTTGAGAAGGATAAGTTTATAAAGATTTCATTCCGGTCCAAAGGTAATTTTCCTGTTAACAAATTTGCTTCTGAGTTTTTTTCCGGAGGAGGACATCTTAATGCATCAGGTGGCGAATATGCTGATAACATGGAAAATACAATAAATTATTTTGTTAAGGTACTGAAGTCAAATTTTAAGCGTTTTAATTTTTCGGAATGATCAGGGACGGACAAATCAAACTGAATATAGCTGTGCGACATCTGTTATTGTTAGTATCTGTTCTGATGATTTTATCATGCCGGTCAGGGCATGAGAGTCAAGAAGAAATTTTATTACCTGATACAGAAGATATGGCCGAAATGAACCGATATCTGGTACAGAAAGATAAGGAACGAATAGAAAATTATATCGAAAGGAGAGGACTCAGCATGACTGAATCATCTTCCGGATTATGGTATTATATTGAAGACGAAGGTGAAGGCAAGTCCTTTTCGGATAATGATCGCATAGTAATGGAATATACTTGTTTCCTTATAGATGGTACTCCATGCTACTCTTCTGCTGAACTTGGTCCCAGACAAGTTGTTCTTGGTCGGACAGAAATAGAACCGGGGCTGGATCAGGCTCTCAGACTTCTCAGGCCGGGAGGGAAAGGCCTGTTTATTTTACCCTCCTTCCTGGGTTATGGATTGAAGGGTGATGGGAAAAAAATTCCAGCCAGAGCTACTCTTGTTTATGAGATTGATATCAAAAATGAAAAATAGAAAATAAAATAAATATTCAGATCAGTTACTAAGATTTCATTCTATTATAGTTTTTTTTGCTTTTCCCCGATGCCTGCATTACAAAAACCACTAGTCTTTTATTCAGTTCAGGTTTTTCTGTTTTCCATCCGGAAATCTTCTTCGTTATGACGCTCCCGCCTGGCAGGGTTATATCAGCAGCAATGCAGAGCTCTGTATCACTTTGGCACACTGAAAGAATCGATTCCAGTAATTTGCCGTTCCTGTAAGGAGTTTCCATAAAGATCTGAGAATATCCTTCTCTGGCTTTTTTCTCCAGATCCTTTAATTTGTTTGTCCGTTCAATCTGATCTACAGGGAGATAACCATTAAAAGTAAAACTCTGTCCGTTAAATCCCGAAGATATCAATGCCATGATAATTGATGATGGGCCGGATAAAGGGATTACCTGTATCTTTTTCCGATGAGCCTCTGCAACCAGTAAGGCTCCGGGATCTGCTATGCAGGGTAGTCCTGCTTCACTCATAAGACCTATATCATTACCTTCAATTGCAGGTTGAAGAAGATGATTAATATCATTCCTTTCGGTGTGTTCATTGAGTACGCCAAACCATGTGTCATTAAGCGGGAATGATGGGTCGATGAGCCTTAAATATCTCCTGGAGCTTCTTATTTCTTCAACAATAAAAAATTTCAGATTTCTTGTTATTTCAAGAACTTTTCCGGGGATGACAGCTTCGTAATCTTTTCCCCCAAGTGTCACAGGTATAAGATAAAGCTTTCCTTTCACAGTATTGTTTCGTTTCTCAAAGATAGAAAATTATAACAGAGAGGAAGCTACAATTAAAAATGCCTTTCGTGTTTTTGCCGTTTTGGATTTTTAAGTTAGGTTTGTCTGCAAATATTATTTATTGTGAAAATCACCTTTCTGGGAACAGGTACTTCACAGGGAGTTCCCGTCATTGCATGTGAGTGTCCGACCTGCTTGTCAGATGATACTCATGACAAGCGGTTAAGAACATCTCTTCTCCTTGAGAAAAACGGTATGAATCTTCTTTTTGATGCCGGACCGGATTTTCGCCAGCAAATGCTTCGGGAAAATGTTAAAAAGCTGGATGCTATTCTGCTTACACACGAACATAAGGATCACATTGCAGGGATGGATGATGTTAGAGCATTTAATTATAAATGTCAGGATGCAATTGATATTTATGCCGAAGAAAGGGTTTTGGATGCTGTAAAAAGAGAATTCGCATATGTTTTTTCTGAATATAGATATCCTGGCGTGCCCCAGATGAGATTAAATACAATAAAGGAATATCCTTTCTTTGTTAAAGGAATAGAAATAATTCCGGTACGTGTGATGCACTTTAACCTTCCAATACTTGGATTCAGAATTGGGGATTTTGCATATATAACTGATGCTAATTATGTTCCCCAGGAAAGCAAAGAAAAGCTTTTTGGTGTAAAATATCTTGTTGTAAATGCATTAAGAAAAGAAAAACATGTGTCTCATTTCAATCTGAGAGAGGCAATCGATTTTATTAGGGAGGTATCACCCAAAAAAGCATATATTACTCATATAAGCCATCAGATGGGACTTCATAAAAAAATATCAAAGGAATTACCTCAGGGAATATATTTCGCTTACGACGGACTGAAATTTGTTTGCGACGATTAATAATTCTGCCTTGATTTTTTCTTGTAATTTCTTATAAGCTTCTTCTGATATTTGGTTGAGAAATAGTACCTGTTTCTTCCCAACTGAGATGTAGAAACTTTTGAAGTTTTATGTCTCTTCCTCATATAGGGGTTTTGTCTGGAAGAAGCACAAGCCGTTAAAGCTACAATTAAAAAAAGAAGAAAGAAATATTTTAATTTTCTGATCGACTTGGACATGCCCACATCATCTAGTGATTAATTTTTAAAATTACAATTATTTGTTTTAAAAAAAAAATTGCACGGTTCTTTGACATAAAAGTGTTTTTTAAAATATATATATACAATTTTTCACATGAGCTTCAGTTATAAATTTCAGTAAGAAAATTAATTAAAGAAATTTTTCAAGTATCTTTAAAACAATATTATTCATTTCACAAACTTATGTTCAAAAACAAGAAAGAAATTAATAAAACACATTTTATAAAATATATATTCCTTCTTTCTTTTATTGCTCTTTTTATGCCCTATGCCAGGGGCCAGGTTATTGATAATTTGGCTTTTAATACTGAAGATGGGCTGAAAGTATTCTCTGTTTCGCTTAGCGACAGTACAATAATTGATCTGAATGGCTCAATGCCTTTGTTCAGTTTTGTAGCAGGTAATAAATACTTTACTTCGGAAAATGTAAATGTAGATAGCTTAAATGGTGGCTATACACAGCTGTTTAGCAGTAATCTAAGAGTGACCACCAGTATGCCTGTGATTAATGAAGGGATATTACGGGCCGGCTTGCTTTTTGAAAATAACGGAAGAGATACAATCTCAATATCAAATATAGTTCCTTTCGGAGAAGAAAAGTCTTCGGTTTTTATCACAGGAGATGGGCCTGATGGTTTGGCAAGAGCAGCTTTGTTTCGCCCTGGATTCAGGCCAGTTCGTGTTATACTCCCTGATAATGCCTGGGAATTGGGTTATTCATCTTTTTCAATCAGTGCAGGTTATTCTCTTTGTGGACTAGCCAGACGATCAGCAGTGAATGGTTCAGTTGAAAAAAGATATGAAACATTACTCCCTCCCGGCACAAGTACAGAGTATACCTTATATGTGGAATTATTTACCGGAGAATGGCAGAAAGGACTTCGTTTAATGTTCCGTGACAGGTATCTCTATGATCTTGAGAAATTTGATAATTCTCTTTACGAAAGAGACGATCTGGCCTGGATAAGAGAAAGCTACATAATCGTTCTTACAATGGCGTGGGACAAGGATTTTTATGACAGAGTAAACAGAAAATACACCTATGCTGAATTTCTTAGAAAGGGAATGAGATATTTCGACAGTATTGATGTTTTCGGTATTTGGCCTACGTGGCCGAGATTAGGGCTTGACAAACGAAACCAGTGGGATCTTTACCGAGATATGCCAGGCGGACTTACACAGTTAAATAACTTAGCAAGAATGTCCCGGGTTTCGGGTACCCGGTTCTTTATAGCATACAATCCATGGGACCAGAGTACCAAGGAGGAAAATCATCATAAAGGGATGGCTTCTTTGATAAAAAGCATAGAAGCTGATGGAGTGGTGCTGGATATAATGGGGAACTCAAGTGCCCAATTACAGGCTTCAGCTGATAGTGTGAGGGAGGGCGTAATAATGTACTCGGAAGGAATGGCTGTGCCAAAAGATATGCCCGGAATTATAGCAGGCAGAGTACATAATGCTATCTATTATAGTCCGGAACTTAATCTTAACAAGCTTATTAAACCGGATTTCTCCATCTTCAGAGTATGCGATGTGGGAGAAGATGTCAATCACCGGGAAATTGCAATAGCTTTTTTTAATGGCTACGGGACTGAATTAAATATGTTCAGACCTGGTGGAAGGGATGAAAATCATGAAGCAGATCTGGAATATCTTGCACGTACTACATTTATTTTGAGACAGAATAATGACGCTTTCCTTGATCAGGACTGGACTCCTTTGATAGAAACCTTGAAAGATGATGTATATGTCAACAGATGGAAATCAGGTTCAAAAACGATTTACACCATCCTGAACATGGATGAGAAGGGGATAAGTGATAATATTCTCAAAATACCTTACGAAAAAAACAAGCACTATGTATCCTTATGGCATCATGAAAATATTGTTTCCGGGAGAGATTCATTGAACGCAATACTTCCCGTAAATGCAGAAGGCTGGCCATCAGCTTATACCGGAACAAGAATGGAAGGGTCTGTCGATTGTATTGCAGAGTTCCCTGAAATACTTAAATCTTTTGTCATAGGTGATTCCCTGAGAATAAAATCGTCAGAATATGGCAAGATAAAAATATGGAAAGGTAATCCTTCTTATAATATTGATCCCGTTGAATTTAATGCAGTTAATGATACTATTTTAAGTATTTCAGGTTTGTTTGGCTACTTTGAGGGGAAGATAGTAATTCAACTGTTGAATAATGAAAGGCTGGCAGATGAAAATATTATTAAAATAAAGGGAGGTTCCCCATGGCTTATCAGTGAAGTTAAACCTACATTAAGAGCTGTAGGAGTTCCGTCGGGGATGGCACTTGTCCCGGGTGCGGATATTTCTTTCACTGTGACTTCAAGGGAAGAATTTATTCCTTATCCCCCGGCAGAAAGGCATGAAAAGGTGGATAGTTTCCTTATTGATATTTATCCGGTAACAAATTCTGATTATTATGAGTTCATAATAAATTCAGGTTATGTGCCGGCTGATACGAACAGATATCTGAGACATTGGGAGGGAGGTATATACCGGCAGGGACAGGACAGATATCCCGTAGTGTATGTAAGTTATGAAGACATGAAAGCCTATGCACGCTGGGCTGACAAAAGGCTTCCTACAGAAGCTGAATGGCAGCTGGCTGCTCAGGGTGTTGATGGAAGAAAATGGCCCTGGGGAAATGAATTCCATGCCACATATTGCAATAATGCATTTAACAGACCTACACCGGTTGATGCTTTTCCAAGAGGTCAAAGTCCTTACGGCTTAACCGATCTTGTTGGCAATGTTTGGCAGATGACTAACGATATGTATTTTAATGGTAATAACTATTTCACCGTCATAAGAGGGGGGAGCTTCTTTAATCCTGAATCCAGTAACTGGTATATCCAGGGAGGGCCACAGGCACTTGACAAAACACAGATAATGTTATTGGTTTCTCCCGGCTTTGACAGAAGCGAAACTGTAGGTTTCAGATGTGTGAAAGATATTGACAAGAGTAATTTCAGGATCAAGAGGTAATCTCCTGCTTACCTGCTCCATTACCGGTCTCAGGCAGATAGAAATCAGGTGTAATACCTGTTTGTCTGGTGTAAATCTCAGCCAGGCGTGTAATGAATTCAGTTGTGTATTCATTTTTTACAATACTGACAGTACAGCCACCAAAACCGGCACCTGTCATTCGTGTTCCGATTACCCCCGGGAGCTCTCTGCCTCCATAAACAAGTGTGTCCAGTTCAATGCCTGTAACTTCATAATCATCTTTTAAAGAATCATGAGATTGGTTCATCAAGTGTCCAAAGGCTTGCAGATTATTATTTTTCAGAGCTTGTACTGCATCAACAACCCTCTGATTCTCGGTAATGACATGTCTGGCCCTTCGTAAGATGACAGGATCGGTTATATACTTTTTAAGTAAAGGTATTTCCTCAACACTGAGTTCACTCAGATTTTTTATAGGTCTGAGTGGTTTCAATAATTCCACGGCTTTTTCACATTCGCTACGGCGTTCATTATATTTCGAATCGGTAAGTCCCCTTTTCTTGTTAGTGTTGGTGATAATAAGAGAGTGGTTTTTAAGGTTAAGAGGGACCATTTCATATTCGAGATTATCACAATTGAGAAAAATAGCATGATTTTTTTTCCCGAAACCGACTGAAAACTGGTCCATTATTCCACAGTTCATTCCAACAAACTGGTTTTCTGCCCGCTGACTCATGTGTACCAGATCAAGCATATTAAATCCGGCAGCAAAGAGATCATTTAATGCGACGGCTGTTACCATTTCTATGGATGCAGAAGAAGAAAGACCTGCACCATCAGGGACATCACCGTAATAGAAAAAATCCAGTCCGCATATTTTAATGCCTTTTTTGAGGAATTCATTAATTACCCCCAGTGGATAATTGATCCAATTACTACCTTTATTGATAAACAATTCTGATATTTCAGTTTCTTCATCATTGCTGAAATTTACTGAACTAAACCTGAGAGTATTGCTGTCTGTTTTTCTTATCAGGAGATAAGTTCCATAATTTAGTGTACAGGGAAAAACATAACCTCCATTGTAATCGGTATGTTCTCCAATCAGGTTAACCCTTCCCGGAGAGAAAAAAAGAACAGGATTGATATTCCTGTTCCCGTATTTCTCGAAAAATTTTTCAGAAAAAAATTTTGTTTCCATTAATCAGACTTTTAATTTTTTTTCTATTTCATTGATCTGGTTCCTGAAATGTTTGTCAGTATCTATCAGATTATTGACAGTCTTACATGCATGTAAAACTGTGGCGTGATCCTTGCCTCCTATATGCGATCCGATGCTGGCAAGAGAAGCCTTAGTCAGACTTTTTGAGAAATACATGGAAACCTGCCTTGCCTGGACTATTTCTCTCTTTCTTGTTTTTCCCTGAATAAGTTCGATGGGGATTTTGTAATAATCACAAACAACTTTTTGTATATATTCTATAGTAATTTCCTTTCTGGATGAACTGATGAGTTTTTCTACCATCATTCTTGCCAGGTCGAGACTTATTTCTTTTTTATTAAGCGTAGACTGGGCATATAATGATATTAGAACTGCCTCAAGTTCTCTGATATTATTTGAGATATTGAGTGCCAGGAATTCGAATATTTCTTCCGGTAATTCTATGCCGTCATTATAAGCTTTTTTCTTCAGTATGGCGAGTCTTGTCTCATAGTCGGGTCTGAGCAGATCAGCCTGAAGTCCCCATTTGAATCTTGAGAGTAGCCGTTGTTCCATTCCCTGCAGATCGACAGGCGGTTTATCGCATGTCAGGATCAATTGTTTTCCGGATTGATGCAGATGATTAAAGATATGGAAGAAGGTATCCTGTGTTTTTTCTTTTCCTGCAAATTCATGTACATCATCAAGAATAAGAACATCAATCATTTGGTAGAAATGCAGAAAATCATTCTTATTATTGTTTCTGACTGACTCAACGAACTGAGTTTGAAACTTATTCGCATTTACATATAAGACTATTTTATCAGGATGTTTTTCCTTTACAAGTATTCCGATAGCTTGTGCCAAATGGGTTTTCCCCAATCCGGAATCGCCGTATATCATAAGTGGATTGAAAGCTGTTCCTCCGGGATTATTTCCTATAGCTATACCCGCTGACCTGGCCAGTCTGTTGCACTCACCTTCAACAAAATTATTGAAATTATAATCAGGATTAAGTTTAGGGTCAAAATGTATTTTTTTAATACCTGGAATTACAAAAGGATTTTTTATTGAGGGTTGTGTGACATCAAAAGGAACCTGAACCGGCCGGTTATGAAGATCAGTTTTGTATTTTGAAGGATATCTTACAGTATATGGTTTCCCGTCAATATAATTGGCGTTTTCCATGACAACATTGTATTCCAGCTTTGCATCTAAACCGATCTCCCTCCTGAGAGTCTTTCTCAGGATATCAATATACTGTTCTTCGAGATATTCATAAAAAAATGGGCTCGGTACCTGAATAGTAAGTATATTGTTTTCGAGCTTTAATGGAACGATCGGTTCAAACCATGTTTTAAAACTGACAGATGGAATAATATCTTTTATTATCTGGAGACAATTATTCCATACGTCATTATGTGTTTTGTTCATTTAAGCTGGCAATTTTTAAAGATTCTTACAATACTGAATTTGTTAGCAATATTTGTAAAAAAAAATCTTAAAAAAAAAATTTTTTTCTCTTGATTTTCTCGAAAATACTATATGTTTTTAAGCATCAGTAACTTATATGTTAAAAAAAATTAAAATAATATATATAATTGATAATCAATGAAATATGGCCTCCAAAATGGATTTGTCAGTGTGTTACAATTTATTATATAAAACTGGTCAAAATTTGACAAAAAACTAATAAAACGGGGACTATTTTGACCTTCGATTTGTTTACCTTCTAAATATCAGTTTAATCAGTTTTTTTTAAAGATTCATCAGGGATTTTTATATCTTTTTTCCCAAACAGAGAAAAATGGACATACCTTCCGGGATGTTCCTTGAGATCGATCAGAAGTTCGTTAAGATTTTCCAGACTAAGGGTAAGATTAGTGTAAAGAGAATCGTCATTGAGTAATTGTCCGGCACTTCCTTTACCATCATTAAGATTTTCGAGTAAGTCAGAAGTCTGTTCAAGTGTGGCTCTGAGGTTTTCAACCGAAGAATGTATATCTGAGGTAGCCAGAGTACCTGATATTGAATCAAGATTGGTAAAAGTATTACTGATCTTATCGGAACTTTCTGAAAGCATTCTGCTAAAACGTGTCAGATTATCAACAGATTCCTGAAGTTCTTTTTCTTTTGATCCTACTATCCGGTCGATTGTCTCAGTAGTGCTTCCCAGATTGGCTATAGTACCATTCAGATTCTTCCTGAATGAAGGATCCATTATGTCATTTACAGAACTTATTACCGAATCAAGTACAATAATCAGGTCGGATATCCTGTCTTTTACAGGCAATAATTCGGTTTCAAGTTTTGAAAGTATCCCGGTATTAAGACTTCCGGGAATTGTGTCATTATAAGAATAGAAACCAGGTCCGTTACCATAGACCAGTTGTATTTTCATACCGGCTATTAAAGATTCCGGAACAATTTCTGCAACTGTATTTACAGGGAGTTGGAAATCCTTGCTGACCGACATAACTACCAGTAATTTGCCGCTTACGGCATCAATGAAGTCAATGGACTGGACCACGCCTACCTTATGGCCGTTAATTTCAACGCGGCTTGATTCGGCCAGACCGCCTATGGCATCATAAACAGAATAGTATTTTACAGTTTTACTGAAATAATTTTCTCCTTTAAGAAAATTGAAAAGCCAGATAAATGCGACTATTGTGACTAATGCTATGGCGCCTACTTTTACTTCATGAGAAATTTTCATTGTGTTTTGAGGTTTTTATTTCTTTTCAGCTCGTTAAGGGTTTCACGCAAAGGTAGTATTTTGTTCGCCTTAACTGCAATTACAAATGCATCAGGATATACTTTTTCAATGTTTTTACGATATGCCACAGCATCCTTATATTCTGCAAATGACCCTGTTGCATATTTATACCGATCACCAGCCTTTATCTCGGTAATTTCTTTTACACCCCTGAAATTTCCGGGATTTACCTCAGTTCTGACTCTTGATGATGCTATCTGTACCATAAACCTTATATCCTGTTCAGTACTTTGGATAAGGTTATTATCAACAGCAGGTTCTTCGTGGAAAACAGAAGATGAACTCTTGCCATCTATTTCGTTGAGATAGTCCCTGCAGGCTCTGAAAATTGCAGAAGCCATATATTCCTGGCCCTGGGTTGATAAAAGAAATCTTTCTTCTTCAGGGTTTGTCAGAAAACCAGTTTCAATAAGAACGCTGGGCATTGATGTTCTGTACAGGACGAGAAAACCTGCTTGTCTTACACCCCTGTCCTTCCTTTTTACTCTTTGGGTAAACTGGTCCTGTATTTTGACTGCAAGATCGGTACTTTGTTTTTTATACAGATTTTGTGTAAGGGTGAAAATAATATACGATTCAGGCGATTTCGGGTCAAATCCCTCGTACCTTGTCGAATAATCGTCTTCCAGCAGAATGACTTCGTTTTCTTTCATTGCCACTTCCAGATTATCCTTGTCTCTCGTAAGTCCCATGATATATGTTTCAGCCCCTGATATACTGCTGTATTTAGCCCAGTTGGCATGTATTGATATAAAAAGATCGGCTTTATTACGGATTGCTATTGCCGGACGTTCATACAGGTCAACAGTGGAATCATCAGTTCTTGTGTATATAACCCTGGCGTTTTTTATATTTTCTTCTATATATTTTCCTGTCTTTAAAGCAATAGCCAGATTAATATCCTTTTCCCTGCTGTTCTTTCCCAAAGCACCGGGATCACGTCCACCATGACCAGGGTCGATAACTATTATCCAGTTACCATCATTTTTTGGTTCAGGGTTTTCTCCTGTGATAGCTTGCAGGGAAAGTGTACTGATAAGAATGAAAAGAATATTGAATGAGATTATATTAATGGTACGATGTTTGCCGTTTTTAATATCTGTTCTCATATTAGTTCATGTTTTTTTAATAGTTTTGCCGCTGATATCATCACGTCACAAAAACTATACAAAAATAGCATTAAAGTTGTATCTTTTTAATGAAAAGCGGTTACTTGTAGTGTTCCTCGTGATGGTTCAGTTTATTTCATTGTTCTCTCAGGAAACAACAGGCATTGATGGTTTTATACAGTCAGACGTTGATACTGTTGTTACTGACACTATCAGAGGGATAAAGCCAATATCACCGGATGCCATTGAGAAACAGGTCAGTTATACAGCTTCGGGTTATATAAAGAATGATCTTGTAAATAAAAAAGCTACCCTGGTCGGTTCCGCTGTGGTTGAATATGATAATATAACCATAACTGCAGATTCCGTTGAATTTGATATGGAGACAAATCAGGTTTTTGCGGTAGGCTTACCTGATAGCACAGGAGCGATTAAGGGGAAACCTGTATTGGTCGTAGGAAGTCAGAAATATGAAACGGATACCCTTAGATACAATTTTAAAACAGGTATTGCTTTAGTCAAGGTAATAGTTACACAGCAGGACGAAGGCCTTTTAAGAAGCTCTGTGGGAAAAATGCTTGAAGATGGAACTTCAAATATCTATAATAGCAGCTATTCAACATGTGATGCAGATACCCCGCATTTTTATGTGAGTCTGCCCATGGCAAAGGTATATCCGGGCAAGAAAATAATCTCCGGTCCGGCCCATCTTGTCCTGGAAGGAATACCAATCCCTGTTTACCTGCCTTTTGGTTTTTTCCCTATTCAAACAAGAAGTGCTGAGTCTGGTATTATAATGCCAAAAGTTCATTATGAAGAAAACAGAGGGTATGCCCTGACTGACGGAGGGTATTATTTTGCGGTGAACGATTATTTTGATCTGGCTCTTCAGGGGAGCATTTATACAAATGGGACATGGCTCGCATCAGCCCGGACAGCATATAATAAAAGGTATAAATATTCAGGTAACCTTTCTTTTAGTTATGCTAAAAATATATCGGGTCACAGGGGATTGGCTGATTACTCATCCAGTACAAATTACAGCCTTGGATGGACTTTTAGCCAGGATGCAAAAGCAAGACCAGGATCCCGGTTCAGCGCAAATGTGGATATGAGTTCCACTGGTTTTGACAGGAATAACAGCTACGATATTAATGAGTATATTACCACAACAAAACAATCATCCATAAGTTATTCTAAAACATGGGATGGGACTCCGTTTAATCTTTCGGTGAGTGTCAATCATAGTCAGAACTCGAAGACTGACGTTATTAATCTTAATCTGCCAAAATTTACATTCAGTGCATCCCGAATATATCCATTCCGGGGGAAAAAATCAACCGGTTCTGATAAATGGTATCAGAATCTTCAGTTGCAATATACTGCATCTCTTGATAACAGAATAACCACTTATGACAGTCTGCTGTTTACAAACAGTGTCTGGAATGATATGAAAAACGGATTTTCTCACCGGATACCTTTAAGTATTCAATTTCGCCCTTTCAAGAATTTTTCTGTTGCACCGCAAATATCCTATGAAGGAGTGCTGTATACAGAAAAGACAGATAAAATATGGGACCCATCCTGGATAGATCCTGAGACAGGAGCCCCGACACCATCTGTTGTCAGCAATACAACGCGGGGCCTTTTTTATGGCCATTCCCTTAAACCTTCTATAAGTGCCGGTTTTAATCCGCAGATATTCGGGAGATTTGATTTCACGAAACCAGATTCAAGAATACAGGCTGTAAGACATGTTATGAAACCATCAGTGTCTTTCAGTTATATACCATATATTGAAAAACTGGCAACACCCATGTATCGAAAAGTGCAGGCAGATACCACTGGCCGGGAAAAAGAATATTCTATATTTGAAAATAATATTTATGGGACTCCCTCATTGTCGCAACGAAACGGAAATGTTTCATTCAGCCTCGCAAATCTTATTGAAGCAAAAGTATTTCAAAAAAATGATACTACAGGAGAGCCTCAGAAGGTCAAACTGATTGATAATTTCGGAATAAATACTTCATATAACATATTCGCTGATTCAATGAGATGGAGTCCTGTATCATTTGTAATGCGTACTACATTGCTTAATACAATAAATATTTCCGGACGAAGTTCTTTCTCACTTTATGCACTGAACCAATACGGTCAGCCCACAGGATCATATTACTATTCTACAGATAAAAAACTGATGCGTTTAACTAATTTATCTGCAAGTGTGGATTTTAGTCTTGACAGACTCCTTCAACGAAACAGATCAGATAGCAGAACACAGGTTGAACGTACGGATCCTGTGATATCCCAGCCTATGGACCAGGCAAGTGCCAGCATGAGACAACAACAGGAAACAGGTAGCATAATTTATGATGAGTACGGATATGCACGCTTTGATGTACCATGGACAATGAACGTAAGTTATAACCTTAACTATTCAAAAACACAACAATCTTCGCTTGTCCAGAATCTTTCAGTGAATGGACATATTAATCTGACAAAAAAGACCGATATAACCTACAGATCGGGTTACGATTTTAATAAAAAAGAAATTACAATGACCCAGATATCCGTAAATCGCGACCTGCACTGCTGGATAATGAGCTTTAGCTGGATACCAAACGGGTATATGAAAAGCTGGGAATTCACAATAAGAGTAAAATCTTCTGTACTGGCAGATCTTAAATATCGTAGAACAAAAGATTACCACGATAATTACTGATTACCGTAATACTTAGTATTTGAGCTACCGCTTCATTATATTTATATTTCTTATTATATTCTGTAAAAAAGCATAATTTACGAACGTATGAAACTTACATGAGCAGTAAACACAAAAGGAAATGATAGTTTAATTCATGTAAAATCCATATGACCAATAATATAATAATTTATTCTCCTTGGAATTGGGGTATATGTGTTGATTTTCAAGCGATTTTAGAAGTTTTATTAATCAATCCGGATACTCATTTAATTAAATAAACGTCTGAAATAATAATTAATTAATAGTATGAAACAAGCATTTAAAAAATCATCATTTTTTACACAAAAAATCATGATTATTTTTTTAATGCGGTTCCATACGACCTTAAAAAAATAAAAAAATAATCGTATGAAAAAAGTAATTAATGCTGCTGATGCGCCGGAAGCTTTAGGGCCTTATAGTCAGGCTGTAGAAATAAACGGCACTCTTTATCTTTCTGGGCAGATAGGAATTGATCCGGGAACAGGAAAAATGGTAACTGGAGGTGTAGAAGAACAGACAGCGCAGGTGCTTAAAAACATAAAAGCAATTTTGAGAGCAGCAGGATTCACTATTGAGGATGTCGTTAAGTCCACATGCTATCTCAGGGATATGACAGATTTCATGGCGATGAATAAAATTTACGGGAGGGTTTATGAAAATAACCCTCCCGTACGGTCAGCTGTTGCTGTTAAAGAGTTGCCTCTGGGGGCGCTGATTGAAATCGAAGCTATTGCTGTAAAACAGCAATAGCTTATTCTGCTATTATTTCGAGATCAATTTCAGCTTTTACTTCTCTGTGAAGTTTAATGACTGCTTTATAGTTTCCTATTTCTTTTATCTGATCTTCAGGAAGCAGTATATTTTTTCGGTCTGTTTCAAAACCTTTTTCTTTCAATGCTTCGGCTACCTGAATAGTATTGACAGAGCCAAATATTTTGCCCGATGAACTTGTTTTAGCTCCAATGACGAGTTTAAGACCTGTCATTTTTTCTGCCAGTTCAGAAGCCTGAGCTTTTATCTTTTCTTCCTTATGGGCTTTTTGTTTCAGGTTTTCTGCATGCATTTTTTTTGCCGATGGGGTGGCTGCAATGGCGTATCCTTTGGGTATAAGGAAGTTGCGTCCATATCCGTTTTTCACTTGTACCAGATCATCCTTCTGTCCAAGCTTTGGAACATCCTGTAATAATATAATATCCATATAAAATCCTCCTTATTTTAACAGGTCAGTAACGTATGGAAGAAGTGCAATATGACGGGCTCTTTTGACAGCCTTTGCCACTTTCCTCTGATATTTAAGCGAAGTGCCGGTTATCCTTCTGGGCAGTATCTTGCCCTGATCGTTGAGAAACTTTTTCAAAAACTCCGGATCCTTATAGTCTATATAACGTATCCTGTTTTTCTTAAAACGGCAGTATTTCTTTTTCTTAACCTCAACAGTAGGAGGTGTCAGGTATCTTATTTCTGATTCATTCTGTGCCATATCTTATTCCTCCTTTATTTTTTCAGATTCTTTTTGTCTCCTTTTTTTCTCTGCATATTCAACAGCAAATTTCTCCATTCTGAAAGTCAAAAACCTTATTATCCTTTCGTCACGTCGATACTGAACTTCAAGTTTTTCAATAAGGTTCCCTTCTCCTTTAAACTCTATCAGATAATAAAAACCTGTGGATTTCTTTTGAATAGGATATGCCAGTTTCTTCAGGCCCCAGTTCTCTTCATGAACGATTTCACCATCATTGTCAGTAATCACCTTCTTGAATTTCTGTACCGCTTCCTTCATCTGGTTTTCAGACAAAACGGGAGTTGCAATGAAAACGGTTTCGTAATGATTTAACATAATAATTTTAATTTAAAATAAATTTTAATTGGCTCGCAAAAGTACAATTATTTTACTTTATTTAAAAATTAATTGATTGAAAATTATTTCTCAGACAAACTACTGGACGCACAGATACTGTTCGTTCTGTTTTTACGGGAAGCTCTTTTTTGAAGGCTTTTATTTATATTTGTGGAAAATAATTTGTTTTGGCAAAAGACGCTGCTCTTATGGAAAATTTCATCGTTTCTGCACGAAAATACCGCCCTGCAACTTTTGATATGGTGATAGGTCAGGAAGCCATCACCAATACACTGAAGAATGCCATTAAATGTAACCATCTGGCTCAGGCATATCTTTTCTGCGGACCACGGGGCGTGGGAAAAACTACATGTGCAAGAATATTTGCCAAAACAATAAATTGTTTTAATCTGGATGAAAATGCTAATCCATGTAATAAATGTGAATCATGTATCTCATTCAATACCCTGAGATCATTCAATATTCATGAACTTGACGCTGCTTCAAATAACAAAGTGGAGGATATACGAAGCCTTAATGAGCAAGTAAGAATACCCCCTCAGATTGGAAAATACAGTGTTTATATCATTGATGAGGTTCATATGCTCTCTTCATCGGCATTCAATGCCTTCTTAAAGACTCTGGAAGAACCTCCTCCACATGCTATTTTCATTCTGGCTACTACTGAAAAACATAAAATAATACCTACTATTTTATCCAGATGTCAGATATTTGATTTTAACAGGATAAAAATTGAGGATATTGTTAAACGCCTTTCATTTGTTGCAAAAAATGAATCTGTTGAGGCTGAGGAGGAAGCTTTGCATATTATTGCTCAAAAAGCCGACGGAGCTCTCAGGGATGCTCTTTCAATTTTCGACCAGATGGTCAGCCTGTGCGGTAAAAAGGTCACTTATAAAGATGTGATCGAAAACCTTAATGTACTCGACTATGATTATTATTTCAAAATAATAGATGGTGTTTTAAAAAATGATCTCTCTTCTGTCCTGATTACATTTAATGAAATACTGGAAAGCGGTTTCGATGCACATAATTTTATATCAGGTTTAAACAGTCATTTAAGAGACTTGCTGGTAAGCAGGGATCAGGTAACTCTCAGACTTCTGGAAACAACTCCTTCGGTGAGACAAAAATACGCACGACAGGCAGCAGAATGTACTGAGGATTTTCTTTATAAAGCTCTTGAAACAGGAAGTAATTGCGATATATCATACAGAAACAGCAAAAATACCCGCCTTCATGTAGAACTGGCATTAATCAAATTATGTAATATTTTGTCAGATAAAGCTGAGGAAACTCAAAAAAAAAAATCTGACGGTTATATAACACAAAAACCAGCAGACGAAATACCTGTACCGTCTAAATCAGAGATAATCCGTCAGGATAACAAGGATGATAGTATCAATACCGGACAGGAAAAAATCCAAAAGAGTAAACATATTCCGGTTACTGAAAAAGAAATCAGATCATTCTCTGTCAAAGAAATATTTTCTGAAAATGAAAATTCATCTTCAGAAAACAAAAAACCACGAACTGTTGATCAGGAAGAAGACTCAACAGTAGTTGATGCTGAAAAAATGGAATTCAATGAGAACTCATTTACTGAAGCATGGACTGACTTCGTTGATGATCTCAGGGATGAGGGTCCTAGAATATTAAGCATGTTTAAGTCGGTGAGACCGGAATTTGATGACAACCAGGTCATTAAAATACATTTAAGTAATCTTGCTCAAAAAGATATATTTATACAGGATTATAAACAGAAACTGATTAATTTTTTACTGAACAGGTTCAGTCTGGATCAGGTTAATATCGAAACATTTGTTGATACATCTGAGACAGAAGAAATATTATACACAGATGAGCAGAAATATAATTACCTGCAATCAAAATATCCTCTTCTAAAAGAGTTTAAAAAATCTTTCAATCTGGATATAACCTGAAAAACTGATAACATTAATCGGATCTCAACTAAAACTGTTGCTAATTGTTTAACAAGTAATATTATCCTGAATGACTAAAGAAATTTTAAATAGTATAGTAGAAGAATTACATATAAAATCAGGCAGATGAAGAAGTACCTTTATTATATGCTATAATAGACAAACCAGCTCCCTTGTAAAAATTAATTCTTATCTTTTTGGAAGCGATTTGACATAGGATCTTTTAAAAACAAACAAAATATCTGTATGAAAAAGTTTTTTGTTTATTTCTGTATGGGTTTCTTTGTAATATTGACTTCTGTTCTCCAGGCAAGGGACCCTTTACAGATTTCTCCAATAAAATCCGTATGTTACGCTGGCAATGAAGTCAAAAGGGTGTACATACCTCCCCCTGTTCAGTTTTTTAAAAATGCAACATTTAAAAAAAGCGCATCTATCACTGTTCACTATGATGGATTCCCTGAAGTAGCAGAAGAAGCTTTTGATTATGCTGTATCTATTCTGGAATCATTATTACCTGAGGATACCTATATTACTATTAATGCCATATGGGCAAATCTTGAATCAGCACAGACTCTTGCAAACTCATCAGCAACATCTTATCTGGCCGGATGGGGTATTAATGCCCTGAATCCCTATGCTTATTATCCTATTACTCTGGGAGAAAAAATATCCGGAGAAAGTTTTAATAGTGAAGATGCTCCGGATATTGAAGTCAGATTTAACAGTTCTGCGAACTGGTATTGCGGTACCGATGGCAAGACTCCGGATACAATGTACGACATGGTTACTGTTGTTATTCATGAACTGATTCACGGACTTGGTTTTGCCGATAGTTTCAGATCAGAACGATGGACTGCCTCTTATGGATTTTATTCTGTACCTGTGATATACGATACATTTGTTGAAAGTGTTGACGGCAGGAAGCTGACAGATACATTGTTGTTCAATAATCCATCACCTGATCTCAAAATGCAGATTACAAGTAAAGACCTTTTTTTTAATAGTCCGCTGCTGAGCTCCTATACTCTCGGAGAACGTGCCCGTCTATATGCTCCTTCAATATATGATGAGGGTTCGAGTGTATCTCACCTGGATGAGACCACAACACCTGAGATTGATCAGTTAATGACTCCTGTAATAGACAGGGCAGAAGCAATCCATGATCCCGGTGCCTTTACTATGTCAATGCTCGGTGATCTTGGATGGATAAATACAAGAATCATTCATGATGAACTTAAAGATACAGAAGAAAATATTACAGATGTGACTATATCTGCAACAATTAAATCAGATACCCTTTATGATCATTCCAGTGTGGGACTTGTTTGGTCTTTTAATGGTTTTGATGATCCCCGAAATATTGATACAACTTTTCTTGTATCTTATCAGTCGGATGATAATTACACCACAACACTAACAATACCCTCTTATGGTTCAATGCTTGAATATTACCTTTATGTCGAGGATAGCTTCTCCAGAACTTACAGATTACCTTCTTTCACGGATCAAACCCGTTATTCTGCGTATATAGGAACAGATACTGTGAAGCCTGAGATAACTTATACACATACGAAGTATTATCTGGAGACTATCGATACTATTTTTTTCAATGTGGCAGTTACAGATAATATTGGTATCGACACTGTTGTTATTGAATATATTATAAACGATGAAGAACCTGTCATTGATGGGCTTGTCCATGGTAATGATGATGAGTATGGTTATTATCTGAATGCCGAAGATCTTTTTTTGCAACCAGGGGATATCATTAAGTACAGGATTACAGCTGTTGATGAGGCTAATAATCCAAACCTCAGGGTTATTCCATCAACTGAAGATTATTATACAACAAGAATAGAACAAATTAATCTTCCTGATTTCGCATATACAACTGATTTTACAGATGCATCAGGAGATTTTCTTGATGACGGTATCAAAATATTAAAACCTTCTGGTTTTACTAAATATGGTCTTCATACTCCGCATCCGTATATGAGTCCCGAAGAATCAGGTGACAGTATTGGTTACACAGCCTTACTGCGAACTCCTGTCATTTATGATCCTAATGGAATGATAATCACCTACAGGGAACTTGTGTTGGTAGAACCCGGTGACGAGGGTTATGAGTTTGGATCAACATATTTCTACGATTATGTTATTGTTGAAGCTTCTGTTGATTTTGGTAAATCATGGTTTCCCCTGAGTGACGGCTACGACAGCAGGATTAATAAAACGTGGGAAGAAGCATATAACAGCAAGACAGAGGATAATAATTCAACTTTCATAGGGAAGGAATCAATGATGCTCAATCATACTATCTTCCCAAAAGCATCTTCTTTTTTGTCTCCCGGAGATACTATGATTATTCGTTTCAGATTGTTTTCCGATCCATTTGCTAACGGATGGGGGTGGATTATTCAGGATCTTCATATAGGTCCTCTTATTAATCATGTGGAAGACATTTCATTTAGCGAACCTACTGTTTATCCTAATCCCGGAAATGGTTTTATAAATATAAAACAGAGCGGGGAAAGGAATTTTCAGGCTCAGCAATACAGCATATATTCTTCATCAGGAGTTCATCTGTTGACTTCATTTACAGACGGAGGTGATGAGATAAATATTGATCTGTCAGAATATCCTGATGGATTGTATTTCATTGTTTTTCAGTATAAAAATAGGATCAGTACACTAAAATATATTCTCGCCAGATAATATTGGAGAAAACCATTACTACGGTTTTGAATTCTTAATGATTTTCCAGGGACTTCACAGGTCTGTAAGTATCGTCCTCATAAACTTACCTTTGTTTTCAATTCTATTGTCTGAAAAATAAACTAATTTTGTGTGGTATTTTAAAAATCTGAAACACATTTAACCATGAGCGTTATAAATAAAGTTCTGGGTCTTTTTCTGGGAAATAAATATGAGAGGGATATGAAGGAAATAAATCCTTACGTTGAAAAGATCCATAAAGAATATGAAAAACTGAAATCTTTGTCTAATGATGAGTTGAGGGATAAAACAGGAGAGTTAAAAAAAGAATTACACAGCAGGATAGAGGAAGATGAGAATCTGGTCAGGAAGTTAAAGGAACAGGCGGAATCGGAAGAGGATGTTTATAAGAAAGAAGATATTTACAATGAGGTTGATAAAATTGAGAAGAATATTGATGTAAAACTGGAAGATATTCTTGATGAATTATTGCCTGTTGGTTTTGCTATAGTGAAAGAAACAGCGAGACGTTTTAAAGAGAATGCTGAACTTGTTGTCACTGCCCGTCAATACGATCGTGATCTTGCTGCTAAAAGGGAGAGTATTACCATAAAAGGGGATAAGGCTTATTGGAGAAACAGTTGGATAGCAGGAGGGAATGAGATTATATGGGATATGGTTCACTATGATGTCCAGCTTTTTGGAGGGGTTGCTCTCCATAAGGGTAAAATTGCAGAGATGGCTACCGGAGAGGGGAAAACAGTTGTGGCCACTCTTCCTGTTTTTCTTAACGCTCTTGCCGGACGGGGTGTTCATATAGTAACGGTCAATGATTATCTTTCCAAAAGAGACTCTGAATGGATGGGTCCTATCTATGAGTTTCACGGTCTTACTGTGGATTGTATTGACAAATATCAACCTAACTCTGCGGAACGCCGTAGAGCTTATCTGGCTGACATTACTTTCGGTACCAATAACGAATTTGGGTTTGATTACCTGAGAGATAATATGGCAATTAATCCGGAAGACCTTGTTCAGAGAAAGCATCATTATGCTATTGTTGATGAGGTTGACTCTGTACTCATTGATGATGCCAGAACACCTTTGATAATATCAGGTCCTACAGCAAAAAGTGATACTCAGCAGTTTGATGAGTTGAAACCCAAGGTAGACAAGCTGGTTAATGCACAGAAAAGGCTTGTTACTCAAGTATTGGCTGATGCAAAAAGGCTTATCAATGAAGGTAAAACAGAAGAAGGAGGAATGCTTTTACTCCGGGCTTTTAAAGGATTACCTAAAAATAATGCTCTTATTAAGTATCTGAGTGAAGAAGGAAACAAGACTCTGCTTCAGAAGACAGAGAATTTCTACATGCAGAATAACAATAAGGAAATGCCTAAGGTTACTGATGAGCTTTATTTTGTTATAGATGAAAAGTCCAATTCAATTGAATTAACAGAAAAAGGTCTGGATCTTATTTCAACATCTGTGGAAGATGCAAGTTTCTTTATCCTGCCTGATGTGGGGTCCAAAATTGCTGATCTTGAGAAATCGGATAAGAGTGATAAGGAAAAACTCAAATTGAAAGATGAACTCCTTGCAGATTTTTCCATTAAATCGGAACGTGTACATACAATGACACAGTTGCTCAAAGCCTGGACTTTATTTGACAAAGATGTTGAATACGTCGTAATGGACAATAAGGTTAAGATAGTTGATGAACAGACGGGAAGGATACTGGAGGGAAGAAGATATTCCGACGGACTTCATCAGGCTATTGAGGCAAAAGAAAATGTTAAAGTCGAAGCAGCCACTCAGACCTATGCTACAATTACACTCCAGAATTATTTCAGAATGTACCATAAGCTGGCAGGGATGACGGGTACTGCAGAGACTGAAGCCGGAGAATTATGGAATATATATAAGCTTGATGTAGTTGTTATTCCCACTAACAAACCTGTTGTCAGAGATGATAGAGAAGACATTATATATAAAACAAAGCGAGAGAAGTATAATGCCGTTATTTCTGAAATAGTTGAGTTGAACAAGGCAGGGCGACCAATTCTTGTTGGTACTACTTCAGTTGAGATTTCGGAGTTGCTTAGCAGGATGCTTAAAATGAAAGGGTTAAAACATAATGTATTAAATGCTAAATTACATCAGCGTGAAGCAGAGATCGTTGCTGAAGCAGGAAAATCAGGAGCAATAACTATCGCAACAAATATGGCAGGTAGAGGAACTGATATTAAGCTCACTGATGAAGTTAAAAAAGCAGGAGGTCTTGCTATTATAGGGACAGAAAGACATGAGTCCAGAAGGGTTGACCGGCAGTTGCGGGGACGTGCCGGGAGACAGGGAGACCCGGGTTCTTCACAGTTTTTCGTTTCTCTTGAAGATGAACTGATGAGACTCTTCGGTTCGGAAAGGATAGCAGGTATAATGGACAGGCTTGGGCTGAAAGAAGGGGAAATGATTCAACATCCCATGATCACTAAATCAATTGAAAGAGCCCAAAAGAAAGTTGAAGAGAACAATTTTGGTATCCGAAAAAGACTTCTTGAATATGATGATGTTATGAATTCTCAGCGGGAAGTTATTTACAAAAAAAGAAAACATGCCCTTCTCGGTGAACGTCTCAGACTGGATGTTGCCAATTCTATGTATGATGTCGTTACGTCAATGGTAAATTATTATCAGAAAGATGGTGATTATGAGGGCTTTGATTTTGATCTTATACGCTCATTTTCAATTGATTCGCCAATTGCTTCTGACGATTTTCTTAAAAGTTCTGCTGATCAGGTCATTGAAAAAGTATACGAAAAGGTAGTTGAGACATATAAAAGAAAAGTGGATGCAATATCGCAACAGGCTTATCCTGTACTGAAAGATGTATATGATAGGATGTCACATGCCTATGAAAATGTTGTTGTGCCCATATCTGATGGGATAAAAGTTTTTCAGGTCATTACAAATCTCAAGGCTACAGCAGAATCGGAGGGAAAAGAACTAGCAAGATCTTATGAAAAAACAGTAGTGCTGTCTACTATTGATGATTCTTGGAAAGAACATTTACGGGAGATGGATGAACTGAAACAGTCTGTGCAAAACGCTACCTATGAACAAAAGGATCCTTTACTGGTATATAAGTTCGAATCATATGAACTCTTCCATTCAATGATTGAAAAGATCAATAAAGATGTGGTAAGTACCCTCATGAAAGGATATATACCCACTCAGGATCCTGATCAGGTGAAAGAAGCACAGAGAAGACGTCAGATGGATAATCTGAAAACATCCAGATCAGATACTTCTCATATTGGCCCTACAGGGACAGGCCCCGACAAAGAGAGAAAAACTGAACCAATCAGGGTTGAGAAAAAAGTTGGGAGAAATGATCCGTGTCCATGTGGAAGTGGGAAGAAATATAAACACTGTCATGGAGCCAAAAATCCTCCTCCGGGACCTCCAGGTGCAAGACCAAACCTGTAGAGACAATTATTATTTCAATTCAGCAACAGCCTTATTGATTTTAGAATATACTGTCTTGTTAACAGGAACAAGTGGTAGTCTTAGGTTATTTTGACATAGCCCTTTGACACTCAGAAAGGCTTTTATTCCTGAAGGGTTGCCGTCTTCAAACAATAAGTCAATCGGTTCCATGAAACGGAAAAGTATTTCACGCGCAATTTTCATATTGTTTTTTAATGCATTACTTACCATTTCACTCCATTCAGCCGGATAAGCATTTGCCAGAACAGATATTACTCCTGAACCTCCTGCACTTATAATTGGAAGTGTCAGCATATCATCTCCGGAGATAACCAGAAAATTTTCAGGTTTCCTTTTTAGTATGCGCATTATCTGAGACATATCACCCGAAGCCTCTTTTATTCCAACAATGTTGTCACATTCATGTGCAAGTTCAAGACATGTGTCTGAGGAAATATTACTGCATGTCCTGCCCGGAACATTATAAATGATAACAGGAACAGGGCTACAGGTGGCAATTGCCTTAAAATGCTGAAAGAGTCCTCTTTGGTTTGGCTTATTATAATATGGGGCTACTGATAAAATAGCATCAATTCCTTCAAGATCTATTTGCTTAATATTATTAATGACCTCCTGTGTATTATATCCCCCAATACCAATGATAAGCGGTACTCTTTTATCAATAACCTCAACAATATAGGATGTCAAAGCCTGTTTCTCGTCTGTGGTAAGTGTTGCAGCTTCTCCTGTTGTGCCCATCCCAACAATGTAATTTACGCCCCCTTCAATTACATGGTTAATAATGCGTCCCAAAGCTGAAAAATCAATACTTGAATCATTTTTAAAGGGTGTAACTATAGCAACACCCGTGCCTTTGAATTTTTTCATAATTAGATATAGTTTTTCTTTTTATGATCCGGATTTTATCATTTCAAGATATCTTATTAATTCATTAAGATATCCTTCAACAAAAAAAGGTTTTTTCAATTCTATCATCAGATCAAAAACTGAATCGTTTCTTGCTGCGTCGAATAATCCCACTTTCAGTCTGGCTGAAGATAAGGAAGTAACATAGGTTAAAGGAAATACATTATTAAAATTAATATCAATAAGGACATCAAAAGGTTTTTTTATGAAAAAGTCGCTTTCAGTTGAAACAGGTATATAAAACAGATTGATCTCATTTCTTCTTATACAGGACAGGTATCTAAGTGCTGTGTATTGATCCGGCAGCTCTTTCCCCGGATAATATCCTATTATTTTAACTTCAATCTGTCTTTCATGCATTTTCTGGTGAAACTTAGATAAGAAGCTGAATTCCTTTATGTTAGTCGCATCCCATACAATGCCAATATCTTTTACCTGGTCAATGTTTGTAAAAGACACTTTTCTTTTTGCCTTAGCTACTCTTCGTGACAGGATTGAGTTACCAATTTTTATCCTTTTGTCTTGAAATAATTCCATTTTGCAAACCTAATTGTTTTTTGCTTAAGTCAGCCATCTCATTAATATTATTCTTCTTCTATCAGTTTGAGAAATTCATCTTCACTAATCAAAGGAACACCTGCTTTCTCAGCTTTATCTCTTTTGGCTGGTCCCATATTTTCTCCGGCAAGAATAAATGATGTATTTCCGGAAACGGAAGAGACATTCTTCCCTCCGTTTTGCTCTATAAGTATCTTATACTCATCACGGGAGTGCTTACTGAATACACCTGATATGAGAACAGACTTTCCAGTCAGTTTATTCCCCTTATTTTTTTTATTTTCTTCTGAAGAAAAGTTTATACCATATGATTTTAAACGGTTAATGATAGTGATATTATCTTTATCTGAAAAAAAAGAAACAATACTTGCAGCAATCTTAGGTCCTATATCAGGTATGTTCGTCAATTGCTCTTCATCAGCTTCTATTAGATCATCTATAGATCTGAAAGCACCGGCTATAGTTTTTGCTACTGTTTCTCCCACATGCCGGATTCCAAGAGCAAAGAGTACTCTGTGATATGGGGTTTTGCGCGATAAATCAATACTTTTAATTATATTGGCAGCAGATTTTTCTCCAAGTCTCTCAAGACCTTCAAGCTGCGAGGCTTTCAGATTATAGAGGTCGGCATAATTACTTATGAGGTTATTATTAAAAAGCAGATCTACTGTTTCTTCTCCCAAACCATCAATATCCATTGCTTTCCTGCCGATGAAATGTTCTATCCTACCTTTTATCTGAGGAGGGCAATGTAGGTAGTTGGGACAGAAATGGTTAGCTTCTCCTTCATTTTTTACCAGGGTAGTACCGCATTCAGGACATCTGTTGATAAACTCAACAGGTTTACTGTTTTCATTTCTGGCAGAATGATCCACACCTGTTATTTTTGGAATTATCTCTCCACCCTTTTCTACCATAACCATATCATTTATGTGGAGGTCAAGCAAGGCTATCTGATCAGCATTATGCAATGAAGCTCTTTTTACGGTTGTCCCGGCAAGGGAAACTGGCTCCAGATTAGCTACAGGAGTAATGGCACCGGTTCTTCCTACCTGGAAAGATACAGATAAGAGTCTCGTTACAGCCTGTTCAGCTTTATATTTATAAGCTATAGCCCATCTGGGTGATTTGGCTGTAACCCCCATTTTGTTCTGAAGAGGAATAGAATTTACCTTTATTACAACACCGTCAATTTCGAATGGAAGATTTTTTCTTTCCGTTTCCCAGTAGTTTATATAACCAATTACTTCATTAATGTCTTTACATAATTTTGTGTGTTCCGATACCCTGAACCCCCAGTCAGATGCTTTCATCAGGTTTTCATAATGGGTGTCATACGGCAGTTTGTCGGCAAGAAGGAAATAAAAAAGACAATCCAGTTCTCTGGCTGCCACAATCCTGGAATCAAGGAGTTTAAGTGTCCCGGATGCTGCATTACGTGGGTTGGCAAAAGGAGTAAGACCTTTTTTTTCTCTTTCAATGTTAAGCCTTTCAAATACTGCTTTGGGCATCAGTATTTCTCCTCTTATTATAAATTCATCAGGACTTTTTGTATCAGATATTGTATCCGGAATACTTCTTATAGTTTTTACATTAAGAGTAACATCGTCTCCTCTGGTACCGTCACCCCGTGTAAGCGCTTTAAAAAGTTTATTATTATGATATGTTATACTTATGGATGCCCCGTCAAATTTAAGCTCACAAACATAGTCTGCTGATGAACCTGCAGCTTTTGATACCCTGTTATCAAAATCCCTAATTTCATTTTCATTATAGGTATTTGCAAGTGACATCATAGGATAGCGGTGTTCATACTGCCTGAATTCATTAGAGATATCACTTCCGACTTTTTGTGTTGGAGAATCTTTGATTATAAGTGCAGGAAAAGCTTTTTCAAGAGTCTCAAGCTCATTTATCATTAAATCAAATTCGAAGTCTGAGATAACGGGATTATTCAGAACATAATAGTTATAATTATGTTCCTCTATTTCTTTCCGTAATTTTTCAATACGGATTCTGGCATCAGACTGTTTCATTTTATTTTCTTAATACAAATAGTGTCTGAATATTGTCATATTATTCCCATATCCCGTTAACAGGGGCTCCGCATTTATTGCATTTCCCATTGACAATATTGTTCATAGTAACAGTAAACCCCTGCCTCTCAATAACTATATTTCCACAGGAAGGACATCTGGTGTTTGCTTCTTCATTCCCCGGGACATTGCCAATATATACATATTTAAGTCCTTCTGAATGTGCAATATCTGCAGCTTTTGTAAGTATTTCAAGTGGGGTAGGCGGAAGTTGTTCAAGTTTATAAGTTGGATAAAATCTGCTGAAATGAAGAGGAGTGTCTCTGAATCCGTTTTCGCTCAGCCATTTACACATCTTACCTATCTCATCTGTGTTATCAGTCCATGATGGAATAATCAGATTGGTGATTTCAAGCCATACACCTGAGTCTTTATAAATCTTTAGTGAATCAAGTACAGGTTGAAGTCTTCCTCCTGAAAGTCTGATGTATGTATTATCATTAAAAGATTTGAGGTCAATATTTGCAGCATCAATTACGGTACACCATTTTTTTAGTGGTTCAGCATTAATGTACCCCGATGATTTTACTATGTTTTTAATACCAGCCCTTTTAGCCAGGACAGCAGTTTCATAAGTATATTCGTAAAATGTTACAGGTTCCGAATAGGTATAGGCTATAGACCGGCATTTATGTTTTTCAGCTTCTTTAACAACTGCTTCCGGCATCAGGTCATAATTCCTTGTATTTTCCGGACCGGTTTGAGATATTGACCAGTTCTGACAGTTCAAACATGATAAGTTACATCCGGCTGTAGCAATAGAAAAAGCTCTTGATCCAGGATAGAAATGATAGAGAGGTTTTTTTTCAACAGGATCAATATTCACAGAACAGGGATTCCCAAAGGCAAGTGTGTATAGCTTTGAATTGAAAACCCTTCTGTTATGACACTCACTTAATTCTCCCTCTTTAAGAATACATTCGTTTGGACAAATCCTGCACATAATGCCCCTGGGTGTTTCTTCCTGAAACATAGCAAGAACCCTGTTGTTTTGTTCTTTAGAAATGAAAGAATTTGACAGTAAGGGACTTTTAATGCAAACAACACCTGCAGACAGAGTCACGATTCTTTTGAGAAAGTCTCGTTTGCTTTTGTCAAAATCATTATTTCCCATGGATAAAATATGAATAAGATTACTCTATAGCACCTGATTTACCAGGCAATATACCAGCAAAAATAAGCATTGCAAGCGAAAAAACAGAGATTTTGATACCGAAAGCCGGAACAAGTATGCCTGCAATAAGAATAAATCCTGCAGCAGAACCTGTAAGATCAGCACTGTAAGTTAACCCTGTAGCTGAACCAGGTCTATGATTCCTTGTGATATTCATAAAAATATTACCCGTAATAAATGACGGGATAATCATTGCAATCAGCAGGACTACAACAGAAATAAAATCGTTCTCCAGATTGAGAACGGTTTTATAGCCTAATGCGGCGAAAATGTAAAAAAAGGATAATATCAGTGCTTTTATTTTCAGTGAATAAAAATCGAGAATTTTATTTTTCATTCCAGCTCCGATGGCCAGTCCAGTCATCATGGCTGCAAGTATTAGTCCTGTAAGCTGATACATGTTTCCTGCAGCCAGCTGGAGCAATAGCAGAATTATGATCTCAAAGCCGGAAAGGGCAGAAGCGCAAAAGTACATTACCAGATTACTTTTTCTGACAGTCAGAACAGGTAGCCCAAAAACAATTACAATAAGGATAATTGCAGGTAATTTTTCTTTAAGATTTTTACTGAAGCCCAGTGATTGGTAATGGTAGCAGGCAATGGGAAATGCCAAACTGTTTTCTCTTATGTCGGGATCCAGAACTGACATTATTTCATCTGATCTCATTTTTATCAGATCATCAGCCAGATAGTCGGGGCTTACATAAATATTGTTTATACCACGTTCTTCAAGCAGATGACAGAATGAAAGGGATAAATCATTGTCAGATGCAATTAAATACAGTTTGTTTCCGGCAACTGCCAGCACATTTTTGAATTTTCCCGAAAGCGTATTGTAAATAGAAGAGTAGAGATTTACAGCTTCCTGGTTTAAATATGTATCAGCTGTTCCGGGAGAACACATAAATACGCCATCTTCAGTAAGTCTCTCTTTAATATCTTTAAAGAAACCGGCAGTATAAAATCTGTTGAGTGATAATGTTGAAGGAGGAGGCAGAAGCATAATAATCACATTTGCCGTATCGCCTTCTTCCCTTATAAAACGGTAAGCATCTTTGTTTTCAACGATAAACTTAATGTTTTCCGGTACCATAAGTGATTTTGAATTCCCGGCCAAAACCGGATCCCGTTCTATATAATGAATTTCTTTAATAGGGTATTTAATTAGTTCTGCCAGGCGCGATTCTGCAAAACCTGAGATTAAAAAAACTTTTTCCGGTTTTTTTACCTGGAGTAATGCATAGTGAATATCTTCTTCCCTTTCTATTACGTCATCATTGTAAGCCAGTAATCTGTGGTTGTAATATGTACTTTCCTCTCCGAAGTATTCACCCCTCGTTATGTTCCCATAAGGGGTGTCTTTTGTTTCGGTAACATTTATCCCGGGCAGGAGAGCTTGTCTGAAAAAGACATCAGGATCTGTGAGAATAGTAACAGATAACAAGATTGTGAATAATAATTTAATATAAACAGATTTGGAAGTATTAACCAGGTAAAAATTTAAAATAACCCAGACCATTGTTAACAGAATGATAATCATTAACAACTTATATGTGTTCACAAGGCCTGATGTAAGGATTGAAATCAGAATACCTGCCATTATGCCTCCGGTTGTTTCAATAGAAAATGATTTACCGGGTAAGTAATAATTATTATCACGTGCTACAGCTATCAGTCTCACAAATGTAAAACCGGAAATAAGGCAAAAAGGCAAAAGGAACAAGAGATTGAAAATTAAACTCAAGAAAAATGAGGGTATTTCTCCCGGCTCAAGAAGAATCCCTGACAGGAGGAACAGAAATAAAAGAGAGAGAAGGGGGGTGAGAGAGAAAGCAAGATTTATTTTAGCAATATCATTCAGGTTTGATTTTCCTGCAAGTGCTGCTCCGGCAGCCGATGTTATAAGCCATGAACCCAGATATAATCCTGAAATAAGTTCATAACCTCCTGAAATATTAAGTACCTCCCTTAGAAGTAATAATTGTATTGACGTACTCGTAAAGCCAATTATAAAAAGATTAATAGTTATAGAAGGAAAATTAGTCTTTCTGATGTTTTTTTTAATGCTAAGATTATTATTACCGGAGTCTGAAAATAGTGTCCGGTAATAAGACAAGTGCCAGCTGAAATGGAAAATACCTGTCGCAGCCATACATACACCTGTTTCGACATGCCACCTGAGCAGATCATTGATGACAGGGATATCCCATTTATAGTTTATCTGGAGAGCAAGAAGCACTCCTGCAAGAGCAGTGAAGAGGAATGAAGAGGCAAGTATTGTATTCCATATTTTTCTGTGAGTGTTCAGTGAAAATATACCAAGCCTGTAAAGCCCAAAGCTTGTGAGATATAATAAGGAAACGATAATAACTGTTCCTGTAACATGGTACATAATCAATTCCTGTTTTCTTCAAGCACTAGTCCCTCATAGATGTATAATTCAGCGTTTTTCCATCCTTCCCATCCAAGTCCGGCTTTGTCTCTCGATGTGTAGCCCAGAAACTCTTCTACAGTCCATCCGTTTTCTGTTGCCACCTGAGGGAGCATTGTGCCGGAATGCATATCTTTTTTGATGTAAATACCATGTTTGCCAAGTACAATTTCCCGGGGATCATGGATCCTCTTAAGAGGACCCAGTATAGTAATTTCAATATCGGTTTTTTCAAATTCTTTTTTTGTAAGCGGATTAAAGCGAGGATCTTCAAAAGCAGATGACAGAGCAGATGTCCTTATTACTTTATGAAGAGGATCTGTTGAAATAAATCTTCCAATACAACCCCTGAGATTGCCATTGATTTTTAAAGTTACAAAAGCACCATATTGTTTTTTTAAGGCTTCAGGGATATGAGTAATGTCCAGGGGGTGTGTTTTGTTTTTCTCAAGCATCGATTTGATGCTGTTTCTTGCAATAGAAAAAATCATATCTTTCTCTTCTTTTGTAAAAGAAAATTCTTCAGAAGATTCTGTTCCTGAAGATTTGTTGTTGTTCTTTTCTACAAGAGAAATTGCATGATACCCAACTACTTCATTTTTTTCTCCATATTCAGAATCGCCGGAATTGCAATAGTCTATCCTTTTGAATTCCAAATTTTTATCCCCCTCTGCAAGGTACAGAAGAATCAAACCTGATGTCCAGCCACACATGCTGGTCACAAGTCCGGGAATATTGCGGGAAGAATTTTCTTCAAGCGTAGACAGGAATTTTTCAGGATTTCCGGAAATAAGGGCTTCAGCAGTTATATTATCGATCTCAACAGCATCGTTGTAATTAGGATAGTGTGAGAAATCACTGCTTATAACAAAAAGGTTGTCAGGGGTGAACCATGGGCGTAATGCTTCAGCAATATCCCTGATTAGTTTTGTATTGTTTGTTCCAATCATGATTGGAACAATTTCCGGTTCCCGGGTGTAATAATATTGAAATAAAGGAATTTGTAATTCCAGGTTATGATCATACAGATGGACATCAACAGGAAATCTGAATACTTTGTTATCTGATTTAAGTTTATTGGTAATTTCAAGGTTAACTTTCGCCCTGCCGAGAGGTGTTATAAAATCGCCCGTGTTGTAGACTGATGCACCATTAAAAGCACGGACATGACTTGATCCTATTAAAAAAATGTTTTTGTAGGCTATTTCTTTAGGAGTCGCTGAAAAGGCGGCAGCGGCTATTTTACCTGAATAAACATATCCGGCATGAGGTACTATTAAGGCTCTTACATGGCTTTTATGGGAGGTTTTTTTGCATTCATTAAACAGTACTGTAATGTCCCTGGTAAGTGTTTCTCTGTCTGCAGAGTAAAATCTCCCTGCAGCATAAGGTTTTCTGTCGGATGATTTATCCTGGGAAAATACTTCCATTTTGCTAATAGTTAATAACAATAATACAACAAAAAAAATCCGCATAATATTTCTATTGTAACGGGTAATAAAGTTATGGCAAAAAAATCAGAAAAGGAATTATAAGTAAAAAAGTCAGGGATTATTATACAAGAACCATGGATTCTTTGATAATATTTCCATTTTCATCTGTCCCGTATACTTTTATTCCTATGCTTAATGTCGGAATGCCGACCATATCGAGTACCGGACTTAAGGCTTCTTTCAAATCTTCCGTCTCCATACTGTCAAATTCTTCTATATCAAAATACAGATGGATAATAAGTGTATTATCGGGCTGCTTCATTCCGCAGAGGGCTTTGACAATTTTTGCAAGCCATATTACGGAGGCAGTGTTAAAATATTCAATATTCAAACGCAGGTTTGTCGTTTGTCTGGGAGTTAAAATGTATGTCTGAATCCATTCAAGAATTCCTTCATATAGTTTTGCCGGATTTTCCAGAATAGATTTACCGCTAAAAATAAGTTCTCCGGTCAAATGGTTCAGATCAATTTGCGGAGTCTTTGGTCCTGACTCTATATATACGGTTTTTAAATCCACCTGAAAATATTGAATTTGATTATAATACTCCCTTCAATGAATATATACCAAATGTATAATAACTTTTCTTTTTATTTAACATTTTTTATCAAAAAGAAATCCCCAATAGTCAAAAAAAAATGTTAATTAGTAGAAAACCGGAGACTGAAAACTAATATCTGAAACTGATCAATGCAATTATCAATATTCTAATTAAGGTTTTTTATAGGCCAATCTTTAAAATATTATCTTTGTGACCTGTAATATTTTTAAGGAATGGAGAGTTTTTTAAAGGAAAACATATGTAAGGTTGTAAAGGAACTTTACAATGCTGAGGTCAATGATGATATTATCCAGATTCAGGAAACCCGTAAAGATTTTAAAGGAGATTTTACCCTGATAGTATTTCCGTTATTGAGGTTTTCCAAGAATACTCCGGAAAAGACAGGAGAAACTATCGGCAGTCAGCTGATGGCTTCTTTTCCTGAAATATCAGGATATAATGTTATCAAAGGGTTTCTGAACATAGAGATTTCAGATAAGTGGTGGATCTCATATTTTGCCAGAATGATGGCTGAAACTGATTTATTGAAGAATTGTCGTGTTAA
>ERZ795057.209-NODE-209-length-62543-cov-42.408718_pt1 | contig 62543 bp, 49 predicted proteins | sample MGYA00375141_ERZ795057 | MGnify/ENA primary metagenome ERZ795057 (study PRJEB30186, sample SAMN05720163) | activated sludge metagenome | isolation source: Anaerobic digester | place: Hong Kong | collected 2015-01-26 ...
ACGAGGAGAACCGTCTGGACTTCTCCGGAAGGGTGGAGGAGTTCCTCTACCTGAATGTTCCCGGTGTGGAATGCGAGCTGTTCGAGCCGGTTGAGGGATCAACCGCCAGGATAGAATGATCGACTGATCAGAATTTGGGCCGGCTGCCTGAGCCGGCCCTTTTTTTTACAGCTTGAAGAAAGCCCTTACCCGGGCCAGGAGGTCCTCCTTCTGTGTATGCCCGGTCTTAACCTCAACATGCTTTTTGCCGCTTGCGGCCTTTTGCTTGGTGGTCTCCAGCTCTTCCCTGCGCTTGTCCAGCATTGCGGTGAGGGGTTCCACCAGGGAAGGATTGCTGTCAAGGACTATTTTGAGCCCCTCCTTCCTGACCACCACTACCTGGGTTTCCTCCAGGGCGGAAACGGTGGCCGACCTGGGTTCGCCGGTGAGCAGGCTCATCTCCCCGAAGAACCCCCCCGGCCCCATGGTGGCCACGGGGACCGGTTCGGTCTTGCCGGTGGAAACCGTAACCTCCACGGAACCGTTCCTTACTATGTAAAGGCTGTCCCCGGTGTCCCCCTGGCGCACTATGGGTTCGCCCCTGGTGTACCTGAAGATGGAGCTTCTCTCAGCCAGCAGGTTGATCTCGTTATCCCCCAGGGGGGCGAAGAGGTCCACCTTCTTCAGTTCCCTGAGGATGTCGTCGCGAAGCTCCGCCCTGAGACGGGCCTCATGATCCGGTGTCACCGTGTGAAGGTACACGTCCCTGATGGGGAACGGAATGCCCATCTCGGCCCGCTGGAGGCAGTACCAGATCCTGGAGCGGACTGCGTCGCAGATATGGGGCTTCCTGGCGAAATCGGTTATCCAGAAACGCACGTCGTACTGTATGGAACTGTTTCCGAACCCTGTAAGGAACACCGTGGGAGATGGCTTTGCGCTGACACCGCTTGTGTCGGCAACCGCCCCCAGGAGAACCTGTTTTACCCTTTCTGGAGGGTGGGCGTATGCCACGCCCACATCCACATGGGCGAGGTGCAGCTTGGAAGGCTTGCTGTAGTTGGTAACCACCGTCTTGGATACGGTGGCGTTGGGTATGGCCATTATGTCGTTGTTCCTGGTGCGAACGGTGAGAACGCGCCAGTTCATCTCCTCCACGGCGCCCTCTATGCCGTCGATCTCCACCCAGTCCTCCATTTCGTAGGGCCTCTCAAGCTGCAGGGCCAGACCGGCGAACACATTTCCCAGTATATCCTGGAGCGAGAGACCGATAACGGCTGAGAGGACTGTGGAGGTCACAAGGAACGCCGTGAGCTGCACATCGAAGATGGTGTTCAGCAGCACCACCGCCAGGGTGGCCATGATGATGAAGTGGAGAACGTCTATGACCAGCCGGGGTATGGGAAGCTCCATCTGCCTTCTTGCTAGATGTTCCCAGAGGAGAAGTGTCAGGAACTGAAGGACGGTGTTGGCGGCTATCATTATGGAGAGGGCAAGGAGCACCTTCACTCCCATGACCTCCGATGAGACCCCCACCATCTTCAGAACCAGGTAGAGTCCCATGGACGCCCCGGCGGAGATGACCCAGATCCTCAGCCGGTGCTGGTCCTCGTGCCGCTTGAGGACCCACAGCATGAGGCCCACGGAAAGTCCCAGGAAAACCGCCTCAGGAACATTGGACCAGCTCAAATGACGCTACTCCCTTCAGTGAACCAGGGTAAACCTGGTGGTTTCCTGGAAGCCCTCCAGCATCAGTGAATATATCCCCGACGGAAGCCGGGAGCAGTCCACCGTAAGGACCCCACCGGGGTTCAGGAAGGCTTCGGTGGAGAGAACCGTCCTTCCTGAAAGGTCAAGGAGCCTGAGTGTGCCGCTGTAGGCGGATGTCTGACCAGACAGGTACAGGCTAAGGCGGCCCCTTGCGGGATTCGATGCAAGGGATACCGCGGTGGAGGGTGCTGTGCCCTCTTCTATCCCGGTGGACACTCCGGAGTAGATGTTCCAGTCGCCGCCCTGGCTGCCGGCCCAGAGATACATGCCCCCGGACGCAACTGGATTCCATGAGCTGCCCCCGGGATCGAAAGGCTGGAACGGAGCCGACCACTGACCACCCTGAAGCACCGAACCCCCCGGGGAGCCCGGGGAACGCCCATCCTGCCAGAGTACGAGAGGCTCACCGGCGTCAGGGGTCTCGCAGACGAAGGGGTTCATCAGGTGTCCGGGGCCCTGGGTAACCACGTCTGCCGCTTCCCATTGTGTTCCGTTCCATACCCTGGCCTCAATGGAGGAAACCTCACCTCCGCTCTGCCAGGCCGCGATCAGTTCGCCCCCGGCCATGGCGATGTGCGGCGCGTGGCAGAATTCCCCTGAGGATATCTCCTGGGGAGGAAGGAAGCCGTCCGTCTCGTTGCCCCTTGTCCACATGATGGAGTTCCCTGACGGTGTGCTCCTGACCCATACCGCGTGGAGATCGCCGTCGGGGCCCGGGGATATGTCCGGAGACGATGCCCAGCCTCCAGGCTGGCTCAGCTGTGTCTCGTATGCCGTTCCCTGAAGCCTCTTGACCATCACCCTGCCCCCTTCTGCCTCCCAGTCCTGCCACGCCAGCCATACCCCGCCGGCGCAGGCCAGGTCCGGGGCGACCTGGTAGCCGTCCTGGGGCACCGCGGTGGAGATGCTCCCGAAGGGGATCCCGCTGGCGGTCCTTATCCTGTAGGAGTAGGTTGAGTACTCGAAGTCGCTCCAGGCAAGCCATGGGACGCCGGAGTCGTCGAAGCACACCGTTACATGACTGTCCCAGTACTCGTCGGCATCGACGGTGTACACCTGGCTCCAGCTGTCGCCATCGTCGTCGTGGAAACGGGCGGCCACATCGAGCCTCCCGTTCTCCCCGGTGACCCATGCCACCGCGGTAAGTCCATCGTGGGAGGCCGCGTCGGGGAAGCAGTCGGAACGGATGCTGGTGGATACCTGATAGCCTGACGAAACCGGCTCACCGGAGTTCAAGCCGCCGTTCAGAGTGGAGGAGGATACAGGGCGGAGGGTAGGATCCCCAAGGAGCGCGTTCCCGTAGAACCATGCCCTCTCGTCCGGGGAGAATCCTCCGGAAGCCTGGTACTCCCACCAGTCCCTGAAGGCCTCGCCGAAGCAGGAACCGCTGCCCACCGGCTGGTAGAAGTACTCGAAGTCGAGCATGGAACCGGTCTTCGCCGCCCCTGAGACAAGCAGCCCGGTATCCGTTCCGAAAAGGTACCAGTTACCCAGACAGCCTGACTCTATCCACCTTGCGTTGGAGCACGAGAAAAGCTGAAGGAAGGCGGTCTGGGGATTGACCTGGGCTATTTCCGGGGCTATGACGGTTCCCGACATTCCAGAGGGGACCTTGAATGTGTGGCCCCAGGGGCAGGAGTGCGCCATCAGGTGAACGAACTCGTAGCCCTCCCCGAGCCTCTGCAGGTAGTTCTCTGCAGTTGTCTGGGACTGGGAGTTCACAACGGTCACCCCCGAGGGTCCATATATGTAATTCAACCCGCAGTCGTCGTAATAGTACCAGTCGTCGTCGATGTACGAAAGTGCCCTGGAAGGAGGGGACATCGCCCCTGTTCTGTACAGGTGGTTCTTCTGAAGGTATTGCGACAGCATCTGGAGTTCATTGCCGAAATCCACCGCGTGGGCATCTATCCTTCCAAGCCATATCTCCGGGGCAACGTCCCCTGTATGGGAGTCGTAGAGCCCGTCGCCGTCGGCGTCGTTCCATACGCCGTCGAGGTCCATCAGGAACAGCTCGCAGGGGAACTCCTCGGAGGCCCAGTAGTCCTCCTCGAACCAGGCGCAGGGCAGGAAGCCCACCAGTATGGCGCCGTCGAGGTCGGGAGTGCCCTGGAAAAGGGCTCTCAGATCCTCCGCGGTTCCTCCGGACATGCTCTGCACCGTTGCGTTCCAGCCCTCCTGGGCAAGGTCCGACTGCAGCTGCAGAAGCTGGGATGACAGGGCTTCGGCCACATAGTCCGCGGCTACTATGAGTACCGTGCTCCCCGTCGGGGAACAAACAGGCTGCTCAATTGCCGAGAAGGACGCCTGCAGACCCTCCAGGGGCGAAGCGTCGAAGGCTGTCCTGGGAAGGGGATCAAGGCCCGAAGGCACTATCGAGCCGGCGGCCAGAAGAATGAGCTGAAGAAGGATCATGCTAACCTCCCGGGGGCATGTTCAGGCAGGGAAAACATCAATATACAAAGAAAGGGGCTACCTTGTCTGGAACGCTTCCACGACCCCTGATCCGGAGAGGAAGCGGGCATCCGGATGAACCCCTGCCAGTTCCCTTCCTTCGACTACGATGCAGTCCACCCCCAGATCCTCCACCGCTTTCACCGCATCCTCCGAAGGCCATGTGTTGAGGAGCCGCGCAGTGGCTCCATAGTTTTCAGGCAGTGTGGTGCCGTAGCCGTTCACCGACGGCGTGAAGTGGGAAGTGGAGCCCATGAGTCTCAGCGTTTCCGTTTCCGGCCTGTCCATGTCACAGGACATGGGAAGGTAGAGGACCGTCCCGAAGTCCTTCTCCGCAAGCCACCCGTGCCAGGGCATGGGTGCAAGGGGAAAAACCTCCACTGGCCGGTGAATGGCTCCCAGTGCCGTTACTGCCATGCCTGCAAAAAACAGCGTTTTTTTCCCGGAAAGGGCCTTTCCCGCCAGCACCGCCATCGGGACCAGGGCGAAGAAGGCTCCCCGCGCGGGAAGCCTGATGGATGAAGCCCCTGGAAGCCCCTCCAGGAGCCTGAACGGTGCGGGGGAGACCTCCCTCCCGAACACCACCAGAGTGGGTCCAAGGCTCAGGATGGAGAAGAGGACAGCGCAGGAAAGGAGGTAGATGTCCATCCTCGTTCTCCCGCCTCTGAACAGGAACAGCACGAGACCGGCGGTCACCGCCAGCCCCGGCCATAGCGCAGCTTCAGGATGGATGTTCCCTGAACGCATCCAACCCAGCAGGATGCTGTTCTCCCACGGGGCCAGGAAGGCCGCAGCGTCGGTGCTGGCAACGGAGTCCATTGACCAGGTGCCGGCGTTGGACAGGTGATCCAGAAGGAAGGGCAGACAAAGAGCGTTCCCTGCTGCGAACCATGCCGCAGTCATCAGGGCTCCCTTCCTTCCGCCGCGTTTGAAAAGGAAGGGAAGAAGCAGCGCCAGGGCGATGTTCATGAAATACCAGAGATAGAGGGAAGCAAGGCACTGAAGCAGTACGAAGAGGGATATCTGCCAGCCGGAAGCCCGGCCTTTGGCGGTCCTTACGGCGAAAACCAGAGCAAGAAGCCCCAGCCCGCCGCTGAAGAGCTGAAGGTGCCAGAGATGCGACTGGAACCAGGGCAGAAGGATAACCGCCGTACCTGCAAAGAGACCTCCCTTTTCCACGGCCCCGCACTGGAGAGCCAGCATGTATGCCGCATAACCCGCCAGGAAGAGGAAGAACACCATCAGCAGGTTGTGAACCCTGACCGGATCCGCCCCGAAAATGAAAAGTGGAAGGGCCGCGGCTCCCTGGGTCAGCATCAGGTCGCTCCTGCCGCCGCCGTCGGGAAAACCCTGAAAAACAGGCTGATCGAGGGGGTTCTCCCCGCTTAACGCCGCATGGGCGTTCCAGCTCACCAGCCAGGTATTGAAGAGACTGTCCGCGTGGTCATGGGGATGTGGGGAGGTTCCCAGGGGCCACAGGGCGTAGAGGGATACAAGGAGGAAAAGGGCGGGAGCGAGAAGCCTCGAGGGCATCCCGGGTCTCCCGCCCGTTTCAGCCAAAGGTCAGTAGGCCCTTGCGATGATGGCGGTGGTGGAGGTTTCCCTGCCGGTGAGGAAGCATCTGCCTGTGCCGTCCCTCTGCTCCAGGGGAAGGCATCTCACCGTGGCCTTGGTCTCCTCCTGTATCATCGCCTCGTCCTCGGCGGAGCCGTCCCACCATACCCTGTAGAACCCCGGCCGTTCCACGATCTGCTCCTTGAACTCGTCGTAGCTTTCCACGTCGAAAGTATGGGAGTTCCTGAACTCCAGGGCCGCCTGGAGCATTTCCTCCTGGATGGTATCAAGGACCCCAGAGCAGCTTTCCGCTATCCCCTCCAGGGGAAGGGTGAACTTGCCTTCCCTTCCTGGCCTGTTCCTGGGGCTTGCCATCACATGGCCTTCCGCCAGGTCCCTGGGGCCGAGTTCGAGACGGAGGGGAACACCGCGGACCTCCCAGTGGTTGAACTTGAATCCCGGGCTTATTGATTCACGGTCATCCACATGCACCCGGATGCCTGCTGCGCCGAGCTCCGCGGAGATGTCCCCGGCGGCCTTCATCACCGCGGCCTTTTCATCCTCTTCCCTGGCGATGGGAACAACCACCACCTGGATCGGGGCCATCCTGGGGGGAAGCTTCAGGCCGTTCTCGTCTCCGTGAACCATGATAACGGCACCAACGAGTCTCGTGGTGACGCCCCAGCTGGTCTGATGCACCGGTCTCCTCTCGTTCTCGGAGTCCAGGTACATGGTATCGAAGGCCCTGGCGAAGTTGGTACCCAGATAGTGGCTGGTTCCGCCCTGGAGTGCCCAGCCGTTGGACATCATGGCCTCGATGGTGTAGGTGTTCACCGCCCCGGCGAACTTCTCCCTGTCGGTCTTCCTGCCGGGAACCACGGGAATGGCTGCGACTTCCGTCATGAAGTCGGTGTACACCCCCAGCATCCGCATCGTTTCCTCCCTGGCCTCTTCCTCGTCTGCGTGGGCGGTGTGCCCCTCCTGCCAGAGGAACTCCGTGGTCCTGAGGAACGGTCTTGGACGAAGCTCCCACCTGACCACGTTGGCCCACTGGTTGAGAAGCATGGGAAGGTCCCGGTAGCTGTTTATCCACTTGCTGAACATGTGGTTGATGATCGTCTCCGAAGTGGGGCGGACCACCAGGGGCTCTTCCAGTTCCTTGCCCCCGGCGTGGGTCACCACCGCCAGCTCGGGGCTGAAGCCCTCAACGTGCTCAGCTTCCTTCGTGATGAAGCTCTGGGGTATGAAGAGGGGGAAATAGGCGTTGGAATGGCCGGTTTCCTTGAACCTTCTGTCCAGGTCGTCCCTCATAAGCTCCCAGATGGCGAAACCGTAAGGTCGTATAACCATGCAGCCCCTGACGGGAGCCGGATCGGACAGTTCGGCTTCCCGTATTACATCCAGATACCACCTGGAGAAATCCTCTGCTGGATTAGCGATGTTCTTTGCCATAAGCGTACCTTTCTGTGACTGCATGGATCGGGTCAGTTCGTAAGTCCGAAGCACCGGGCATCTTGCGCCGAGGGGTTTGACGGAGGCCCGGAGAGTGCGTAATATAATCAGTGTTGGGGACCAAATGATCTGAGAGTGGGATAAGTTACGCATGAAGGCGGCCCCCGCCGGTTCCGAAGGCGCCCTGAGCGGGAAGCCTCACAGGCTCCGGTGGCAGTAGTAAGTCCTTTAACCCTGTAATAAGAGCATTCTTCAGGGGTTGGTCCCCTTCATCCATATAAGAGGGGAATAACTTGAAAGAGGCCGGTGTGAAGCCCCGATCCGGGGGCTGTATTGTGGTCTATCTCTATGTAACCGGTATCTTTACCGTGATCATGTCCCTTATCCCTTTCCACAGGGGTGAACCGGTCATACCCTACATGATCCCGCTGTGGCTTCTCCTCTACTCCGCGATCAGGTTCCGGCTGGTGCCGGAGAAGTACCTGTTCCTGCTCAACTGGCTTTTCCTGGGCGGCTGCTATGTGGGGCTGGGCACCATAGCGTCCACATTCGGCGGAGAGTACAACGGGGAGAACGTACTGGCCTTCGAGAAGGCCGTATTCGGGGTGCTTCCCTCGAGGTGGCTCCAGCAGAGGCTGCTGCCGCCCTCCGGTTGCCCGAACTGGTACGACTACCCCCTGGCCCTTGTTCACAGCCTGTTCTTTTCCTTCCCCCTGATCACCCCCTGGCTTGTGTACAGGGCAAAGGGCGCCGAGGCCATGAAAAGGTCCGTTCTGGCCTTCGCCGTTATCACCACCGCGGGTTATCTCACCTATATCCTCTGGCCGCTTACCCCTCCCTGGCTGCTCGCCTCCGACGGTGTGATCGAACCGCTTCACCGGTGCGTTTTCACCGCCCTTCAGAAGGTGGTCCCGGGATTCCTCGTTTCCGGCGCGAGCAACACCCCCAGGGCGGCTATGCCCAGCCTTCACGCCGGGGTCACGCTGCTGATGGCAATGCTCCTTCTCAGGGAACTGGGGTTCAGGAGGGCCTGGTGGTCCCTGCTGCTTCTTGTCCTGATCTCCTTCGAGATAGTTTACGGAGCGGAGCATTTCGTTACCGACATAGCGGTGGGCTATCTTTTTGCCGCCGCGGCGTACTGGTTCTCCAGGTTCCCCGGATTTGGGAAATAGCACAGGCCGGGTTATCTTAGCACCGTTCCGGTGGTTTTCATGAAATGACGGACGGAGTTCCCATGGCCAGAGGCAGAGTTACCGTAAGATCCATCCAGGCAATGAAGGACAGGGGCGAGAAGATCGTGGCTCTCACGGCATACGATCATCTCACCGCGGCCCTGGAGGAGCGGGCAGGAGTTCACCTGATACTCGTTGGCGATTCCTTTCAGATGGCGGTCCTGGGAGAGGAAACCACTCTTGGGGCCGACATGAATGTCCTTGTGGCTCACTGCAGGGCGGTGAGGAAGGGGGCCCCAGACGCCATGGTGGTGGGGGACATGCCCTTCGGAAGCTATCAGCCATCCGACGAGACCGCGGTGAGGAACGCTGTCAGGTTCGTTGCCGAGGCCGGAGCCGATGCTGTGAAGCTGGAGGGCGGGAACGATGCCGCCGTGAGCAGGATAAGGGCCATAGTGGACGCCGGGATCCCGGTGATGGGCCACATTGGCCTGCTGCCCCAGTCCATAAAGGCCGAGGGTTCCTACAGGATAGTTCGCCGTGATGCGCTCGAAGAACTGCGAAGGCAGCTCTCGGCGCTTGAGAAAGCTGGCGCGTTCTCCGTTGTCTTCGAGATGATGGAGGAGGAACTGGCGGCCATCCTTACCGGAGAATCCTCCATACCCACCATAGGGATCGGTGCCGGAAGGCATACCCACGGGCAGATACTGGTGGTGAACGACATGCTGGGGATGAACGGCGAGTTCAACCCCAGGTTCCTGAAGAAGTACGCCGACCTTCACACCGTAATGGCCCGGGCGATAGAGGAGTACGCTGAAGAGGTACGGACCGGGGCCTTCCCCGGAGAAGAGAATGTATTCAGGGAGAGGGGAACCGGCAGGTGAAGATACAGGTACTTGGCGGAGGAGGTCGTGAGCATGCCCTTGCATGGGCTCTTTACCGCAATGGAGAGAACGAAGTCATAGTGGTTCCGGGTAATCCGGGCACCGCAACCTTCGCCAGGAACATCCCCGGCGATCCCGTCAGTATAGCTGTGGATGAGAAGGTGGACCTTGCCGTGGTGGGTCCTGAAGCGCCTCTGGTTGACGGTATTGCAGGAAGGTTCGCAGAGGCCGGCATACCCTGTTTCGGACCATCGGCGGAGTGCGCCATGCTCGAGGGCAGCAAGTGGTTCGCCAAGGAGGTAATGACCGCCGCCGGCGTTCCCACGGCAGGAGGAAACGTATTCAGCGATCCGGAGGAGGCCATAAGTTACATCGGTGATTCACCGGAGAGTTTCGTGATAAAGGCAGACGGTCTTGCGGCGGGAAAGGGAGTGTTCCTCCCTTCCACGGCGGAGGAATCCAGCGCCGTTCTCAGGGAACTGTTCCAGGGGGCTCCAGGAGCTTCGGTGGTGGTGGAGAAAAGACTCGCCGGCAGGGAAGTGAGCGTGCTTGCGGTCTGCAACGGCCACGACGCGGTGATGCTTCCCCCCAGCAGGGACCACAAGAGGGCGTATGACGGCGACCGGGGGCCCAACACAGGCGGAATGGGAGCCGTGTGCCCCCCGGAGGACATTCCCCCGGGATTCACCGAAATGGTGAGGAAGACCGTTATCCTGCCTGTTCTGAAGGAACTCAACCGCAGGGGTCTGGAGTTCCGGGGAGTTCTCTACGCAGGGCTCATGCTTACATCCCAGGGACCCATGGTCCTGGAGTTCAACGTGCGCTTCGGGGACCCGGAGACCCAGGCGGTGCTTCCCCTGATCGAGTCCAGCCTGGCGGACCTTTTCCTGGCCGCGGCAAGGGGAGAGGCGATGGATCCCCCAAGGGTCAGGGACGGGGCTTCCGCCTGCGTGATACTGGCATCCGGCGGGTACCCGGGGAACTATCCGAAGGGTCTGGAGATAAGGGGCACTCAGGATGCCGACTGTCTGGTCTTCCACGCGGGAACTTCCATGAAGGACGGCAGGCTGGTGACCTCCGGGGGAAGGGTCCTGGGGGTAACCGCCGTTGCCTCCTGCCTGGATGAAGCGCTGACCAGGGCCTACGAGAACTCTGAAAAGATAGAGTTCCAGGGAAAACACATGCGAACTGACATAGGGAGGACGATATGAAGCCGCTTGTTGGGATACTCATGGGAAGCGAGAGCGACAGGGACACCATGAAGAGGACAGAAGAGGTCCTCAACGATCTGGGGGTTCCCTACGAGATAAATGTAATGAGCGCCCACAGGACCCCTGAGAAGGTGAAGGTCTATGCCCAGACCGCCGAAGGCAGGGGTCTCAGGGTAATCATAGCCGGAGCGGGGCTGGCCGCGCATCTGGCGGGAGCCGTTTCCGCCAACACCCTTCTCCCGGTAATAGGCGTTCCCCTGGAGGGTGGACCCCTGAACGGGTTCGACGCTCTCCTCTCCACGGTGATGATGCCCAAGGGTATTCCCGTGGCTACGGTTGCCATTGGGAGCCACGGAGCCAGGAACGCCGCCTATCTCGCATGCCAGATAATCGGTCTGGAGAACCCGGAAGTTAAGGAAGCCCTTAAGAAAGCCCGTGGCTGGTAGCCTGCTGATCCATGCCGGGGGGACGGCTGAAGCTGTCTCCTCGGTGATTCTCCAGGGCGGAGTCGCCCTCTACCCGTCGGACACCGTTTACGGCCTTCTTGCCGACGGTTTCTCGGAGGCCGCCTGCGGGAAGCTTTATGAACTCAAGGGCTATACGGCCCCCCGGCCCTTCATCCTTCTCGTGCCTTCGGTGGAGGACGCCCTCGTGCTCACCTCCGACAAGACTCTGGAAAAGGAGATGGAGCGCCACTGGCCCGGTCCCGTCACCCTGGTGGTCCCCGCTTCCGATGAAGTCCCCGACATTATGGTGGGCGGCACCGGCGGCGTTGCCCTGAGGCTTCCCGACCATGCATTCAGCAGGGAGATACTCCAGAGGACGGGGCTCTTTCTGGCATCGACCAGCGCCAACCTGATGGGGGAGCCTTTTCCCCTGTCACTGGAGGATGTGCCGCCGGGCATCATCGATGGAGTGGACATCGCCGTGGACGGGGGCACCCTTGAGAACCGACGGCCCTCGAGGATCCTGGATCTCACCGGGGGGTCACCCGTCTTTCTGAGGTAGCCCGGTCAGTAGTAAAGGTCCCTCTCGCCGGCGTTCACCTTTCGTATCCTCTCCAGGAGGGCGTTCTTCTCACTGCCCTCGGGCAAGGAGTCCAGTTCCGCCTGGAGCTGGGCAAGGCCCTTTTCCCTGGTCTCAGGTGAAGCGTAGTCATTCAGGTACTCCAGCAGGGTCAGGGCGGCGTTGGGCGTGCAGTAACGCTTGACGAACCCTGGAACGGCGAACTCCATGAAGTGCTCCCCTGTCCTTCCCGCCCTGTAGCAGGCGGTGCAGAAACTGGGAAGGTACCCCGCTTCGGCGAGTTCCCCTATGACCTGGTCAAGGCTTCTGCCGTCGGCAAGCACGAACTGGCTCTTCTTCGCGTTCTCCGGATCCTGGGTGGCGTAGGCGCCCACCCCTATGTCCGATCCGGCGTCGATCTGGCTCACCCCGAAGGCCAGCACCTCGTTCCTGAGTTCGACCGGCTCCCTGCAGGTGAGAATGAGGCCGGTGTACGGCACAGAGAGCCTGAGTATGGCCACCAGTTTCTTGAAATCCTCGTCGCTTACCTGATGGGGCACATGCCTGGTCAGCTCGCTTCCCAGGGCGGGTTCTATCCTGGGAAAGGAGATGGTGTGGGGTCCGACTCCGAAGGTCTCCTCGAAGTGGATGGTGTGGTAGAGAAGACCCATGACCTCGAACTGCCACTTGTAGAGGCCCAGCAGGGCTCCTATTCCCACATCGTCGATACCGGCCCTGAAAGCCCTGTCCAGCCCGTGGAGCCTCCAGAGGAAGCTGCTTTTCGGCCCCGACGGGTGCACCCTGGCATAGGTGGGTTCGTGGTATGTCTCCATGAATATCTGATATGTCCCGATGCCGGCGCTCTTCACCAGCCTGTAACCCTCTTCGTCCAGGGGCGCGGCGTTGATGTTCACCCTTCTGATCTCACCGTGACCCCGCTTGACCGAGTAGACCTTCCTCACTGTATCGTGTATGAAACGCGCGTCATAACGGGAGTGCTCCCCGTAAACCAGGATGAGCCTTTTGTGGCCCCTGTCCTCCAGCACCTCCACCTCTCTCTGAAGCTCCTCCAGTGAGAGGGTCTTCCTCAGGGTCTCCCTGTTGGAGCACCGGAAGCCGCAGTAGGTGCAGTCGTTTACACAGTCGTTTCCTATGTAGAGCGGGGCGAAGAGCACTATCCTGTTGCCGTAGACCTTCGTCTTCAGGTCCCTGGCCCCCTGTTTTATCTCCTCCACCAGCTCCGGATCGGAGGTATTTATCAGAACCGCCGTTTCCTCAGGCTCGAGCCTCTGCTTGTCAAGGGATTTTGCGATGATGTCGCGAACCCTGACCCTGTCAGGGTCGGCGGTCTTACTGAGAATGCTCTCGATCTCGTCAGCTGGAATGAAACTGTTTAGACCCGTGGTGTCCATCTTGGGAAGCGGCATTTTCTCCTCCAGTCAGATCCTTCCTTCTGGACAGCATGGACCTCACCGACACACCCGGTATGGAACCGAGCCTGCCTGTGAGTTCACCGATCTCGTCGGTGGTGGCGTTGACCACCAGGCTTATCACCGAGCATCCGCCGGGTCGGTATGGAACTCCGGTCCTGGCCACTATCAGATGACCGTGTTCGGTGAGGAGTTCGTTCACCCTGCAGGCGTCGCGGTCCCTGTGCTCCAGTATTATGCCTATGAATCCAAGCCGTCTGTCCAGGAAAGCACCTTCCGTCAGAAATGTAAACCCGTACCTGGGGCACGGGCAATCAAATCGATTACTGTGAGCCCCGGATCAGGCGCGATGGCGCCCTTACCTCAGCGGCGTAATACTGTGAAAACAGTCACGAATCGTCAAGCTCTGGACATGCCGCGGCCGGTAAAGAATGTTCTTCCTTCGTATGGAGGTGTTATGGCCGGAAGAATCATGGTGCTTTCAGTTCTGTTCGCGGCAGTGGCAGCTCCGTTCTTTCTTTCGGTGAAAATGAACGACGGCGTCTTCGTATACACCCTGGACGACCCCTACATACACCTCGCCCTGGCGGAGAACATCCGTGCCGGTCACTACGGCATAAACCCCGGAGAGCCCACCTCGCCGTCATCCTCGGTGATCTGGCCCTTCATGCTGGTTCCCTTCGCCGGCACTTCTTTCTTCAACATCATTCCCCTTGCAATGAACCTTTTCTTCGCGGGAGCAACCGCTCTGGTCCTGCTTCGATTCTACGGCAGGGAGTGCTTGCTCTGCGCCCTTGTCTCGGTGTTTGCCTTCAGCCTTCCCGGGCTGGTCCTCACCGGAATGGAGCACAGCCTTCAGGTCTTCCTGGCGGTGGTCCTGGCTGCGGGAGCATGCCGCCTCTCGGAGGGCAGGGGCTTTTCCCGATACCTTCTCTGGGCTGCTGCAGCGGCGCCCCTGGTCAGATACGAATGCCTGGCGGTATCACTTCCCGTGATCGGAATGGCTTTCATGCTGGGGGAACGGAAAAGGGCCCTGATCGCCGCAGGAGTTCTCCTGGTGGCAATCGGGGGTTTCTCGGTGTTCCTTCTTTCCCTGGGTCTGAGTCCCCTTCCCGCTTCGGTCCTGGCCAAGTCTTCGGTGGCTGCAGGTGGCGGGATCGCCGGGAACCTGCTCACATCACTGTCTGGTTTCAGGGGGATCGTTCAGGGCCTTCTGCTGGTTCCTCTTATGTTTGCGGCGCTGAGGAGCGAAAAAAGAGAACACAGACTGCTGGCGGTATCAGCCGTAGTTTCCGTGATCCTGCACCTTTCCGTGGGACGGTTCGGATGGTTCCACAGGTACGGCGTGTACATGTGGGCTTATTCGGCGATGGTGGTGTTTCACCTCTACAGACCCATTCTGGAGAAGAGGAAGGTTCTTTTCGCTGCGGTCCTGCTGGCGACCTCAGGCAACTACCTTACCGGATACCTTAAGATCCCCTACGCTTCAGGGAACATCTACCGTCAGCAGTACCAGACGGCAAGACTGGTGAGGGACTGGGCGCCGGGGCCCGTGGCGGTTAACGACCTTGGTCTCGTGGCGCTTTTCAGCGATCACTACGTGCTGGATCTCTGGGGGCTTGCGGTTCCGGAGGCCCTGGATGGGGCGGGGGACCCCGAATGGGTTGATTCCGCCGCTGCGGCGTCGGGGGTGAACCTCGCGGTGGTATACCCCGGCAGGTTCCAGGGGCTTTTTCACTGGGAGAGGATAGCGGTGATGGAGCTTCAGCCTCCCCTGGTGGTATGCGCCGACGGGAGGATCGAGGTCCTCGCGGCCCCCTGGGCCGACGCAGACAGTTTATATAAGATCGTTCAGGAGTTCTCGGTTACGCTGCCTGACGGAGTGGAGTTCACCGGTTACCGTCAGTGATCAACAAGGAGGGAAAGAAGTGAAAAAAGTACTGATGCCGCTGCTTTGCGCAGCAGCGCTCATGACCCTTGCAGCCTGCGGAGATGGTCCCGGGGACCCGGGGCTCATGGGAAGGCTGCCCGGGGGGTACGACGCATACATCACCATCGACCCGGAAAGGGCGAACTTCCCTGAGATACTGGAAATTGTCGAGGACAACCTTCCCGAATACGAACTGAACGACATCGAAGAGATGGACCTCGGTCTCGACCTCTTCGACTGGAACGACTGGGTGGACGAGCTGGGCATAGAGCCCGGCGAGATAGGCTTCGTCGGCATGGGCGAGGACATGGAGTTCCTGGCTGTGTTCCTCCCCTGCGACGGCGAGAAGCTCATGGATTTCGTGGAGAGCGCCGGCGGCGGTGATGAAACGGAGTTCCTGGAGATGGACGGCTATACGGTAATGGTCATAGCCTGGGAGGACGATGCCCAGATAGACGAGCTCGAGGAAGCCCTCCGGAACCCGCTTTCGGAAGACGAAGACTTCCAGGCCATGGCTGCCAGGGCCGTAATGGATGATCCCGCTGTGGCGTTCCTCTTCTACGAGGAAATTACGGAGTTTCCGGTGATGTGCTTCGTGTCGGACGACGGCGACGCAACGGAGATAAGCATGGCCATGATCTTCGACGACGAAGAGATGGAGATGTACGCCGACATATTCGCCGAAGGCCTCCAGAGCCGTTCCATAATGCTTCCAGGGAACACCATGGCGGCGGTGCGAACCTCCTTCGATGCAGAAACGCTCATTGACAGATACGACGAGATGGCCCGGGAAGCGGGTACCGATGCCGGTGAGATGGAAGCCGGCCTGGCCTTCATAGGTTTCAGCTCGATGGAGGAGTTCATCGGGGTGTTCAAGGGCGATTTCTGCATCGCCGTTACCGAGATAGAGCTCGACCAGTGGGGAGAGCCCAGTGGAGGAGCCGGCATCATGGCTCTCTCACTGCAGGATCCGGAGAAGCTCGAAGCTTCGCTGAACATGATCTCCACCCTGGCTGAATCCACAAGGGAGTCATTCCAGGGAACCACCGCCTTCAGGATGGACATCGGAGTGGAGAGCATCTGGTACTTCATTTACGATGATGTGTTCTATGTTTCCTACGCAATAGAACCGGAAGAGATAGCCGAAGGAATGAAGGCTGAGGACTTCTTCTCCGGAGCATCCTCAGAGGGTTTCATGGGTGGCGCCGCCAACCCGGAGATGATAGTGGATGGCCTGTCGCTGGACAGGGATACGGAAAGGCTCATCGAGGAGGTCTTTGCCGGAGAGGCGGCTTTCTCGGTCTCCTTCCAGGACGGTCTCGCCTTCTCGAAGGTAACCATAGGACCGGGAGCGATAACCTCCATCGTTGAGATAGCAATGGAAATGGGTCAGTAAAGAGAAGCCGCATTTGACATCGGCGGAAAAACCGCATAGTATGTGATGCGCGTCAAGCACAGAAGAGATTTGGAGGGTTTCTAATGAGATTAATCGCATGCGCCATGCTGGTACTCGCCGGGCTTGCCTTTGCCACGGTCAGAACCGGCGGAACCGGTCAGGGCTACCCCTACTCCGCCAGGGGAAGCTACACAGTTGAAGACGTTCTGGCGGGCGGTCTCGAGGCTTCCTACGGCCTCGCCATCAAGGACAACGCGGCCAACAGCGCCTGGATCCTCAACTGGAGCGATGTTGTGAACTACGAGTTCGACATGGTGAGCGGAAGCGCCACAGGGAACTCCTGGGCCATTACAGGCGGAGTCGACGCCGACGATCAGGCCTACGCCCAGTTCGCCAGCGGCTACCAGTGGTTCATGACCGACTACGGCACCAGCATGTTCGGGGTTTACCAGGAGGACGGCACCCACCTTCGGAACATCGACGGCCCCGCCGGATACACCAATCTCTTCGGTATCGGCGCCACCGACGGCTTCATCTACGTGGGTTCCCCCAACGAGTCCAAGCTCGCATGGGGTCCCTACACGGGAACCGAGACCAGCATCACCTGGAGCGAGATCGACTACGGCGATGTCTACGGCCTTGCCGTATGGGGAGATTATCTGTTCGTGGCCCTGGGCGTTGAAGGCGCCGACAACATCTTCATCCACCATCTGAACCCCGACGGCTCCCCCAACCCCACGCCGGAATGGTCCTGCAGCTTCACTGAAGAATTGGAAGTCAACGGCGGGATCGACTACGACGGGGAGTACCTCTGGATCTACCCCCAGAACACATTCCTCTACAAGCTCAGCATCGACTGGGATCCCCAGAGCCTGGAATCCGACACCTGGGCCGGGATCAAGGCATCCTTCTAGAACGTTATCCTGTTAATGTGCGGGGTCCCGGATGGGGCCCCGCTTTCATTTTCCCCTGGCGGCTATCCAGAGTGCTTTGAAGAAGCTGGGCGGGTGAAGCAGCATGTTGGAGTAAGCCTGGTTCGCCAGGGGGCAGGCGCAGCGCCCTTCCCTTATGCCCCTGCGGACCTCCCGGGCCCTCTTCGAGTTCCATATGTCCAGGAAACCCACCGAGTCCGACAACCTGCCCATCTCACCTTTGTAAGCCAGAACGGCGCAGGGCCAGACCCCTCCGTCGGAGTTAATGTGCACATTGAGTATCCCGGCGTAGCAGGGTATTACCTGGCGGTTCTCCCTGAGTATGTCCGCCGCCAGATCGTAATAGATGATCCTCATGGCGGTGGTCAGCCTGGAGAGAAGGTTCATGTTCTTCAGACGGCCGCGCACGTTCCTCTTGAAAACCTCCATGATGTGACCGTAGCTTACCCCGTCGGGGGTTATCCCGCTTCCCAGGTTGAAGAACTCTTCCCTCTCCTCGGCCACCTCGTTTATGTATGTGTCCACACCCAGTTTTCCGGCGAAGCTGATGATCTCCTGCAGCCTGTCCTGATTGAACCTGGACACCACCGTTCCCACTCCCACATGCAGATATCTGTGATCCTTCCTGAGTTCCTTGAGCCTTGAGAGAGTGTCAAGAAGTTTCTCGAAGTTCCCTGGAACGCCCCTTATGCTGTCGTGCAGTTCGCCGACCCCGTCGAAGGAAGGTTTTATGGTAAGGACTGTACCGGGGGCCTCCCTTTCGATGATCTCCAGTATTCTCTCTGTGGAGGCTGCGATCCTTTCGGGCATCAGGGCATTGGTGGGAATGTGAACCACCGCCGGTCTCAGGTGCCTGCAGGCAAGGCGGATTATCTCGGGAAGGTCCTTTCTGAGAAAGGGCTCTCCGCCGGACACGTTGAAGAAGTAGGTCCAGCCGATGGCCCTGAAGAGCCTTTCTATCGTCTCCAGGTCCAGATCATCCTCCTGCCCCTGGGATTGACAGTCCTTCCAGATGAAGCAGGTCCTGCAACGGGACTGGCACCTTCTGGTTACCGAAAAGGTGACATTGATCGGCAGCGGGGGCCGTGAAAGACCATGCATGCACAGCCAGCCCTTCATAACGCTCCAGAGCAGGTGGGAGAGCTGGGCCAGGTGATTCATCCTTATGGGCCAGTGCTTCCTGAGGAACTGGTGAAGGACGGCCTGGGCTGCGAAAACAAGCTCCACTCCTATCACGGAAGCACGCTGGGCAAGGGCGATGGTGGTGGCCACCGCCATTCCCCCGGCCACGAAGGGAGCCAGGAAGATACCCCTGAGAGACTCCCTGACTCCGATGCCCCCGGGGATGAAGACCATGACCAGGGCGATGAGCCAGGAAGCCGGCGCTGCCAGGAGGCATACCGCCACCAGGGCGTAAGATGGCGTGGAGGAGGGTACCCCGAATCCCCTGAACCAAACGTACAGCGCCAGACCCCTCAGGGTCCAGGAGAGCATGTGGGAACCAATGAAAACGGCCTGATGGTAATGGCTGATATGGGGGAGTTCCTGAATGTCCACGTCGAGATTCCTGGCTATCCTCCTGGCGAAGGCCTTCTGAAGGCCCGGGGCCAGGAGCACCATGAAGGCCAGCACCGCGGATATCCACAAGGGTATGATAAGGGCCTGGGGTATGTCCTCCCCCATGAAAGGCATCGCAAGAAGCGCCATCAGGCCCAGGGCCACAAGCATGTATACATTCTCCAGCACGAAGGCGGTAACGGCCTTTACTGCGCTTGTGCCGTTCATCTTCAGGAAGGTGATCCTTCCCAGAGCCATCCAGAGCTTTCCCGGAACGTAGCTGCCCATCTGTGTGATGAACCAGTTCCTTCTCAGTTCCCCTCTGTCGATCCTGGGGATGTTCAGGGACTCCAGTATCTTCTGCCATGCCAGGGGAGCGAAATAGTATCCTGCCATCATCAGAAGTATGGAAAGCAGCATCAAAGGCCTGCTGGCGTTCTTTCCCTGGGTGCTCCAGAACTCCTCCAGCTGGGGTCTCCACTGGGGCAGAAGCTCGATGTAGAAGTAGAAACCCGCTGCCACCAGCAGTATGAGGCCGGCCCATGTCTGTATCCTCTGGAACCTGGAGTTCCTATGCATCGAAGGCCTTTCTTCCAGGAAGGAACACCAGCAGAGTCGCGACAAGAACGCCGGCCAGGGATGCAAGCCCACCGGTCCTCACGTGACTTGTGTCATAGGTGAACTCCACCGTGTGCTCGCCGGGAGGCACCTTCACCGCCCTCATCCAGCCGTTCGCCCTGTAGACCGGGGTCTCCTCTCCGTCAATTGTGGCTCTCCACATGGGATACCAGGTGTCGGCGAGAACGAGGAAGGACTCCATCCCGGCGGAAGTGGAGACACTGACCAGCTCCGGGAGGTCAATGGTGATCTCAGCCTGCCCGAAGGCTCCATCGTATACCATCGGGGTGTTCTCCACGATCGTTCTCAATTGCGGCTGGAGTCCGCTGAAGCCCTCCTCCTGATCTCCCGCCACCACTGATCTTGCCAGGAACGCCCTGGGCATGGGATCAGCGGGGAAGCCCTGGACCTCCTCTGCAAGAAGGGGCTGGACCTGATCCCACGAAGCGGCCCCCTGTTCCGAGGCGAATGCTGTCATCGCAGTGTTCCTCAGGACCCAGGGAGAGCCCTGGGCGACCATGTCGAGCAGTGTCTCGTTCTCCGCGGTCTTTGCAGCGTGATAACCTGTTACGGATCGTATTTCCAGGGGGATGAGATGGTTGCCCCCGGGGAATACTCTTCCCTCTCCGGCCATTTCCTCAAGAAGTGGGGAGTCCGGGAACATGGCTTCAATGGAGGTAGAGGGCAGATAGACCTGGAACCGGCCGTTGAAGGGGATCAGCTCCAGGGCGGAGATCAGAAGTACCGCAGATCCATAGTAAAATGATTTCCCGGTATTCCGCCATCGCATGAACAGAAGCAGGGAAAGCGTTCCTGAGACCAGGAAAGCCCTGAGGAAGTCGGAGGAGAGAAGGGCTGCCCTGGCGGATACTATCGCTCCGTAGGGAGATGTGTCCTGCACGCCGCTGCGGGCCCACCAGGCTGACTGAAGGGCTTCCGAGACGGGCCTGGCTCCCAGCAGCAGGATGAGGAATGCTACGGAAATGATGGCGAATGTCTTCCAGGCTCTGCCCTGTTTAAGGAAGAGAGCGTCGAATCCCGGCCCCGCCGACAGGGCGATGGCCGATGTGGTAAGGAAGGCCGCCATGTGCGGAGCCCTCAGCTTCCTGAATACGGGAAGAAGCCTGTAGAGCCACTGAAAGACCGGCGTGTACCCTCCCCAGGAGACGATCATCCCGCATAACGCAATTGCGGCAAGCGAGAAGCGGCTGCGCCTGGTTCCGCCCTTGAGCAGCCCTGCCATTCCCAGCAGGAAGAAGGCCACACCCATGAACTCGCTGGAAAGCCGAAGGCCGAGTCTTCCGAAGTAAACCGGTACTCCGTTCACGGTGCTGTCAGAAAAGCCATGCCTGAGGCCGAACATTCCCGGGAGTACCATCGTGAGCGTCTCTTCAGGCGGCAGTGAATAGCTGGCCGCTCTGTCCAGGGAAAGGTCCGCACCCCTTGAGGAGTATCCGCTGAACACATATCCCGGATAGAGCTGAACCGCGGCGACCAGACCTCCCAGGGCGAGTATCGCGAAGGTTCCTCCCAGGTTTCGTCCCAGGGACCTGATGGCTGGTTTATCGGTTCTGAATAAAGCCATTATCAATGCGGCCCCGGCGGAATAAAGCATTATCTGGGGATGGCTGGACAAGCCCTGCATACCCACCGCAAGACCGCCAATACCTATATAACGGGCCCTGCGGGTGGAACTGAACCCCAGAACAGCCCAGAGTATGAGGGGAAACCAGGCCCAGCAGATGATCTTGCTTCCATGACCCGCGTAAAAGAGGGTGTTGGCCCAGGCACCCGCGGCATACGCCCAGGCTCCCGCCAGGGAGCCCCAGCGGCTGGTGCCCATTGCCTTGAGCAGCAGCCAGGCGAACACGCCGCCCAGGACCATATGGAGAGGGAAGAGGAACCTTATGGCCGTTTCCGGCCCGAAGAGCACCATGGGTATCCCCCTCAGAGGGTAGAACACAGGAGCGCTGAAGGATTCGTAAAACGGCGTTCCGCAGAGGATGTACGGATTCCAGAGGGGCAGTTCCCACTGTGACAGCCTTTGGGCGGTGTGGTAGAAGAAGGGATATCCCTGGGCCACCGTATCGCTCATTTCGCCGCCGGGCAGGCGGCCGGTGGAGAAGACGGGCCAGTAGGTCACAATGGCCAGGACCACCAGCGAAACCCACAGTACGGTGCGTTCATCCTTCAGCAGTGTCATTGCCCTCCTTCTTAATGATCTTCTTTGCGGTGAATGCCGCAAGCGCCAGTTCAACTGCGGCCATGAACAGCCTGTGCCCGGCAAGGGCGGCCGCCGCGGGAGCTTCCGAACCAGGGGCGGCTATGGCCGCTGCTGCGGCTTCCCTGATGCCTATACCCCCCGGCACGATTACCACAATATACCCCGCAAGCCAGGAAAGGGGCGCGGCGGCGAGGCTCCGGAAGAGTTTCACTGGCTCGATCCCCGTGCCGGAAAGAAGAAGATAGATGGACATACCCCTGAGAAGCCAGAGCATCGTATAGAGGGAAACCGCCTTTAAAGCCGTAGAGAGGCAGGGCAGGGAGTCGGGAGAGATGCCTTTTCTCCTGCATACCGCCCTCTGAACCGGATGCAGCAGAGGAATCACCAGAAGCGCGGCCCCGGCGGCAGCCGCAACAGTTCCCATCCCTCCCCCGGACATCAGGTCCGGAGATGCCCCGAAGGCCGCCAGGGCGATCAGGCCAACGGAGGCGAATGAGAAGAGAAGCTCGTACAGAGTTGTCGCCGCGGCCCTTCCGCCGCTCATTCCCCTGGACTTGAGGAAACCCGCCCTGCCTGCGAAGAGCCATACCTTTCCCGGTACGTAGCGACCCAGCTGGCTTGCGAACCATGCACTCCTGAGGGTTCCGTTGCCCAGGGTGGATCCCATGGACCTGCAAATTATCACCCAGCCCTGGGGAGTGAGGAAGAGGGCCACAGCCAGAAGCGCCGCCGAACCGGCCAGCTTCAGCCAGTCCAGCGTCCAGGTGTGCGCCTTCAGCGACTCCATGAGGGAGCTTCCGTTCCTGAGCAGCGCCAGGACGGCGGCAGCCGTCAGCATTCCCAGCAGGACGGCGGAAACCTTCCTCACGTGCTGAAACTTCACAGAAGACCCCTTTCCCGATACCAGGAGACGGCTTCGGATGCGGTTTGAGAAAAGCTGAAGGAGGGGGAGAACCCGGCCCTCTGAGCCTTCTCGGTGTTCACGAACCTGTGGGAGCCGAAGAGTCTGTATCTGCTCCTGGAAAGGGCTCCAGGACAGAAAGGACCAAGCATCAGCGCCGCTCTGAAAAGCAGCCGTGGAACGGGTATCTTCAAGACCCTTCCTCCGAGTTTCCCTGCGATGACGGAGGCCGTTTCAGAAACGGTAATGACATCAGGACCGCCTATGTTGAAAATCCCGCCATGCAGCTTTCCCCCGGGCATTGCATGGAGTACCGCGGCGGCCACATCACGCACATCCGTGGGCCTGGTCTTCGACTCACCCGTCCCGACCAGGGGAAACCAGCCCCTGGAAACCTGCCGGAACAACGGGTACTTGTGCATGTCACCCCTTCCGAAAACGAAATCCGGACGGAGGATGGTAACTCCGGGTACGGATCCCAGCAGTTCCCTCTCCGCCAGGGCCTTCGTTTCCTCATACGGACCCTCCGGCGCGTATTCATCGGTTTCCAGCCCCCCCGCCCTGAGACCGCAGACCCCTGGAGTGCTCAGGTGCACCAGCGGGATGCCCCGCTGAACGGAGAGCTTCCCCAGCCTAAGAGGAAGGCGGAGGTTCGATTCCCGGAGTTCTTCTTCGGTTACCCCCGGTCCTCCAAGTCTGCCTGCACAGTTCACCACCGCATCGGCGCCCTCGTCAGGTGAGCCGTAACGGATCGTATGGTGTCCCGCATTCAGCAGGGCTTCTTCGGTGTGGGAGCCTATGAATCCGGTGGCTCCAGCCAGGAGGACCTTCATTCCAGGGCCTCCGCCAGTTCCTTCGCATAGGTCTGCCAGGAAAACTCCCGAGCCTTGTTCTCGATGGCCCCGGCGGTACCCTTATCGAAGGCGAATCCGGCGCATTTCTCCACGGCACCGGCCAGGGCTTCGGCGGTGACATCCTCCGCCACGGTTCCGGTAACGCCGTGTTCCACCACCTCGGGAAGCCCTCCCACAGGTGTTACCACCAGGGGCTTGCGAAATGAAAGGGCGATCTGTGCGATGCCGCTCTGGGAGGCGGATTTGTAGGGAAGTACGACCATGTCAGCCGCGTTGAACCATGTACCAACTTCCCGGTCGGGTATGAACTCGTTCCTCCAGAGCAGACGGGGTGAGGTGAAGGACCTCCCGGTGTAGTTCTCACCCGCCGCTATGACCCTGAAGCGTTCCGGCAGCAGGCTGCAGGCGTCCAGCAGAAGGTCGAATCCCTTGTAATCCCTCACCAGTCCGAAGAAAAGAAGGGCGGTCTGCCCCGGTTCAAGACCCAGCTGCTCCCTGGCCCTTTCCCTGGGCAGGCCGGTGGACAGGTACTGGTCGTATACCGGATGGAACAGCTTCAGGACCCTGGGGCCCATCCTCTCAGCCTCCGCGGCTGAAGGGGCAGAGTGCACTGCGAGAAGATCCTGTCTTCGCAGGAAGAATCTGCTCAAGGGGCCCGCCAGCGGCATCGACTCGTGGGGGATCACATTGTGGCACACGGCTGCAGACTTCGCGCCCCCGGGGGAGGAGAAGGCCAGGCACGGGGCGAAGAAGGGATGCCACCACTGGGTGACCACCGCGTCGGGTTCCAAGGCGGAGAGAGCCTTCCTGGCCCGGGGCCATGCGAAGGGGGCGTAGCCGTGGAGGGGTCCGCGGGCTTTCTGCGCCCCACTTTCAAGCTGACTCTTTCCCGGGAAGAGAAACCCGGGATAGAGTTTTGAGAAGCCTGCTGCGAAAACCGAATGACCAAGCTTTTCAAGCTCACTGGAAAGCCTGGAGCCGAACTGGGCGATGCCTCCCCTGTGGGGGGGAAGGGGACCGAGAAGGAGGAGTCTCATTCCGTTCTGCTGGTAATCGAGTAGGGCCTGCCCGGGTTGAAACGGAGGATCATCTCCCCCAGAAGACCCATGGAGATGAACTGGAAACCAGCAAGCATGAGGAAGACCCCCAGAAGGAGAAGGGGTCTTCTTCCTATGGGTTCCCCTCCGAACCACAGTATGGAGAGGTAGAGGGTAACGGCGAACCCGGCGAGGCTCAGCGCCGTCCCTATGCCCCCGAAGAAATGCAGGGGGCGAAAGGAGTATCTGCCAAGGAACAGAACTGTGATGAGATCGCTGTAGCCCCTGAAGAACCTGGCCATGCCGTACTTGCTGTTGCCATGCTTCCTGGGCCTGTGGTTCACAGGTTTCTCTCCAACCCGGAAACCCTTCCTGGCGGCAAGCACCGGGGTGTATCTGTGCATTTCCCCGTAAAGCTCCAGAGACTTGGCCGTCTGCTTCCTGTAGACCTTCAGGCCGCAGTTGAAGTCATGAAGCCTGATCCCGGTGGATATGCCCACCACTGCGTTGAAGAGTTTTGAGGGGATCCTCTTGCCCGCAGGATCGTGGCGCACCTTTTTCCAGCCGCTGATAAGGTCGAGTCCCCGGCTGCGCATCTCCTGGATGAGAAGAGGGATCTCCGCGGGATCGTCCTGCAGGTCGCCGTCCATTGTTGCGATATAGTCTCCCCGGGCCTCGGCGAAGCCGGCGGAGAGCGCCGCCGCCTTGCCGCAGTTGGCTCCGAACCTTATTCCGGTGACGGGATACTTCCGGGCCAGTTCGACTATTTTTTTCCAGGTACCGTCGGTGCTGCCGTCATCCACCAGAATGGCGTTCCACGACTCCTCCCGGAGCGCTCCGGCTGTTTCACCGATAAGTTCATCGAGGCTTTCGGCCTCGTTCCAGACCGGTATCACAACCGTAATCGATCCATTATCCCCGGAATTCATCAAGGCTGATCTCCCCTCCCCGTATGACCAAGTATGTGAAGTGGGAAATCCAGTCGCCAAGGGAAACGTGAATTATGTCGCCAAGTCTTCGGACCGCCGGGCAGTGGGTATGACCGGTTACAGCCAGGTCGAAACCATTCAGACCCTGTTCCCGTACCCACGCTGAAAGGTACTCCGGAACCGTGTCCACCTGTTTTCTGAGTATCCTTCTGCTGGTTCCTGAGAACATCCTTGCGAAGCCAGTGGCCAGAACGGGATGAACCGTGGAGAACAGTGTCTCGCTCACACGGGATCTCAGGACCGGTTTCATCAGGCGGTATCCTGTATCCCCTTTCCCAAGGCCGTCACCATGGGAAAGCAGGCACTTCAAACCCTGAATGTCCACCTGGACCACCGACTCCTTCATTATGCTCATTCCGGTGGCTTCCTGGAGACCTTTTCCGCACCACCAGTCATGGTTGCCGGGGATGAACGCAACCTTCCACCCGGCGGAGATCAGACCCCTGATAGTGCACAGGGTTCCTGAGTATCCGGAAGGTATAAGCCCCCTGTATTCGAACCAGTAGTCGAAAAGGTCCCCCAGTATCCAGAGGCGGCCAGGTTCCTCATTCGAGAGCCCTTTCAGGAAGGACTGAAGGGGAAGGGTTCCAGGATGTTGCTTACCTTCGGGATAGAGATGGGCGTCGCTTATGAAGTAATCGGTCACCTCAGGCTCCTGACGAGCCTTTCCGCGCAGCCGAACCCCCGGGCCCTCAGAACATCCCCGGAGGCGGTTACAAGCACCGCGGATGGAAGGGCCGTGATGTCCATGAAAGCCTTCAGTGAGTCGTCGCCCATGGCCACGGGCATTGCTATGCCCATCTGGTTCAGCAGGTTCTGCGAAGCGTTCCTGACCTGGGAGGTGAACTGGACTGGAACGGGTGTTATCTCTCCGGGATCGAGGGAGGCCAGGAACACCAGGTCAGCCTCTCCTTCCGGGTACTGACCCATGGGTATCCAGCAGTAGAGAAGAATCGCTTCGCAGCTTTCCTCCACAAGTTCGACATAGCCCTGCTCGCCGGGAATGCTTATCACCCCCGGCACCGAAAGCACCGGTTCGGGGATGGTTCCCGCCTCAGGTTCAGGAGGGGTTTCCGAACAGGCGGAGAGCAGCAGCGCTGAAGAGATGAGGCAGGTAGTTTTGAATGACATTCTAGGGCTCCATCGGGAACACCACCGTTATGGTTTCCCCGGTCTGACGGTAGCTGGACGGGAATGGAACATGCTCCGGAAGCCGCTGGTCAGGTGGAACGGTGGTGATGGATGATGTTATCACGGCTGAAACGGCGCCGTCTTCCATCCGCACGGTGAAGACAAGGGGGAAAAGGGAACAGGTTCCAGGCCCGTATTCCCCGGCAAGTGCCCACGCAAGGGCGGTGATCTCGTTGCCGGATCTTATCACCGAAGGGGGTTCGCGAAAAGCCGCCCCCGCGGTCGCCACGGAGAGCAATGAGCAGAGAAGAACCACGGCCCTTCCCGGCTTCAAGCCTTTTCCATCATCCGGGCTATGGAGTCCTTGAGGGAAGTCGGAGCCGGTATCCTCAGAAGCTGCACCGTTTTCCCGTGGAGAGCCATGTATCGCCCCAGGAAGGTCTCGCAGTTGGGGCAGACGCTGATGTGCCGCTCCACCCTTGCACTGCTGTCCCGGTCGAGTTCACCGGAGACATAGTCGTTGTAATTGTCAAGAACAAAAAGACATTCAGGACCCATTAACCCCCCAGTCCCTCGCTGTACCACTGACTCAGCATGCTCTGCAGGGAAGCCCTTGCCCTGTGGAGCCGGGATCTCACCGTTCCCACAGGTATCTGAAGCAGTTCAGCGGTTTCTGCATAAGAAAACCCTTCAACGTCGCACAACACGAATACACTCCTGAAATCATCGCTCAGTTCGTTCATGGCCCTTTCTATGTCTTCCCTCATAAGGTCTTTGAGAAAGATCTCGAAAGGCTGGGGCCATATACTTCCCGAAAACCTCTGGTCACCTGTTTCCACGTCCTCCGTCCAGTCGCTGGGGATCTCTCCGGTACTCTTGGCCCTGCGCTGGTTGAGGAACACGTTCTTCATGATGGCAAACAACCACGCCCTGGCATTGGTTCCCGTGCGGAAACGGTTCGCCGCCTTCAAAGCTCTGGCGCAGGTTTCCTGGACAAGGTCAGAAGCGTCCTCGGGGTTTCTGGTCAGATGGAGGGCATACCTGTACATGCTGTCCAGACTGGACAGTATCTCATTTTCGAAGTGCAGTCTTTTTTCCGTTTTTTCCAAGCGCCTGTTCCCTCCTCAAAAACAAACATTGCGAATCCAGGGTGAATCTGCAACCCCGAGCTCCGTGCTCCTTGCGGAAGGCTGCGTTTTGTAATACAATTGCAATTGCACAATCTGTTGTGCTTCGTTAGCAGTCATGGCACAAAATGTTGTTATCTATACAGTTTCAAGGGGGGCCTCGGTTTGGGCGACAACGGCTTGTTCAGCGAGTTTTTCCAGGAGGTGGAGAGCAGGGAGGAGAGGGAGCAGCCGCTGGTGGAGAACCTCGTTAATCCCTCGTTTACCCCTAACGCGGAAACCGTTCTGGCTAAGCGATACCTGAGGAGGGACGAAGAGGGCCGGATCCTGGAAACCCCCTCCGAGATGCTCTGGCGCGTGGCCAGCTCGGTGGCGGAGGCGGAAACCAGGTGGGATGGCGACAGGGGCCAGTGGGCGGCTCTGTTCTACAACATGATGGCAAGGAAGGAGTTCTTTCCCAACTCCCCAACCCTTATGAACGCCGGGAGAGAACTGGGCCAGCTCTCAGCCTGTTTCGTGCTGCCTGTGGAGGACAGCATGGACAGCATCTTCAACGCCGTCAGGAACACGGCGCTGATCCACAAGAGCGGGGGAGGAACGGGTTTCTCCTTTTCCAGGATAAGGCCCGTCAACGACTGCGTTCACTCCACAAGGGGCATATCCAGCGGTCCCATATCCTTCATGACCGTTTTTGACCATGCCACGGAAACCGTCAAGCAGGGAGGGGTCCGCAGGGGGGCCAATATGGCCGTACTTCGGATCGACCACCCGGACATACAGGAGTTCATTTCCGTTAAGCAGGACATGAGCCTGCTCAACAACTTCAACCTGTCCATTGCCGTAACTGACACATTCATGAACGCCCTGGAAATGGGAACGGACTATCCGTTGATCAACCCCAGGAACGGCGAGGTCACCGAAAACCTGCCGGCGGGGCAGGTGTTCGACAGGATAGTGGACTGCGCCTGGTCCAGCGGCGAACCGGGACTGATCTTCATAGACAGGATGAACGACGCAAACCCAACGCCCAATGTGGGTTCCATAGAGGCCACGAATCCATGCGGGGAGCAGCCTCTTCTTCCATACGAGGCCTGCAACCTGGGCTCCATAAACCTTTCACTGATGGTCCGAAGGGGCAGCAGGGGGCATCTGGAGATAGCATGGAGCAGGCTGGAGAAGACGGTCAGGAATGCGGTGAGGTTCCTTGACGATGTAATAGAGATCAACCGGTATCCCCTCCCTGAGATAACGGAAATGGTGGAGGGGAACAGGAAGATAGGGCTAGGGGTCATGGGCTTTGCCGACCTTCTTTTCCGGCTGGAGGTACCCTACGACAGCGAAAGGGCCCTCGCTCTGGCGGAGGAGCTGATGAGCTTCATCGCTGACAAGGGCAGGCAGGCCAGCGTGGACCTGGCCAGGGAAAGGGGGGTCTTCCCCAACTTCAAGGGAAGCCTCTATGACACCAGGAACCTCCCGGGTATGAGGAACGCCACGGTGACCACCATCGCTCCCACAGGTTCAATAAGCATCCTTGCCGGATGCTCCAGCGGAATAGAGCCCGTTTTCGCCCTGGCCTACACCAGGAAGAACCTTCTGGATCAGGGCGACGAACTTCACGAGGTGGTTCCCGAGTTCTCCAGGGTTGCAATGGAACGGGGCTTCCACTCCCGGGAGCTCATCTCAAGGCTTGCGGAGAAGGGCTCGTGCAGGAGCATCGAGGGTATTCCCCAGGAAGTTAAGAGGGTGTTCGTAACCTCCCACGACATAAGTCCCTCGTTCCATGTAAGGATGCAGGCGGCCTTCCAGAAGTTCACCGACAACGCCGTTTCCAAAACAGTGAACCTTCCCTCCGGAGCCACCAGGGAAGATGTGTCCCAGGTGTTCAGGCTGGCCAGGCAGCTGGGCTGCAAGGGGGTTACCGTTTACAGGGACGGCAGCCGGGACAGGCAGGTTCTCAACCTGAAATCCAGCGCCGGGGAGACCCCGGAAGGAGCGTCAGATCACCCGAGGACGGGACCCCGCCCCAGACCGGAGATAACCATGGGGGTAACAAGAAGGGTCAGGACCGGCTGCGGAAACCTGTACGTAACCATAAACGAGGACGAACAGGGTCCAGTGGAGGTGTTCTGCCAGATGGGCAAGGCCGGGGGCTGCGCCGCGAGTCAGAGCGAAGCCATCAGCCGGATGGTATCCCTGGCACTCCGGAGCCATGTGCCCGTGGAGGAGATCGTCAGCGAGCTGAAGGGGATAAGCTGCCACAGGCTTGCATGGCAGAACGGCCACAGGATACTCTCCTGCGCCGACGCCATGGGGAAGGCCCTGGAATGGCACAGGAACCCGTCCGCCGACGGGGCGGAAAAGGATCCGGACCTGGTGATCACGGAAACGGAAACCCGGAGCGAGGAACCCGGGGCGGACAGGCTTGCCGGGGCGTGCCCCTTCTGCGGAGGCCCCCTCAAGTATGAATCAGGATGTGTTTCCTGTGCTCTGGAATGCGGCTATTCCGAGTGCGGATGACAGGATCATTCCTCTGAATCAAGTTCTTCGAAGGCTTTTCCCAGGGCAGCGTAAACCTCCCTCATGAGTTCCGGACTGAGGGTAATACCCTTTTTGGTGGGCTTCCAGTCTCCATCGTCCGCCATGTAGTAGGTTCTGATCTCCATGTACTGCCGGTTACGGAACTCCGTAAGGGCAACCCTTACGACATCCTCACCTTTTTCGAACTGGGCGATCTGCTTTTCCATGTGCTCTCCCTGCGTCTGGCTCATTGAAGAACCGGGTTTGTTTCGTGTGGAACGGTACAGTACAGGGATTCCCACGGCGCTGTCAAGGGTTTCGTGCCCGGAAGATGCCGGGGTATATTAATCCGGACGGAAGGAACCGATTGGAAAAGGACATCCACGGGCTGGAGCGGAGATTCAGGCGGACCATTGGTGCCCTGCCTTGCGGATACCTCCACGGCGAGGTCTTCGTGGACGGGAAGGGTGAGCCTTCGGACTATGCCGTTAAAGAGGTTAACCACTCCTTCCTGGAGATCACCGGAATGACAAGGGAGAAGGTCATCGGATGCAGGGTGGCCGGTCTCTTCTCCATGAACTCCGTTGAGGAAGACATAGAGGTGTTCTCCAGGGTGGCCATAAGCGGGGACCCTGTGGAGAAGGAGTTTCTTTCCCCTTTCTTCGGTGTTTACTTCAGGCTTTTCTGTTTCTCCCCTGAACAGGGGAGTTTCGTGGCCCTTTTCACGGACATTACCCAGGAGAAGAAATATCGCGGAAGGGTGGAGTTCCTCAGGGATTTCGCCAACTCCACCGCCGACGAGTTCTTCATTCTGGACTCCAGGGGAGTTTTCGTCCTGGGGAACAGGTCGGTTTCCATGAGGCTGGGTGTCTCCCAGGATGAGGTACCGGGACAAAGCATAGCCGATCTGAACCCCATCGCCGACGGAAAATGGTGGTCGACCCTGTGGAACTCCCTGCTTCAGAAAGGCTCCATACAGTTCGAGACCGAGCACCGGAGCGCATGCGGTGAGGTTTATCCCGTGGAGCTTTCCGTGGATCTCATGCTGAATGGCGGCAGGAAGTACGCCGCGGTGGTGGCCAAGAACATTTCCGCTAAAAGAACCCTGGGAGCGGCTCTTCTCAATGACCGGAGGTACGCGGAACAGGCCGCCGCAACAGCCGGCTACGTGATATGGATAATAGACCCTTCCGGCGGTTTCAGGCCGATAATGGGAGGCGAGGGCGCTTTCATGCAGGGGCCTGCTGATTCGGTTTTCTTCCCTATGATTCACCTGGATGAAAGGGATGCCTTCGTGGGCAGGATCTCTTCCCTGAACGAGGGATTCTTCGATTTCAGGATGAAGACCGGTCGGGGAATGGTCTGCCACAGGGCTGTATGGTCCCGTCTTGCCGATGGCTGCACCGCCGGTATCTGCTATCCCCTTTCCGGGACCGGTCTCTCCGGACAGGGCAGCGGCTCCGATGTCATGGATGCCTATTTCAGGATGAACCAGGCTGTCCTGGGCAAACTGACCAGGATCAGGGAACTCATGGAATCCATGAACCACAGGGCGGCACTGGGGGTCATGGAGTCCACCATGGCCGAACTGAGTTCCGCTGAGGGCCGTTGCTCCTTACCGGAGAGGATACGTTTCGACGGATTCCTTCAGAACAACTCTGGAATGCTCCGGCAGCTTCTCGACGAGGGGATGAACCTCACCCTGGATACCTCCGAGGGTTCGCTAGGCTATATGGATCCCGCTGTTCTGGAGAATGTTCTGGTGAGGCTTCTACTCACCGTTCAGAAGACCGGAAGCGCAAGCGGAGTAACGCTCAGATCGATGAATTCTCCCATGGCCGCCGGGATCAGGGTAACCGTTCAGGGTACGGACAACATCCAGAACGAGCTGGAAAGGTTCTTCATACCGGTTCGTGACCAGGTCCCGGGCATTGCTTCGGTGTATGCCATGGTGCGCTCAGCCGGTGGAAGGGTGGTCTATGAGGCCTCCGATTCCAGCGTGGATTTTTTGCTGCTGTTCCCCAGGGCCAGCATGACGGACGAGTTCGCAACGGTGCTGATCGCCCTGGGCGACAGCGTAGACGCGGCAAGGTCATACGCCGCCCTTCGGGACGCCGGGTTCTCCGTAGCCATCGAAACCGACCCTGATCAGATCGTCAGAAGGGTGACGGAAGAAGGAGCGTCCGTTCTGGTGGCGTCATCGTCGCTGCCCGAATTCGATCCGGTGGAGCTTGCAGCGGGTCTGAAGGATCTTGCACTGATCCAGATAGGCGGCGTTCCTCCGGACCCTCCGCTGAGATATCTTCCCGACGGATTCAGGACCGTGGAACTCACTGGAATGGTGAACGAACTCACCTCTACAGCTGAAAGGCCTCCGGCAGAAGATCACCAAGGCGATACTCCCTTGGTCCGACACCATCCGTCGCCACCGTTATTCTGAAACTTTCGTCGCAGAACTCCCAGAGCACCTGCCTGCAGGCACCGCATGGAACCGGTGGTCCGTCCGGGGAGTAGATGACCATCTTTCTGAATCTCCTGCTTCCCGATGCCACCGCGGCGAACACAGCGGCTCGTTCGGCGCACATTGTCATTCCGTAGGAGGAATTCTCCACGTTCACCCCTCCGTGAAGATGGCCGTCGGAATCCTCGAGTACGGCGGTGACCCTGAATCCCGAATAGGGGGCGTAGCAGTTGTCCACAAGGCACCTTGCCTCCTGGAGCATTTCCGAAACGGTCATAGTTCGCCTCCCAGGAAAGACACGCCGGGGAAGGGGCATTCAAGATCGAAGAAGTCACACAGGGTCCGGGAGATGTCGCTGAAAGTGCCTCGGATCCCAAGGTTCCGTCCCGGTATGCCTGGAGAATAGCAAAGAAGGGGCGCGTATTCCCTGGAATGGTCGGTGCTGGGTGTGGTTGGATCGTTCCCGTGGTCGGCGGTGATGATCAGAAGATCGCCCGGTGAAAGGATGGACATGAAGGAGGGAAGCCAGCTGTCGAAGGCCTTGAGCCCTGCGGCGAAGTCGACGAAGTTGTTCCTGTGTCCCCATTGCGTGTCGAAGTCGCAGAAGTTGGCGAAGACGAACCCGCCTTCGCACCGGCAGGTCATGTCCAGGAGTATGGCCATCTCTTCATCGTTGGAGGCGGCATGAACCGTTTCTATGTTCCTGTGGGCGAAGAGGTCGTCTATCTTTCCCACACCGCATACGGGAACACCGTTCTCCGCGAAGAGGTCGAGGAGGGTGGGATTCGGGGGGGGAAGCGAGAAATCCTTCCTTCTTGCCGTTCTCACATAGTTCCCCTCTTCACCGGTGAAGGGCCGTGCTATTACCCTTCCAACTCCCAGCTCCGGGGGGGAAAGCATATCCCTGGCCATGCGGCAGTATTCGTAGAGTTCCGCCACGGGAACCACCCCTTCATGGGCAGCCACCTGAAATACGCTGTCGGCGGAGGTGTAGACTATCAGACCTTCGGTTTCCACCTGTTCCCTGCCGAGTCTGGCCACTATCTCGGTGCCCGACGCCACTTCGTTGCCCAGCACCGGCCTCCCTGTGAGTTCCTGGAATCTTTCGATGACCCCCGGCGGGAATCCCCCGGGGAAGGTTGGCATGGGCGAGGTGGAAATGATGCCCATCATCTCCCAGTGACCGGTGGTTGAATCCTTCCCCCTTGAGGCCTCGGCCATCCTGCCCCATGAGGCGATGGGGGAGGGAACGGGCTCCACACCCTTTATACGGTGAAGATTGCCCAGGCCCATGGCCTGGAGGCCGGGCAGGTTGAGCCCCCCCACCGCACGGGCCACGTTACCCAGTGTGTCGCTTCCCCGGTCGCCGTACTCGCCGGCGTCGGGAAGCTCCCCCGCACCGACTCCGTCGAGCACCATTACTATGGCTTTTTTCACTTTTCCTCCTTGTTTTTGGTAACATAAGTAACCGCGGAAGACTGTGCGAGCCGGAGGCGGACGCCTATAATCCTCCGAAAGGGAGGCTGACATGAAACTTCTGCTGTGCGCTGGGATCCTTGCCTCGGTGATGTTGGGCTACAACGGATCCCTGGAGTCCATAGGGGAGATAGAGGTGGTGAACCTCTGGGGAACATGGAGTGAAATGGGCTACGCCCACGGCAGGCTTCTGGGCCCTGACCTGTTGCAGCTTTACGAGGGTTACTTCCTGGAGCTTGCCGGCGGAACCGGCAACGTGGATATGCTCAGGTCGATCTATGGTTCATACTTCACTGTTCCCGACGAGTTCCGAACCTATGCCGCCGGAATCATCGCCGGTGCCGCCGACACGGTTTCACTTTATTCAGGTGTATACGGCAGGGATCTGGATACCCTGGACATCTACATCACCAGCTCCGTTCCGGATCTCTCTGCAATGGTGGACATGCCGGGCCTCGGGTGCTCCAGCGTTTCCGCCTGGGGCGGAGCCACCGCGGCGGATCCGCTGCTCCAGGGGGAGCCGGCGGTATCCAGGAACCTTGATTATTTCGTGGACAGCGGCGAAACCATCCTCGGCATGAGCAGGCTTTTCGTCTTCGATCCGGATCAGGGCCTCAGCTGGGTTTCAGTTTCTTTCCCGGGTTTCATGGGGTCTCTTTCCGGGATGAACGAGGAAGGGGTCAATGCCACTCTGAACATGGGTAACCACCAGGGCACCTCCCAGTTCAGTCCCTCCTTCGTTCCCATATGCATGGCCATGACCCTGGGGCTCACCAGGGAGGACTTCGACGGCAGCGGCAGCCACGACATACAGGACCTGAAGTCCGCAACTACCCTCTGGAACAGGGCGAACTCATATGACATTCACATAACCGTTCCCGCCGGGCTTGCGGCTGGTATGGATCCCGCGGTAATAACCGAGGTGAACAATCACGCGGGTCATGCATTCCGGGATGCCTCCCACGAGCCGTCCCTGGACTCCTGCAGCATTATCCTGACCAACCATCACAGGGTGCTGTATTCACCGGTTCCCTGCTACAGGTACCAGATGCTCCTGGATTCACTGGTGTCGGAACCTGCCGTTACCGCCGAAAGGCTGTGGGGTTTCATGGAGGCTGTGGGATATACGCCGGTTCCCGGGAATGGAGGAACACTCCAGACCATGACATTCCTGCCCCAGCAGAGGGCGGTTGGGCTTGCCTTTGCCTCCAGCGGGGTTTCCGCAGCGGGGAAGGACCCGCAATGGATCCAGTGGAACGACCTTTACCCCAACCATGATCCCCAGGGGATCCAGCCGGAACCTCTCCTTCCAGGGTTCAGGATTCTTCAGAATCCCGCGGGTCCTCATGTGAGTATAACCGGGACAGGCATAGTCTCGGTGAAGATCCACGATCTCTCCGGCAGGAGGCTTGACGCGGAATTCCACGAGGTGTCCCCGGGCATTTTCTCCGCGGACATCTCCGAACTGCCCGGGGGGATCTACGTCATCTCGGTCACCGGAACCGGGAGCGGTACCAGGCAGGCCCTTTTCGTGCGCCTTTAGGGGTCAGGATTCGGCGAAGACCGTCTTCTCCCTGGAATAGGTCACCTGACCGGGGCCCCCGCCCTTCATTCTCCGGACGTACCTTGCCAGCGTCCAGTCCACCGGAATGATGCCGTTGGAGGAACTGTGCCTGGCGGCTATCGCCGCCGCTTCTTCCAGCGCGGCGTCCCCCGGATTGTCCGGCCTTCCATCTCGCCTGATTATCACATGGGCTCCCGGGACACCTCTGGCATGGAGCCATATGTCATCCCTTGCGGCAACTCGGAAGGTGAGCCTGTCGTTCTGGACCGCGTTCCTTCCAGCAAGGCACCTCCAGCCCCCGGGCAGAACGAATTCAAGCGGCCCTGCCTCGGGAGCATTACGGTCCTTTGACAGTGTCTGAAGCCTGCGGACCGCCTCCTCTTCACTGATCTCCTCCATACTGGAGAGTTCCCTGAGAAGCTCTTCCGTTCTCTTCATGGAGTTTGTTAGCTTGCCCTGCAGTCTTTCACTCTCCATGTGGATCCTTCCGGCCTTCCTGAAGTACCTTTCGGCGTTCTCAGCGGGATTCAGCGATGGTTTCAGTGAGACGGTGATCTCATCCCCGTCCCAGTGCGGGAGGGTCGCTTCCGTCATTCCCTTCCTGAGCTTCGACTTCCAAGTGAGGATCAATCCCCCGGCGGTCCTGAGATCATCAGGACCCTGAAGCTTCGCCAATGACAGCCTGATGCTGGCTTCCCTTTTCCTTTCCCGGGCCAGGGCCCTGGAAAGGAGAGTTCTCAGTTCGACCGCCGCCGGCCTGAACGGTTTCTCCTCGCCGCCTCCGGTATCCCGGGGAGCAAGGGGATCCTCCACCGGTCTCCCCGGACCCAGCCTGCACGGGAGTTTTCCCCAGGGTGTTTCCCATGGGATCAGATCTCCCAGTGCTATCCTGGAGCCCAGCTCGACGATGTTGTCCACGACGCTTCCAGGCAGGGAAAGGATCGTTCCCGCCGTCACAGGCCCCACACCCTCGAGGTTCCGGTAAAGACTGGCGGGACCGGGGTCTGCGCCCAGGATCGCCTCGATGCGGCTCCTCTCCCAGTCTTTCGGAGGAAATCCCGATGGAGGAGGCGGCTTGTAAACCGTGCCCGGGGAGATGGTCCTGTACCTGCTTACCGAAGAGAGCACCTTCCTGAGGCAGGCCAGTATCCTGCCGTCATTCCTCCTGACGAGGACGATGTTGGCGTTCCTGCCTGTCATCTCGAAGACGAGCCTTGCCCCTCCGCCGTCGTATGCCGTTCTCTCCGAGAAGGACAGCTCCAGCACCCGGTCAGCGCCCTGCTGGATGACTTCCTCGACCCTGGCTCCCACCAGGTGATGCTCCCATGAGGGGGAGTCCGGAGAAGCCGGAGAGGATGGACCAGCCCAGGCCAGACCGGGGCTGTCCGGGCTTGCGTCGAGGCTGAGCCTTCCATCGGCAAAGACCAATGTCATCACCGATGGGGCGGACATGCCAAGCCCGGTGCATGTCCTGCCCTTCAATCTGCTTCGCAGCAGCGGTATCAGGCCGCAGAGATACAGTCCTTCCAGGGCGGTCACCTCCGAATTGTGGACAATGGACAACGCTCTATAGATAATAACATTTGTGCCATGGCAACATCACGGAAGGATTTTTTTCACGATGGAATCGATGACAGGGTTCTCCAGTTCAGCTGAAACTGTTGATTCCCATGAAATTACAGTGCTATGCAAGTCTGTGAACAACAAGGGGCTCACCGTTTCCTTCAAAATGCCCAGACAGGTCGCTCATCTCGAGCCCGAGCTTACCGCGATTGCCAGGGGGCTGTTCCTTCGGGGAAGGATCGATGTATCGGTTTCAGTGGATGCCGTGGGTGAAGGCGGTCTTCCCGTTCCCGACCTTGACCTCGCCAGGGCCTACATAAGAGGTGCGGAAGCCCTCTCGGGGGAGTTCTTCCTCACCTCCACCCCCGATGCCTTCAACCTGGTTACCCTGCCCGGGGTGATGCGTCTTTCCGATCCGGTGACCGGCGATGGTTTCGATTCCGTGATACTTTCTCTGTGCCGGCGGGTCCTGGAGTCCCTGAGAGAAAGCAGAAGGGCCGAAGGGGAGTCTCTCTCCAGGGTTTTTCGGGAATCACTGGAGAAGATACGTGAAAAGGCGCTGCCCGTTCATGAAAACCATTCGAGGCGGGTGGGGGAGATATTTCAGAACCGAAGGAAAAGGATTCACGAGCTCATTGGAGAACCGGTGGTCGACGAGGCCAGGCTCGTTCAGGAGCTGGCCCTGCTTTCCGACAGGATGGACATCTCCGAAGAGTATGAAAGGCTGGTCTCCCACGTAAACGCCGCCCTTGGGGTCCTCAATGGCAACGACTGCGGAAGGAAGCTGGGTTTTCTCCTCCAGGAGATGCATAGAGAACTGAACACGATGGGTTCCAAAGCAGACCAGACCGACGCTGTCCATTCGGTGATTGAGATGAAGGACATACTCGGCGGGCTGAGGGAACAGGCGGCCAATGTTCAGTAGCGGAATTCTCGTGGTTATCGCCGGGCCCTCCGGCGCAGGAAAGACCACCCTGGCCCATCATCTGGTGAAGACCTTCCCGAATACCCGATTCTCGGTTTCCACCACCACCAGGAAGCCCAGGGGAGGGGAAAAGCAGGGGCTGGACTACGATTTCGTAACCACCGCCGAGTTCTCCAGAAGAAGGGAACAGGGTTTCTTCCTTGAGTGGGCCGAGGTTCACGGTAATTTCTACGGGACCGACGGTAACTGGGTAAGGCGCCAGCTGGCCCGGGGAAGTTCCGTGGTGCTGGATATCGACGTTCAGGGAGCCATGCAGGTCAAGAGATGCGTCCCTTCTGCGGTTCTGGTGTTCATGCTTCCCGGCAGCAGGGAGGAACTGCTGGACCGCCTCACCGGCAGAAGCACCGACTCGGCGGAAACAGTAGACAGACGGATGAAGGCGGCAGCGGGTGAGGTCTCAGCCCTTGGCTCATTCGACTACTTCATCGAGAACCGCCGTCTGGAGGATACCGTGAAGATGCTGGAAGCGGTGTTCGCCTCCGAGTTGAGGAAACTCAGCAACATCGGCTGGCCCGTCGCTGCCGGGGAGTACCATCCCGAACACATCAACGGGCTCTCATGGTGGAAGGGCCGAAGGGTGGTGGTCTCCTCCGGGCCCACCAGAGAGATGATAGACGATGTCCGTTTCGTTTCCAACCGGTCCAGCGGCCTCATGGGGGTATCCCTTTCGGAGGCCTTCCTGGCAGGGGGTGCCGAGGTTACACTGGTCAGCGGACCGGCAATGCGTACGGATCCTCCAGGGGCGGTAAAGCTGCTCAGGGTGAACAGCGCAGAGGAGATGCTGGAAGCCCTTCGCAGGGAAACATTGGGCGCCGATCTGCTGGCCATGGCCGCCGCGGTGTCGGACTTCAGACCGGAGACGGCCGTTCCTGGAAAGATAAGGAGACGGGGAAAGGTCCTCTCCCTGAACCTTGTCCCCACCGTTGACATTACAGCCTCCCTGGGTTCGCCCTGTCCTGTACTGGCATTTGCCCTGGAGTACGGAGACAGGTCCGAGGAGGAAGCCCTGGAAAAGATGAAGCGCAAGGGAGCGTTTGCGATCTTCCTGAACAGGGGGGACATGCCCGGCATTGCCATGGAATCCCCGGATAACTCCGGAAGGCTGTTCTTCTCTTCAGGCTCGCCGCCCGTCTCCATAGCCCGGGGTTCGAAGAAGTTCGCGGCAATGGGAATCGCAGCCGCTCTGGGAAGGGAAATGGAGAGAAGATCATGACCGGGAAAGCTGATCCCTTCTGGGAGGTGGTTGGAGGATACGGAGTTGACGAGGTGCTGGTCCTTCCGGAATGGCTGAAGGTGAAGGATCGCCCACGGCCCGCCCAGCCTGCTTCCGACACAGGCTCATCCATGGCGAAACTCATGGAGGAGACAAGCGGCTGCATGCTCTGCGACCTGGGCAGAACAAGGAAGAATATCGTATTCGGGGAAGGGAATCCCGGTTCAGGCATACTGGTGATCGGGGAGGGCCCGGGAGCAACCGAGGACGAGACCGGGCGTCCCTTCGTGGGGAGGTCCGGCCAGCTTCTGGACAGGATCCTCGCCGCGGTGGACCTTGACAGGAACAGCCTCTACATAGCGAACATCGTGAAGTGCCGGCCTCCCGGGAACCGTGCACCAACCGCCGTGGAGGCTGAAACATGCGGCAGGATACTGCAGAGACAGATAGACGCCATGGACCCGGGGGTCATCCTCGTCCTGGGAGCAAGCGCCGCCAGGTACATACTGGACACAGGCAGGGGCATTGGGGTGCTCAGGGGGGAATTCCACCGCTGGAGGGACATTCCGGTTCTGGTTACATATCATCCCGCTGCGCTCCTCAGGTCCCCGGCACTGAAGAGGCCTGTCTGGGAGGACATGAAGATGTTCAGGAGCTTTCTGAACGCTGCGGGGCTCCCAAGAGTCCCGGATGGAGGGGAACGACTTGTCTGAAGAGAGGAAGCAGCCCTGGAACGATGAAGCCGAAAGGGGGGTCCTTGCTGGGATACTCCTGGCTCCGGACATAGCGGTGGAGGCGTTCGCCAGGCTGACCTCCAGGGACTTCTACGATCCCAGGCACGGGAAGATATTCGAAACCGCCAGGGCCATCGACTCCAGGGGTGAACCGGTGGACCTTATCATGGTGAGGAACGAACTTGAGAGGCTCGGGGAGACCGGAGCCGCCGGGGGAAACGATTACGTTACCTCCCTGGTCCTTGAAGACATACCCCTGCTTTCCAACGTGATGAGCTACGCGGGAATAGTAAGGGACTGCTCGCTCCTAAGGCAGTTCCTCAGGGTGGCCGGAGACGGCATGGACAGGGTATACACCACCAATGTGAAGGCGGCTGAGCTTCTGGATCAGGTGAGCCAGAAAATCTTCGACATAGGGACCAGGGCTTCCGAGAGGGACTTCGTAAGGGTTTCCGACCTAAGCGCTAATGTAATGGACGTTTTCGAGACAATGCGGAACTCCCCGGACGGCGTTACCGGCCTTTCCACCGGTCTGCAGCCCCTGGACAGGCTGACCACGGGTTTTCATGGCGGCGAGATGAACGTGATAGCAGCGAGACCCGGAGTGGGGAAGACCAGCCTGGCGCTGAACATCGCCAGGCACATTGCCTCGCTGGGCCGGGGAACGGTGGCTTTCTTCAGCCTGGAGATGAGCTGCCTTCAGCTTACCCAGAGACTGGTCTGCTCCATGGCCGGTGTGGGCACGGGACCCATAATAGACGGCACCCTTTCCGAAAGGCATCTCAAGGATCTTTACACGGCCTCGGAAAAGCTGAAGGAGCTGCCCATCTGCATAAACGACGTTCCGGCCATCTCATCTGCCGAGATAAGGGCGAAGACAAGAAGGCTTGCCCAGAGGGAAAAGAACGGTATCGCCGCAGTATTCGTGGACTATCTTCAGCTCATGGCGGGTGCCGACGACATCGAGAGCCATCAGCTCAAGGTGGCGAAGAACTCCTCGGACCTGAAGGCGCTTGCCAAGGACATGGACGTTCCGGTGATAGTCCTCTCCCAGCTGAGCAGGGGAGCCGCCAAGAGGGAGGGGCCTCCCAGGCTCAGCGATCTGAGGGATTCAGGGGCCATAGAGCAGGACGCCGATGTGGTGATGTTCCTCCACGATGAACATGCCGACAGCGGCGACGACGCACAGGATACACGGGGAGACCTGCGGCGCATCCTGCTGAAGATAGCGAAGCAGAGAAAGGGGCAGAGGGGTCAGATCAATCTTGTCTTCCACTGTTCCACCACCACCTTCGATCCGGAGGAATCTCCCAGGGACTGGGTTTAATTGGCAAAGAGGAAAACTGTCTTCTTCTGCAGCGAATGCGGTGGCGAGTCCCCTGTATGGGCGGGCAGGTGTCCTCACTGCGGCACATGGAACACCATGGTGGAGGAACCCTCCCCATCCGGAAAGAGGGTCGAAGCTGGTCCGCCTGTGCGCGCCATGAACCTCAGGGAGGTGAAGATCTCTCCTGGTGTCAGGTTCTCAACCGGTCTCGGCGAGTTCGACAGGGTGCTTGGCGGAGGAGCCTTCAAGGGTTCCATGATCCTTGTGGGCGGTGAGCCCGGCATAGGTAAAAGCACCCTCATGCTGCAGTCGGCGATGAACATGGCCTCGGCGGGCATCAGCGTGCTCTATGCCGCCGGGGAGGAATCCCCGGAGCAGGTGGCCCACAGGGCAAGGCGGATCGGCGACCCTCCCGATGGCCTTGTACTTCTTCCGGCCACCGAGATGGAGCGGATCACCGGAGAACTCAGCACCGGAGCATACCAGGTGCTGGTGGTGGATTCCATACAGACAATGCATTCCAGCAGCGTGACCAGCGCTCCGGGCTCCGTCTCCCAGGTAAGACAGTCCGCAGCGGAACTCAGTGCCGCGTCCAGGCCGGGAGGGGTCACGGTCTTCGTAATAGGCCATGTGACCAAGGAGGGTGCAATAGCAGGACCCAAGGTCCTGGAACACCTGGTTGATGCGGTGATAAGCTTTGAGGGTGATTCATTCCACCAGTACAGGCTTCTCAGGGCTTCGAAGAATCGTTTCGGCTCCACCAGCGAGCTGGGGGTGTTCGAGATGGATTCCAGCGGCCTTTCGGAAGTGCCCGATGCCTCGGGGTATTTCCTGGGCAACCAGGGCGAACCTGTCCCGGGTTCCGCGGTTGCCGCGGTCATGGAGGGAACCAGGCCTTTCCTGGTGGAGATACAGGCCCTGACCAGCGCAACCAGCTACGGGTTTCCCCAGAGGAGGGCCACTGGCATAGAGCCGGGAAGGCTGGCAATGCTCCTTGCGGTACTGGAGCGCAGGTGCGGTCTGGAACTGGGGAATCAGGACGTTTACGTTAACGCCACAGGGGGTTTCACCGTTTCCGACCCCGGAGCCGATCTTGCTGTATGCATGGCGGTGGCGTCCAGCAGGCTTGGAAGACCTGTGGTTCCAGGAACGGCATTCAGCGGAGAAGTAGGACTTGCCGGGGAGATAAGACCGGTACCCGGCATGGAGAGAAGGTCCTCGGAGGCGGTGAACCTTGGTTTTACCAGGATCGCCCGTGCCCGGGGAAAGAGGAACAGCGCCGGAGGCGAAATTGAAGATGAATTCGCTACCCTTTCCGCCGCGATGGCGGGGCTTCTGGCGGACAAAGGAGGAAAATGGCTAAGCTGACAAAGGGCTGGGAAGTGCGCATTATTTTCATTCTCGCACTGGGCCTGGCGGGAACACTGGCATCAGGCAGTCTCGTGATGGGGTTCATAGGGCTCGGGATAGGGATAATAGCCGCGATTCTCGAGAGACTCATCGTGAACATAGCCGCGGACAAGCTGATCTACATCACCACCGGTTCAACCATCGGACTCGTCGTGGGTATCCTTTTCATACTCGTTCTGAACATCGGCATCCACAGGGATGAAAGGGAGGGCTGGTCGAACCTCCTGGTGCTGGTGCCCATTGCCCTGGCCTATGTATTCGCCGTTGTGGCGGTGAACAAGGGTCGGAAGCTGGAACTCCTCAGCATTCAGGAAAAAGAGGAGCAGTACTGGAGCATGCCCGTGCTGATCGATCTTTCAGCGGCTGTTGACGGGAGGGCCGCCGATCTTGCACTGGCAGGCCTTCTCCCCGGACCGTTCATCATTCCCGAATCGGTGAAGGACAGCATCGAGGAGATGCAGAAGGGTAAGGACATAGTAAAGCGGGGTCGCGCCAGAAGGGCAACCGAGACAATACAGCGTCTGGAGGAGGCCGCAGGCAAGGCCGGCGGTCTTGTCGAGTACAGGGACTTCGGAGGCGGCGGCGACAGGGAGAAGCACCGGCTTCTGGAATGGCTCAGGAAGGACAGGATCTGCCTGCTTTCCGCCGAGACGGAACTCTGCGACACCGCAGAGAGGGAAGGAATAAGGGTCATAAGACTCGCGGACGTTGGCCCCGCCGCCAGAGAGGTGGTCCTTCCAGGGGACAACGTTACGGTGAGGATACAGAAGAAGGGAAGATCGTCCTCCCAGGGGGTGGGCTTCCTTTCCGACGGCACCATGGTGGTGGTGGACGACGCCTCCGATCAGATGGGACAGGATGTGGCGGTAACCGCCCATACCACCTTCAGGGCCAGCGGAGGAACCATGGTCTTCGCACGGATTACACAGGAAGAGGGGAACGGCGGCAATGACTGACCGTTCCCCGGTCTGGGCGGCGGTGGTGGTTGCCGCGGGAACGGGCTCCAGATACGGAGGCGATGTCCCCAAGCAGTTCACTGAGGTCGCCGGGGCCATGGTGATAGATCACTCGGTGGGTTTTTTCCGCAGGATGGTGCCCGTTACCGTAGTTGTGCTGCCCCGGGAAAGCCCCTGGTCGCCGCCGGAGGGGGTTCACACCGCTCCAGGCGGAACCCGCAGGCAGGATTCAGTGAGGTCCGGGGTTCTCAGGGCCCTTGAGCTGGGGGCTACCCATGTGCTGGTTCACGATGGAGCAAGGCCCTTCATGGAAGAGTCCGCCGTCCGCCTCGTCATCCGGGAGGCGGAACGCACCGGAGCGGCGCTGCCCTGCATACCGGTCAGGGACACTGTCAAAAGGGTATCGGACGGTACGGTTGGAGGAACGGTGGACAGGACCGGTCTCCATCTGGCACAGACACCCCAGGGCTATGAAGCCGGTCTTCTGCTCAGGGCGCTGGCTGAAGCCCCTGAAGTAACCGACGAATCAATGGCCGTCGAACTCATGGGAGTTCCGGTATCCGCGGTGGCGGGTTCGCCCATGAACGTTAAGCTGACCGAGGCGACAGACAGGGTGATCCTGGAGAGGTTCATGACGCCATCCCGAGCGGCGATAGGCACCGGGCTGGATTTTCATCCCTTTGATCCCGGCAGACCTCTTCTCCTCTGCGGGTGCAGGCTCTCATCCAGCGACGGGCTGGCAGGGCATTCCGATGGGGACGCGGTTCTCCACGCGGTTTCTGACGCGGTACTCGCAGCCTCGCGGCTGGGGGACGTGGGGACACTGTTCCCTCCGGGTGATCCCCTGTGGAAGGGCGCTGACAGCGGAAAACTCCTCTGCATGTGCATGGATAAGGTCCGCGCTCAGGGCTGGGAGCTGCGATCCCTGGATGTTACCGTGATTGGGGAGAAACCGAGGATCTCACCCATCAGAGACCGCTTGAGGGGACGGTTGTCGGAGCTGCTTGGAGTTGATGTTTCGGCTGTCTGGATAAAGGGTACCACCACTAATTCCATAGGGGACCTGGGAAGGGGAAAAGGAGTCGGGTGCCATGCCATCGCGGAGCTGGTGAAGCGCTGATGCTGGAATCCCTGTGGAACCTGATAACCGGTTTCGGAGAGGGTTGGTTTCCGATCCTGCTGGGTGCCACCGCACTGGTTGAGACGCTTTTCCCGCCGTTCCCCGGGGATGTGATCTACATCGCCCTGGCGGGTCTCGCCCTGAGGAGCGGAGTCCCGGTCTTCCTTCTCTGGGTTCCCGGTTTCGCAGGATGTTTCATTTCCACGGTGATCCTGGACTCCATGGGAAGGAGTTCCAGGCTCGAGAAACTGGAAAGGATGATAACCGGCGCCAGGGGCGGCAGAAGCATGGCCAGAGCAAGGAAGCTGCTGGCTGGAAGGGGACCCTGGATCATATCCATGAGCCGGTTCATTCCCGGCATCAGGTCCATACTGGTGGTTGCCGCCGCCTCTTCTGGGATGTCCAGAAGCTCCGTCCTTGGCTATGCAGGGGCAAGCGCAGCCCTCTGGTACGGCGTTATGGCGGCCGCGGGCAGTATCGCAGGAGCGGGGATAGAGAGTGCCGAGGCATTCATGGCTGAGTTCTCGTCCTGGCTTTGGGGTCTGCTTGCCGCTGCTGTGGTTATCGGAGGGGCAGTGCTTCTGGTGAAGGTGAAGGGAGAGGGGAAATGAGGGTTCTGCACGGTTCTTCGGAGCTTTACCCCCTGGCGAGCACAGGGGGGCTTGCATCGGTGGCTTCCGCCCTTCCCGCAGCGCAGGAAAAATACGGGAAGGCCTGCGCCGCCGTGGTGATCCCCTTTTATCAGGATGTGGCGGACAAGTGCCGTAACATACAGTGGCACGGTTCCATGTTCACGTTCCTCGGCGAGGAGTTCGGGGTGGGCTCCACCACGGTTAACGGGCTGAGAACGATTCTTGTGGCCAAGGACGAGTTCTTCATGCGGAAGGGCATCTACGGAGCCGGTTCCGGAGAGTCCTGGCCAGACAATCCCCTCCGCTTCGCCTTCTTCTCCAGGGCATTAGCCGCGGTTGCCGCTTCACCCATTCACTCCCCGGACATCGTTCACTGCCACGACTGGCAGACGGCCCTGACCCCTGTTTACCTTCGGGAAGGCGACATCCCCACAGTACTGACCATCCACAACCTCCACTTCCAGGGGAGGTTCGGCCGGGAATCCTGGGATGCCGCGGGCCTTCCCGATACCCTTTACACAATGGACGCACTGGAGTTCTGGGGGGACTGGAACTGCCTTAAGGGGGGGATCGTCTATTCCGACGCCGTAACGACGGTGAGCCCGGGTTATGCCCGGGAGATCCTTACACCGGAGTTCGGCTGCGGTCTCGAAGGGCTTCTTTCAGAGAGTTCCGGCAAACTCACGGGAATAATCAACGGCATAGACACAAAACTCTGGGATCCTGCCACGGACAGGAAGATCCCGGCCCGCTTCAGTTCCGGGAACATGAGCGGCAGGAAGGTCTGCAGACAGCATCTGGAGAGGGAGGCAGGTTTCAGTCCCCACGGCGGGATGATCCTGGGAATGGTGAGCCGCCTCACCACCCAGAAGGGAATAGATATGATACTGGATTCCCTGGGTCATATGCGGGACCTGGGTATACGCCTCTTGGTACTGGGAACCGGAGAACCCTGGGCTGAGACAGCCCTTATGGAAGCCGCGGGGGAGAACCCGGGGTCGGTCTTCGTACGAATCGCCTTCGACGATCCCATGGCAAGAAGGATCTTTGCCGGTTCCGACGGTTTTCTGATGCCTTCGAGGTTCGAGCCCTGCGGTCTCGGTCAGATGATGGCCATGCGGTACGGCTCGGTCCCCCTTGTAAGGGCGGTTGGAGGTCTGGCTGATACGGTGTCTTCCGGTCAGGGATTCAGCTTTGCCGGGGAAGCGGACGGTTTCCGCAGGGCCCTCTCACTGATGGCCGGGACCTGGGGGAACTCCAGGAAATGGTCCTGGTACAGAAGAAGGTGCATGACCGGGGACTTCTCATGGAAGAACAGCGTGGAAGAGTACGAACGCGTTTACCGAAAAGCAATGGAGAGCAGAAAATGAGTTTGCCCGACACAGCGGCGGCGCTGGTTCAGTTCCTCCGGCCGGAGGGCGCGTACCGCACCCTGGTCACAGGAAGCCAGAGCGCCGCGATAGGTGGAGCCGCCCTGTTGATAACAGCAATAGGGTTTCTCCCTTTCCTTTTCCTGGGAGGTATGGGACCCGGGGATGGCCAGATCCCGTTCCTGATCCTTCTGGAAAGGGGAATCCTCGCTGGGGCAGGCGGACTTGCGGCATACGCCCTGGCCTACGCGCTGGGTGAAAGAAAGCCTCTCTGGCCGGCGGTTTCCAGCTGCTTCCTCTCCATGGGCGCCTTTATGATCCTGGTGGGTGTGCTTACATCCATATCCTACATGATCTCACTTCCTCCTGGATTTACCTGGAGCCCGGCGGAGCTTCTGGGAGGCGTTTCCGCCACCAGGCTGGGGGTCTTTCTGTTCCTCTTTTCCGCCAGGCTGGATCTTGCGTCCCTGACCACGGTGTATCTCTGGGGCAGGGGCCTGTCGGTGGTATGGAATACTGACCGCTCAACCGGCCAGAGGATGGCCTGGGCGGTTTATCTTTTTGGAATCCTGCTTGTCACACTGCCCGTTTTCATAGCGGAACCCGGAGTGGAGGGAGCATCATGATATTCGGTTTCTTTCTGGTTTGTCTGTTCACCGATATGGGGGCCATAAGCGATACGCCAAGGTCCATGGATCTTTCGGAGTGGGTCTCTGCAGCCCTTTCGAGTTCCCCGGAGATAAGGTCATCGGAGGCTTCGGTGATATCGGCCAGGGCTTCCCTGACAGGCGATCAGGCTTTCCTGTATCCGAGCCTTACTGCATCGGCGGGGGTAACCAGGGCCTGGTCCAACTCCCCTCTCCCGGACGAGGGAAGCGTGCGAAGCGAGACCGATTCCTGGTCCGCCGGTCTTTCCCTCTCCCAGGAGATACTCCGCAGCGGCGGGCAGAACTGGCTTTACAGGAACGCTTCCAGGCTTGAGTTCGCCGCCGCCGAGGCGGACCACGAGGGTGCCGTCCTTCAGGTTACTCTGGATGTGGTCTACGCCTATTACGATGTAATAGAGGCCATCAAGCTCAGGCAGGCCGCAGAGAACTCCCTGGAAAGGACCCGGGGGCAGCTGGCCCGAACCCAGGCCCTTTACGACATGGGGGCGGTCACAACACTGGAGCTTCTTCAGGTGCAGGTGCAGGAGAGTGAGGACAGGCTCCTCGCTGGAAGGAGGGAACAGGCCCTTCAGACCGCATACGGAAACCTGTACATAGCCGCAGGGGCGGACCTGTCGGGACCTGTTATGCTGGTTGACACCAACGCGGTGCTGGAACCGCTGCCCATGGAGTCCGTGGCGCTGATCCCCGGAGATCATTCACAGAACCAGTCCCTGAGGGCTGCCCGGTTCAGACAGGAGGCTTCGGGCATAAGGGCAGACGCAGCCGGGAGGTCATACTGGCCCACATTAAGGGCATCCGCCGGCTGGAACTGGAATGACGACACCCTGGACGACATCGACCGGATGTTCGACAGCCACGGTTACAATGTGGGACTTTCCCTTTCCTGGACCGTTTTCGACGGATTTCTCAGGGAGTCCCAGATCAAGTCCTCCAGGGCCGCCGAGATATCCTCCCAGGCTTCGCTGGAGTCCCTGGAGGACCAGCTTGCATCCACCGAGCGGACGCTGAGGACTACCCTGGAACTGGATGTGAGGTACTATCGTGACTCCATGCTTGCCCTGGAGAGGGCACAGGAGCAGTACCGGCTTTCATCGATGTCCTACGATATGGGGGCCATTTCCCTTCTTGACCTTCTCGACGCCCAGTCGGACCTGGCCTCCGCAGAGGCTAACCTTGCAGGCGCCAGGGTAGCAGCGCTTAAGACCGAGGCTTCCCTGATGGTGCTCCTGGGTAACCCGCCGAGACTCGGAGAGTGACTGCTTGAGAAGGACAGCCGCAGGTCTGATCATCGTTCTGTGCGGCCTGGCTTCCGGTGCGAACCGGTACTCCGTTCACGGCCACGACTACGGCTATGTGCCCTGGGGCTCAACCCAGGAGCGCGTCTATTTTCCTGTGATATGGGACCTGAGAACGGCGAACACCCTTCTTTCCGAATGGCACAGGCTTTACGGCCACGGTCACCTCAACCCGGTGTTCGCCATGATCGACGAGGCGGCCCAGAGCGGTGTCAACACCTTCATAGTAAGATCCGAACTCGGTGACCGATGGTTCCCTGAGATGCCGGGGACATACGGTGACAAGTTCTTTCCCCTGGCGGGATACATAAGGGAAGCCGGACTCCACATCATGCCAGGGGGCATCGGCACCGCCCTGGACTGCGACAGCGCCAACCATGCGGTCATGGATTACCTGAAGCTCTACCTGCCAATGACCGCCGGGGATTATCCAGGGGATGTGACTGGAATGTTCGCCTTCGACGAACCCGATGTGAAGTATCTGGAGAATCCCGGCCAGGAACAGGCCTGGATGGACTACATAGAGACATGGACGGAGGCCTGCAGGGGGGAGCTTGGGCTCTCGGTTCTCTCCTATCACTCAAAATTCGGCACATCAGGTCCATCGGGAAGCATGGAATACTATTCCGACACCACCTGCGTGCTGAACAGGATCGCAAGGTACACGGACATGTTCGGGATGGGCATGTACCCGGCGAAGAACAACTTCCGCAGAACGGACCTTCTCCACAGTGACCTTCCGGAAGCACTGTTCACCTTCGCCACCGACATGGTTCAGGACGATCCGCTGCACATCGAGGCAATGAACTGCAGGGACGAACTGGTAAGGGTTTTCCCCCAGGGGGATTCGGCGGCTGTTCTGGTGGAAGCTCTTGCCTGGGACGGGGAGGACCTCCATCTGGAAACGGTCTGCTCCCTGCCCCTGAGTTATCTTCCCGACGGATTCGCGGCTTCCGACTACAGGGCGGGATACGCGGTTCATGAACTGGACGGATACGTTAACTCAGGCGCGGTCTTCTGGAAGAGCGGTGATCCGGTTCACGAAGCGGTTGTAATGACCCCCTCTCCCCAGGGCCCCATTATCCGTCGCCTGCCCGATTTCCCCGGGTCGCAGGAACTTTCCCCGGTGTTCATGGCAGTGGGGCAGACCGACTACTGGTCAGACGTCACTGACGTGGCCGGTATCATCGGCAGGGGAAGGCTTGCGGTTCTCTCCTGTTTGCAGGACCCGGCGGGAAACCTGTTCCTGATGCTTTTCGTGCCTGCACGCCTGGAAGTGACGCCATCCCTCCAGCCGGCATTCAGTGAGCCCAGACGGCTGCATTTCCAGGCGATCGGGGCTGTCTGGGGCACCTTCTGGGGGAAATGGTACGAGTTCGGGACAATTCAGCCGGTTGCAAGGAACGGTTTCGTCATCTACGGCGAAAACGGTGACTACATCACCCTGAATCAGCTCAGCAGGAACTACTGGCAGCTTTTCCCAGCATATGGGATCTCCCAGTATCCCCAGCTGTTCGGCAGGGATGGACTCCCTGACAGGATCGTACCCTCCAGGGACGACGGTTATTATCCCCCCTTCTTCGCCGGACGGGACTACCTGGTAGGTCTCTTCGAGGATGACAGGGAGATGTCAGCCGTTTTCTCCACCTACAACGGCGGCCCCCTGAGCGAGCATGCGCAGATCTCCGTGGAAGGCGTTTCAGGGGACATTACCGGTTTCGACTTCCTGAGGGACGACTACAGGTACAGCGACAAGCCGGTCTTTACCACCGGTGCGGGGGAGATCCTTCTGGGAACTTCCCTGGAAACAGGGATATCCGGGGGAACCATAACCGTCTCCCCCGTGAACTACTGTCAGGGTGACACCATCTTCTGCGGAGTAAGGGCCATGCATACCAGGGACGCCGTAAGGAGCGTGCTGGCGGGGACCGAGGGGGGCTTTTACGCTCCCAACTGCGAGCTCTACGACGACGTTATGGACCACACCCGCTTCCAGTGGTATCCCAGCGCCCATGCCACGGCCATGGAGCTGGGGGTGGAGGCCACCCAGAGGGACAATGTCCTCTTCGGGGTGATTCAGGCATACGGGAGAAGGGGATTCGCCCTGCCCACATACTGCCCATCTCCGGATACGCTGCTCTACATGGCCACCGCTCCGGTGGTGGAGGGAGCCAGGGGGCTGGTCTTCTACGCCATGGACATTTCGATGATGTCCGGGAACGGAGGGGATGACGGCATTTCCAGAGCGCCATTCCTGCTGCAGAACTGGGGTCCCAGCAGGGACATTCATAACGTCGACATGGTGGGAAGGGTGAATGAAGCCGTTTCGAAACTCACCGGTCACGGACCCAATTCAGTTGACTACCTCTCGAAACTGGTTGACGATTCCTGGACGGTTATGGACGACCTGCGGGCCTACAACCACAGCCCCTCGGATTCTCTTCTGAACTTCATCGCCCTTACCAACGGACCCGGTGATTCCATAATAGTGATCACGGTGAATGCAGCCACTTCAGCTTCACCGTTCCAGCCGGGAATAACCATTGAGAACGTGCCCGTGGGAATAACCCTCGCCGACTGCCAGGGCTATCCCCCCGACCGCTTCCCCCTTGAGATCCGGCCAGACGGTACGGCTTCAGTGGAGCTGGACTACTCATCCATGCCTCCACTGTCCGCCAGCCTTATCACCCTGACCATGGATACCCCTGGCCAGTGCCAGGGCACGTTCCTGGGCACGGCGACCAGGTCCGGGGGAACCACGTACATAAACTTCTCCCTGTGCGATCAGGAGGAGGGTGAACTGGCCCTCTACGATATGGCCGGAAGAAGGCTTGCCACCCTCTGGCGAGGCGCTGGAACAGGGAGGAGGATGGAGGCTGAGGTGAGCAGGGGCGACTACCCTGCCGGGCTCTACTTCGCCGTTCTCAAAGGAGATAACTCCGTGCTATCGGGGAAATGCATTCTCTTCTAGCATCCAGGAAAGGATAACATGAGCCTCTCCCTTTTCGCCCTTTTTTCCGGAACCGGGGTCCTCCTTGCCCAGGTTGCCTGGAACCGTCAGCTCCTTCTGATAACGGGAGGAAGCCTCGACGCCACCGCGGTGGTACTCACCGCCTTCATGACCGGCCTCGGTCTTGGAGGAGGCTTCTTCGGCAGGCTGGCGGAAAGGTCATCCAGACCTGTGGCCGTTCTAAGGACCGCCGCGGGTGGAATGGTGGCTTTCTCTTTCCTGCCCCTGGGCGCAGCCCCCATTGCCGCCTCGGTCTACCCTTTTCTCTATTCCGCAGGGTTCGAGATTCCCGCCAGGCTTCTTATTGCCCTTCTGCTGGTCGCCCCAGCCACCTTTTTCGCCGGAGGCATCGTCCCGGCAATGGCCAGGCTTGCAGAGGGAAGGGGTGGTGCGTCAAGGACCGCTGGTCTCTACGGTCTGAACTCACTGGGTTCCGCCGCCGGGGGCTTCCTTTCAGGATTCATACTCCTTGAGGCCATCGGGGTAGCCCTTACCCTCGCCGTTGGCGCGGCCCTTACACTGTTGTCCCTGATCGCGGTCAGACCGGAAGCTGCACCTGTGCGGCTTCCAGCCCGGGGCGAAAGGAAACGGCCCAGGGGTTTCTTTCTCTGGATATACTTTGCCGGCGGGGTACTGGCACTGAGCTGGGAGATGGTCTGGGCAAGGCAACTCACATTCGTACTGGGAAACAGCACCTACGCCTTCGCAACCATGGGGATAATGGTACTGCTGGGTATCGGCGCAGGTAGTATTGCCGGCAGGCGCGTCGCGGCCTCCACGGGGAGCCCTCTGGCTGCATTCGGACTTGCGGAGGTTGCCCTGGGCATTGCCAGTGTGCTTCCACTGACCCTTTTGAGAAGTTTTGCATCCCTTTCCAGCGCCCTTTCCCCGTTCCCCGGATGGGCGGGGGGAATGACGGGAGACATACTGGCTGCGTTCTTCTACATGATGCCCTCCACGATGCTTATGGGGGCCACCTTCCCCCTTATGGTGAAAGCCGCCGCCAGGGAGGACCGGCTGGGACAGGACGTGGGCATGCTGAGCCTCGCCAACTGCCTTGGAGCGGCGGCGGGTCCGATCCTTGCTTCCCAGGTTCTCTTCAGGTTCCTGGGAGTTACACCCTCCGTCCTGGTCCTTGCCTGCCTGAACGCGGCTCTGGGTCTGTGGGCTTTCCTACGCGCAGGTAAGCTTTCCATTGCATTCGCGGCTCCTGTTGGGGCTGCGGTCTCAGCGGTTCTCGTTCTCACCGCGGCAAAGCCCGGTTCCCTTCCTCCTGATACCATGGAGACCCTTTTCTTTCAGGAGGGCAGGACCGCCACGGTTTCGGTGTTCGGCAGGGAATGGGACAGGCACAGGAGCCTGAGGATCAACGGCGTGGAAGAGGTGCCGGTGGACCAGGCATCCCTGGAGGCATTCTACCTTCTGGGACATCTCCCCTGGGGGTACAACCCCGAGGCACGCAGCGCCATGGCAGTGGCGATGGGGGGCGGAATAACCAGCGGAGCGATACTGACCCATCCGGTGGACACCCTGGTGTGCGCCGAGATATGCCCTGAAGTGGCCGATGCGGCGGTCTGGTTCCAGGAACAGAACCGCAGGCCCGACCTTGACCCCAGATTCGGTCTGGTGGGTGATGACGGCAGGAACTACCTTCTGGGAACGGACAGGGAGTTCGATCTTATCATCTGCGATGCCACCCACCCGGGTTCCAGTGAGAGCTGGCTGCTCTACACGGAGGAGTTCTATTCCATCGTATTGTCCAGACTCACACCGAGCGGAGTGGCTGCCCAATGGGTTCCGCTGCACCGTCTGCCCGTGGAGGAGTTTCATAGGATACTTGCAACATGGAGCAGGGGTTTCCCCCATGCCGCGGTGCATGCAGCCGGGGGAAGGCACGCTATCCTCGTGGGATCCCCGGCCCCCCTTCACCTTGACCTGGAAGCGATCTTCAGGGACTCATCGGCGGCCATGCAGCTTCAGGGAACAGGATACAGGCTTGAGGATCAGAAATGGCTCCATCCCCTTCTCAGCGAAGAAGAGCTCAGTCAGGTGGTGGATTCACCCGTCAGATCCAACACCGACGACCTTGCCTACTGTCAGTTCCTTATAAGGAAGTCCACCGGGGATCCACAGCTGACCATAGGAGAGAACATGTCGCTCCTTCTTTCCCTGGATCAGCATGGGGAAGCGAGTTCCCTCCATCAGGCGCAGATACTCTACTGGAGCATGCGGCTTCCCCAGGCAGCGGAGATACTCAGGAGCAACGGGCTGGGAACCGCCCTCGAAAGACGCTGGTACTCCGCCGCTCTATCCACCGGAGCGGAACTCTTGTATAATGAGGGCCGTTACCGGGAATCCCTGGAACTGGCGGATGCGGCCTGGCAGGCGGATCCCGGCTGGAGACGGAACATTGACCTGGTAATTGAAATAAACAGAGCCGATTCAGATTCACAGGAGGAAAATTAATGGGACGAATTGCCTTTCTGTTCCCAGGACAGGCATCACAGGCCGTGGGGATGCACCAGCATCTCATGGATTATTCCGAAGCTTCGGAGTTCCTCGACAGACACTACGAGTTCAGCGGCATCTACGACCTGATGAAGACCATAGCCGAAGGCCCCGCGGAGAAGCTCACCAGGACAAACTATGCCCAGCCTGCGATCACCATGGTGAGCATCGCCACCATGAGGATACTTCAGGTGGCGGGCATCAGTCCGGAGGGAACCGCCGGCCACAGTCTCGGCGAGTACTCAGCCCTGGTGGCGTCGGGGATACTCATGCCTGAAACAGCCGTAAGGCTCACCAGGATAAGGGGCGAACTGATGCAGAAGTGCGCGGACATGTACCCCGGTGGAATGCAGGCGGTCCTGGGAATGGACCTGGAGAAGGTCACTGAACTGGTGAACAAGGCCAAGGCAAAGGGTCCCGTGGGGGTTGCCAACATGAATTCTCCTGGCCAGGTGGTAATCAGTGGAGCCAGGGTTCCCCTTGAATATGCCGCGGAACTCTGCAGCAAGGCCGGAGCGAAGAGGGTGGTCCCCCTTCAGGTCTCAGGCGCCTGGCACAGCCCGCTGATGGAGGATGCCGCAAGGGGACTGGAACGCCCGGTGAGGGAAGCGGCCTTTTTCGACCCTGGGATACCGGTGGTGGCAAATGTCACCGCCAGCTACATAACAGGCGTCGAGGAGAGCAGGAAGCTTCTGATAAGGCAGGTCACTTCTCCGGTCCTCTGGGCCGATTCCATGAGTCTGATGATCGAGAACGGGTTCGATACCTTCGTGGAGGTCGGTCCCGGTCAGGTGCTCCAGGGGCTCCTCAAGAGGAACCGGGATGTAAGGGTGTACGGCACCCATGACTCCGACGCGCTTAAGAAGACCCTGGACGAACTGGCGAAGTAGCTCCCTACCTTGACCAGCCGGTACCCCCGCACCCTCCGCAGGTGCCGTACTCTTCCAGGATATCATTGTAGATAAGCCCTTTCCCGCCGCACCTTACACATGGTGTGGCGGGATCGGGAACCTCCACCCTGCCGTCGCCACCGCAGATGTCGCAGGGCGAATCCCCCGGGCCGTCTATCCCGGTTCCCTTGCATCTGGCGCATTTTACCAGTGCCATCACATTACTCCCTTTCTGATCTGTGCCACAACCCTGTCATGGGCCCTGAAGGCCAGGGGAGGGATGTCCTGCACATTCATCCACTCAAGTTCAGAAACATCGTCGGATGGATGCGGTTCCCCTTCCCATGATTCCACCTCGTATATGTAAAGGACAACGCTTCCGTAGTCGGTTGCGTCCCTTTCCGCTCCCAGGAGCCGTATGCTTTCGGCCTTCAGCCCCGTTTCCTCCAGCAGCTCCCTGGCGGCTGCTTCCTCCGGGGATTCGCCGAGATCGATGAAGCCTCCAGGAAGGCAATGTTCCCCCACCGCCGGAGGAAGTGCCCTTCTGGCGACAAGGAGGTTCTTCCCTTTCCGCAGCACCAGGATCACCGCGGGCAGAGGATTCCGGTAGAATACCAGGCCGCATCTGGAACAGGAGGGATGGGGTATCGATGCCGCCAGGGTTCCCCCGCAGGATGGGCAGAACCTGGGTGTCCTGTAGAAGCTGGTGCCGTTCTTCGCCGGGGGTTCAGGTCCCCTGAACGGAAAGTGTCCGGGAAGGATGCCCAGTTTTCTGGAGAAACTGGAGGCGATGGCCCCGCGGAGATACTGCAGCGCCAGCACCACCGAATCCTCGATGGAGTAGCCCCAGGCCAGGAGGGAGGCGCAGGATGAGGCAAGGGTACACCCGGTTCCGTGGACCTTACCGGGGATGATCCTTTCTCCCGGGAACCACCTCCGGCCCCCCTCGGTCACAAGTATGTCCCAGGGTCGGCCGTGGAGGTGACCTCCCTTCAGGAGGACCCCCTGGGCTCCAAGGTCAAGAATGGCGGTGGCCGCCTTCTCCATCTGTTTCCGGTCGCGGACCTCCATTCCGGTGAGGGCCTCGGCTTCATCCAGGTTGGGGGTCACCAGTTTCGCGGAGGGTATCAGCAGTTCCCTGATGGAGTCCTCGAGGCTTTCCTCCGCCAGACCGTCGCCTGAACCGGCCACCATCACCGGATCCACAACCACCGGGATCCCTGAGAGCCTGTCTTCCAGCACCCGGGCAACCGCTTGCACGGCATCCCTGCTTCCCAGCATTCCCGTCTTCACCGCGGAAGGCAGTCCGTCGTCACAGGTCGCCATCATCTGGGCGGCGATCTCAGCCGGGTCCACTGGGGTCCAGCCCGTTACCCCTCCGCTGTTCTGAACGGTTATCGCGGTGACTGCGATGCAGCCATGGGTTCCCAGAGCCGCGGCGCTCTTCAGGTCGGCGGCGAGACCCGCCCCCCCGCTGGGGTCGGTACCCCCCACAAGAAGCACCACGGGCGCCCCCGGGACTATGGGCTTCCCGCTGTTTTGTGTGTTAGGTTTCCTGTGACTATGCATAGACCTACTCTGCTTTTACTGGCCACCGCGGCAGTCTTTCTGCAGGCGGGTACAGCTCTGGCGCTGTCGGAACCTACTATAGACCGTATCACCTTCACGGGCAATCTTCCAGCCTCGGAGAGCGCTCTTCTCAGGGGAAGCGGTCTTCACGAAGGGGTTTCCATATTCATGGTCACTTCCCTTCAGGTAAGGGAGGCAGTCAGGGCCAACCTGAAATCCATCGGTTTCCTTGACGGTGCCGTCGAAGTGGTATGGCCCAGGTGGGGTTCCGAGACATACGAAGTGGTGATCGGGGTTGAAGCGGGGTCCAGGACCACCAGGGGTGCCATTTCCATCCAGGGGGACAGCCTGTTCTCCCGGGAAGAGATAGAGAACCTCTTCCCGGTGGATCAGGGGGAACCTGTGAGTCCCGCCGATACCGCTTATTTCAGAAGGGCCGTTCTGGGGAGGTACTCTGCCAGGGGCTATCTCCGAGCGACGGCCACTGTGGCGCTTGCGGACTTTCCCCCGGACACTTCCGATCACGACCGAGGGATTGCCATTTCCATACAGAGGGGAGACCTGTGCTATTTTGGAGGCATCACCGTCCAGGGTAACCAGAAGGTTCGGGACGAAGTGGTGATCAGGGAGTTCGACCTCACGGTGGGTGAACCCATGAACCTGGACAAGATGCGGGAGGGCCTGACTTCCCTTTACGGACTGGGTCTTTTCAGCGGAGTGCAGATAGACTATCCCGGGCTGGAGGAGGGCAGGGACACCATACAGGCCGTTGTATCGGTGACGGAACAGGACTATGTGGTGGTTGATCTGGCAAGCGGCTACATCTCCCCGGAAGCGGTTTTCGGCTCCGTGTTCTGGACACAGCCCAACATAATGGGCAACAACCAGAAACTTCAGATCGGCGGCATGTACACCAGGTACATATCAGGAGACAACTCAGGCAACGAGTTCGAACCCCAGGCCGTGTATGAGGAGCCCTGGTTCCTCTCCACCAGATGGCATTCCCAGCTCAAGCTGGACTACTATTACCTGCAGCGGGACTATCAGCAGGAACGAAGCTACGGCGGTGAGATCGGATTCAGCAGACAATTCGCCGATGTCTGGCGTTACAACTGCGGTTACAGGATCGAGCGGCTCAGGTTCCGTTCCACCCAGGCGGACTCATCGGAAATAGTACAGGACTGGGTCACCTCGGCGAGGATAAGCAGCGGCTTCACCAGGGACACCAGAACTCCCCTGCTGAACCCCGCCGGCGGTTCATGGTTCAAGATCGCGGGAAGCGTCTCCGGTGAACTGGCCGGTGGCAGCATAGACTTCTACACCGTGGACGGGGAGTACAGGCTCTTCTTCCCGGTGAACCGCAGGCTCGTTCTCGCCGGAAGGGCCGCGGGAAGCGTTGCCCTGGGCTATTCGGGGAACACCGCCATACCCCCCAACGACAGGCTTTACCTCGGTGGAGGAACCACTGTAAGGGGATACGATTTCCAGACGCTGGGGCCTGAGGACGACGAAGGCAATCCCCTGGGAGGGAATGTAATGGCCCTGGGAAACATCGAGGCTCGCCTCAGGGTATGGGGCGGTCTTGGCGCGGTTCTCTTTGCCGACGGAGGCGGCATCTGGACGGAGCTTCAGCAGATATCCTCGGGCACAGCCGGTTTCGGAGCGGGTATCGGGATCAGGTACGACACGCCAATCGGACCCGTCAGGCTCGATTACGGCTTCGCTCCCACATGGTCGAACTCGCTGAAGAGGGGAAAGGTGTATTTTGCCATCGGGCAGGCCTTCTAGAAAGCCCGTTAAGGGATGTGCCCTTCTCCTGGGAGGGATTTCAACCGCATTCCTCCTCCTATGGATCCTTCTGCTTACGGGAGCGCTGAAGGGCACTATCCTGAACATCGTCAGACACATCACCAGGGATGCTGATTCCCAGGTTTCCGTATACGGAGGAAGGTCGGACCTTTTCTCCTTCACCTCGGTGGATTCAGTTGTTGTCACCAACGACAGAGGCCTGATGGTGGGCGTATACGGCGCCAGTGTTCATGGTTCCGTCCCGGACTTCCTTTTCAGAAGTTCTGTTGAGTCCATCTCGGTGGACAGCCTTGTGATAATAACCCCTGAACCATCAACCGAGCCCCCCGATTCTTCACTCTCACCCATATTCACAGGCACCATGGCGGGAATTGTAACAAGGACCGGAAGCATTACTCTTGATTACGGCAGGATTGAGGACCTGACCGGACTCGTTCTGGTCGACTCGATGCATCTCCGGGGAAGCATTCCCGACATTGAGTCCGTTACCATAAGCGTTGAGGAAGCAGGTTCCCTTCTCCCCGGCCTGGGCGCAGTTGAGGGTTCGGGCATTCTCAGGGTCGATTCCACGATGGCCGCACTTGAGGATTTCACTGTAACAAGCCCCCCGGGATCACTTGATGTGGCCGGTGTGCTCCACAGCGACAGCACTGTCGACTTTTCCTTCTCCGGTGTGCTTTCCACGGCCTTTGCCGCCGATCTGCCCTTCGCCTCGCTCAATTGTTCCGGTGGCATCACCGGCTCGATACCCAGCCCTCTGGTCACGCTTTCGATCCCCGAGGGTTGTGCAAACTATGACGGGCTGATGGTGGGATTCTCCGTAGACTCGATATGGGCCGACAGGGAGCGCTGTGCGGTGGCGGGCTTTGCAGCAAGGACAGGAAGCGTCTCAGCGGGAATATCCGGAGACCTGGCCTTCGCGGATCTGTCATGGAACGGTACCGTCCTTGTCGAACTTGAGGGAACCGATGTTTCTTCGTACTTCCCTGAGCTTCCAGGATCTGACATTACAGGTTCGGTTAACCTGAGCGCTTCGGGTGAAGGTGGAAGTCTCGCATGGATGGAGATGAACGGAGTTTTCTCCAACACCAGGGTCCTGGAGTACTCAGTTCCTTTCCTCAGTCTTTCATGCTCCGGGAACACCGCGGGGATACAGGGAGCACTAGACCTCTCAACCGATGGTGGGAACATATCCTCGGACTTCTCGCTCTCCCTGGGGAGGAACTATTCGCCTGTTGCCTGGAGCGCTGATCTGAGCGGTTTCATAGCAGACTGCGGCATATTCACACCGGGCAGGGCATCGCCCCTTGACGGCGCCAGGGGACTCGCGGCGGACATCACCGGAAGCGGCAGCATGTCCTCATTCACCGTTTCCGGAGTTCTTGAGCTGGCAAGCTACCGGCTGGACAGCCTTACCGCTTCCGAAGTGAAGTTCAGCGGCGGCTTTTCACTGGGGGATAGAGGACTCAGGTCGGCCGGTGACCTGGATATAGGGGAGCTGGCCCTGTCCGGAAGCTCCGAGGCGGGTTTTCAGGGCCTTGCCGCAAGTGTCGACTTTGGCGGTATGAATCCCGGGACTCCGGGGCTCTACACCGTTTCCGGAAGGCTTGGTATCGACTCATGCTGGGCAGACAGCGCAGGGGGTTCCGGGCTGGAGATAGTCGGGGATTTCGCCAGGAGGAATAACGGATACCAGGCTGAATGCTCCCTTATGGTTGCTGAAGCCTTCTACGGATCCATTCGGGCAGATACCCTTTCCTTCAATGGCGGAGTGGAACAGAACGGTGGGATCAGCGGAAGGGGGACCCTGGGGGTCATCTCCATCCTTCTCGGGGAGAACAGGTACTCAGCGAGGGCCGATTTCGACGCCGTTCCAGGAAGCGTCAGCCTTGATTCTCTGATAGTCGTTGCGCCCGGTGACCTTGCCCTTGAGCTGTCCGGTATTTTTTCCTACGGACCCTCATCAATGGACTTTTCCCTGGGAGGGATCGCTCTGACACGGGGAGGAAAGCTTCGCCTGATCTCATCCGGTGACCTGGAACTCACATCGGACTCTTCAGGGGTCCTTATCGACACACTGTGGCTCGATTTGCCCAGCGGCGAGATAACCGCCGAGGGAAGGTTCACCGCGGATTCCATGGATGTTTCGGCGAGGCTGCAGAACGTTGACATAGCCTCGTTCGCCACCATGTTGGGATTCTCGGTGCCCTTTTCCGGAGTCCTTGAGGCAGACGCTGATCTTGCAGGCCTGATGGGAGACCTGCAGTCCAGCCTGAACATAAGGGTCGATCATCCCACATATGACCAGTGGGACAGCTCCGACAGCCTCACTGTAAGCCTCATCACCAGCGGAGACTCCCTTCTGATCGACGGAATATGGTCGTGGACCGACGGTATCCGCTCCGGGGCAAGGATGGGTTTCGACGGGATATGGGACAGGAGCGACAACATAGACCTGGTGCTGCCTGACCTGATGTGGCTGGAAGCAGAACTCACAGGTGTTGGGGACGAGCTTTTCTACCTTCTTCCCATTCCCCTGAAGACGTACGGAGCAAGCGTCAGCGCTCGGATAGAGTACCAGCGGGATTCCGAGGATTTCTCCGCCGGGATCGCGTCACACTTCGACAGACTGTATCTCACCAACCCGGGAATCGAGTTCCCGGGGCTCTCCCTTTACATGACCTACCCCGACTCCAGGGAAGAAGGCGCCTACAACGGCAGCCTGACCTTCAGTTCCGTGGAGAACGGAGAAACGACCCTGGAGGGTTCCCTGCTGCTCAATGTGCGGGAGGACCTGTCCTTTGCCAGGGGATCGGTCCCCATGGAACTCAGGGGCTACAGGTTCAATGCCGATCTCAACGGCTGGGAAACCCTCGTGGCGGGGGTCGGCTGGCTGAAGCTCTCAGGGGCACTGCTTTCCCAGAGCAGGGACATGGCGGAAAAACCGAAGCTCACAGGAAAGATAAATATCGACGCGGCCACAATTTCAATGGGCGGCGGCGGAGCCATCGAAGGATCCGGCGGAGGGTCCTCCACCGCCCCTGCGGAGCTACCCCTGGACCTGAGCATAAGGGTCTCCGGAGAACGGGGAATCTGGTTCAGGAACAGTTATGCAAACGTGGAGCTTTCTACTCAGGTCGACCTGAGCACGGTACGGGGGATGCTCACCGTGGGCGGAGATGTGCGGGCGGTCAGGGGAGGCGTGTACCTGCTTGCAAGGGAGTTCCGTATAACCCAGGGAGAGGTGCGTATCCTCCAGTCGCTGCCCCTTGAGATCGAACTGGACATCGAAGCTGAGACCAGGATAAGAAGCTCGGTCAGCGGAGCGGAATACATCATCACCGTTTCGGTCACAGGAGATCCTGAGAACCCGGAGATCGCCCTCTTCGGAACAGGACCCGCCGGAACGATAAGTGAACAGGACATGGTAACCCTCCTGACAGCCGGGATGACCTACGGCGAACTCCAGCAGTTCGACAGCACCGCTCTGGGAAGTGTGGCGGGCAACTACCTGGGTCAGTGGCTGGCCAGGAGCATCAGGGACGATGTGGGCCTTGACGCCCTTCAGTTCACCCCGGACTTCTCATCAGACACCACCTCCCTGGTGGTGAATGCCGGAAAGTACGTTCTTCCGGACCTCTTCGTAAGCTATTCAAGCGATGTGTTCTCCTCGGATGCCGGGACCATCAGCGCTCAGTACTTCTTCAACAGGGACTTCTTCCTGGAGGGAAGCACAAAGAGTACCCTGACAGGGAGTCACGACCCTTCCCTGGAACTCCACTACACCTACAGGTACTGAAAAGGGGGCGCCGAAGCGCCCCCCGTTCCTTCAGAAAGCATCGATCAGCGGGTGATG
>ERZ795057.210-NODE-210-length-62354-cov-11.125219_pt1 | contig 62354 bp, 59 predicted proteins | sample MGYA00375141_ERZ795057 | MGnify/ENA primary metagenome ERZ795057 (study PRJEB30186, sample SAMN05720163) | activated sludge metagenome | isolation source: Anaerobic digester | place: Hong Kong | collected 2015-01-26 ...
CCCAAGATTTAGGCAGAAATGTCGGGCGACAACTTCTGGCAGATGGCGCACAAGCGATTCTAGACTTGGGAAATGACTAAAACAATCCTCAACACTCGTGCTGTTGAACAGCAAAAACACACTCAGGAAATTTTTGAAAAAAATGGTTTTAAGGTTATCAATTTCCCTTGTCTGGAAATAGTAACGGTTTCAGATAGGGATTTGGTAAGAAAACAAATTATCGAAACAGCATACTCAGATGTGTTTGTGTTTACCAGTCAAAATGCTGTTGTTTATGCTTTTAAAATACAACCAAACTGGAAAATTCCAAAAAATGCCACAGTCATTGCCATAGGCAATAAAACTGCTGAAATTCTTGAACAATATTACTCAGGATATATCTGGGTTCCGGAGAAACACAACTCAGAAGGTGCTATTGAGCTCATAAAAGGTCTCAAGAAAACATCGAGTCTCGCTCTAATAACCGGTAAATCCGGCCGTGAAGAAATCCAAAATTATTGTGTATCAAATAAAATCAAACTCACCCAAATCAATGTCTATCAAAGACAAATACCAACTGTTGATTCGGATGTAATACACGAAATCCAAAACAGTAAAGATTTATTGATACTAGCAACCAGCACCACAACACTCGCCCATATCAAGAAAATGGTATCAGAAGATTTATATAAAAAACTCCAACAACAAACAATCATCTCTGCCTCTGACCGAATTACAGAATTTGCAATGAAACAGGGCTTTCAAAATATAATGACAACAAATACCGCAGATCCTGAGAAGATTTATTTATTTTTGTAGTAATGTATATTTGAGATTTTTCTAATATGAAGGTTAAATTAGATAAAAAAGGAAATCCCTTACTTGAGCAGTTTAGTGAAGACGGGTTTATAGATTGTATTTTCCTTATCAGAAATCTTATTGAAAAGGAAAACTCATATTTGTTTAATATTGTTGCATCTTATAAAGGACAAGAAATAGGTATGAAAGTTGAAATAATTAAAGGAATAAATAGTGGATTTGATGAAAATATGAATTTGATACAAGATCGAGTATATAAACAAGGAGTATCTTTTTTTCGTACTGGAACTGAAAGTGATTTATTGATATCTGTGCTAGCAACTTTGTATGGATTTGAGGTCAAAAATAGACTTATGGTTGATAAAGAATCATTTACCGCAATTGCTCTTCATCAGGGTGAAATAGATATACGAAATGATCATATAAAACTCAAATTATTCGGTAAGGATCAAGAAACCAATGATGAGGAAGAATATAATGAATCATTCTTTAATATTGATTTATCTAATGACCTTGTTTTTTGGAATGAAAAAGATACAGATTACAGAAAAGCGATTATAGAAGGACTTCTTGAATAAAATCAAACTCCATCAACTTTTATAGTTTTATGGTGAATATAACCCCCTTGCATTTCGCTGAAATGTGAAGAAATATTCGGAAACAAGCTTCATGCTGTCTGAGAGTAGCGAGTTTATGAAGCGCCGGATATTTCAAGCATTGAAGGAAGCCGAAGGTCGAAAAAGCCGGGGCGTGCTTTTATGTTACTTTTACACGAGTAAAAGTAACGAAAGAATAGACCCTGAAACGAGTCGGGGAGACTTCATACATAGCTTCAAAAATAGAATCAATGTATATTTTTAGACAAAAATAAATAAATATGCTACATTCCCGATATTGCAAATTTATTCCAATTGTATGATAAACCTACCTCTGATTCATAAAGGCAAAGTTCGTGATGTTTATCAGGTTGACGACAAAACTTTGCTTATGGTTGCTAGTGACCGGTTGAGTGCTTTCGATGTGGTGTTGCCGGATGTGATTCCGCAAAAAGGCCAATTGTTGACACAAATTTCCAATTTTTGGTTTGATATGTCAAAGGATTTAATAACAAATCACTTGACTGCTGCATCGGTTAAAGACGTAATTGGAGATGCTGATAATGATTTGCAGGCACGCTCGGTTGTGGTGAAAAAACTCAAAGCCTTGCCGGTTGAGGCGATTGTCAGAGGTTATATCATAGGTTCGGGTTGGAAGGATTATCAAAAAACCGGTGAGATTTGTGGAATTCAGCTGCCTGAAAACCTTCAACAAGCTGAAAAATTGCCTGAGCCGATTTTTACGCCTTCTTCAAAGGCGGCAGTTGGTGATCATGATGAGAACATTTCATTTCAGAAAATGATTAAGATTGTCGGCGAGGACCTAGCGGAGCAGGTCAGAGATGTTTCCATTAAGCTTTATCAGATGGCATCGGAGCATGCTTTGTCCAAAGGTATAATTATTGCCGATACCAAGTTTGAATTTGGTTTGGATGAAAATGATAATTTGGTGTTGATGGATGAAATATTGACTCCGGACTCATCGCGTTTCTGGAATTTGCAAAACTACAAAGTTGGAACCAGCCCGGATAGTTATGATAAACAGTTTGTCAGAGACTATTTGGAAACTTTGGATTGGGATAAAACCCCACCGGGTCCGCATGTTCCTGTTGATATTATTGAAGCAACCGCTAATAAATATCGCGAGGCTTTTCAGCTGATTACCGGGAGAGAATTTATATGAGTAGCAATCAAACCATGCAACAACTTTTAGAAGAGTACGCATCCAGTCATCAACATAAAACCAACAAAATCATTCACTTTATTTGCGTCCCAATCATTTTTTGGACGATTGTTGCCATGTTATGGTTGGTTAAAATTCCTCATGTCGAGAATCTCGCTTTAGTCACAGCAGTATTGCTAAGCTTTTACTATTTAGCTAAAGATTTGAGAGTTGCTATTCAAATGATTGTTTTTACAATCTTATGTCTTTTATTAACTGCATTTATGGAAAAACAAGGTTTTCCAGTTCTGGAAATAGCTGTGATTCTGTTTGTTGTAGCGTGGATTTTTCAGTTTATTGGGCATAAGGTTGAAGGTAAAAAACCCTCTTTTTTCAAAGATTTACAGTTTTTACTAGTTGGGCCTGCCTGGATTATCAAACAAATCTTCGGCTAAAAATTCAACAAATTGTAAACCGAATTAACTTCTTTTCGTTAGATTAGGAAACCATGGTTTCTTGCTTAATCAATATTTGGAGTTAATAATGAAAAAAATCTATTACAAATTCATCGTTGCACTTTTTGCAGTTTTTACATTTTTTGGAACCTCTCAAGCGGGATTTGATATCACTCGAATGACGACGATTGTCGATGACTTTCAGGGATCATATACGGTCACAAACAGCGGACGTAGAGAAGATATGGAGTTCACCGGAACAGAGTTGGCGGAGTTTTCAAATTTCCATCCGATGCCTGATAGTGGCGATGTTACTATCTCAGGAACTCTTTCAAAAGTGATTGAAAGAGGTGAAGGAGGTTTAACAACATCATCAGATGGTAATTTGGTTTTCTCGAATCCTGCTAACTCAGCGAATTTGAGTTTTGAAGGTTTGCAAGTGATTGTTCAAGAAGGTGAAGAACCACAGATCTCTGGAACTGTCAATGTCAATGATGAATCATTCGATGTGGCAGAGTTACCGGAACCCATTCGCAGAATGTTAAGAGCTGTTTTTCACTTAACACGCAGATAATTATTCTTCCTGAGCCTGTTGTTGCAGGCTCAGAACTTTTTCCGTGTACCGACTATTATTCTGTATCAATTCAATTTCCAGCAAATGCTTGCACATTTCATTCGCTTGTATTTTTTGACTGTTGAATAAATAACTCTCCGCTAATGTTAATTTTACACCAATTGTGAGGATGTGCTCATCACCTAAACTATCACGGCTTAAAACCAATAATTCCTCACCTTCCTGTACAGCTTTTGAGTAATCTTTTGTCAAATTATAGGCCTTGAGAATATTCATTCGAGCATAAATTGTGGCTTTATTATCCTCGCCAAATTGTTGTTTTTGCAATTCATATAAAGGTAATAACATTTCCAGAGCTTTGCTTCCCTGATTGGCTTTCATGTAATAACCGGCGAGAGTGGTCTTAACTTGATTGGTTTCAAAGTGATTAATTCCATAATGGCGTTCATAGTTTTTAACCACATTTTCCAATTTCTCAATCGATTGTTGCATTTCATCATTCAAAAAACTCAACTGTGACATCAACAAGTCAATGTGTGCAGTCAACATGTGTTGTTCACTAAAGTTGGAAACAGCAATTTTTCGAGCCATTTCAGCATATTCACGAGCTTTTTCAACCTGACCGGAAACGCGAAGGAAAAATCCATAGTTGAGGTAGGTTTTTGCAACTAAAGGATGATTATCACCATAAATTTGTTTTTGAATTTCTATCGTTTTATTGTGGATACGATGCAACTCTTGTTCCGGCAATGGACTCATATTTCCGTATGCCGCTGCCAGTTTGTATAAAATATTAGTGCTGGTTGTTGAAATTTCTGTGTTTGCATCATTGCTTTCTTCGAGAGCCTTTTTCAGGATTTCTACAGCTTTGAGTGTTTCACCGGATTCATCATAAATTTCTGCAAGAACCAGTCGGCTGGAGATTTTGTCTTTCAGAGTTGCAGAATTATTTCCAATAACCGTATTCAGCTTTGAAATTGCTTCTTCAAAATTTCCCTGTTTATATGATAGCAAGGAACTCAGTTGAGAAAATAAAATCTGCTCACTCATTTGCAAATTTGAGATTTGACCTTTTAAAAATTTCAATTCGGCTTCGGCTTTTTTATATTCGTGCTGTTCCAAAAACAGCCTAACAAGTTCCATCCGTGCCGAATAATTGCCTGAATCACTTTTTATGGAATTACTTAATAATTTTTCGGCTTCACTATACTGCCCGATTTTTGAGAGAGCTGATCCGATGGTTAGTTCAAGTGCAGAACTCAATTCAGAATCATTAAATGAGGTTTCCAGAATTTTAACTTTGGCATTCATTAAAAGTTCTTTCACAGAAACTTCTTTGCCTTTAGTAACGTCAGGGTCGTTCATTTGTATCGAATCAATCAAAAAGTTGGTCACTTGATTAGCTTTGAGTGCTTCTTGTTGAGCTTTATTTTTTTCCTCAACAATGACTTTGATACCGATGATTAATGAAAAGATTGAAGTTGCAACTACAAAACTTAAAAGCGGATTTCTGATTATTGATTTAGTCAGAAGATACAAATTGCTTTGCTTTCGAACGGAAACAGGTCGTAACTCAAGATAAGCGTTCAAGTCATCAGCAAGCATCGCCATTGATGAATATCTTTTACGACTATCAACCATTAGTGCCTTTTGTAGAACCAAACTAAGGTCTTTTTTAAGTCTTAGTTTTGTCATTGTCTGAGCGGTCTTTTTTTCAAAAATATCTGAGTCGAATTTTTGTTGTGGGTTGATACAATCCGAGTTTGATAGTTTTTGATTTCCTGACAATAACTCGAGTAATGTAATTGCCAAAGAAAATACATCGGTATTAGAGGTTATATTTTCGTGATTAATTTGTTCCGGAGAAGCATAATCAGGGGTGAAAATTTTATTTGTATATGCGGAATCCTCTAAATCATCCAATTGTTCAAATGATGCAATGCCAAAATCGACCACTTTGGGATTTCCCATTGAATCTATTAAAATATTATTGGGTTTAATATCTTTATGAGTGATTAAGTTCTGGTGAGCATAATCAACCGCCTGAGCCACTTTGATAATAAGCCTGAGAATTTGCTTTTCTGATAGTTTTTTATCAACAACATATTGGCTGATTGTTTGGGCATCCTCAATGTAGTCCATGACCAAAAAAGGAATGCCATTTTTACTAATCCCGCCGTGGTGAAAAGATATTATGTTTGGATGACTGAGTTTAGAAAGAGTGATTTGCTCTCTTTCAAACATTCCTCTCAGAGAATCAGAAATATCGCCTTCAACAATGGTCAGAAGTTTTAAAGCTACATATTTTTGAATATCACTATTGCGTCGTTTCGCCTTGTAAACATTTGACATTCCACCTTGCCCGATTCGGTTTATAAGGTGATATTCTTCAATGTTTTTTCCGCTTAAATCCTCTGACTCTTCTCCAGCGACTTGAAAAAAAACCAAATCAGGTTCGTTGATTAAGGTATCTTCATCACTTTGTGATTGAATCAAATTGATTAGTATCGGTTTGACTATTTCTTCAATTGAAGTGTCACTTGTTATCTGTGAGATTGCTTTATCTTTTGGGAGATCTATGTATTGTTCAAAAAGCTCTCTAGCCTTCTTCCAGTTTTGCAAAGAATCACTACTGTTCATCTTTTTTCATATCATTGGAAAGCGTGATGATAAAAGATTTGGTCATGTTCCATTTACGAATAATTGTTCTTTTGGAAACTTCGTTAATATCAGCGATTTCTTGCAAGCTGTGACCTGAAAAGAATCTCAACTCCGCAAGTTCTGCCATTTCTTCGTCAATCAAATGCAGTTTTGAGATGATTTCATCAATTTCTAAAAGTTTAAAATTGATATCACTATCACCCATCACTTGTGTTATTGGCTCTTGGCTGATTTCACCGGCTCTTTTTAAACGAACATTTTTACGAACATTATCAACTAAGAACTGGCGCATGCATCTGGCAACGGTACAAATGAAATGTTTACGGTTTTCAAAAGACATTTCTCCCGGTTTTGCCAGTTTCATGTAACACTCATTCACCAAAACAGTGGGCGTGATAGTTTGTCCCTTGTTTAAACGGGCTAATTGTGAATTTGCCAGCTTCTTGATTTCAGGGTACATTAAATGAAAGACACGATCTAAAGTGTCTTTGCTGTTAACCTTACTGGCAAGAATTTGAGTGATTTGATTATTCATAAAGTGCTATTCTAGCATATAAACATGACTGAAAAATTAACAGTGAATTGTAATAGTTGATAATTGCATCACAATATTTTTCGGCAAGTATAACGATGTTGGTACTAATTAACGTGCGTAGATAGACAAGATGATATTACTGAATTAGAATTTATTGGCTATTTTCAAAGATTGCTATGCAAGACAATTTCACTCAACAATTAAACGAAAAGGAAAATCTGGAAATTTCTCCTGAAGTCTATGCTGAATTAGTAAAAATTGCTCGTTCAAATCTGAATAGGAATAAAAGACACCAAACATTGGATACCTCTGCATTGGTGAATGAGTCTGTTTTAAAGTTTTATCAAAGTAAAAAAGATTTCTTTTCCTCCAGAGGTCATTTTTACGCACTCATGTCGAAAATCATGCGTTCACTTGTCATTGATTATGCACGAAAAAAAAGCAGTGAAATTCATGGTGGCGATCTCAAAAAAGTCACTCTAACCAGTCTTTATGATGAAGGCGCTTCGGTACCAATGGAGTTTAACCATGTTCTGGATATTGATAATGCAATGTTAAAACTAGCAGAGTTAGACTCTCGATTGGAGCAAATGCTGATGATGAAGTTCTATGGAGGGTTGACTTTACCTGAACTGGCAGAAAGTTTTTCCACCTCAGAAAGCACTATCAAGAGGGAACTGAGAATTGCCAGAGCTTTTGTGCAGTCACAGTTAAAGGAATATTCAGAAATTTAGTTTAATTGTCCCCCTGTAATCGAATCAGATAAGATTCTGATTGCTTTACGAATGGTTAATTTATCATTGGGAAAGTTCATAAATAAGAGATTGATGGTATCTAAAATATTCTTTGCTGAAGTATTGTCACCATTCAGCAATTTAATTTTGCTTTCAATCAAAGCCATATAAAGTTGGTATGTGGGAGATTGTTCGAACTTGGGTTCCAGTTCCTGATAAAGCATTTCAAATTGTGATTGTAATTGTTCAATAGGTTTATTGCGACTCAGGTTAATGAATAACTTTGCAATATGATAATAAGTAATTTGTTCATAACCATCTAATTCCGGATCATTTAGACTTGCTTGTTCTATTATTTTGAAAAGCTCTTGTGCTCTTGTATTGTTATTTAATAATAAATTCAACAGTGTTTGGTAGGTTAAAATTTCATACTGATAATAACGGCTATTCGATACTCTATTTACATAAAACTGATATGATTTGCTGTAAAGCTCGTCTGCGATTATGCTTTCCCCGGCTCTTTGAGCCATATCGGCAGCAGATTTGAGATATCTGCCATGTTTAATCGGCAGTAGCTCATAACTCGATTCCATTAATTCAACTCTTTTGAGTCTGTATTCAAAACTCTGATGGGATTCACCAAGCTTTGAAAAGAAAAATGCTTTCAGTCCATAATGTGAACCTAACCATAAAGGGATATCTTTTTTCGGCAATTTCTCAAGGTGTTGAGGAATCGAGTCAATTAACTTTTTTGCAGTTTCATAATCTTTCTCAAAGATATAACTTAAAGCTAGATTGTGAGTTGTTTGAATTGTTAGTTTATCATTGGGTGGATTGGTGTTTTTTGCAATTACAATAGTCTTATAAATATAATCTCTGGCTTCCTTCTTTCGGTCAAGATTAATTAAATTTGCATTCATATCGGCATAGATCTCAGCAATTTCTTCAGAGTCTATCGGGTTTCTTTTCAAAGCCAAGGCTTCGGCTTTTTTAGTAACGTCTAATGATTTTTGCCATTGATGTTGTTTATGAAAGATGTCTGACTTTATCAGTAACAATTGGATGCATGATTTGTTTTGCTCTCCAACCTCGAGAATACAATTTTGCAGATGTTTTTCAATGAGGTCGCCGGATTCTTGCAACTTTCCCAGTGATATAAGGCTTTTGTGGATAAGAATCAATAATTCCTGTTTAACTTCTGAATCAGTAAACTCCTCATTTTCGATGTCATTTAAACCCTGAAATAACAAATCCTGAGCTGTTAATTGGGTGCTGTTGCTCATTGGTTTGGCTTTTTTGAAGAGGTTTTTAAGGAAATTGGACACATGATTGGCTTTCTCTGACTCCAGTTCGGCGATGTTTTTTTGAAACGCAGCTATATTGGCTTTATTTATCGAGTAGATTGTTGAAAAAACTAATGCTCCAAGTGTGATTATTGTTAAAAAGGCTGTTGCTTTATTTCTTTGAACCAGTTTTCTGAATGTATAAATTGGGCTTGGCTTACGAGCTGAAACAGGTTTGTTTTGCAAGTAATTATTTAAATCATCAGCAAAAGCCTGAACCGATGTATAGCGTTTTTCGGGCTCAATTGATAAGGCTTTGAGCAAGATGTTTTCCAAATCACCTTTAATTTTTGTGGTTTGTATCTTCGATAACTCCGGAAAAACAGCTTTGGAGGAATCCGTCCGTTCAGTTACACGCATGACTTTTCCTGAAACCAGTTTTTGCTCCCTTTCCAGTTGTGTTTCATGTTGATAAGGATGAAATCCGGTGATGAGTTCATAGGCAATAATTGCTAAAGAAAACAGATCACTGTGTGTACTGACGGGCTTGCCTTGAATTTGCTCCGGACTGGCATAATTCCGGGTCATGATTTGAGTGGCGGTTTGATTCGCTCTGATTTCATCCTCTGGATCAAATAATTTGGCAATTCCAAAATCTAGTAATTTCACTGTTCCGTCATCGGTTACCAAAATATTTGCCGGTTTTAAATCCCGATGGAGGATTAAATTTTGATGAGCAAAGGTTACGGCTTTGCAGGTTTGAATGATTAACTCAATTCTGGCGTTGAGGTCAGGTATATTTTTAACACAATATTTATCAATTGTTTGACCTTCAATATATTCCATTGCCAGATAAGGTCGTCCTTCTTTAGTTGTTCCTCCATCCAATAATCGAGCGATATTGTTATGAGTCAATTGAGCGAGAATTTGGCGTTCATTCTCAAAACGAAGTTTCATTTCTTCGTTGAAGTTATGGTTTGGAAGTTTAAGCGCGACTTTTTGTTCAAACATTCCGTCATTTCGTTCCGCCAAATAAACTTGCCCCATTCCTCCAAGACCAAGAACTTTAATGACTCGATATTGATTGATTTGTTTTTCTAATAAATCTGAATCTTCAATAGATTCATCTATAGTTATTTTGTTTGATACAGATTGAATATTTTCTGTTAAATCCGGTTCGCTGTCAGCATTAAGCATTTGTCTCAGTAATTCCGACTGAGATTGATTGAGAACTCCTTGTTTAAGCAGGTTATTTATTTCTTTGGTCTGCTCCACAGAATTATGGTTCACCAATTTTGTGAACCATAATTTTACTTTCTCGAAGCTTTCTCTGGAATTTTCTGAAGACATTATGTCATTAACTCATCAATGTATTTGATTATATTTTCTTTCGATAGTTAAAACAATCACTCTTAAAGTTCAAAGCCATCTGCAAAAATTAAATCTTTAAACTCATCGGCTCCGGCATCATCCATTGCACCTTGTGGTCTGGTATCATTTTCAAAATCGGAATCCAAAGTGCCTACAAAATGGTCAACCGCCGGAGAATCACCTTGAATATGGAAATTTCCGGAGGCAGGATTGGCGAATAATGGATCAGCTTGTATAGTATTGACCATTCCAAAAGTATCATATTGAATCACTGAATTTTCGACAACAACATTTCCCTGATTATTTGAGTGTAAAAGTGAGGTTGCAGTGTTTCCCCAGATTATACCGCCATCAAAATTGATGGCTCCACTACCCAAAGTGTAAAAAATGGCCTCGTCATTATTGTTGTGAGCAAGGGTCACATTGTTTAAATTTATTGTTCCGGCAAAGTTGGAAAAAATCAATCCTGAAGAGTTGGTATTGAGAGTGTTGTTTGCAAATACAGAATTATCTATATCAACCTGGACAGAAGTCTGACCAACGACATCGACTATACTGCTGTTTGTGTTATCGACTACCAAAGTTTTATGCACTGTACCTGATGAACCGCCGGTGAATCTGAAAATTGAACCGGTGTTTCTCATGATTTTAGTACACGGAGGATTTGCACAGACCGACCCTAATACAAAACTTGCGGTATCTTGAACAGAGATTACTGATGTGAATTTATTATCACTGATTTCTAAATCACTCAGTTGGGCAAATGTTGTACCCGATAATAATAAACTGTTTCCGTCACCGCTAACATTTGCAAGTTCATTAAAACTCAAACGACTACCTTCATGATGAAAGGTCAATATACTGTTATGAGCATAGATTCCAGCACCATTGGAACTCTTGTTATAGCTGATATCAACAGGTCCATTACCATTTAATGTATTTCCCAAGCTGATTGTACAAGATAAAGCACTGATTCCACCACCTTGACCATTTTCACCGGCAACTGTGTTGCCCTTGTCGATTCCATCAGCAAATTTTCCGATAACCGTATCGTAGGCTGAAATTGTGGAAGAACCGCAGAAAATTCCACCACCATCACTCGATGCGTTGCGATAGATTTCAGTATTGCCTGACAGGTTCAGTTGAGCTCCTGATCGGACACTAATACCACCACCAAAGAATGATTCGTTGTCGTGGATATGTGAGTTTTCAATATTGAGCGTTCCATTCCCATAAACATAAATACCACCATCATAATCATTAAAGTTATCGTGTTGTGCTCCGCTAATATCCAACCCTGAAATGCTGACGGTTTCGCCTCCACTCACATCAATTTCCAAAACCGGTCCTATATCATCTAATTGCAGGTAAGTGCGATTGGCGGTAAAAACCTGACAGTTGCTATCAAGTCCACCCCAAATATTTAAACTTTTATCGATGTATAATTTAGCTTCAACTCCACTATATGTTCCTTCTGCAATCATGATTGTATCACCAGAACCAGCGAAGTTGAGTGCTGTAAGAATATTAGGAAACCCGCAATCATTCCCGGGACCAACAGTCAATGTGACTGCTTTTGTAATAAAAACAGGACCCAATAAAACACAAAATATAATAATTTTTTTCATTTCTTTTCCCCAAAAATTTTAAAGATACTAGTACCATCGAAATTTTCAGAAAACCAGGTCAAAAAAGTATAAGGTATTAAAAGTTTTCTCCAAGGTAAGAAAATCCTAATGTAAACAATTGATACGCAATGAAAAAATACAGGTTATTCATGTTATATTGGATGTTCTAATTAAATCAAAGGGGAAAATTTATGAGTCTTGAAAGTTTATTAATTACATTACTGATAGGTGCGGTTGCCGGTTGGCTTGCCGGAACCTTGATGAAAGGTTCGGGTTTTGGATTGGTAGCAAATATTGTTATTGGTATTCTAGGCGCTTTTGTTGGTGGATTTTTGCTGGGCAAACTTGGTGTTTCAATCGCTGGAGGTTTACTTGGTTCTATCCTGAACGCAACTATCGGAGCGATTGTATTATTAATCGTAATTGGTTTCGTTAAGAAAGTTATGAAATAACAATCATCTTAATGGAGTCACTGTGAACAGGCTGTCTGTTATATAACATTCAGCCTGTTTTTGTATCTAAAACCTGGCTTTAAGCTTTATTGGCAACGAGGACGTTTGCCTTGTTGCAATGCTTGTTGTTGCAACTGTAAAGCATTGGGCATGTATGCCGAGAGCTTCTCAATCCTTTTCTCAGGATTCGGATGAGTTGACATAAATTGAGGGACTCTGGAACTTGATGCAGCAGCCATGTTTTTCCATAAATTCACACTTTGTCGTGGATCAAACCCGGCTTTTGCCATAAGATCAATTCCGAATAAATCGGCTTCACTTTCATGAGTTCGGCTAAATGGCAACAAAACTCCGAGTTGAGCTCCCAAGCCTAATGCAGACATCAATGCTTTTTGATTTCCTTGATTGTCCATTTTGTTTCTACTGATGGCATCGGTTGTTTGCAATGCCAACTCTAATCCAATTTGTTGAGAAACTCGTTCTGCTCCATGACGAGAAAGCACATGGGCAACCTCATGACCGATAACTGTTGCCAGTTGATCTTGGTTTTTTGCAACATTGAGTAATCCGGTATGCACTCCGATTTTTCCACCGGGAAGTGCAAAAGCATTAGCGCTGTTATCTTCGAATACAACTGTTTCCCATGCTTGTTGTTTCCATGAATCCGGAAGCTCGTTGATTATTGCTTGAGATACACATTGGACATATCTTTGTGCTTGCTGATTTGTAGAAATTTTTGAAGATGTTTTCATTTTTTGAAATGAGGTAACACCCATCTGATTCATTTCAGCGTCGCCAATGAGGATGAATTGCTTTCTTCCCATTGGAGATGTTGCACAGGAAGATAATAAAGCGGCAGCAATGAAACTCAATAAAATTTTTCGGAACATAACAGATACCAAAGTAGTAAGATACTTGAGATAGTATGCTGAAAAGACGAATTATTCAATATGTTGAATAATCAATTATCAGTCTTTTACAATTTCAGAGCTTCGATTGGCTATATTAAAATTTGAAAAATTTTATTGAGAACGACAGTAATGTTCTCCGTGTTATCAGGTAATTCGTTATGAATTAAACTTTGAGCCTGTTCACACAGAGAGCTGAGTTCATTAAACCCATAACTTCCGCTTGAGCCTTTTAGCTTATGTAAGGCGGCACCCAAACGGGAGAAATCCTTTTCTTCCCATGCTGTTTTTATTTCGGTGGCTTTCGCCGGAAATGTGGATTGGTATTTTGTTTTCAGTTTAAGAAAAGCATCATCCATGACTTAGTCACCGACACACATTGTCACTGTAGCCGTTGAAGTAGCTCCGTTACTATCAACAATTGTGTATGTAAAAATGTCATTGCCACTAAAGTATCCCGGTGCTTGATAACTCATACTACCATCTTCATGAACAACTAGAGTTCCATTTAATGTTGAAGTATCGACTGAAACCAAGCTAATTGCATCGCCATCCGCATCGCTGTCATTTTCCATAGGATTGAAATCCAGTGAACCGCCCCAGGAAACCAGATAGAGGTCATCGATAGCTGCAGGTGCATTATTATCAGATTCAACAGTTACTGTCACTGTGGCACTTGCAGTCGTTCCATCTTCATCAGCAACTATATAAGTGAATGTATCTGTGCCGACAAAGTCTTCATTAGCCTGATAGGTTACAGAACCATCAGGATTGATAACAACAATACCATTTGTTGGGTGAGAGACGGATTCTGTGGTTAATGAGTTACCATCACTATCAGAATCATTGGATAAAATGTCTATAATTAATTGTTCAGAGCCAACCGCAATTGCTGTATCATCAACAGCGACCGGAGCATTATTTAAAACCTCAACTGAAACGGTTGCAGTTGCTTGTCCACCATTACCATCATCAACTGTGTATTGGAAAGTATCGATACCAACATAGCCATTATTTGGTGTATAAGTCAGAGATGTTCCGTTATTGACTACAGTTCCGTTTGCAGGTTGAATTACATTTGTTACTGTCAAAGTGTCATTGTCAGGATCAGAATCATTATCCAGAATGTCAATCAAGGTTGCACCCGAATTACGGAAAACAGTCAAACCATCATCCGCCGCCAGTGGAAGCTGATTGAGATAGACGATATCGCCTAATGTTTCAATTTGTTCCTGAGTTTCGAAACGATAAACATCGACTTCACGTTTGTGTTTGATTGGGTTTTTCAATGCTCGTGATAACCAAGAAGGAGCAATTTTAACAGGAGTTTTCACCCACTTAACCGGAACATCTTCTGCCGGAATTTCGGCTTCTTTAAATTCTTTTTCAAGGCTGAGGAAGCTCACCGTAACCCTTCTGTTTTTTGGTTGCTCTTCAGGATTTTCATTGTCGAAAGCAGGCTCTGTTTCACCTTTACCGGATGAAAGAAGCAATTCCGCATCAAGTCCTTGCGTCATAAAAAAGTCATGTGCTGCCTTTGCTCTTCTTTCAGACAACCATTGATTATATTTTTCAGTTCCTATAGAACATGTGTGTCCAACGATGTTGATTTTTGAACCAAGAGTCTCTTGTTTGATTTGTTCAATTAAGTTTACCAGCTTTTCTTTGGTATCTTTACGTAGAATTGATGAATTCAAATCAAAGAAAGCCATGGTTGATAAATTGATTTCATTCTGAACAACGATGCGTCTTTCTTCTTTTAATCTGGCAAGTGCTTCTTCATCAACAACTTTAACTTCTTCGTATTTTTCCGTTGGCTGATAGGTATTGCCAAAATCATAACGGTACATCAAATAAGCACGAGTGTCGTCTTTATCCAGTTCAAAATCGCCATCTTTGCTCAATTGTCTGAGGCTTAACGCCAAAGAGTGTCCTGTATTTTTGAAGTATTTCTCCAAATCAACACTTGCCGTCAGTTGATCGGAGTTGTAATCACCTTTTTCGTAATCCAAACCGCCGGTTAAACGAACTAAATTGGAATCAAAATATTTACCAATTCGACCACCAACTCCCCAGTCATAAGCCTGTTCATAGGTGCGAGTGATGGTTTCTATAGTTTGATCCTGCATATAGTCAAGCCCGTCTATACTTCCGTATAAGACGTTATAATTAAATGTTGATGTCTCATTAGATAACCTTTCGCCGGTTAAAGCTTTGCTGAGATTGAAGTTCCAGAATTTATCCTGTTTTTCTTGTCCAAAACCTAAACTGAGTTTTTTATCATCATAAGTATTCTGATCGATTGCTAAAAACAATTTGTTGATTTTTAGGTTTTCGTGATTATCAATCAAATCCTGTTCACTAGGATTGCCAGGAATCCAGTGATAATCCAATTCAAGCCCGCCGGCGCCGTCGGAATACCAGCCCTGAGCCATAAAATTGTTTCGATAGCTGTTATTGAATGACTTTAAAAACTCACCAATAAAATCACCATCTTCGGTGATGCCGATTCCGATACGACTGTCATCACCACTATATGAAACATTGATTTGATCCAATGCTTTGTTTTCAAATTCCGAATCTGAGTCTGAGGCTCCGGAAACAGACACAAGTCCTGCACAGAACATGGAAATTATAATTTTTTTAGTGTAGCTTTTCATAATTGGCATTATTTTTATCGAGATTTGGCAGATTTTAGCAAAGAAAGCAATGATTTAGAACTATTATCTAGAAACAACCTTAAAAAGAAAAACAATCAGAGCGATTTAATAACAAATTCAGTTTAAATCATAAAAACAATGCTAAAATGAGGGTTGTTTTAGCGGTGAAGTTTGATTCAAAAAGTGAAAAAAGCGATAGTTACAGGAATAACAGGGCAGGATGGTGCTTATTTATCTCAGTTACTTTTAGAAAAAGGTTATGAAGTTTATGGAACCTATCGGCGGACTTCCACAGCTAATTTCTGGAGAATAGAAGAGCTTGGGATTGCCAATGACTCGAAACTTCACTTGGTGGAATTTGATCTCACCGATCAGGCAAATTGCATCAAAATGGTGTCTGATATCAGACCCGCTGAAATCTATAATTTAGCTGCTCAAAGTTTTGTTGGTGTCTCATTTGATCAACCCATTGCGACAGCGCAAATTACCGGTTTGGGTTGTTTGCATTTGCTGGAAGCCATTCGCTTGGTTGATACAAATATCAAATTTTATCAGGCGAGCACTTCGGAAATGTTTGGAAAAGTTCAAGCTGTTCCGCAAAATGAAGACACGCCTTTTTATCCTCGCAGCCCTTATGGTACAGCTAAATTATTTGCTCATTGGTCGGTGGTTAATTATCGGGAATCTTACGATATCTTTGCTTGTAGTGGCATTTTATTCAACCATGAAAGCCCGCTTAGAGGAACTGAGTTTGTAACCCGAAAAATTACCAATGCGGTTGCCCGAATCAAAGCCGGAATACAAGACTTTTTACAGCTTGGAAATCTTGATGCCAGAAGAGACTGGGGATATGCCAAAGATTATGTGGAAGGTATGTATTTGATGTTACAAGCAGAGAATCCGGATAATTATGTGCTGGCGACGAATCGCACAGAAACGGTCAGAAAATTTGTGCAAATGGCGTTTGCTTATGTGGGAATTGAAATTGAATTTAAAGGTGAAGGAGTTGATGAGGTTGGAATCGACACATCAAGCGGCAAAACAGTTGTTAAAATCAATTCAGCTTATTATCGCCCGGCAGAAGTCGATTTGCTGATTGGAGATTATTCAAGAGCTGAAAAAAAATTGGGCTGGAAGCCTCAATGCAGTCTCGAGGAATTGTGCAAAATGATGGTTGAAGCTGATTTAAAGAGACACAACATCGGATAAAAAAGAATTGAAACAAACAAAATGTACGCAATAATTGTAGCTGCAGGCAAAGGACAAAGATTTGCTTCGGATACACCGAAGCAATTTCTAGAAATTGCCGGAAAAATGGTTGTCCAGCATAGCATAGATGCATTTGACAAAATTGATGAAATCGAAGGCATTGTCGTGGTGATGCCGAAACAACAAGCACTTTGGAAAAATATTGAACTCACCGCATCCAAACCATTAATGTATGCAACCGGTGGTTCATCCAGGCTCAGTTCGGTTTTACATGGATTACAAATTCTGGAGCCATTAGTAACAGACAATAGCTGGATTTTAGTTCATGATGCCGCTCGCGTGTGTGTAAAGAAGAGCGACATTAAAAAGCTGATTCAGTCATGCAAACAACAAAACCAGGGCGGATTGCTGGTTAAACCAATCACTGATACGATAAAGTTCAGTAAAGACGGTAAAAATGCCGATAAAACTATCAATCGAGATAATTTGTATTCGGCTCTAACACCACAAATGTTTCCTTATGGTCAATTGGTTGATGTTTTGAAAAAAGCGGATATCGAACTGACCACCGATGAAGCCTCTGCTTTTGAACAAGCTGGAATCAGACCCTTATTGGTAAAAGGTCGCTCTGATAATTTCAAAATTACCTATGCAGATGATTTATTGCTGGCATCATTTATTCTGAGGAAAGGTCAATGAGAATTGGTAGCGGTTATGATGTTCATGCTTTTTGTGAAGGCGACCATCTCATTTTGGGCGGAATCAAAATACCTTTTCACAAGTCTTTTAAAGCTCATTCTGATGGCGATGTATTGATACACGCCATTTGTGATGCACTACTCGGAGCATTGGCACTCGGCGATATTGGCCATTTGTTTCCTCCAAGTGATAACCAATGGAAAGATTGTAATAGCGATGTTTTTTTGAAACATATTCACAATCTCATTCTGGAAAAAGGTTATCAAATAGGAAATATTGACACGACAATTATCTGTGAAAAGCCTAAAATCAAACCTTACATTTCATCCATCCAAACTAATCTTTCTGAAATTCTAGGTATCAATCATAAACAAATCAGCATCAAAGCCACAACAACAGAAAAACTGGGCTTTTGTGGTCGCGAAGAGGGAATAGCAGTTCAGGCTGTTTGTTTATTGGAAAAAACGACATAAAAAGTATTTATACCTAGAAGCCACACTGTTAATTTGTGCTATTATTGTGTTGAAAAAGTGTTCACTGGGGGTGTAATTCAATGAAGAGAATAATTCTTATCTTGCTATTTTTCGGGATAACAGCAAACGCTCAAAATATCTTCAAAAATGAATTTGAGCAAAATATTGCCACGCGTATCTCGACTATTAACTTAGTTGATCCTCATCCATATGTAGATTATGTTTTTTGTGTAGATGGGACAAACTATCTTAACAACACCATAAATGACTCAATGAATAATGATGGCGATGGAGATGGGTTTATTGATGATAGTGTTATTACACAATTTTATACTGATCAACCGGATTATATTACAGGCAGAGATTTAATAGCTTCGGTTATTGACTCAGACTGCCCTTATCCTTTGCATAGCGCTGCATGTGAGCCGGAAGTTGGGGCCTCTCCCACTTTTATATCAACAGTTCCAAGCCAAATTAATGACTGTTTAAACGCGATTCCTGGGACAGAATCTCCGGCCGGATATTCGCCACCAATTAATACAATTTCAGCCCCCTGTTATGTTTCCGAGCCACAAAATTTTACTTTGAACTTGCTTAACGGAGCGACACTCCCATTAAGTGGGTATCAACAAGCTGAGAAATATGAGGGGGGTTTGACAATGAGCCCGGGATTAATCCGAGGTTTTGTTAGTCAAGCTGATGCAGAAGCATTTAATTTTACTGTTCATGTCAACGGCAATCCTTTGAATTTGACTCTGGCAGAAATTTTACCGGGTCACCCTAATAATTGTAAAACGCCAACGTTAAATGATATGGATTTAGGTCCCGATGGAATCACCCAAGGCTGGTGGTTATACTTTAACATTACTTCGGAATTGGTTGAGTTTGATAGCAACTAGTCATTCCTGGGACTAGATGTATATACTGAATACCAATCAATTTTTCGAGTCATGTACATTATCAGTGCGAGTATAAACCAGATGCTGATAGAGCCCATCAACAAAGATGCTTCCTGCGCTTTCACCATCACATAGATAAACGAGAATAATACTGCAAACAATATCCCTGTATTAATACCTCGAATTCTTTGTTGTAAAACGACCGAGCAGTAGCCTGCGATTGACAAAATTACAGCCCCGGATGCTATCAGATAAGCGAAGTTAAATCGTATGTATTCAGATAGAGACAACAATAAGGTATAAAAAGCGGAAAGAGAAATTCCTATGAGTAAATACTGGAAGGGGTGTAATCTCAGTTTAAAAAACAATTCAGCCAGGAAAAATCCGGCAAACACCAGCACCACAATTAAAAAGCTGTATTTTACAGTTCGTTCATTAACCTGATAAACATTTGCCGGAATGATGGTTTTTACGGCGAATGATTTTCCGTTGTTGTAATGATTCAGGTTGTTTCCTGTTGAGTTCTCAGACAAACTCCGAATCAGGTTATTAACTTGCCACTTTGCAATAAAGCCGTTGTCAGAAATACTCCTTTCATCGGGGAGAACATTTCCGGTGAATGAAGGAGAATTCCAATTGGATTGAATCATCACATTATTCTGAGCGGATAGTGGAAGAAACTCCAGTTCATCAGAACCCGAAATAGCCAAGTCAATAACAAATTGTAATGGTTTTTGGGTTGTAAAGTTTTCAATTGGGATTTCAATGCCTGCTAGGGAATGGAGTCTGGCTTCATAGGGGAAATAGTTCACTTTCTGTTTGTTGATTGAAATATTTTCAATACTTTTCAGAGAACTAACATGTTTCAATGGTATGAAAAGAAAAGCTTTATCAGAATTTGCTATTGCCAAATCAGGTTGATATTCAAGCAGACCTTGAATATGTATTTTTGCATTGTAAACAGCGGTTTCATAGATTCCCAAATACCTTTTGCTAACATCCATCTCAACATTCATGTCTGTTTTTGTTCCAATAATCGAATGTTGTAGAACAGAAGTAGATTGTGATGTTCCATCCCGAGTGATGATGTTCTGTTTGGGTGAGTAAATATTCACAACAGGTGAACCGATATATTGCTTTGCTCCCCAGCGCTGATGGATCTCTTTTTGGGCGTCATACTCCATTTGCTGGCGTTCATTGATTAATCCTCGTACAAAAAGCATCGGAATCTGTATGAGCAGAATCAAGCTTATGATAACAACAAGTTTTGCAGTGATACTGTCAGCGAAATTGCCTTTTTGTAATGCCATAATTCTGAACCTTCAAATATATTTGTTCAGATATTAGCTAAATGAAAAGATTTATTTATGTTCAAAAAGTGATGAATTATGATTCTTTTTTTAATTTTTTTATCATTACTATCGCATTTTCTCTACCATTGATGGTTCTGTAATAGTCTTTACGAATACCAATTTTTTTAAACCCGAATGACTGGTAGAGGTTTTGAGCCACCGGATTTGATTCTCTGACTTCGAGAATGAACTCTTTGGATTGGCTGTAGATGCAGATATTTTCCATGTATTGCAGCAGCTTTCTCCCTAAACCCTTACCTTGATATTCTCTGTCGATACACATGTTGAGCAGGTGAGAATCCTCATAACCCGACATTAAAAAAGAATAACCGATAATGTCGTTATTTTGATTTTTTACGACAATGGAATGATAACCGGCAAGTAAACAATCGAGCATGATTTTTTGGCTCCAGGGAACCGGATAATTATTTATTTCAATTTGATGAACCGCATCCAAATCTTGCTTTGTCATTGTATCAAAAAATATTTTTCCCATGAGTGACTGTATATCTTAACCAGAAAATGTCATATAATACCTTATCAAACAAACTCTTTAAACAAACAAAAAGCATTAATTAACTATGTCAGAAGCAGTTCCGAATGAGGCAACCGAGAAAGATATCCACGCCCTGAATGTGGCTTTGGATGATAATCGGATGCAAGAAGTCGAACGAATGATTAATTCGTTTCCGGCAGCGGAAATTGCTTTTTTCCTGGAATCTTTACCCTGCGATAAAAGGAACATTGTTTGGGAACTGGCTGATAGCGAACATAGCGGTGAAATTCTGGTTCACCTGCATGATGAAGTCAGAAGCAGCCTCATTGCCAGCATGGAAAACGAGGAGCTTGTTGAAGCCACGGCCGATTTGGAGCTTGATGACCTCGCTGATATTATTCAGGATTTGCCAAAAGAAGTCTCTGATGAACTGTTGCTGTCTATGGACAGAACCAATCGTGAGCTACTTAAAACAGCTTTATCCTATCCGGAAAACTCTGCCGGTGGTTTGATGAATCCGGATGTGATAACCATCAGACCCGATGTAACATTGGATGTGGTGTTGCGATACATACGCATGCGTGGTTCACTTCCAGAGCCCTTGGGAGATTTATTCGCGGTTGGTCGAAACGGCCATTATCGAGGTCGTTTGAACATCAATGACTTGTTTTTAAAAGATCCGAATACCAAAGTTGCCGATATTCTGGACATGAACTCACCTGCAATTTTAGCAAAAACTCCGGCAAGTGAAGTGGCTCAGGATTTCCAGCATTATGACTGGATTTCAGCACCGGTTGTCGATGAGAACAATACTGTGATAGGTCGCATCACTGTTGATGACGTTGTCGACGTGATTCGTGATGAGTCTGAACATTCTGTCATGCGTATGGCCGGTTTGGATGAAGAAAATGACATGTTCGCACCGGTTTTGAAAAGCTCTAAACGACGAGCTTTGTGGCTGGGAATAAACTTGTTAACGGTTTTATTGGCTGCTTATGCGATTGGATTTTTCTCTGCTGCGCTCGAACAAATCGTTGCATTAGCCATTCTAATGCCGGTTGTTGCATCAATGGGTGGAATTGCCGGTTCACAAACATTGACATTGATGATTCGAGGTATGGCAACCGGTCAGGTTGGACTAGGAAATGCCAAACATTTGTTGTCGCGAGAAGTTTCCATCAGCATTATCAACAGTTTTATTTGGGCGCTTGTTTTGGCGGCAATAACATTTCTATGGTTCCGACAATGGGATATTGGTTTAGTAATCGGTATTGCGTTAACAATCAATCTGGTAGCCGGAGCCTTTGCCGGAGTGATGGTTCCGATTATTTTACGCAGAATGAGCATCGATCCGGCAATTGCCGGAGGTGTGGTTTTAACAACGGTAACAGATATTGTTGGATATGTTTCTTTCTTAGCTTTGGGTAATTGGCTGCTTCTAAATTAGTAATTTTTATAAAGCATCTTCATCCAATTCACCGGTGCGGATTCTAACGACTTTTTCCAAATCAGTTACAAAAATCTTACCATCACCTACTTTGTTACTGCATGCTGTGTTCAATATAGCTTCAATCACCTCATCAACCATTTCTGCTTTGACAGCTATTTCCAGTTTTAATTTAGGCAAGAAATCCACCACATACTCAGCTCCACGATACAGCTCCGAATGTCCTTTTTGACGACCAAAACCTTTAACTTCCGTTACTGTGATTCCGGTAATTCCAGTTTCTTCAAGAGCATCTCTGACATCGTCCATCTTAAAAGGCTTGATTATAGCGGTTATCATTTTCATAATAATTTCCAGAGGCATTAATTCTTACAGAAACATTTTTGCATAACAGAGTTAAGATTATCAACAAATAGTTTTTTCCTGTTCAGAAAAGGTCAAAACCTAACCTCAATATCAAGTGATTATGGTAAAATTTGCTTTTTAAGCACAAAAAAGAAATTCATGATTAAACCACAAGCAGTAGAAGAAGTTGTCAATAAAATCGGCGAACTGATTCCGCAAGACATTAAAACACTCAGAGAAGATTTTCATAAAAACGCCAAAGCGGTATTGGTTGCCGGCTTAAAGAAAATGGACTTAGTCACCCGCGAAGAATTTGAAGTTCAAAAAGCTGTTTTGGCAAAAACCCGTGAGAAACTGAAACTGCTGGAAGCGGAGTTGAAGAATCTTAAGTCGTAAATCCAGTACTAAGTGATAATATTTCATGACTTTACTGAAAATAACAATTACTGATTTGTTTATAGTGCAGATTTAATATCAGTATCAAGACAGCTCAATCATACTAGTAAATTGTTGTGCTGTTATAGGTTGATTATGGCTGGCTATCAGAACACATTTATCTTCCTTAACCTCAAATAACCATTGCATGAGTTTTTCGCAGGTGTTGTCATCCAGACCGTTAAAAGGTTCATCCAGTAGAATCACATCCGGTTCGCCAATCAGACAACTGGCAAGAGTGAATTTTCGACGGGTTCCAAAAGACATGTCGGAGAAAGGAGTGTCTTTGAATGGCGTCAGCTTGACTTCATCAAGCCAGCTATCCAGTTTCTGATTCAGCGTTTCGCCTTTGATTTCTGTTATCAGTTGCAGATATTGATAGCCGCTCATAAAAGGATACACTTCCGGCTTGTCGGCAACGTAGCACAATGTGGATTTAGCCTTTAAGGCTTGGGTTGTGATGTCGTGACCCATGACTTTAACCGTGTTTTCAGGCACAGGAATAATCCCGCATAGAGCTTTCAGCAAAGTGCTTTTGCCACTGCCGTTGTAGCCTTTGATCCAGTGCAAACCACGTTCAAAAGAGTGTGAGAAGCGATTAAACACAGTCACTTTTTCGTAGCTGATGCTTAGGTTCTTTATATTCAGATAATTCATGTCAGGTTAAAAATTGTAATGATGGTTATCACCAGTAAAGTCATAAAACTGAAAAAAGTCTGTTGTTGTAACTTCATACGCAGAGGATAACTCAACAGTATCAAAAACACATAGTAGAGAAACAAAGACGCTCGTGCTTTGAAAGAAACAAACTCATGCAACAAAACATACAGCAACAGATGAAAAGGAATCGACAGCATCAAAACCACGGAGACATCCTTTTTCATCCAGAAAAAAGTTTTGACCGGCAAGGATTGTAAAAAATCTCCAAATGCCTGTCGCTGTTCCTTGAATGTAATGAAAAAGCCACTGAAAAAATAGCCGAACAGAAACTCTGCAATCAGCAGGTAGGGTAATAATTCATTATTATTTTGTCCGGCAAAAAAAGCAGCGACCATGCGAAACCCGGCTATGAACAACAGGAATAAAACAAATCTGAAAAGAGTTGTCGAAAGATCAGATTGAAACAGCATTTGCAGATAAAAATTGTTTCTTATCAAAGCGGTCTTTGTAAATTTTTTGGTTAAACTTTCATGCTTTGATACAAGCGGCGTTGGTAAAAAAATGAACCGGTATTGACAGGCAATTAACAAAACAAGCACTAAAGTATTTTTTATAATTTCACTTGCACTCCCTGTCTTAAGATAAAAATATGAGGCAAAAATGATGACCCATAACAAATGGTTGGAAAGCAACAACACGGTCAGGTTCGATTTTATCCATTGGCCTTTGGGCAGCGGAAGGCTGCGCAAATATTCGGAAAACTCACCTCCGATAATCGCAGTTTTTTGCGCCCGCACCCAAACCAGAAAAACAGTCAGCAAAAAAATTAATGCAAGTAAAATTTGTAACAATGAACTTTCGGATGAACTGATAATCACAAATGGCTGAGTCAGAAATTTCAATAACAAATAAAAATTATCACCAATCGCTACCCCCGGCAAAAATAGCGTCACTATCATCAGAGCCATTTTGTAACGCAGCACAAACTCTCTGGTTTTCAACTTATACCAGCTCAGCCTGTATTTAAAAAAAGAACTCATGATTTATATTTTAAAGATGACCCAAACAACCCGATATCAGATACTCAATCTGATAGTTAGTTCATGTTGCGAAATAAATTGTGACTTGTGGGCTAATGAAAAAACCATCATTTTTTATTTTGTCCAGAGTCCAGGTATGGAAAATATTTTATTGTTTTTTTGCTTGTCCACTCAATCTCCGCATCATCCAAAGAACCTTTAAATGTAGGATAAAAGTCACCCAAACCAAATTTATTTACAACCCCATTTACTATGGTTTTATCATCAATTATGTCACCGGCATAACATCCCTTGTTTTTTTCATTGAACCATATCATGTATTCGGGGTCTGGTTTTGATGTGGTCTCATCAATTTGTACTATTACACAAGCTTCAAAAGACCGATGAACCGCTCCTCTAATATTTATAGTTTTTCCATGTAAGTGTTCAAGGTTTTCTAATACATATTTTACATTATATACTGGTGGGCTTTTAGGCTCATTTGAGCTACAACCTATAACTGAGAAAGCTACAATAGTTAGAAATAATTTTATCTTCATATTTATTAAACTCATCAATTATACAATTTTCCAAAAGTATTAATTCATCATCATTCCATTCCTGTTTTTCATGTAACCTGCCTAAAAAAGACAAGTCGGAATATTCATTGCTTTGTACAAAGTTTCGATGTAAATGGTTCATTATTGGAATATTAACATATTTTGATTTGTGTTCACCCCATATATAAAAATCTTATCCATCTGCGTCCGTTCTAAGCAAATCATTTATCCATTAACTTAAGTTGGTAAAAGGATTTATTAAAGTCATAGATTTTATGACCGTTTTCATCATGTTCTGCCTGCCGTAATACTTCGTTAAATTCTGTGCGGGCTTTTTCGGCAAAATACCGAAAATCATCAAAATTTCCTTTGGCAAGATAAACAACGGCTCTGAGAATTCGGTTGCCAATCATCCCTTTGCTTTGAGCATTCATAAACTTGATTTCTTCCATCACTTTTTTTGAGTCTGTTCCAAAGTCATTTTCGATTTTTTGATAGATATCGGTTGCCATGGTTATTTATTGGACTCAGATTATTTTAAAAACTATTATCATTTATTATCTTAGTCTTTTAAATAATACGCCAATACTCAACCCTATAAAATAAAGAATAATAAGGATTTCAATCATAAAAGCATATTCCGATCCCGCTTTGTTAAAATCAATTTCTCTGTAGTGATACGCACCGAATACAGCCAGTAAAGGCATCAAAAATAATAGTCCGCCCATTATGGTTTTCAATCTTCCTTGACCCCAGACTGAGAATAAAGCAGTTACAATTGTTGCTAGAGCAAAAGATCCGACATAATGCACCGGGAGTCTGATAAATAAAAAACTGCCCAATATCAGAATTAAAAGACTTAGCACCACCTTTTTGGGTAAAGATGTATGGTCGGAATTTACATCTCTATTCAATATTGGTTTGTTTTTAATCTGTTGTTTGATAATTTGTTTAATGCTCTCAAAATCATCTTCTTCGCAGACAACCTGCATCACTGTGCGCCAGTTGTTTTTTAGGCGGATTTCATTTCTTGTGGGGAAAAAATCAGCATGTGTTAAATCATCCCAATCAGTAGAAATAAGCTCTCTGGATTTTGCCAAAAGGCCTGCTCCGGTCGCGGTCAAAGCCGCACGATTGCCGGTTAGAAATCCTAAAACAAGCAATAATTTAGTCCATTTGCTCTGTTTGTTTTGTGTGAATTGCTGGATGGAATTTTCATCGAGATGATAAGAGGTAGAAACTCCATGATGGAAAAACAGAAAACTGATCAGCCCAAAAACCACATAAAAACCAATGCTGATGATAAATGCTACAGAAGCAGATGCGGGTATTTGTTGCCAATCCTGCTCAATAAGATTCAACCCACCAGTAAAGTAAACATGAATGAAAAAATTATCAGACAGATCATAAACAGCTGAAACCAGAGCAAAGGATTTTTTATAACAGGAACAGATATATTCCATGTGATTGGCAACTTGGTTTCTTCCATCTCAATTACCCCTGACCAATTGTTGTTTGTATTGATATTCTTTTTGCCTCCTCTTTGCACTGCTTTATCCGATCTTTGATAAATTCATCACAGCCTTTTTCCCTCATTGGCTTTCGAAAGTCTTTGATGACACTTTGGTACAGTGAAAGCTCTGCATATTGAGCCAGCATTTGTGCTTTCTTGTCTTCATACAGTTTCTTTTTTGATTCCTGATCGCTGGCAAATTCGCGCCAAAGTGCATCTATACTGGCTTGGTCATAACGGATGACATTATTACTATGCTGATTCATCTGAATTTTTTCATCCAGTCTTCTCGCAGCAAACTCGAGTTGTTCAAAGTAGCGACTATCTGAACTGTCAATCTTGTCTTTAAGTGTATTGATTTTGCTCTGCATGTTTTTTTCGTATTCATCCAGACTTTCACTACTCATGTTTTTGCTATCAGAAAATAGCTTGTATGCTTCTTTGTATTGAGCATCAGCTTCATGCTCTTTATAAACTCTTTTTATTAATTGGTAATTATCAGCAATATTCATCAATTTGCTAATGATAGGAAGATATTCTCCAGCCACTTCTTTTAAGGCGCCTTCAGCCAATAGTTTTTTGGCAGCAAAATCTACCTTATCTGCTTTATTAGGATTGAAAGTAGCCCAAGTCCAAAGTCCTTCAGCAACAGCTTCGGAGTTTGTAGTTCTTTTTTCACTATTGAGATACAAGGAGACTGCTACTGCTTCTTCACACATGTTTTCAGATGCTTCTGAAATGTCAGTGGCTTTTTTTGTGACTGAGCTTTTAAAGATATTTTGAATATCTTCAATATTTTTTGCATCCATGGAGGGCAGACAGGCATCCTTAAATTTAAGAGTTCGGTCAAAAAGCTTTTTCGCAAGCTGTTCCTGATCGAACTTTTCACTGGTATTGACGTGTTCATCGAAAGCCTGAAAGATGTTGTTTCCACTTTTGAGAGGATATTGCTTTGCACAAGACATCCAGGCTTTGCCATCGCTGGGAAAATCAGAAGAAGCACATCCCCAGTTTCCGCCTTTACAAGGATCGGAATTATTACAGTGCTTATCCGGCTCCGGGCTAAATCCAAGACCGGTTCCCATGACTCCCTGAGCACGACAGAGGCATTGATACAGTTTGTCTTCTATCTGCATTTCGTATTTGTCTGCAAGCTGTTTAAATCTTGTATATCCCAGTTTGGCAATCCGATCCATGGTAGCAATTCGATTATCAATATAATCCAGCATGGGTGAGATATCAGCCTCAGATTTAAAGTCAGATGCAATCAAAGCTTGCGCCATTTTCAGTCTCTGACTCAAGGCTCTTTCGGTGAGTTTTGTATCTATACCATATTTCTCGTACTCATTGAGTTGATTTTCCTGAAACTCTTTGCTTTGCCATTGGCGGACAAGTTCTTTAAACGGCGCCTTTTTTGAATCAAAGATTTCAGAAATCCGGTCCGTTTCTCCATGCCTTAAACCTTCATCCTTGACAAAATCAGTCCAGGGCCTTGACGATACTGTTAGACTGAAGGATTGAAGAAGAACAATAATAAATGCTAACGTTATGAGTTTAATTTTCATCAGTGTCTCCGCCAGATATTTTTGCATGAGGATAGGGCAAATCATTCGCCAAATCATTTATGAATTTTTCGGGATCAAAATCGGCTTTATCAATATAATACCAGCGATCCACATTGTCGATTGGTTCTTTGGTTTGCCACTGCCCTGTCACTTTTAACAGTTGCATCTGTTCTGCTGTACTTCTGTAGCGATAGTGCGGAGCCATAATATAAAGATATTGACGTCTCCAGGGTTTTGAATCCAGAAAAATAGCAGGACCATTGTCAAACTCCGCCAAAATATAATTTTTACTGAAAACCAGATTGATACGCCCGTTCCACAGATCATCGAGCCATTCCTGTGAAATTGTACGTCGCAACTCCCCTGAACATTTTAAAAACAATTGATTCTCTGAGTTTTCAGTCTGCAATAGTGTCAGCTCACAATAATCCCAGTTTCGTCGGTTTTGTTGGTGAGACCAGATAATACTGAAGTTTTTAGTTTTTTCAGGGTCAAAATAGACTGAAACCTGATAATCTGCTCTTTCGCTGCGTTCATCAAGAACAATGATTTGGTCTTTATGGTTCACACCACAGATTGAGCTTGGAGATTTTTTGTCAGTGTCTTTAGCAGAAAATCCATACTGGTTATAGTCGCATACTATTTCTGAACCTTCCGGTAAATTCCAAGGTGTAATGTCCCAGCTTTCGTGTTGTGTGCCATTAAAAAACACATTGACGGGAAGAGCCTCAACTCCCTGTTTCAATCTTGGTTTTTTAGTGGATTGTAAAACTTTATTTTTCTGAGTGATCTTCTTTAGCGCCATTTGAACCGGTTTGTTCGGCATCTCCGGAAAACTAAAAACCCTGACGTCATAACCGGCATGTTCATACAACCTATCCCATTGTTGAGTATGCGCAGTAAAAGAATCTGATGATACTGTTATTCCATCAGGTGTTATCAGCAATTTTACCTGTGTAGGAGCAAAAGAGGATGTTTGTTGTTCCCAGACTGGTTTATAGGTTGAGTGGTATGTGTTAATCAATTGCATATTATCACTGAGATAAATTTGCACAGTTCCGCTGTCAGACTCATGGTTTTTAAACCACTTCAAAATGAAGTTTTGCTTTTTTAAAGAGAGCGCAATAGCAAAGCCCGATGTGAGTTCTGGAATAAAATCAAATTCCAACTCCCTTTGTGTTGCTTTTCCAAACTGATCCAGCCATATCAGAGGTTGAGTGGATTCAATACCTACATTTGCATAGCTTGCCTCAGCAGGAACATCAACTCGCAGCGCGCCATTTTCAAGTTTAGCAACGGTATCAAATTCAGTTTTTGCTTTAACGTATTGTTGCCAGTTATGACCGAATAACTCGCCGTCAAATAAGATAGTTTTTCCTGTTTTAGTAGAAACCAAAGATAAATCATCTTCTTTTTGAAAGTTGATTTGATGCATTTCAATGCTTTTAAGCGCCAGCTTCACCGCAGAATTTTCTTCTTTAGCATAGGTCATTGCGCTGACCTTATAGCCATAACGATAGAGATTGGTGTTTGAAGTGATTTTGCCTTGCAGGATGATGTTATGATTTCGATCCCGTACCAGAACAACTTTGTCTGATTGAATATTAATGGCTATTTCACTGAGTTGTTCCATTGGGAAACTTCCACTCATTAATTTCTTCTTTTCAATCCATAGAGAAGCGGTTGCAGTCTCTCCATTGTCTTCTTTATTGACTTGAAGCCGAATGATATGAGATCTCCATTCTTTGTTAGCATCCCAGTTATCCGGGATGATGGCATAAACAAAACCCGTGGTTCGTTCGGAATCAATACTAAACTTTAACTGAACAGCCTTGTCTGTATCGTGTTCAGGAAACTGAAAGACTGTGCCTGCTGATCGAATGCCGGTCTTTCCCCATGAATTTCCCTGAGGGACATCAACAATCAGCTCTTTATTCTCAAAGTGAGCGAACTTTTGAAAGTCTCCTCCGGCCCAGGCAAGCTCAAGCCACGTTTTACCCAACTCACCATTGAATAATGTAATCTCTTGCTGACTCTGAGCATTAGAGAGATTCCACTGACATAACAGAGTCACTGTCATTGCCATGATAATATGAAATTTCTTTATAGAATTTAAAATCACAAGCACCCCATCTCCACCAATAACCACTATAAAATTATAGCATCCGACGTCAATGAACAGATTTTAATTCCACTCAAATTACTCTTTTGTTGATAATGGTCAATTACACACTGGCCTTGTATTCCTGCTTCTTTGAATCTTTACTGTCAGGTTTCAAATTTGTTACTGGTCACGGAACCCTGATAAGAGCGTAAAACCCTCCAGAAGTTTGATTTATCAGATAAAGTCTGAGCAAATCACCTGATTTAACGGATTCAAGTATAATTTTGAACTCATCAGCTGAATTGAGAATCTTGCCGTTAACTTCCATGATAATATCTTGTGATCGCACATTTTTATCATAAAAATAACTGAGTGGGTTAATATCTGTAATATACACAAACTGCTGATCGTGTACATATGTCGTTTCATATTTTAATCCCGGCCAAAAATCATCATTATGATTGTTGTCATTAGATTCAACTTTAGAGTCGACGATGGGTTCTCTCTCCCCTACAACAATATCATAAAATCCGTATTGAGCATTTCTGAAAATTTCCAATCGGGTTTTTGTTCCGGGTTTTAAGGAAGCAATGTAATTTGTAAGAGCAGTGCTATTAGTAATTTTTTTCTTGTCGGCACTCAGGATGATATCGCCATGTTTCAGACCAGCTGTTTCAGCAGGTGTGTCCGGAAAAACACTTTCAATCAAAACACCTCCTGATTGACTCAGACCAAAAGATTGTGCGATGTCAGCATCCACAGTTATATTTTGCACTCCAATAAAACCACGATGGACTCTGCCATTTTCCCTTAACTGTGGCAAAATGTATGAGACGATATTTGAAGGAACTGCAAAACCAATGTTTTCTGAACCAAAGTTGACAGCTGTTGCAACTCCGATCACTTCTCCATTAAGATTAATCAGCGGGCCACCGGAATTTCCGAAATTAATAGCCGCATCTGTTTGTATAAAACTCTCCAGACTTCTATCCGGAGTTATGTTGATAGAACGTCCTTTGGCAGAAACAATACCAACAGAGACAGAATTGGAAAGCTGAAGAGGAGATCCAATAACCATCAACCAGTCACCCATCTGTACCTGGTCGCTGTCAGCCAGTTTAAGATACGGAAACTCAACTTTTGACTCAATTTTTAACAGTGCAATATCATTGGAAGAGTCATCACCCAGAACTTTGGCAGAATAGTCGCGGTCACGATAGTGGACAATAATGCGTAGAGCGCCTTCAATCACATGATGGTTGGTAATAATCAGCCCATCAGAACTGATAATAAACCCGGAACCACTCGAATCACTTCTCATTTCTTCTTGCGGTGAATCAGCTTCATTATTATCTTCCGGGAGTGGAAAAAGCTCTGAAGGAAGATTAGCAGAGTCCGCAATTAAACTTTTATCAAAAAGCTTAACTGCTTGTATGGAAACAACTGCAGGAGAGGCTGACTTTACCAGCTCTGAAAATCCCGGCAATATGATTTGGTTTTTAGAGGACTTACTTTGTTTTGCAATGGAATTTGTTATCAGTAAATTGAGCACAACAAGGATAATAACGGCTTTGAATATAAGCCTGTTTGGATTGATATGGATTTTCATGAGATTCCCCACCTGATTTTTTTAAATTTTAAATTAAAAAACTGAAAGGGTCAATCAGACACTATATCGAAAAAATTGGCTATAATTACAAAAGGTGCAATAAATTCATCATTGCAAACCCACTGAACTCCTGATTGAAATTTCGGGATAGGCCGATAACTTTAAATTTTTCTCCCATCTCCGAAGGAAGCGTGAGTTTTTTTAGTTCAGTGGTTTTTTCGTAGTATTTGCTGTAGTTGTCATCACTATCACCAAGCAGGTTCTGAATGCCCAGACTCATCAAAAAACAAGCCTGAGTGGTGTAACCTTCGACATCCAGTCCACAATCATCCGCAGCTTCGGCTACAGCGGTAAAATCCACAAATGAAGTGATATCCTGCAAGCCGATGTTTTCAAAATATTCGAAATTGGATTTGTGCCGATGATGGCAAACTAAAGTGCCCTGATTCCTTTGCGAATGATAATAAGCATCGCGTTCGTAACCGTAATCGACAAACAATACCACACCTTTTTGCAGGTTTTGGGTGATGGATTGCAACCAGGCGGAAAGATTGGGAACAAACTCGGAGACATAGTTTTCCGGAAGGTTTAATTCTTTTGCCTTTAATTGTTTCAGCAAACCTTGCGGAAATTCTGACCACTTTGTTTTGAAATTTTCCTCGTAATCCACCCGCATTTGCAGATATTGATTGTTCGAATATTTAAAAACCTCAACAGCCAGAGCATCAATCACCTCATTGGCAAAAATGATGCCTTCATACTTTTCCTGTAGTGGTTGTGATATCCATTCAACACGTTGGCGTATAGAATCAGGAAGAGAGTTTATTTTCTGTTTTTGTCTTTCCTTTAAGTCAGCGCTGATTTCCAGAATGTAATACTTTTCCGGTAAGCTGTTCAGATTGTCTAATTCTGTCAAACAATCAAAACAAAATTGTCCGGTTCCGGCTCCGAGTTCCAGAATCACAGGTTTGACCAGTTGAGATAAAATCTGCTGAAACTGCATGGCAAAAGTGCGGGCAAACAAATCTCCCAACTCCGGCGAAGTGATAAAATCGCCCTCTTTGCCAAACTTGTGCATCCCTGAGGAATAATACCCGAGGCCCGGCTGATACAGGCATATGTTCATGTATTCGGCAAAACTGATGTCGCCGGTTTGAGCGATTTTTTCTGTGATTTTATCCTTTAGTGCCTGAGTGTGGCGTGCTAAACTATGTTGTAACGAATCCTGTTGAGACATTTGCAATGGCAGAAATTAATAAAGTGATGCTGGTGACCGGGGCGGCACAGAGAATCGGTGCTTATATCGCCCGTTCGGCTCATGCCAACGGTTATCATATGGTTCTGCATTATCGAAGTTCATCTGCACAAACGCAAGATTTGCAGCAACAACTCAATCAAATTCGTACTGATTCCTGCATTTCCTTTCAGGCTGATTTCAATCAGGAAACCGATTTTTCTGAACTTGCCGGGTTGATTCAAAGTCAGTTTGGTCGCCTTGATGTTGTAGTCAACAACGCTTCGGATTTTTTCCCCACGGATATTGAAGACATCACTCCTGAGAATTACGACAAGTTATTCAACAGCAATGTCAGAGGCCCGCTGTTTGTTTCCAAAGCCTGTTATCCGCTGTTAAAAGAAAGCAAAGGCTGCATTATCAACATGGTGGATATTCATGCTGATAAACCACTGAAAAAATATCCGCTGTACTCAATGGCTAAATCCGCTAACAAAATGATGGTTCAATCACTGGCGAGAGAATTTGCCCCGGATGTCAGAGTTAATGGCATCTCTCCGGGTTGTATCATCTGGCCGGAGCAGGATATGCCGGGTTATGAAAAAGAGGACATTCTGGATCGAATTGCTCTGCAAAAAACCGGAAGCCCGCAAAATATCTATCACACAATAAAATATCTTATCAGTAATGACTACATCACCGGACAAATCATTCCGGTGGATGGTGGTAGAAGTTTGTTTATGTAAGTGTTTTGCTATAGAAATTTAGCTTTTTGAGATATATTAGGTTAAGTTTAATTCAATCAGGTTGTGATATGAAATTCATTTTATTAATTTTAAGCTTTATCCTAGCCAATACTTCTGCATCAGCAGATTCATATATTAAGGCTAATGCCTATCTCGATGTGAAATCCGGCAAACTGGTTGAGCCTGCCAATATCTTAATTAAAGATGGTAAAATTTCAGCCATAAATCCAGAATCAGTTCCTCAGGACATTAAAGTCATCGAGTTAAAGGGACAAATATTACTTCCGGGTTTGATGGATATGCACACCCATCTGGATTTGGACTATAGTGATGGTTTTGGAAAAATTATCACACACGAGAGTGCCAGCAAAGGTGCAATCCGAGCAACAAAAAATGCTGAAAAGACCCTCATGGCCGGATTCACAACCGTCAGAAATGTTGGCCAGGTTCATATAACCGGTGAATTAATTGGTGTTGCTTTGTCAGAAGCTGAACAGGAAGGTTGGATTGTTTCACCAAGAATTATTCCTGCCGGACATATGGTCACTATCAGCGGAGGACATGCCGATTTGACGCTAGGTCTTTCTGAAAACTTATTTGATCCTGAACCAAAACATGGTGTGGTTAATAATATGGGCGAAGCGATTGAAGCGGTTCGATATCAAATTAAACATGGTGCTAAAGTGATAAAAATTCACGCTACAGCCGGAGTCATGTCTTTGGAGGATTCGGTTGGGGCTCAACAACTCAGCGATGAAGAAATGAAAGCTATAGTCGAAGAAGCCGAAAGACATCATACGAAGGTTGCCGCTCATGCTCACGGAGCTGAAGGGATTAAAGCAGCGATTAATGCCGGAGTTTCGTCCATTGAACATGGGTCACTTTTGGATGACGAAGGCATTCGAATGATGAAAAAACACAATGTCTTTTTGGTTCCGACGACTGGTTTAGTGGATTTTGTCATGGAAGGAATTGACCGCAACGATCCCAAAATTGCGGCCAAAGCAAAATATGTTCTTCCATTAGCAAAAGAAAATCTTTCCAAAGCCATCAAAGCAGGTGTGAAAATTGCACTGGGAACTGACTCTCCACTGATTCCTCACGGAGATAATGCTCACGAACTTTCAGCAATGATGGAACAAGGTATGAGCGAACTCGATGCTATTCAATCCGCCACAATAAACTCAGCTGAGTTATTGGGAGTCAAAGACCGGGGACAAATCAAACAAGGCATGCTTGCAGATATCATAGCAGTAAGCGAAAATCCTTTGAAAAACATCAAAACTCTTGAAGATGTGACCTTTGTAATGAAAGGCGGAAAAGTGTATAAAGAATTGTGAACTAAAAAAAGACTATTTCAACTCTGCAATCTGAACTTGGTAGGATTGATACCACTTTTCCTTGCCCATTTTCTGAGCTTGTAAATGTTCAGAGTTTTTTTGCCATCGTTTGATATCTTCTTCAGATTTCCAATAAGAAACTGCTATCTCCTGATTTCCTTCGGTGACAGCAATAAAATCAATACAATCATATTTTGTCATTGCAAGTTCACGCAGTCTTTTAGCGGTTTCTGAGTATTGTTCGTCCAATTGTTTAATTTCAGCTCTAAAAATAACTGCAAACATCTTATTATCTGATATATCAATAAAAAGAGTATTCTATCACCATGTGGTTTGCTTTTATCGACAAAATAAATTGTAATTACTTTTTACACTAGTTGATGAATCATTATTTTGGGATAATGTTGAAATCTCTCAATTTAACAATACATTGTGAAGTTACACTTAACTATTTTTAATCGACATTTTCTATGATTTTCATCGGCTCTTTGATTGGCTCCATTATCGGCTTTAAGTTTGGTGGTTTTTTTGGCATGATATTTGGTGCATTGCTAGGAAGCAGAGCTGAGGTTTGGGTTCGTGAGAATTTATTAGGAGAACCTAGCCGACAATATCGGGTTCAACAAAGCTATTTTGAGGCATTGTTCACGTCTATCGGTAAACTTGCAAAAGTAGATGGAGTCGTTACCAAGGATGAAATTCGCCGTTGCGAATCCATCATGCAGAGAATGCAATTAACAGCAGAACATAGAAAACAAGCTATCGATTATTTCAATCAGGGGAAACAACCGGGTTTTGATATCCGTCCGGTAATTGAGAAACTTTACTTCGCATCCGGCAGGTCATATTCTATCAAGCAAATGTTTATGGAAATGTTACTGGAAGTGGCTGCCGCTGAAAACCAAATCAAACAATCCGAGTGGCAATTGATGTTGCAAATTTGTGAGTATTTAAGATTTCCACAGAATTTATTCATCACTTTAGCCCGAATGCGAGGCTTTAATGCCAACGGCAGTCGTTCACAATCTTCTAATCAAAGACAACAATGGACACGACCTCAACAACAGAAAACCAATCCTTATCAGGTTTTGGGTGTCAATCAATCTGACTCCAAGGCGGTCATTCGAAAAGCCTATAAAAAACTCATGAGTTCTCATCACCCAGACAAGTTAATTGCGAAAGGAATGCCACCGGAAATGATTGAAATCGCCAAAAACAAAACTCAGAAAATTCAGGCGGCTTGGGAAGATATTAAACAGCAAAGAGGCTTTTAGAACCAGAGTTTTACTTTGATCAATTAGTACTAATTTTGAAACCCAATAATTCCCACGCCTTTTCTGCAACTGTCACCGGTTGCTGCCGCCAGCTAAAAGTTTCTTTGCATCCAGCCGTATGCGAGTGTAACAGAATTAACAGTGATACCGTCATTTTGCGTTCCTGCGGAAATATTATAACTAACCATATAGGCGTTGCCAAGTTCCCAGGCTGCCGAAACGTTTCCACTCGAATCCATTAATTGAATTGTCAGGTTTTCAGGAGTGACACTGTTACCAGAAATATAACTGGAGAATAATTGCGAATCAAAGAAAACACCTCTGCTCAGGGTCACCTTATAAAACGCATTAGATTTTTTGTGAGTCTTCATTTGATTTCGAAAGTCATTGGGATCAACCTCATTTATACTCGATATTCCTGAAGCTTCATAAAATGAAGCCCTGCCAAAAGAGCTGCTGTTAATAGCGTAATAATACTGCTGGAGCGGGTAGTCATAATAACTTCCTTCATCATTTACTGCATTTGCAGAATCTGGAATTAACAGGATTAAAAGCGCACAATATATAAAAGAAATGGGTTTGATTGTTTTCATAAATGACCTCGATATTCCAAAAGGATTTTGCCTTTGATGCTTCACAGTAACATGTATGAAAACAATTACAAAGAGAAATTCAACAAAATCAAGGTTATAAAAACACCGGTGAAAAACATAAATTAATTGTAATCTCTACAATTTACCAACTAATAACAGTATGAATAGATACATATTTCAGCATTATATAACACCAATAATTCCCACACCTTTCCTGCGACTGTCTCCCGTGGCGGAAATGCAATCGCCTGAGCGAACAGCGTTGACTCCTCCGAAAAACAAACTACGGGTTTTCCATTGGTTGACTTTTCCAAATGAGCCAAGAAGCGACTCAATCTTTTGTAAATTAACCCCTTTTTCGATATCCAGAGTATCGTTTTCGTAGTGCATGCGCGCAGCATTGACAGCTTGGCTGAGAGTTTTCCCGCAAATTATATGATAAATCACCTGAAACAATGCAGTTTTGATACGATTTGAGCCCCCTGTCCCCAAGGCAATCTTGCAATCGTGATTTTCAAGAATTGTTGGTGACATCATAGAAATCATTCGAGAATCCGGCTGAAAATTAAAAAAACCACCTATGTTTATATCTTCTTCACCCAAAAAATTATTGAGCATAAAACCGCTATCTGGCACAACATAACCACATCCTTCGCCGTTGGATACTGTCAGACTGGCAACATTTCCTTGTTGATCGATAACACTCATGTGAGTTGTGCCTTTTGAGCTTTGCAAATGAATGCTTTCGGAGTTTTTAATGCCATCGGCATGCATCATTGCTTCGATTATTCCAACACCATCAGGTTTATTTGGATTATTCAGAATGTGTTTAAGCTGCTCAATAATTAACATGCCTCCGGTAGTCGGTGCAGAGTTTGTCATGATTGTCCAGCCTTGAATATTGTCGACCAGAGGTTCTCGAACCAATACCTGATAATCATGAAAGTCCCGTTGTGTTAACAAACCGTTTGATTGTTGGATATCCTTGATGATAGATTTCATCGGACTTCCTTGATAAAACCAATCATCAGAATGGGTGACTAAATTTTCTAAAAATCGAGCTAAATCGGGGTTAGTAAAATTGTCACCGGTTTTATAGAGTTGTTTGTCCCGATTTTCAAAAATAGCTGTCACCTCAGGTGTCGACTCAAGGATTGGACGCAGAATTCTCAGAATTTCAGCGTAAAGTGGTTCAATTTTATAACCCGAATACGCTGTTGAAATTGCAAATTCAGCTAATTCTTGCAGAGGAAGTGTGCCGTATTTTTTATGAATGACAAAAATACCGGCTGGTATTCCGGGAACAGCAGCAGATGCTTTGCCAATATGAAACTCTTGCTGAACGTCTCCGAAATCTCCATGAATCGGAAAAAAGTCTTTATTTTGAAGCGAAATGTCTTTAGGAGTTTGGGCAAAGAAATCAAAAATTTGTGCATCTTTTCCACTTGGATGAGCCAGTAAGTAACCACCACCGCCAGGTGAAGATAATAATGGTTCGCTCACGAATGACATAAACAATGACGCCAGAATGGCATCGTAGGCATTCCCGCCTTTTTCCAGAATTCTCACAGCGGCTTTGCTGGTATAGTAATTTCCGGTCGCAACTGCGTATGTCTTTCCTTTTACGTTCAAATATTAAACCTCAAGACTAAATGTAACCGGTCCGTCATTTTGCAAAGAAACCTGCATATTCGCTGCAAATTGACCTGTTTGAATTTTACCGGGAAGTTTTTGGTTAGCCTGCTTTACAAAATAGTCATAGAGTTTTTTCCCGGAAACAGGATCAGCACCACTGGAAAAACTGGGGCGTAAACCTTTTTGAGTATTTGCAACCAGAGTGAATTGTGAGACGATGAGTAGTTCGCCCTCAATGTCTTTTAAAGAAAGATTCATCTTGTCATTTTCATCTGAAAAAATTCGGTAATTACAGACTTTTTCTAACAATTTATCAGCGATTTCTTTTGAATCCTGCTTTTCCACTCCCAAAAGCAAAAGGATTCCTTGAGAGATTTCTCCCACGGTTTGATCTTTCACTTCTACCTTAGCTGTTTTGACTCTTTGAACTAATGCTTTCATAGCGACATTATATTATAGAGACCTTATCGAGTCCTTATTTATTATTTGAAAATAATTTTTCCTATAGTTTGTAGGAAATTTCCTACAAACCGAATGTGTTTTTCCTATATTCAATTATTTTTTAATCCGGATAATGAGCACTGTGGAGGAGAAAAAGGAGTTTCTCAGATTGTTCTTATTGAATGGAGTACGTGGATAAGGCAATTACGATAATCGCGTAAGGATGGCAGTTATCATAAAGACGGATTTTTTTCGGGGAATAAGGATTTGAATACGGATGTTCAGACTTTTAACCGTCGGATAATTCCGGCGGTTTTTTTTGCAAAAAAAATGTGAATGCCTTACCATTAGGCAGTTTCCAATTCCTATAATCCAATTTGAAGGTATTTTTATTTCAAGCTATATTAGCATTAGGAAGAGTTCTATCCCTTTCAGCCGGCCGTAGATTCGCATCTGTTTTTGGGTGGTTGTTCTGGTTACTGTCAAAAAAGAATAAAAAAATCACGCTCACCAATATTCGTAAATGCTTTCCGGAAAAATCAGAATCACATCAAAAACAACTCGCCAAAGCCTGCATCAATGCCACTCTGATGAATTTTATGGAGTTAGGTCGAATTTGGGATAAAAACAAATCGGTTGATGATTTGGTTGACAATATTTATGGAGTGGAAGAGTTTCAAAGTGCTTTGAAACAAGGAAAAGGTCTGCTTTTGGCAGCTCCGCATTTTGGTAATTGGGAAGTTGTCAATTTGGTTTTAGCACGATTTGAGAAGTTTGCTTTTTTGTACAAAGCGCCGGATGATGAAAAAATCGAACAGCTATTAATTGAATCCAGAGGTAAATCTGAAGCTGTGCAAATTGAAGCCAGTCCCAAAGGCGTAAAAAAAATTCTTTTACACTTGAAAGATCAGGGATTTATTGCGATTTTGCCCGATCAAAGGCCTAAAAGCGGACAAGGAATATTTGTGCCTTTCTATAATATTCCGACTTACACCATGACATTATTTCCGAAATTAGCGGTGAAAACCCAAGTGCCGGTATTTTTTGTTTACGCGTTAAGAAAGGCTAAAGGTTTTGATGTATATTTTGAAAAATCAAGTGATGAGATTTATAGTGACGTCGAACGGTCAGCAACATACATGAATGCACATATTCAGAAAATTGTGGACAAAGCTCCTGAACAATATCAATGGACTTACAAAAGATTTAGTATTCAACCAGAAAACGAACCTCCATTTTACCAATAATTCCAATGACGAAGAAATCTGTTTTTTTAATGGGACCAACAGCAGCCGGTAAAACCGAAGCGGCGATTTTTCTGCACGAAAAATACAATTGCGACATTATTTCTGTTGATTCGGCACTAGTTTACAAACAAATGGACATCGGAACTGCCAAGCCAAGCATTGAAGAATTACAAAAAGCACCTCATGCTTTGGTTGATATTATTGAACCCTGGGAATCCTATTCAACGGCAAGTTTCTGTAAGGATGCTTATAATCTGATGGAACAATCGACTGCAAAAAATAAAACTCCTTTATTGGCTGGTGGAACGATGTTGTATTACCGGAGTTTGCAACATGGCTTGTCCAAATTGCCTGATGCTGATGAGGTGATTCGACAAAAGTTATTAGATGAAGCTGAAACTCATGGGTGGGAATATATGCACCAACAGTTGCAAAAAATTGATCCCGAATCGGCTGCCCGAATCAAAAAGACCGATCCGCAACGCATTCAACGAGCTCTTGAGGTTTATCACATTAGCGGAAAAACCATGACTGAATTACACAAGGAAGATCAAGGGAACGAACTCGATTATCAGGTTTTAAAAATTATCATAGCTCCTGATCGTTCCTTGTTGCATGAACGAATCGAGCAAAGATTCCGGCAAATGGTTCAGAACGGTTTTATTGAAGAAGTCGAGAAACTCAAAGCGAATCCTAAAACTAAACTCGAAATGCCGTCCATGCGTTGTGTCGGGTATCGCCAGGTTTGGCAATATCTGGATGGCGAATTTGACTACGACGAAATGATTTTTAGAGGAATTGTTGCGACCCGACAACTTGCCAAAAGGCAATGGACATGGTTGCGAAAAGAAAACGACGCTATTTGGCTGGATTCAACCAAACCTGGTTATCTTAATCAGATTCAATCTCTGATTGAGGAATTTATTTAAAGTATTCGTCTCTGATACGATTGCAATAATTCACCAGATTATCATAACTTCTGCATTTTGAATGCAGCTCATTTTCAACATTCGAGTGTATCAAAGATGACAACATAGAGTATGCAGTTATATCAAACAAACACAGCTTATCTCCAAAAAAGTAATTCTTATCACCAAGCATAGTCGAAAGGGCTTGAAATGAATGATTGGAAATAGTGATGATTTCACTTTCAGAATGACGTCCGATTCCTTGATAATACAATGCCTTGATTGTTTGTTTCCGAACTTTGTTGGGAATAATCGCCGAAAGCGGAAAAGGCAATCCTTTGAAAAAATCTTTTTTAACAGTATTCCATGTTTTATTATGTTGCCAGCGACTCCAAACGATACACCAGTATAAGCTCTCATCCAAAGATTTTGTCAGCAGGTAGGCATTGGCTTTTTGTGCTTCGGATAAGTGCGAATTTAAATCAATGTTATATTTTTCAGATAAATACTCAATGATGAATTGAGAGTCACTCACTGTTTGCCCATCATCTTTAATGTAAGGCAGCTTCCCTTTAGGAGATTTTCTGACGTTTAACGGATTTCCGATTGATTTATAATCCAAGCCTGCAACCTTTAGAAAAGTATGAATCTTCATCACAAAAGGACTACCATCCAGTAAACCGATATTTTTTCCAAAACCGTATAATTCAATCATAAGTATTTAATATTTTACGAACTCAAGAATTATACACCTGGCCTCAGAATTACAAAAGTTTCAATTTTTGATTTCAGACAACTTCCATGCTTCGCATTATGTTAGAATGCTATGTCTTTGTTAGAGTTGAAATCAGTCATGTTATCCAATAGCGAAATTGCCAAAAGTGTTACAACAAAACCGATTAAAGAAATTGCATCAGCAATGGGAATTAACGAATCGGATATGATTCCTTACGGAACAGAAATTACCAAGGTTCATATTAATGCTTTAAACAAACCTCAAAACAACTCAGGGAAATTGATACTGGTTTCAGCGACTACTCCAACCAAAGCCGGCGAAGGTAAAACAACCACCTCCATCGGTTTGGCACAAGGAATGAAAAAACTCGGTGAATCAGTTTGCCTGGCTTTGCGGGAACCATCTTTAGGACCATGTATGGGCATCAAAGGTGGTGCAACCGGTGGTGGATATGCACAAATTGTTCCCAACAGCCGAATCAACTTACACTTTACCGGTGATTTTCATGCCATCACTTCTGCTAACAATCTGATTTCGGCAATGATTGACAATCATATTTATCATCGTAATCTATTAAACATCGACCCCAGACGTATTGTTTGGCGTCGGGTGATGGACATGAATGACCGTAGTTTGCGAAATATTGTCGTTGGACTCGGAGGCAAAGCACATGGCGTCCCACGAGAAGGCGGATTCGATATCACCGCTGCTTCTGAAATCATGGCAATATTATGTTTATCCAACGATTTGGAAGACTTAAGAAACCGTTTGGATAGAACGCTCCTGGCATATAATCATGATGGCGAACCTATTTATTTGAAGGATTTAGAGTTTACCGGTTCACTCATGGCATTGCTTAGTGATGCCATTCATCCGAATTTAGTACAATCGCTGGAAGGTTGTCCTGCATTTGTTCACGGCGGACCTTTCGCCAACATTGCTCATGGTTGTAATAGCGTAATCGCTACGAAAATGGCAATGCATCACTCTGATTGGGCAATCACTGAAGCGGGGTTTGGTTTTGATTTAGGTGCCGAAAAATTCTTTGACATCAAGTGTCAATCCGCAGGACTTGACCCGGCAGCAGTTGTATTGGTGACAACTGTCAGAGCATTAAAACTGCATGGTGGAAAAAATGCCGAAGAACTGGAAAACGAAGATTTAACGGCATTGACTGATGGTTTATCAAACCTAGATAAACATATTGAAAGTGTTCAGCAGTTCAATAAACCGATGGTTGTTGCTTTAAATCGTTTTATCAGTGACACGGATGCTGAAGTTGAACTAGTGAGAAAGCACGTAGAAAGCAAGGGCATTCGATTTGCTGAATCCAGACACTTTACCGAAGGCGGAAAAGGTTCGGTCGAGTTGGCAAAAGCCGTAATCGAAGTTGCAGACACTTCACGAAAATTCATTCCACTTTATGATAAAACCGATTCGGTTTTCAAAAAAATTAAAAAAGTCAGTCAAAAAATGTATGGTGCAAAAGACATTGCTTTCACCAAAGATGCTGAACGTGATTTACTACAAATTAAAAAACTAGGCCTTGAACATTTACCTGTTTGCATCGCAAAAGCTCCCAGTTCCCTATCGGATGACCCTAAACTGCATGGTCGCCCAAAAGACTTCTTTGTCACAGTCAGAGGCATCCAAATCAACTCCGGGGCAGGATTCCTAGTAGTGCTAACCGGCAACATCATGCGCATGCCCGGTTTACCAAAATCTCCGGTTGCTTTGAAGATAGAGCTGCAAGCGGATGGAACAATTACGGGTGTAGGTTGATTTTTTCAGGAAAGCAGAGCGAGCAAAGAAGCCGGAGTTGTTCTTTCATCCTGAGTCAATGCAACGAATTAAAGAAACAATCTCATAAATATATTACGATCTAAACTGATACTCTAAACAATCTCCCCTCTTCAAAGGGGATTAAGGGGTGTGTTGTCATTCTCAACTTGATTGAGAATCCAGACATTGATAATACTTTTCTTTACCCTTGCAACGCTTAAGCCAACAGGCGCGCCGGTTTATGGCGCGTCCTTGTTGGGCGTTTGACTTTTTTCATTGTTTAATTTATTGAATTCATCAACAAAATAATCTAGTGGCATAGGTGTTTTGATGTCTAGATCATATTTTTCATCAATTGCTTCATAAGTCCTATCTACATATTTTGCAGACCTATAGACGAAATCAGGATCTAAAGGAGCCTCTAGTATTGTTGGGACTTTATGATATTTATGCATGGGATTACCGCATGGTTTTAGGTTATAGATGCTTACATGTTGCCACATATTATGTGCAACTCCACTGAATGGGGTGTATGCAAATTTATACAATCCCTCGCACCCTGATTCCTGCGACATTTTTCTTGTATCTAACCCCGACCAATTCCCCACATTTACTTCCGTCATAAAATCCCTTCGCTGTGAATTTAGCCAGGATTCTTTCATTTCTATGAGTTGCTTTATCTGCTCATCTTCTTGATCTGCGTCTGTTTTCAAATGCTCAATTTGCAATTTCTCTTGGCCCAAACCGTAAAGTATGTATTTTTTTGCACGTTCTTGTGGATCATTTAGTATCCATGCAAGTGTAATGTGTGCATCAGTCATGCATCTGAGAATTAGTGGCGCAATGTGTCCATTCCAAATCGGAGGTGATTGAGCAAGTTCAATTGTTAATGTCGCTTGCCGTGCCATTAGCCCCCCAATGGCCTCATATGTCTCAGTATCATATATCTCTACTGGCAACTTCTCCCAGCGCTCGTCCATGCCTGCTCGCACAACATCACAATAGGACTGCATAACCTTCATAATTTCATTCATCTAGCACATCCGATTCCCATGAAAAGTCACACTTATCTAGCGAATAGCCCTGATTCCAAAATGATTTTGCCCAAGTGTCGTCTCTCTCTTCTCCCATTGGCATAAATTCAGACATTACAGATGTACGAACAAATCCTTCGGTTTTTCGCGCTTCTTCTGACTCTGGCGCATCTATAAGGGAATTTAAATCTGGTACTTCGATATGTTGCGCGATATGTAGTCCACCGGTGCTTCTTCTAACGTATACAACATTAGCTTGTATGACTAGACTGGGTGTTTCGTATTTATCTATATGATTATCAATACATTCTTTCATTATTGATACAAGCTGTTCTGTATCAATAGTATTTTCACGACTTTCTAAAAAAGATAGCGGACAGTCCTTATACAGTTTAGTTAGTGGCATTAGCGCCTCTTGATAAGCATGAAGAGTTGATCTTTCAGAAAGGTAGTTAACTAGCTCTTGCTTCTTGTCTTTTGACAAATGATTAAAATTACTGGCAAGAGTAAAATTCACATGCTTATCCGTATCCTTTATTTCAAAAGCCTTTTCACAAATATCAAAAACAAGCTCTTTCGCTCTTCTATAGCCATATTTATCACTCAAAAGTCCCATCCAAATGATTTCTGGCAGAATTTGATTGATATAACTTATTTCAGAGAAAGGCGTTATTTGCATCATTGGTGGTATGAATTTACTACCCACTTTTTTATGACCTTCAAGCACCTTTTTCTTTTTTGCCAATGTAACTTCCTTTTTTCTACGCCTAACAATTTATTATATGTGCATCAATGCAAGATATTAAGTATTTTGCGTATTTTAATGCACTCGTTTTCATAGTTTTTGATACTAACATACTGATTTTTTTATGTAAAGTGATGTTTTAGTACGCATATAATCGCTATGAGCAGGATATTATTGCAGACATGCATTTATATCCGTAAATATCCGGTTAAATATGCATTTTTGACACAATATCTTTCAAAGACGATATTAGATTGAGTCTTAAATTAAACACAGCTGACGGTAAGGAGATGCTGAAATAAATTCAGCATGACGAAACTTCTTTTGAGATAATTAAGACTTCGTGGATTTCATCCACTCCGCTCAGTATGACGGTGTTCTATTAAACCCCTTTACTCTCACCGAAATATTTTTGAAAAATTTGGAGTTAAGTTTGCAAGTGTTTGAACATTGCTTGCAATGTGAGTTTTTGCAAACGCCAAATTTGAATAAATATCGAGGGAAACCGTAGGTTGAGAGTTTGGGGCGTGCTTTTACGCTCCTTTTGCACGAACAAAAGGAGCAAAAAAAAGATACTGAAACAAATCAGCATGAATTGTAAATATTTTAGATTACTCGACTACGCTCGAAATAAGTGAATCACCCCCAATCCCAAAGCACAATTTCCCAATCATCGTGATCGTCTTTGTAGGTTTTAATCGTTTCAAAACCGACTTTTTCATGGGCTCTTTTGGAGCGAGTATTGCGACTTGAAATTTGGGTAACAATGTAATCAAAATGTGGAGACATGCACTTTTTCATGTGTTGATAGAGTCCGGCAAAAACACCTTGAGAACGGTAGTCTTTGGCAACACAAACTTGTCCCATAACAAAATATTGGGTGTTTCCAAGTTTTTCGCCTTTATGTTGCAATAAATTGATTCGCTCAAACATGGTGAACAATACCGGAACTTCATCAGCAAAATCTTTCAGCATCACTAAGGCGTATCCCGCAATTTTATCTCCGTCTTTGGCAATGATATGTCCATATGGAGAGTTCATTCGTGTGAGCAAATCCAGGTCATGTTTGACAGTCACAAAGCCTTGCTGTTTCAGTTCTTCATCAGAAATATTGGAAGGAAGATTGATGGCTTGTAATTCAATAATCTGTTGGAGTTCAATACTGTTTTCGGCAGTTTTGTATTCAATCATGATGTTTGTGATATTAAACTGAATTTAAAGGACAAATTATATCTTATTCGCCCAACCAGTCACTTAATTGTTTTTCATTCAAAAGCGATTTAATGGTTTCATCCAACATTCCTGCCTGATTGAGAAACTGGATGTGCGGGCGAGCTTCGTCAAATTGCTCAAGCATTAATAAAGCAGTGGCATAAGTGTGACGATAGTATTTGTTATTTGGCTCCTGCGAAGTCACATGCTGAATAATTTTCAACGCTTCATTGGAGAGCTGACTAAATTTATCATTTTGCTCGATGGTTTTAAATTGTTCAGCAACCAGTAGTAAGTCGATACATAAATCGTTGGCTACTGAAAAGTTCTCAGGGTCGCGTTGATAATTCTCACGCGATATTTGCAGTCCTTTTTCCATGCTCAACAAAGCATTTTGACTATCTTGCAATTGTTGGTAGATTTCTCCTAGGGTGCTGTAAGTATATGATAACTCGCGTTTATATTCCTTGTTTAATGGAGCTTGTGATTCTAGGTTTAAACCATATTCCAGTGCTTTTTTTGCGGTTTCAAGCCCTTCAGTATGTTTGCCATCTTCAAGATAGAAAAAACTCAGTTGATTGTGCAGAATACGGATGTTGTTCATTTTGCGTAAATCTTTAGCATCAATTTCAATAGCGTGTTTTCCTTGAATAATCGCCTTTTTTAAATCGTTGATACCCTGTTGTAAACTGCCAAAGTCGATTTCATACCATGATTTTAATTGCAAAGCGTGCGAAGAGTTATAAAGCCAGTTTGCAGAATTGGGCTCGTTCTCGAGCATTTGCTGGCAAAGTTGTAAGTTGTTGTTGATTGCTTGAATTGCTAATTCAGGTTTGCCGTATTCGAGGTAATAATAACCTTGCTCCAAATAAGCTTCTGACAAAAATTGCTTGTCGCCATGCGGATTCAACAAAAGATATTCTTTTGAAGATTCAACAGCTGTTTTCAGGGTTTCTTCAGTTTTTACTTCCTGTCCTTCCGAACTTAAAACTTGCGAGTGATAGACACTCAAGCGTGAAAGCAAATTGTAGTATTCGGTCAGTTGAGTGTTTTCTGACTTATATTTTTCCAGATTATTAAATGCTTGCAGGAACGCCTGATTGGCTTCAGTCGATTGCTCCAATTGGTCATAAACTCTTCCGGCATTGATATAAGCTGTTGCTGATTGTAAATATCCTTGAGGTGAAAGTTGATTGTTCTCCTGTACATTAAGATGATTGATACTTTTATCAACAACTTGCTTGAGAACATCCACTCTGCCAATTTTTACCAGATTTTCATACAAATCATTGAGCATAAAATTCATCAATTGATCAGTGGCATTTTTTTCTTTAATAGTCAGAGACTGCTGATATTTGATATCGCTGGTGTATTTAACCGCAAAATAAATCCCCGATATAAAAATTATAGCAAGCAATGCGGAGAAAAACTTATTCCGTTTGATTGATTTAACAAAGATGTGCGACAGCTTGTTGTTGTTAAAACTCAAAGGAAAGTCCATCAGCCAGTTATTTAAATCGTTTCTAAGCATTGCAACAGAGTCATAACGCTGTTGAGGGTTTTTCTGAACACACTTCAAGACAATCTCTTTCAAGTCCTTTGGGATGTCTGATTTCAGAATACTTTGCTTTCTGTTCTCATTAAACTTTTTAATATCAAACTCATCCTTTCCACTCAACAACTGGAACAGTACCACTCCCAACGAGTAAATATCCGATCGATGGTCAGGCCTATTATTTTGAACTTGCTCCGGCGAGCTATAACCATAAGTGGCGAAAATCAACTGATTGTTATCCTTATCTGTCTGTTCTTGAGCGATACCGAAATCAATCAAAACCGGATAAGGAACATTGTTGATTGGTTTGATTAAAATATTGCTGGGTTTAATATCTTTATGAATAATTCCACGTTGGTGCACAAAATCGAGTGTGTCACATAAGCTGATAATCAGTTTCGCAATGTCACGATTTCTGAGCTTGTTTGTGGAACAATATTCATCAATATGTTGTCCTGAAATGTATTCCAAAACCAGCCAAGGTTGTTCGGTGCCATCTTTGGTTTGGGTGACATCTGCATCAATAATCGGCACAACTCCCGGATGTGATAAATCTGCTAGCAGTTGCATTTCTTGCAAGAATTGCTCTTTCAGAATCGAGGACTTGTAGTTGTTGGAAATAAATTTAATAACTACTTGTTGTTGATAAATTCCATCATTTCGTTCTGCCAGATAAACATCACTTTGACCACCACTGTCAATTTTGCGAATGATTTTATATTTGGAGCTGACGGAAACACACAGGTCTTCATCACCTGAAAATGCGGATGTCAAAAGCTGATTGATATTTTCAGAGGCACTTTCTAAGGAGTTTTCTGGTATCCAGCTTTTTGATTGAAAATAGCTTTGGAAATCGAGATTTTCATCCTCATCAAAAGATGAGTCTATTTCGTCCCAAAGTTTTTCGATGTCATTTTTCATGTTTGCATGGCAGCTGCCAGCATGGTTCTGGCTTTTTGCCAATCTCGAAAAACTGTTCTCTCACTGAGATTCATCACATCTGCAATGTCAATAAAATCCATATCACCAAAAAATTTATAAGTGAAAACTTTTTCCAGGCGTTCATTGTAGGACTTGAGTTTTGTCAAGCAACGATCCAGTTCAATCAAATAGTCAGACTCATTGATGACTTCCAACTCAGGAACGATTGTGTCATCCAGATAGGTCATTGCACGATTCTTCTTGGCTTCATTCAGTAATATATGTCGCATTGCCAGCGAGCAATAAGCAAAAAAATGATTGCGATCGTTGAAAGTATTTTTATTTTTTTGGCTTTTTAACCACGCTTCATTCACAAGAGCCGTTGTATTGAGACCGGCATCCTGAACTTTTAATCTTTGCCCGTGAGCGATTTTTTTCAAATGCTGATAAATCAAATCCATATCCTGATACTGGTCATGAGTTGCCTCAATTCCCTCACGGTTTATCAGTTTGGTGACGTCATCACTAAGCATGGTTTTGTCATTGTAAAAGTCCTAATCATGTTATCAAACCGAGTTTCTCAACTCAAGAGAATACTTTTTTTGAGAGTCAGAATAAAAAAATGTCAGTAAAAACCGACTTCTGTTGTTAAACATTCTACTAAACAACAATTTGTGAGGAGAATATGAAATTGAAACAACTAGTTATTTTAAGTCTGGTCATTGTATTAACAGCTTGCGGAGAAAGCGGCACTCCACGAGAAAGAGTGGAAAGTAATCTTTCGAAATTGGTCAAAGCCTGCTCTGACAAAGGCGGCGATTATAGCGGAGCTGCCGGTTTGGTGGTTTACAACGGTTCTGACCGAAACAGAAAATACAAGGACTTGGCATCGGCAGAAGGTGATGATAGAAGCATTCTAAACTCAACCTGTTACAGAATCAGCAATCTTATGAATGGCAAAAACAGCTATACCCTAATGAAATTTGAAGAAGAACCGGAATCAGAAGGCACATGGTACATTCAAACCGTCAAGTTTGATGGAAACAAAACAGCTCAATTGGCATTTCTGGATATTAAAGGAACTATGGGATTGGGCGATATTGACTGATAGGGGAAGAAATGAAAAGAAAAAATTTTAAACATACAACACAACTCTTGGTGATTATTGGAATTCTGATGATGACGGCTTGTGGCGGAAAAGAAACAGGTGAGGAAGTGATAAGTTCAACAAATCAAAGTAACAATAGTAGTTGTAAAAAGCTCTCGCCGGAACAAGCTGGCGAGCAGGTTGTTGCGATTTATCGTAAAGCAATGAAAGAAACAGTTGATTTATTAAAGAACAAACCGGATGCAGCATCTGTTGAGAAAACATTCAATACATCTTTGGAAAACTATCAAAACCAACTTTTGAAAATTGGTCAACATGTAATGACCATGAACTCACAGCAAAAGGGAGTTGTTGAAAGTGCAATCAACAAAGAACATATGAATATGCAAATCAATAAGGAAGCTAAAGAGTTATTTGCAGATTTTTCCAAATTAATCTTTGAATATCGCAATCATAAGGAGCTTTATACGAATCTTAAATCTATAAATATCATTACCCAGTTTGCTTTTTTTGATTTGTTGAAAAAACAAAATCAAAATGCGGAACAAAAATGGGGGGATATGATGAAACCCACATCGTGTAAATAATTCGAGATTCATTAGCAAACTAAACCGAGAAGGTTTTTTATATCTTTTCGGTTTTTGGTGTCAGTAAATTCCTCTTTGGATTGTTATAAAAGGAAACAACCAAAGAAGTATCATTATGAAATCGTTCAAACTATTACTATTTACCTTTGTAATCTCGATACAAACTGTAAACGCAGATGTATTTACAGTCAATTCAACATCAGACGGAGATGTGTGCAATGTTTCCATATGTACATTACGCGGAGCGATAAACGATGCGTTGGCTACAGTGGGTGCTGACACCATTGAATTTAATATTCCTGCCGATCCAATCAATGAAAATTATTTTCAGGGAGGTTCCGGGGCGACTGCCTTTCAATATTGGATGATACAACCCGAATCCGAATTACCAAGTCTGATTGACATTACCATTGATGGTACAACAGCAGGAACTTCAAATATTGGCAATCCAACCATTGTTGTGGATGGTTCTTTAGCAGGCGATCAAGATCCTGGAGTTTTTGACACTTTAGACGGTTTAACCCTTTTGGAAAACAGCCACATAAAAGCCCTTGCTTTTATCAATTGGTACAATGCCGGAGTGAGAATTGGTTATTTAACAGGTGGCTATGATGATGATGCTTTTAACAACTCCATCACAAGCTCGTGGCTGGGTTTGAGCATTCCTTTTGGACAAGCGAGTGCTCCCAATAAGTATGGAGTTATAGTCACAACCAACGGAGGAACCAACAATATCATTGGTGGAAATATGGCCACTCAAGGAAATGTGATATCCGGAAATTTACAATATGGGATTCATTTTGATTATTATCTCTCTGAGGGGAGTGTCGGTGTTTTTGGCAATAAAATTGGAACCAACCCTGAAGGAAACCTGGCTGTTCCGAATGACAATACTGGTATCATTTTATCTACCAGAGCGAATTCCAACATAGTAATTGGTAATGAAACTCCGGGACTAGGTAACCTGATTTCGGGCAATAATATAACAGGCATCCATGTATCTGCATCTGACTTGGAATTAAACCTGGTTATTGATGGCAATCTGATTGGTACAGATATTAGCGGGCTTTCTGCACTCCCAAACCGGGAAGGTATCAATCTCAGCACAGGCAGAAATATAATTGTAAAGAATAATGTCGTTTCCGGCAATAGCGGTCGAGCGATTGACCTGTCACACAGTTCTTCATCCCCACTTAAAAATGTCGATTTATTGAGCAACTACATTGGTGTCGGTATTGACGGTCAGACCCCTCTGGGAAACCAAAGAGGAATATATGCTTCTGGTATTGCAATAAATACAAAAATAGGAGCTCCGGGACAAGGCAATATTATTGCAAATAATAACTGTGGTCCATCAGTAGGATGTGGCGTTGTTATCAGCAACTATTCAAACAATGTAATTGAGCTTCGCTATAACAGTATTTATAACAACGAAAATGAAGGTATTGATTTGGAGGCGGATCGATTTACACCCAATGACCCTGGTGATTTTGACTCCGGTGCAAACCGATTGCAGAATTTTCCAGAAATCAATACTGCGGCTCATGATCCATCGGGTAACCGTTTGAGTATCAATTATTGGATTGACAGTCATTATGCGGCTAGTGACTACCCTATTACTATGGATGTTTATGCTGCTGATGCGGATGGTCAGGAAGGAAAAACTTGGCTGGCAAGTACCACTTTTAGTCAGAGCCAATATATTGTTGGAAATCCGGTGACTAGAACATTAAGTGCACAGGGAACCATTTCCGAAGGCGATGTTATTGTCACAACAGCCACTGATGCCGGTGGTCGAACTTCCGAGTTTTCACCCGGAGTGACATTATTGGGCGAACCTGACTATTCGATCAGTTGCACCCATAAAGAAATCACCACAACAGCAGCTTTAACATGCACGATTCAATGTCAGGCAGAAGCAACTAATCTTTGGTTGGAAGAAATAGGACTTCGATGTGAAAATCCCGATTCAAATTGCACCTTCAGTAATGGAGGAGAGGTTTCTTTTGGAACAGGGGATCTTCAACCATTTACAGTAGATATTAATCATGCTGGAGTTACAGGTACGCACCTTAATGAAATTGTTGGTGACGTGGGAACTCAAGCCGGAGTTATTGAAAGAGCTGAAGTGATTACCATCAACCAATTAGATGTGGCTGATTATATTTTTACAGACAGTTTTGATGGAATTATTTGTCAGTAAATCCTGGAATGAATTGTTATTGAAGTAAATGATTAAAAAAGGAGAAAGTTATGAAAAAGTATTTATTCCTAGCTATACTACTATGTTGCCAGATGGTTGAGGCAACTATTATACTCGTTGATAGCAATCAGGACACACTCACAAATGATGGAAACTGTACGTTAAAAGAAGCCTTGTTAGCCGCAAATCTTAATGTTGCAGTTGATCAATGTCCGGCCGGCCAGACATTCCCTACCCAAGATGTAATTGAATTGCTTCCTAATGTCCTTAATGATGCTATTGAGCTTGGATTTCAATACCCAATTATTGAAGGGGTTTCCATTATTGGACCTGGCTCAGACAAGCTGGTTTTATATCCTTCTGTCAACAATACAGGTCATATTTTTCAAATCAATACAACAGGACAAAATGTTGTTTCATTAAGTGGATTTCGAATAGGTGGTGCAAGATCAAGTGCTATTGATGTGGTCGCAACTGACGAGTTAATAATTGATGATGTGAAGTTTATCAATAACTCTGCTGGAACAAGTAGTAGTGGTGGGGCGATTAACGCTTATAATTCCGGTGGATGGATTAGAGTGTACAATTCAGAGTTCATCAATAATCAGGCAGGAGAGAAAGGAGGAGCTATTTATGCTAATCTATATTCTGTTGATGTTCAAAATAGCTACTTTACAAATAACACAGCCCTTTATGGTGGAGCTGTTTATGCTTACACAGGGTCGAGAGTTGGAGAGTACACATTCATTATCAAGGGAAGTCAGTTTGTCACTAACCAAAATACTCTAGAGGTTATTGAAAGTTACATCAGCATCCAAGAGTCTATTTTTATCCATAATGATGGAAATCATGTTTTGTTATCCAAATTTAATAGAGGCATAATTAATAATTCTATGTTTACTGAAAATTCAAGCAGTCGAACTTTGTGGTTAAATGACAATGACACAACATCAGTTCTCATGAACACATTTTTAAACAATCAAGGAAGCGATTTATACGTGACTTTAAACTCGGGTTCACAGATTAGTGGAAATATCTTTAAAACAACCAGCGGATGTCTTCTAGACGGAACTAGTTCTTTTAATAGTTTGAGTAAAAATAATATAGACACCGGGGACAGCTGCGCACCAAATACCTCAACCAATTATTTAAATACTGAGCCTTACTTATTACCTATAGGTTTTTATGGTGGTAATCAATTGATAGCACCACCATCAGCTCAAAGCCCTGCTATTGATGCAGCAGTCGACACAAATACATATAACTTTTGTAATAATAATGATTTATCAGGTATTGGTCGCCCACATGATGGCAATGGAGACGGGACATCTGAATGCGATATTGGAGCCGTGGAACTCCCCGAAGACTTTGATTTTATTTTTATTAATGGTTTTGAATGATTTGATAATAATCCACTAAATCGGTTAGACTTGCCTTGAATCAATAATACTGAGTCCCTCATGAGCAAAAACACTATGAAAGTCAGAGCTGCTGTTGCCTGGGCAGCAAATAAACCATTATCGATCGAAGAAGTTGATCTGGAAATGCCAAAAAAAGGAGAAGTTCTGGTCAGAATAGTAGCTACCGGCGTTTGTCACACAGATGCTTACACATTATCCGGACAAGATCCTGAAGGGATTTTTCCTTCGATATTAGGGCATGAAGGCGGAGGAATTGTTGAACAGGTCGGTGAAGGTGTTACGACTTTGCAAAAAGGGGATCATGTTATTCCGCTATACACGGCTGAATGTGGTGAGTGTAAATTCTGTAAATCTGGTAAAACCAATCTTTGTTCCAGTGTCAGGGAAACTCAGGGACAAGGATTGATGCCAGATGGCACCAGCCGCTTTTCAAAAGATGGAAAAACGATCTATCACTATATGGGAACATCTACATTTGCTGAATACACAGTATTACCTGAAGTGTCATTGGCCAAAGTAAGTAAGGATGCTCCTCTGGATAAAATCTGTTTACTTGGTTGTGGTGTTACTACGGGAATTGGAGCTGTCTTCAACACCGCAAAAGTAGAAGAAGGAGCAACAGTAGCTGTGTTTGGACTGGGTGGAATCGGTCTGTCTGTAATTCAAGGGGCAAAGCTCGCAAAAGCGGGTAAGATTATTGGAGTTGATATCAATCCTGATAAATTTGAAATGGCAAAGAAATTTGGCGCGACTGATTTTGTCAATCCAAAAGATTATGACAAACCAATTCAGGATGTTATCGTCGAACTCACAGATGGAGGCGTGGATTATTCCTTTGAGTGTGTCGGGAATGTACAACTAATGCGCTCGGCTCTGGAATGCTGTCACAAAGGCTGGGGGGAATCAATTATTATCGGCGTTGCCGGAGCCGGTCAGGAGATCAGTACCAGACCTTTTCAACTTGTGACTGGAAGGGTATGGAGAGGCAGTGCTTTTGGCGGAGTCAAAGGCAGAACTGAACTACCGGGATATGTTGACAGATATATGAGTGGCGAAATCAATCTGGACGACCTTGTGACTTTTAAACTCCCTCTTAGCAAAATTAATGAGGCATTTGATCTCATGCATGAAGGTAAAAGTATCCGTTCCGTGATTGATTATACAATGGAGTGATTGTGACTTTTGAAACTTTAAAAAAACATAAAACATTTGCCGGTGAAACAATTTTTTGCCGGCATGAGAGTTCATCGACTCGAACCAGCATGGCTTTTTCTGCATTTTTACCAGTTGATATTAAAAAGATTGATTCAGCTATCATTTGGCTGTCAGGTCTGACATGCACTGAAGAAAATTTTATTACTAAAGCCGGAGCACAATTTTTTCTTCAGAATACTTCGACCATGATTATTTGTCCGGACACCTCACCTCGTAGGCTTGATCTTCCAGGAGAACATGACAGTTATGATTTTGGCAGTGGCGCAGGTTTTTATTTAAATGCACGAACTGAATATTTCAAAGATCATTATCAGATGTATGACTACATCACGTGTGATTTAATCGAACTGTTGCGAAACGATTTTGGCATTAACAAATTTTCTATTTCAGGACATTCAATGGGAGGCCATGGTGCATTGGTGCTTGGATTGAAAGAACCTCAAATATTTTCTTCGATTTCTGCCTTTTCTCCTATAGTAAATCCAACTCAGTGTCCGTGGGGACAAAAGGCTTTTCAGGGGTATTTGGGAGATGACAAGCAATTATGGAAACAATATGATGCCTGTGAATTATTAAAGACAGGAAAATCAAGTGAAGCCCCCTTACTTGTTGATCAGGGGTTGAATGATGAATTCTATCCACAACAGCTACTGACTGAAAACCTTGAAATTGTATGTAAAGAGAATGGACAGGCCATAGACCTTAGTTTTCATAAAGGATATGATCATAGCTATTATTTCATTAGTACTTTTATTGAAAAGCATATTCGATTCCATCTCAACTATTTGTCATAATTCATTAAATTACATAAAAACAAAAAGACCATTACTTAATAGTGAGTATGATTGTATATTTCACATCAACTTCAATTCATAATTCATATGGTATGAAATCACCTTGTGACCTTTAGCATATAGACTTCAATATTTCTCATTTGTATGATAAACGCTGTTATTAACCAAATTGAGAAAGCTCATGAAAAATACAATTAAAACTCTGATTCTTGCGACAATGACTTTTACTTCAGCTCAAGCGGTTGAGGTTGATGAAATTATTGACGGATATATTGAGAACACCGGCGGTTCTGAAGCATGGAATAATTTACAGGGAATGAAACTTTCCGGAGAATTCAACCAAGGTGGTATGAAATTTCCGTTTGAAATTCTTAGTCTAAAGGATGGACGCCAATATATGAAATTCACCTTTCAAGGTAAGGAATTGAAACAAGGTGTTTTCGATGGCGAAACCATGTGGAGCACTAACTTCATGACCATGAAAGCGGAAAAAGCTGACGCAGAATCGACTGAAAACCGTAAATTGGAGATAAATGACTTTCCAAGTCCTTTTTTAAATTGGAAAGAAAACGGTTACACCGTTGAATTAATCGGTACAGAGAGTAAGGAAGGATCAGATACCTACAAAGTAAAGTTGGTAAAAGAGCCTTTAACAGTTGATGGTGAATCTGTTGAGGATATTAGTTATTACTATTTTGATACTGAGGCTTTTGTTCCGGTAGCTGTTGAGACAGAAATTCGTCAAGGACCTATGAAAGGCAAGGTTGGAGAGAACAAAATGAGTGACTATCAGGAAGTGGAAGGCTTTTATGTGCCATTTGCAATGACTCAAGGATTAAAAGATGGTCCGGGCGTTACTATGACTGTTTCCAAAGTTGAATTAAACCCTCAGGTATCCTCATCTGATTTTGAAATGCCTGTTGAAACAGAAGTGACAACTGAAAAAAATGAATCCGCAGAAGCTTCAACTGAAAATAAATAAAGGTGAGTGATATGAAATCTTCATTTTATAAAAAAACGGCGATAATTTTGGCTCTGGGAATTTCATCATCATCTTTTGCTGACGAGGCTGTATTAAAAGGTGATGCGTTATTTGGCAATATGAATGCCAGACAAATTGGTCCTGCTGTCATGAGTGGGCGCATAAATGACATTGAGGTTCATCCACTAAATAGCAAAGTGATGTATATCGGATCAGCCGGTGGTGGTGTTTGGCGTTCACAAAATGGAGGAGCGTCATTCGACCCGATTTTTGATAATCATGTTCAATCCATTGGCGTCGTCAAAGTTGATCCGGTTCAACCGGACAAAACGATTTGGGTGGGAACCGGTGAAACCTGGACCAGAAACTCGGTTTCAACAGGTGATGGTTTGTTCCGTTCTGATGATGGCGGCACAAACTGGAAGCGAGTTGGATTTGAAAACTCGGAAAGAATTGCCGGAATTGAAATCAATCCTAAAAACCGAAATGAACTTTATGTTTGTGTCTTAGGTGCTCTTTGGAGCGATAGCGATGAGCGTGGTATCTATAAATCGACTGATGATGGCAATTCTTGGGAAAAGGTTCTATATATAGACAATAAGACTGGTTGCTCTGATGTCATAATGGATCCAAGTGATTCATCGGTGCTTTATGCTTCTATGTGGGAATTCAGAAGAACAGGGTGGTCCTTCAATTCTGGTGGCAACAATAGTGCGCTATACAAGTCCGTTGATTCCGGCAAAACCTGGTATAAAATCCACAACGGATTTCCTGAGGGAAAAATCGGTCGCATCGCAGTTGCTGTTGCTCCTTCTGACAGCAATATTGTTTATGCGGTATTAGAAACTGAAAAAGATAGCGAAAAAGGGTTATACCGTTCTAATGATGGCGGTCAATCATGGAATCATTTGAACAATGATTTTGGTTTAGTGGTGCGTCCGTTCTATTTCTCCAGAATTACTGTTGATCCGAGAAACCCGGATGTTGTTGTCAAAGCGGGCGTTTTTGGTTCAATCAGTCGCGATGGTGGAAAAACATTTAAAAACCTGGGGCAAATGCATCCGGATATTCACGATATTGTTTTTGATATCAATGACTCCAATCGCATGTATGTTGCGACTGATGGCGGACTATACAGAACATGGGATGGTACAAATACCATGGAAATTGTCGCCAATTTACCAATTTCACAATTCTATCATGTCAGTGTTGATAACCATAAACCTTATAATATTTATGGTGGTTTACAAGACAATGGTAGTTGGTACGGACCTTCATCCTCTCCGGGTGGAATAGAAGCCAGAGACTGGGAAAGTATTGGTTTTGGTGACGGATTCAGAGTGATTAAACATCCAACCAAAGATATTGTTTATTCTGAAATGCAAGGAGCTGAAAATGTTTGGCGTTTCAACAAAGCTTTGGATGAAGTTAAAACCATACAACCATTGGCTGAGAAGGGCGACCCGAAACTTCGATTTAACTGGAACGCACCATTGGTTCAAAGTCCCAATAAACCGGATCGTATTTATATGGGCAGCCAGTTTTTATACCGCTCCGATGATACCGGCGATACCTGGAAAAAGATTTCATCAGATTTAACTTACAATGATACTTCCAAACAGAACCAAGAAAATTCCGGTGGTTTGTCTAAAGATAACTCAGGAGCTGAAAACTACGGAACCATTTTTACTATTGCAGAATCTCCTTTGGATGAAAAAATCGTATGGGTTGGAACCGATGATGGTAGAGTTCAGGTAACAAAAAATGCAGGTAAGAAATGGCAAAGTGTGGAGTCGAATATTTCAGGTTTGCCGAAAGGCACCTGGGTTTATCACATTGAGGCAAGTGCTCATGATAAAGGAACAGCCTATGCGGTATTTGACGGTCATACTGCCGGTGATTCAGCACCGTATGTCTTTAAAACAACCGACTTTGGCAAGAGCTGGACATCATTAGTTACAGACGACATTCAAGGATTTGCTCGTAGTTTTCAGGAAGATTATAAGAACCCGGATTTGTTGTTTCTGGGAACTGAAAGAGGGCTTTTCATTACAATAGACGGGGGAAAAAACTGGAGTCACTTTACCAATAACATGCCTTTGGTTGCCGTTCATTATTTGGAATTACAACCACAAACTAACGACTTGGTTATGGCAACACATGGCAGAGGTATTATCATCATTGATGATATCAGCCCATTGCGTGAAATCAATGCCGATGTTTTAAGTAAACCGGTTCATTTCTTTACTTCAAAAGCAAAAACGATAAACGAAGCCAGTGGTTTTGGTGGTTACAGTACCGAAATGGAGTTTGTTGGTCCTAATCCCAATGACAATGCCCGAATTGCATACTACTTACAGAAACGACATATTTTTGGAAAAACAAAGATGGAAGTTTTTGATAAAGATGGCAATATGGTTGCTGAACTCCCTGCCGGAAAAGCAAAAGGCATCAATATTGTTAACTGGAATGGAATGCTGAAAAGACCAAAATTGGCTAAGGCTAAAACCTTTGCATTTGGTGGATTAACAACTCCTCGAGCTCCTGCGGGAACCTACAAAGTTTTATTCACAAAAGGTAAAGAAAGCTATGAAACCGAAGTTGTTCTGAAGAACGACCCTGATTCTCCATATACAGATAAGCAAAGAACTGAACTTTATAAAACCACTATGTCTTTATATGAAATGAATCAGGAACTCGCCTATCTTGTTTATAAAATTGATGCTTATCTGGCAGCTGCAGAGTCAGACGCTGAAGATAATAAAGATTTAATTGCTCAGTTGCAAAGCCTCAAAGAAACTTTAGTTATCACTTCTGGTGACAACTATGTGGGCAGTGCGGAAAAGCAGTTGCGTGAGAAATTAGCAGATCTGTATTCAAAAGTTGCCAGTGGTTTTGCACCTCCTTCTTCTCCTGAGAAAGCAAACATGAAGCTACTGAGTGAGAATCTTGAAGAAGCTGAAAAGACTTTTGAGAAAATTTATAAAAACACAATCAGCGAGTTCTTAAAAACAGGAAAATCAATCGAGATTCAATCTTATGAGGATTTTCTAAAAGAAGCGTAATAATAATTTCAAGCTAACCTTTTAAAGCCTGTATTTTTTTACAGGCTTTTTTTATTTCAACTCAATTTCCACGCCGGAAACCGAATCCTCGCTTGCCAGTAAAAGATAGTAACCATTACCGATAGCTAACAAACTCACTTGCGCCGTTACACTTTTGGAACTATCAATTGTCTTTTCAACAAATCCTTTGAGTTGCCACTTGGAAACATCATCGGACTTTCTATCCGGATGACTAACAAATAATTTCGCCATATTCCAAAAATTGATATCCACAGGGTTATATATCTTCAAAACACCTTCATGTACTTTGATTGTTGCATTAACTTTAATTTGTTTATGTTGATAACTGATATTATCGGTTTTTGCCAAGGGTAAACGAAATCTTCCGGATATTTTCTTGATTTGAATGTTTCCCTTGATAGAAGATTGTCCATTAATTGAAAAGTGAGTTGACATGGATTTATGTACACCCATCGCTTTACCGTCAGAATAGTCCGGCAATTTCTCAACAAAGTTGTTGTTTTTCAAATAGGACTGCATCAGGTAATCAGCTTCATCAGTGTGTTCGCTGGCAAATGCTGATACAGATAAAACGCTAAGGAGTAAAGTTTTATAAAACATTTTTATTCAGTTAATTTGATTCATATAATTATAAACAAACTTAATGTCCTTTAACTGACACACAGATCTATTTTTATCATTTAAGATAAGAATTGTCCGAAGTTTTAAGTTCTTTAATTCAAATTTATATGATAAAAAAACAAAACATGTCATGAATTCTTAACCAAACCGCCATATTTTTGAAACATTACCACTCTAAAATCCTCATCAGTAGAGAAAGAGGTATAAAAATGAGAACCTTGAACTGGCTTCATAAATGGGATGTGATTTGTATCCATAAAATATTAGATGCAACAATTCATCCCAAAATACTTCCTTTGAGTCGATGGATATCAAAAACAGGTGATGGCTGGATGTACGCTTTGTTTGGACTATCGTCGTTAATTTTCACAAAAGGTGAGTCCAGTTATTTTTGGGCTTTAGCTTTGGGGTTTGCTATTGAACGACCTCTTTACTACATTTTAAAAAATACTCTCAAAAGGAATCGACCATATAGAGTAGCTGATGTACCTCACTATATCGAACCAAGCGATGCTTTCAGTTTTCCTTCCGGCCATACATCTTCTGCTTTTCTTTTTTCAATGATTACATCTGTATTCATTCCTGTTCTGACTATTCCTTTGCTTTTGTGGTCATTATTAATTGGATTATCAAGAGTTGTGCTTGGGGTGCATTTTCCTACAGATATTCTTGTCGGAGTTTTAATGGGATACAGCATTTCAAAATTCACAATAATTTGGATGGGATTAATAT
>ERZ795057.212-NODE-212-length-62156-cov-19.956603_pt1 | contig 62156 bp, 54 predicted proteins | sample MGYA00375141_ERZ795057 | MGnify/ENA primary metagenome ERZ795057 (study PRJEB30186, sample SAMN05720163) | activated sludge metagenome | isolation source: Anaerobic digester | place: Hong Kong | collected 2015-01-26 ...
GAAAAATTAAACAGCTTTGTTATCTGTGATCCCAATAAATGTATGGCCTGTTATACATGCATGTCTGCATGTTACCAGTCAGCAAAAGAGAGAGGGAAGGTCGCAAAGCCGAGACTGGTGGTTATTCACACCGAGTCAGGCTCAATGCCTAACCAGTGCAGGCACTGCGAGGACGCTCCATGCGCCAGCGTGTGCCCCACAGGCGCGATAAAATTCGGCGAGAATAAGATTGAGCTTCATGAGGAGTTATGCATCGGGTGCAAGATGTGCGTCATGGCGTGCCCCTTCGGATGCGTGCTCCCGGAATCTGAACCTATGCCTTCGGTAAACTATATGTTTGAAGAACCGAACGATAAGTTTATCGGAATTGCAACAGGGGGTAAATGTACTGCTGTGAAGTGCGACCTCTGCGAAGGGAGAGCCGCAGGCCCGGCGTGCGTTGAAGCCTGCCCCAATAAAGCACTGAACCTCGTTACAGCGGGGAGGATCGAAAATTCAAGCATTGATGTTAAATCAAAGAATGCTGTACTGGATATTCTTTCCACGATTAAAGCGAAAAATGCGTCACAGAAAAAAGATCCTGATAAAGGGGTGTGAACATGTCAGTGATATATTTAATGTTTATCGCGGGGGCAGTTGCATCGCTCCTGTTATATAAGTTTCAGAAAGCGGCTGCCTATATCGGATTCGGTATACCAGCTGCCGCTTCCCTCTACGGGATCTGGTTCTTCTTCGCAAACCTTACAGGTACAACCGAGCTTGTGGTGCAGTTCCCTGTTATGGCTGCGAAGTTTACCCTTGATCCTCTGGGCGCTTTCTTTTCGCTGGTTATCTCACTCGTGGGATTCGCGGCTTCTGTCTACGGTATACACTATGCCGAAGAGTACAGGGAGAGCGTTAGCATCGGAGCCATGGGGTTTTTCTTTAATCTCTTCATGGTATTTATGCTCATGGTTGTGTCTGCATCCCATGTGTTCTGGTTCATGGTATTCTGGGAACTTATGACTCTTGCGTCATTCTTCCTTATACATTTCAATGATTCAGAGAAGACATCAAAGGCGACAATTCTTTACATGGTAATTGCCCATGTGGGGGGAGCTGCGATTCTTGCAGGTATGCTCCTTATGTCATCAGCAGCAGGTTCTTTCTACTTCCAGGATTTCAAAGGTGTTGGGGTGGCCCCTGTTATGGCAACAGTGATGTTTCTTCTTTTCTTCTTCGGTTTCGGGTCAAAGGCAGGTGTGTTTCCAATACACGTATGGCTCCCCGAAGCTCACCCTGCCGCACCATCGCACGTTTCAGCGCTGATGTCGGCAGTTATGATTAAAACAGCGATCTACGGTATCATCAGAACATGCATGTGGCTCCCGCTCAATGAGTGGTGGGGTATCATGATTATCGTGTTCGGTGCCCTGTCAGCGCTGCTCGGTGTATTGTATGCTTTAACCCAGCACGATACCAAGGCCCTTCTTGCGTATCACTCGGTTGAAAATATAGGCATAATCCTCCTTGGCTGCGGCGTCGGCTTTTACGGTATGGCAACCGGCAATGCCATACTGGCCGCCGCAGGCTTCATCGGCGGGCTCTATCATGTGATAAATCACGCCACATTCAAGGGGCTTCTCTTTCTCGGCGCCGGTAGTGTGATTTTCCGTACTCACACAAAGGACATGGAAATACTCGGCGGCCTCGGCAGAAAGATGCCGCTCACAGCATTCGCTTTCCTCATAGGCGCAATGGCAATATCAGCTCTCCCTCCCCTTAACGGCTTTGTAAGTGAATGGTTTACATACCAGTCGCTCATCCAGGCAGCTTTAGGGTCAGGTGTGGCAGGCACAATAATTTTCACAATGGCAATAGTGGCCCTTGCTCTTACAGGCGTGCTTGCTGTTATGTGTTTTGTTAAAGTTTACAGCGTAATCTTCACCGGAACTCCAAGGGATGAGAAGATATGGGAACACGCCAAGGAATCACCGGTGCTCATGGTTGCAGGGATGTTTGTTCTTGTGGCTGCATGCGTTGCCCTTGGACTCGGCGCTCCATATGCTGCAACAAAAATTATCGGAGTAATTACATACATCACAGGTTCAGGATTTGATGCCGCAGCGGGAATCAGCGTGAAGGCTGTTTCAGGTTCTGTTGTGTCCCCTGTGCTCATTACAATAATCTTCGTATCAATGATCTTTGTCCCCATCATCTTTACAATGGTGTTTAAAGACAGCACTTCAACAATGAGAACAACAAAACCCTGGGCCTGCGGAGCGAAGTATTCATCAAGGATGCAGATCACAGCGTCACCATTCACAGGTTTTCTGAGACAGACAATGAACTGGCTTTACAGGAGCGAAGTTCACTTCGAGGAGACAAACGGATATTTCGGGAAGGTGAAGTACAGCTCTCATGCAAAGGATATATGGTGGGATATAATCTATGTTCCAATCATTAAAGGTTTCAGCGGGCTCTCCCAGATGCTGAGCGTTATTCAGAACGGCAGGATGCAGATATACGCTTCGTATGTACTCATAATGCTGGCGGTCTTCATTATATTAGCGATTTTCGGGTAGAGGGATAAAATGAAAAGTTCAGATATACTCTATTTAATAATACAGGTTATCGCCATTATCCTCATAAGCCCTCTCCTTGACGGTATTAAAAGGATAATGCTGGCGAAGTTTCAGAGCAGGCGCGGGCCGGCAGATGTATTCCAGACATACAGGGACATCATCAAGCTCTTTAAAAGATCAGAGACCATGCCTGAGTGCGGCACATGGGTCTTCCGTACAGCTCCGTACCTGATGTTTGCTATAATGGCAACAGTTATTGCTGTGCTTCCCATTATGCATTCAGGTAGCGCCCTTTCAGCAGCTGCGGATCTCTTTCTTATAGTTTACCTCTTTGCTCTCATGAGGTTTATATTCGGAGTTGCCTCTGTGGATTCAGGTAACCCATTCGCGGGTATAGGCGGCAGCAGGGAACAGATGGTTGCTCTCTTTGTTGAGCCTACGATTATACTCTCATCTGTGGTTGTTGTTTTTCTTGCGGGTGGACTCACAAACCTGGTTGAGATTAAAAACTTCGTCAGCTCTCCGCAGATACTGAAGGTGCTCCCGGTGTTTATCTTCTCCGGTGTTGCTTTCCTCTTTGCAACTTATGTTGAAACAGGGAAAAAGCCTTTTGACGTTGCTGAAGCTGAGCAGGAGATCCAGGAGGGCCTTCTCGCGGAATACGCGGGGAAAAGGCTGGCGCTTGCTCACGGCGCACTCATCCTTAAACAGATAGCAATAGTTGGGCTCTTTATCACAATATATATCCCCTGGCCTGTTGTGGGGAACCCTTTTGTTTCACTTGTACTCTTTCTAATCAAGCTTCTTGTTTTCTATTACTTTGCATCCTTCGTTGAAGGTGTGAGCACACGCCTCCGCATAGGGGACACAAGACTCGCGGCATCAGGCGCTTTCGCCCTTGCCTTTATTTCACTGATACTTTTTGTAATAGGGAGGGTATGATAATGGAACTGGGACTGATAACCGGACTTTCATTCTTTCTCGCGGTAATGTCTTTTGCCGTAATTGAAATACGCAATCTTGGCAGGGCTACTCATCTCTATACTCTGCAGACCCTTACACTTGTGGTTATATTCCTTGCCATCGGGTGGGAGCATTCAATCGGTACTCTTTACATCTGGGCAGGTACAGCTTTTTTAACAAAGGTGCTCCTTGTTCCTTTTCTTATCCTTATGATAATCAGGAAAACAGGGATTAAACATGAAGAGGCTCCATTTGGAGGGCTGTTTCATCCGTTCATTTCGCTCGGTGTATCAATTGCTGTGGCAATTATGCTTGAACCTATTTTCATAAGGTTCTCGCTGCTGAAACTTCAGATACCTATTATTGTTTCCATCTTTGTATTCATGATGGGGATACTGGGTCTTGTGTTCAGAAAGTCCGCGGTAAAGCAGATTCTCGCGTACTGTCTCTTTGAAAACGGTGCCCACCTTACTCTTGCTCTCACCGCATACAACGCGCCGGAGACTGTTGAGATGGGTATACTTACAGACGCGATTTTTTCGGTAATAATTATGGGGGCTCTGGCAATGAGGTTTTTCCATCATTTCGGTTCCCTTGATACTTCTCAAGCGAATGAACTAAAGGGGTAATGGTATGTATGGTAATATAAACAGTGCGATTAATCTGCTGCTTTTAATCCCTCTTGCCGCGTCTCTCTTAATATGGGCAGCAGCCAGATGGAATAACAGGTCGCTTCTTTTCGCAATGCACCTTATTGCGGCGGCAGCAACATCCCTCGCGGGACTCAACTGTGTCGCTTCAGTGCTTCACGGCGAAAAATATATGATTTTAAATGATTTTCTGCTTTTCGATTCTATAAGCGGAATATTTGTCCTTGTGATTTCAGTTGTCGGTTTACTGATCAATCTATACTCAGTGAAGTATATTTCATGGGCGCTTGAAAGCGGGGAGATTGCTTTCTCTGACGCAAGACTCTTCTTCTCTCTATCCCATGTTTTTATCTTCACCATGATACTTTCAGTTGTTTCAAACAATATGATCCTTATGTGGGTTGCGGTTGAGGCCACTACTCTTTCTTCGGTCTTCCTTGTTTCACTTTACAGGAACAAGAGAGCCATTGAGGGTGGCTGGAAATATGTGATTATATGCAGTATCGGCCTTGCCTTTGCGCTTTACGGTTCAGTTCTTATGTACAGTTCAGCGTATCATGTAATCGGCGATGCTCACAGCGCGATGCTCTGGACATCACTCATGGAGCACGCGGGGAGTTTTGATCCTGACCTCATGAAGGTTATATTCATTTTTATAATCATTGGTTTCGGTACAAAGGCCGGTCTTGCTCCGATGCACACATGGCTCCCTGATGCTCACGCTGAGGGCCCTGCTCCTGCATCTGCTTTTCTTTCTGCTGTTCTTTTAAAATGCGCAATGGCAGCAATACTCAGGTATTACACAGTGATGAACAGGGTGCCGGATCTCGCTTCTTTCCTCCACCTGGTGATGATAATTGTAGGGCTTGCTTCTGTTATAATAGCTGCACTATTCATCATCCGTCAGAACGATATTAAACGTATGTTCGCTTACAGTTCAACTGAGAATATCGGTATTATCGCAACAGCACTTGCATTCGGAGGCAAAGTGGGAATTTTCGCGGTATTCTTTCATATAATAAACCATTCAGTTACAAAGGCCCTGGCATTCTGTACATCAGGAAACCTTCAGGAGATATATGGAACAAGGGATGCTTCTAAGATGGGGGGGCTGGTTCGAATTGCTCCTGTTACAGCGGTTGTTCTCGGCATTTCAATCTTCTCTCTTGCAGGTATGCCTCCATTCGCGATTTTCACCAGTGAATTTTACACAGTGGCTGCGGGGATTCAGTCTCACCAGTATCCGGCAGTGGCTCTCTTTTTAATAGGGCTTGCGGTTGTGTTTTACGGGCTTGTTAAGAAATTTATACAGGTAACTTTCGGAAAACCGGCGGGTGAAGTTAAACATTCATCAGAAGTTTCAATCATGGCAAACCTACCTCTGATTGTACTGGCAGCGATTATCTGTGTAATAGGTATCATGCCCCCTGATGGATTAGTATCATTGATTAACAGCGCTGTTTCAGTTGTGCTGAATCAGTAAATCTAAAGGAGACCGAAGATGGAAAAGACTGAAGTTAAAGGTAAAAAGTTTATATCTGAGTTAGGCAACCTGTTCAAGGTGGAAGTCATAAGACACCAGCCTGATGATCAGATTACTATATTAGTCGATAGAAACGATCTCCCTGAAGTGGTGCATACCCTCTATTATAAAATGGGCGGGTGGCTCTCCACCATGGCGGCAAATGACGAGAGGGAGATTAACGGAAACTACGCAGTATATTATGTTCTCTCAATGGAGGGGAACAAGATGGAGGAGGGGGATGAACTTCCTCCTGAAGAGAAATGCTGGATCACAGTAAAGGCGCTTATCCCCGCGCATGATCCAGTATATCCTTCTGTAGCACTGAAAGTACCTGCTGCAGTATGGTACGAGCGCGAAGCGCGCGACATGATGGGGCTTGTTGCAGAGGGGCTGCCTGATCAGAGAAGGCTTGCTCTGGCGGATGACTTCCCCGCGGGGATATACCCTCTGAGAAAAGACGCAATGGACTACAGGGAGAAGTTCGCTCCATACGACCTGGATAAGGAACCGGAGTATGATTTTCTCTATCCGGAAGGTGAGGGTGTAATGGATGTTCCCCTCGGCCCTACTCACATAACATCAGATGAGCCGGGACACTTCAGGCTCTTTGTTGACGGTGAAACAATAATTGATGCAGACTACAAACTTTTCTATGTGCACCGCGGAATTGAAAAGCTCGCTGAAAACAGGCTGGACTATGATCAGATGGCATTTATCGCGGAGAGGATCTGCGGTATCTGCGGTTTTGCTCACGCAGTTTCATGTATTGAAAGTTCCGAGAATGTAACAGGGCTTGATGTCCCCTTAAGGGCCCGTGCAATAAGAACAATATGCCTTGAGACTGAGAGGCTCCACTCTCATCTCCTTAACATAGGACTTGCCAGTGAATTCACAGGTAACGTCACTGCCTTTCTCCAGATGTTCAAGATAAGGGAACAGACAATGGAGATGGCGCAGGTGCTTACCGGCGGGAGAAAGACCTACGGTATGATCCTTACCGGCGGAGTAAGGCGTGATATAACAGATGTTGAACGCAGAGAAATGCTGAAGTATATGGCAAAGGTGGAAGCTGATTTTAAAGAGTGCCTTGACGGAATCATCGATTCTCCGAATTTCCTGAAGAGATTGAAAGGAGTCGGCGTGCTCAATAAAAAAATTGCAAGGGATTTTTCACCGGTGGGGCCCAATGTCAGGGGAGCGGGATTTAACAGAGACACAAGGTATGACCATCCCTTTGACTGGTATAAAAATATTGATTTCAAGGTTCCTGTATATAACGACGGAGATGTTCTTTCAAGGGTGCTTGTCCGTGCAGGTGAGGTTTTTGAAAGCATATCAATAATCAGGCAGTGCCTTGAATTGCTCCCGGCAGGCCCGGTTATGGTTAAGAAGGCATTCGTTGAGCCTTTCTCACACTCCATAGGTTATGTGGAAGCTCCCCGTGGTGAGGATATTCACTGGACTATGCACGGTAACGCGCAGAAGGTCCACAGGTGGAGAGTAAGAGCTTCAACATATAATAACTGGCCGAGCCTGAGGTTCCAGTTCAGGGGCAACTCGGTTGCTGACGCTCCTCTTATTGTCGGTTCTCTTGACCCCTGTTACTCATGCTCCGAAAGGGTAACTGTTGTTGATGTAAAGAAACAGAAAACAAAAATTATACAGATGGAGGATCTGAAGAAGTACGCAATTACAAGAAAAGATTCTCCTCTGAAGAATTAGTGAGGGGCCGATATGAAAATACTTGAATTCGCAAAAAAAGAGAAAATGGTTACAAGAAATTTCCCTGTTGTGCCCTACGAGGTTACAGAGGGCTTCAGGGGGAAACCTGAATATAGTTATGAAAAATGTTTAGGCTGCGGCGCCTGCGCTGTCGCATGCCCCTCTAATGCAATCAGTGTTAAAAAAGATGAAGAGCGCGGACTCTCAGTATGGAAGATAGATTACAACAGGTGTATATTCTGCGGCCGTTGTGATGAGGTCTGCCCCACTGAGGCAATTTCACTTTCTAAACAATATGTAATGTGCGTACTTTTCGATAAAGAGGATCTCACTGTTACAGGGGAGATGAAGCTCAGGAGGTGCGGCTCATGCAACAGGTATTACTCCACAGAGCGTCTCTATAACTATGTTTACAATAAGCTCATTTCTGCGGGATGGGACAGCGCAACTATTGATGAGAAAGCGAAACATCTGAAATTCTGCCCTGACTGCAGAAGAGAGCAGGCTATAAACAATTACGTAAATCAAATGACAAAGAGAGGTTGATGATGAATCCTCTATATACTGTTCCTGAAAATATTCAGAAAGAAAATACAGTCGAGAAAAAGCTCGCGCACCTTGAAAAAATAAAGAGAACATTCTTCGTCTACAGGGTGGACGCGGGTTCCTGCAACGGATGCGATATTGAAATTTTTGCCGTAATAAGCCCGCTCTGGGATCCTGAAAGGCTTGGGTTCAAACTTGTCGCCTCACCGAGACACGCTGATATCCTTGTCTGTACAGGGTCAGTGACAAGGGACATGAGGTATCCGCTGCTCCGTGCATACGAAGCGATGCCTGACCCGAAGATTGTTGCTGCGGTTGGTGCCTGCGGATGTTCCGGAGGTATTTTCCATGACGCTTACGGTAACTGGGGCGGGATAGATTCACATATCCCTGTTGATCTCTATGTGCCGGGATGCCCTCCTCACCCTGCAACTATACTTGAAGGATTTGCCCTTGCGCTGGGGATTATTGATCAGAAGCTGAAGAAAACAGTGCATGATAATGATGACGGTAAAGTCCCTTTTGACGGCACGTCTATTCTTAATAATTCTCTGTTCGAACGGGATATTTATGTCGAAAGCAAATCTCTCATGGGGTATATTCATGGCAGGGTGCTCTATAAAAAGTATTGCGGGGCAATGAAAACAGCGAAGAAGGCGGATGATGTGTCAGAAGTCACTGAGCTGATGAAACATCTTGTGTCGCAGGAGGAGGATCCCCGTTATGCTGAGTGCCTTCGTGTTCTGCATAATAATGTGTACATGCAGTGGCTTGACAGGATGATGATTATGGGCGATGAAGGTAAAAGTCAATATCTGATAAAGGGTGCGTAGATGATCAGGGTATTTAAACTGACAGACAGGGTAGTTGATCCCTCAATGAGTGAAAATGTCACTGCGCAGCAGATTAAGCTGCATGTTCTTAAAGTGGGACATGGAACGGGGAACATCGATTTTTCGAGAGAGATACTTAAGATAAGCGATGCAGAATACAATGGAATTGTTGAATGCTGCGGAGAGTATGGCAGGTTTAAACTCGGGAATCTCAATACCTATTTTGAGGTGGATATCTACCCGGAACATGTAAGGAGACTCCTCCCTGAAATGCCGGATTGCCGGCTGAAGAAGGAACTATCTCTGCTTAAAGAGGGATTTATCACGATTCAGAAGCATGATGATTAGTTGTCTCACCCGGCGAATTGATGGTGGTTCGAAATGACAGGGTGAATTCTTTGTCATTTCGAACGCATGTTGGGAATCTTTCACAAATTATTGAAGCAATAGATGAAGGTGCTGTATGAAAAAAGCTCTGCTGACAATAGGTAATACTCTCCGGGGTGATGACGGAGTCGGTTATGCGGTGGGTGAATTAGTAAGCGGTTCAGGGGGGTGGGAGGTCTTCCACGGTGAGGATTGCCCTGAAAACCAGGTGAACCTCCTGAGGGCTTATGAGCCTGATATAGTGGTCATAGTTGATGCGGTTCTGGGGCTTGATGAAGGTGACGTGCAGTTTCTCGACGTGGCTAATGAAGATAGAGGGATGTTCAGCACTCATACTATACCGGTACAGTACCTGATCCAGTTTATTCATGATTTCTGCGAATCGGTTGTTTTTCTCGGCATAGGTGTGAAATATGAAAAGATGATCGGAATTAACCCGGAACTTTCTGAAACCGCAAAGCTTGCTGCGGAAAAGGGAGTTGAGATGCTGCGCCGGTTCGAAGAGATGCTGGTGGAGTAAAATTAATAAAAAGTATTCAGGTTAACTTAATGGTTGAATGATGAAGAACAGAGTAATACTTATTTTAAATGATTCGGCAGTTGCGAGGAAGATGAAAAGGATCCTTGATATACTTGATGACAACAGTGAAATAATCACATGTGAAAGTATAGACCTTGACAGGATCCTGCTGCATTCTCCTGAACTTGTTATTATCGGTTCCTCCGCGATTAAAAATGATAATGACGTAATGCTGATACAGAAAGCACAACTTCTGGAACTCCCTGTGATTCTTCTTTCTTCAGGTGCGGAACTTAATCTCGACAAGTTTATACTTGAAAAAGCTCTGCGAAGGATCTCCCCGGATATTAAACCTATTCATAAATACCTTATGGAGGAGATTTTTAAAGGCGGAAAAGGTGATGATTCCGGAGCGATAAATTCTGAACCTCCCGTAAGCGATGATCATGCTCTCACTCTGCTGAAAGAGCTTAAGAGCCTTTATTTTATTTCAGATATAATGAATATACCGGATCTCTCTGTTGAGGCTGTACTGCGTTATACTCATGACAGTATAGAGAAAGCCCTGTATCATGATGACGCGAAGGTGAGAATTAGCTGCGTGGAATCTGTTTTTGAATCATCAGATTTTGCTGAGAGTGATCTTAAAATTGAATCGCCTGTTATGCTTAATGGAAAAGAAGTTGGAGCAGTTGAGGTATTCTATCTTCAGGAGAACCTCGGCAGCAGTAATTATCATCTTAAGCTGGAAAATGATTTTATAAACGCTGTATCTGAACGAATAGCCAATTATTTGAAAAGCAAAGAACTGATTAATCAGCTTGCAAGGACAAATGAAGAATTGAGGGATCTCTCCTCTCATCTTCAGGATGTGCGGGAGAGCGAGCGTAAAATGGTAGCGCGGACAATTCATGATGAATTCGGGCAGAAGCTCATCAATTTGAGGTTCGAAATTCAGACTTTAAGGCGACAGCTTCCTGAACAGTGCGCTGAGATTGAACCGGCACTTGTAAATATGAACAACCTGATTGATGTTTCAATGAAGACGCTCAGGCAGCTATCAACAAGCCTGAGGCCCGGAGTTCTTGATAATCTCGGCATAGCAGCGGCGATTGAGTGGCTCGCCAGGGATATTGAAAAGAGGACCAGCGTTAAATTCTGTGTGAGATGTTCTCCTGAGGATATGATACTTGATGATGATTACACGACAGCTCTATTCAGAATTTTTCAGGAGGCAACAACCAATATAATACATCACTCCGGAGCAACTGAAGTGGTGGTTAATCTGAAGGAAACAGAGGGTGAAGTCTTTCTGATAGTTCTGGATAATGGAAAGGGTATTTCTGATGAAGACATGGAAAGGGGGGATTCTTTCGGTATCAAAGGGATGAGGGAGAGAGCTCTCAGTTTTCAGGGAACTTTTTCAATCTCCAGAAATTTTGAAGAAGGGACCGTTCTGAAGGTTTCGCTTCCGTTACATCATGATAGAAAAAGCTGCGAATAAGGGCAGTATGTATTTTTGCGGAATAATCATCTTAAATTTTTTATAAAGTAATATATTCAGTATCTGGTTAAGGGGGCTCTCCTGCCGGTAAATTCCCCCCGGAAAAAACGGCAGGCAGACAATATATCATTTATGCGCCTCTCTCATGTTTATGCCGGGATGGCGCAGTTTTTTTAACATGCTTTTCGATAGGTTTATATTACAGGAATTTATCGGAAAAAAATAAATGTAAATGGGGAACAGAGAAACAGATGCAGCTTTCAAAAGTTATCAATGTTGATAAGGATAAATGCATAAAATGCCATGCATGCATAACCGCATGTCCGGTAAAGTACTGTAATAATATATCAGGTGACGTGGTTGAAATCAATCATGATATGTGCATCGGCTGCGGAAACTGTATATCTGCATGTTCTCATAACGCCCGGACCGGCATTGATGATTTTCAAAGGTTTATGGATGATGCTGAAAAAGGATGCAGGTTTGTCGCTATAGTCGCGCCCTCTGCTGCGTCAAGTTTTCCGGGCAGATACCTGAATCTTAACGGCTGGCTTAAATCAACAGGGATTGAGGCAGTTTTTGATGTAAGTTTCGGTGCGGAACTTACTGTTAAGTCATACATCGAATATTTAAAAGAAGTTAAACCTCGCGCCATTATATCACAGCCCTGCCCGGCTGTAGTGACCTATATCGAGATATACAGGCCGGAGCTTGCCTGCTATCTTGCACCCGCACATAGCCCGATGCTCCATACAATCAGGATGATAAAGAAATTTTATACTGAATTTAAAGAGCACAGGATCGCGGTAATATCACCCTGTTATGCGAAAAGAAGGGAATTTGATTCTGCCGGGCTTGGCGACACTGTTTATAATATAACATATAAGTCTCTGGAGGCTTATTTTACGGGTAGTGATATTGATATCTCACAATTCCCTGAGAATGATTTTGATAACCCCCCTGCGGAGAGGGGTGTTCTGTTTTCAACTCCGGGAGGATTGATCGCCACTGCTGAGAGGGAATATCCCGGAATAGAAAGAGTCTCCCGGAAAATTGAAGGCGTGCATTCAGTATATACATATCTTGATTCTCTGTCTGAATCAATTAAGGAGGGGACAAATCCTCTCCTTGTCGATTGCCTGAATTGTGAAAAGGGGTGTAATGGCGGTCCCGGAGCGCTTGGCAGCGGCAGGACTCTGGACCAGATGGAGATGCTTGTAGAACAGAGAAAAATAAAGATGCAGAAGTTATATAAGACTGATCTTAAAAGTAAAGGAGTTAAAAAACTCTCTCGGGTTATCTCGAAATACTGGGAAAAGGGGTTGTACAGCTGCGGCTACAGGGATCTTTCATCGAATAATATTCTTAAACTGCCTGACGAAAGTGAACTTCAGGCTGTATGGGCAGTCATGAAGAAGGAGAATGATTCTGATATGCTGAATTGCGGAGCCTGCGGTTATGCAACCTGCAGGGAAATGGCAGTGGCTGTTTTTAACGGCCTTAATTCTCCGGAGAGCTGCTATGTTTTTAAACAGAAGACCCTTGAAGATGAACACCGTAAACTTGAAGAGAGCGGCAGACAGGTATCTCTTGCTCTTGAAGAGATTAAGGCTCAGAAAAATATACTGATGGATGAGTATCTGATAAAAAACAAACTGGCTCAGGCAATATCATCGACTACTTCTGAACTCGAGACAAACAATAATGCTGTTGCTGAAATGGCAGCCGGATTATACAGGCTTTCCAGTGAACAGAAGGAGGCACTGGCAGAACTTGCTGTAATAATATCAAGAGCTGATGAATTATCATTAAGGCTGCTTCCGGTGGCTGAATCGATAGAGGAAATTGCTGACAGGACGAATCTTCTTTCCCTCAATGCATCTATAGAAGCGGCGCGTGCAGGAGATTCCGGCAGAGGTTTTGCTGTGGTGGCCGGAGAAGTAAAAAAATTAGCTGAAACTGCACAGATTGAAGTTAAAAAGATCGGGCCATTCGCCATTGAAATAAAAAATGCTCACAGAAAGATAACAGATACATTTTCCGGAGTCAACAGCCAGTTTGATGATATAGCAAGAATGACATCGGAAGTAACAACCGCCACTGAGGAAATGGCAGCGGCAATGGCAGAGATAAACCGGGAAATTGAAGGCCTTGTTGAGATAGACAGCATAAAAATATAATCAGTATTTATAAATTGACTCGTCAGGCTTTGTCTGGTAAATGTTGCAGATTAGACTTGAATGTGATAATTAAAAAACCGGAGTTTTTCTGTGATTAAAATTATAATAGCGGATGATCACATTATCATACGGGCGGGTATTAAACAGCTCCTGGAGGGAGCTCATGATATGATGGTCGCCGGAGAGGCGTCAGACGGGCAGAAGCTTATACAGGAAATCCAGAAAAATCATTATGATGTGATTGTTATTGATATTTCGATGCCGGGAAGAAATGGTATTGAAATAATAAAGCAGATAAGGGCTTCCGGGGATAAAACACCGATACTTGCACTCAGTTATTATCCGGAAGAGCAGTTCGCAATCCGCGTGCTGAAAGCAGGAGCATGCGGTTACATGAACAAGGATGTTCAGCCGGAGGAGCTTGTTGAAGCCATATATAAAGTCGCACGCGGGGGAACTTACGTAAGCCCTGCAATAGCAGAAAAACTTGCAATGAATATAAACATGACGCAGGATCCCTCGCCTCATGAAGCGCTTACAGACAGGGAGTATGAGGTGTTTCTTAAGATTGCTGGCGGCATGACTGTATCTGAGATAGCTGATGAAATGTTCCTCAGTGTAAAAACAGTGAGCACATACAGGGCAAGAATCCTTGAGAAGCTCAATCTGAAGAATAATGCTGAAATTACTTATTACGCGATTAGAAACAATCTTATAGAAAAAATATAACACTTAACTATTGAAATAGTTTTTCTGTTATTGCGAGGAGCGGTCTACACTCCCCTCGGTCTTTCGCAGTGGCATGGTTTTAATAATTCGGTAACTGCTATAATTCAACTGGTTTATTATCCCGGGTTCGTTACGGGACAGGGGTTATAAAATAAATTTCTAAAACAATACGGGGGTTTTTATGGCATTTAAAACGCCAGCTCAGGTAGCGGAAGCTGTTGTTAACATGGGTAAAACAAAAGCAAGTCTGCCTATCATGACCATGATTATTATGGGTATTTTTGCCGGTGCTTACATCGGATTCGGTGCTGAACTTTGTACTATGATTCTTACAGGCACAGCAGAGAAGACCGGACTCGGTGTTGCAAAGCTTCTCGGTGGAGCAGTGTTTAGCGTAGGACTCATGCTCGTTGTTATCGGTGGGGCTGAACTCTTCACTGGCAACAACCTGATGATCGTTGGTATGGTAAGTAACAAGATTACTGCTAAAGAAGTTGCGATAAACTGGTTTTTCGTTTATCTTGCAAACTTTCTTGGCTCACTCCTTCTTGTGTACATTATGTACAAAAGCAACCTCTGGAAAACAGGCGCTAATGCTAATGCGGCAACAGCTCTTGGAATCGCAGCTGGAAAAGTAAATCTTGCCTGGGGAGAGGCTTTCTTCAGAGCGATAGGTTGTAACTGGCTCGTATGTCTCGCTGTATGGCTTGCTGTAGCTGCAAGTGATATTGGAGGAAAGATTCTCGGAATATTCTTCCCGATCATGGCTTTCGTTGCTTCAGGATTCGAGCACTGTGTAGCAAACATGTACTTTGTACCTTACGGAATCGTTCTTAAGGGAGATCCTGCGCTTGCTGATATGGTAACAGCTCTCGGAACTAAGGCGGATGCTCTTACATGGTCAGGTTTCTTTATGAATAACCTTATTCCTGTAACACTTGGAAATATTGTAGGTGGAGCAATTTTCGTAGGTTTTGCTTATTTTCTGGTTTTCAAAAAACATTGTAAAGATGTTGAATGCTGATTGTTAATTCAGGATTGATTTTAAATAAAAAGGCTGTCCGCGAGGGCAGCCTTTTTATTTTTTAAATGTAAGGATGCAGCTGTTATTATGATTTCAGGGCATAAAAAAAGACATCTGATGATGTCGTTTTTTATTATATTTAACCCCGGCGGCGTCCTGCTCTCCCACATAGCTACCCATGCAGTACCATCGGCGATGAAAGGCTTAACTTCTGTGTTCGGAATGGGAACAGGTGTGACCCTTTCTCTATAGCCACCGAGAAAATAGTTTCTCTCGTTGATGTATCATATTTAGAACAGGGGTGTTTTTAAGTCAATAGAATTTTATTTTTTTTTGAAAAATTTTTTAAAAATATTATTACGTTCGTAGGGGGCAGACATGTCTGCCCCCTACGAACTATTTTTTCCGTGTTTTCAGAAATATCCCCGCGAAACAGAGAACCGCAAAAACAATGAAAATAATTTTTGCACTCTGCATAAAAAGGGCACTGTTTTCCGGGATAATTTTAGCATCCTTCATAATAACTGTAAATACAATCATTGATATCCCCATGCTGAACATCTGTCCTAAGAGTCTCATCGTGCCTAATACACTGGAAGCCACTCCGTAAAATCTCTTTTCCGCTGAATTCATTGCGGCAGTTGTGTTGGGGGAGGAGAAAAAGGCGAATCCGAAACCAAGTACAGCAAGTGTTGCTATAATGTACGAAAGCCCGGTATCAGCCTGCACAAAAGTAAGCATGGCAAGGCCCATAGCTGTAATACCCATGCCTGCTGATGCTATTGTCTGCGGCTCTTTCCTGTCGGCAAGTTTTCCGGCTGCAGGGGAAAATACTGTCTGTATTACAGGCTGCGCCAGCATAACAGTACCGGCCTGTAATGGTGTAAGCCCCTTTACAGTCTGAAGATAGAGGCTTACGAGGAATCCCACTCCGAATGTGGCGCTGTAGTTTATAAGCGCTGAAGTTGTTGCGAGAGTATAAATCCTGCTGCTCCTGAATATGTTGAAATTAAGCACAGGGTGTTCAATCCGTAATTCATAAACTGCAAATATTATGAACATCGTTATCCCCGCGGCTACAAGAGTGAATCCGGTGATTTGCGGGATCCTTGTGAACCCCATCATAAGTGTAACCAGCGATATTCCGTAAATAAGGGAGCCCGCAAAGTCGAATTTTTCACCTTTAGCATCAGCCCATTCCCCTTTAAGTTTCAGTGATGTAAACAGAACAAGGAACAGGCCGATAATTGCAGTTAAAATGAAAACGCTTCTCCATGTAAAATGTTCTGTGAGCACTCCTCCGATAAAGGGGCCCACTGCAAGGCCTAAGTACACGCACGCAACATTTATCCCCAGGACTTTCCCCCTCTGGTCAGGAGGGTATACTGAAACAATGATTGTCATCCCTGTGCTGAAGATCATTGCACTGCCGAAACCCTGGAGAAAACGCAGTGTAATGAGCAGGGTGCTGCTGGAAGGGGTGAGCCCTATGAGCAGCGTAAAGAGAGTGAAAACGGAGAGCCCGTATATAAAGATTTTTCTCCTCCCCATGATGTCAGAGAGCCTCCCGAATGGCACAAGGAAAACCGCTGATGAGAGGATGTATGATGTCACAACCCAGCCGACCTGCACCGCGTTCATGTTGAAATCATTCCCTATGGAAGGGAGCACAATATTTGTTGATGATATCATGAACGGCGGAAGAAAAGCACTCATTGCTGAGGCGATTAAAGCTGTCCTTTTTAATGAATGTTCTGAATGCATATATTTCTCATCTCCTCTGGCTCAGATAAACTCCAAAAAATACAAGGGCGCACCCTCCATACTGGAACAGGTTCATTGTTTCTCCGAGGAAAAGCCATCCCCAGAATATTGTGAATACAGGTATGAGGTTTACGAATGCCGCGGCAGTACCTGCTTTTACGCTGCTTATTCCCACGCTGTACATGCCGTATGCACCGATTGTTACAATCAGCCCTAAATAGATTATTCCGAGAGCAGGCATCATAACAAAATCAGCAGGCAGGCCCTTCCCGGAAATAAATATAAGTGGAAAGAAAAAAACCGAGCCAACAAAACACTGTACTGCTGTGAGAAAAAAGGGGTTATATCTTGCGCTCAGTTTTTTAAGAGAGATGGTGTACCCTGTGGCACAGACCATCGCCATGAATTCAAAGAAATTCCCAAGAACGGGATTCGGCGCCTCCTCAGTTACCTCGCTGAAGCCGCTGAGTACCACAGCTCCGGCTATTGCTGTTAAAAAGCCAAACCATGTGAGGGGAGTGGTCCGTTCTTTCAGTGTGAAAAAAGCCGCAACCGCCACAAGGAGCGGCAGCATCGATGTGAGCATCCCCGCCTGTGAAGCTGTTGTGTTTACAATGGCCATGGCTTCAAAAACAAAGTAGAGGCAGGGTTCAAAAAGCGACATCAGCAGGAGGTATTTAATGTCGCCGGGGTTGTATCTGCATCTTTTCCACAGACTCTTTATTACAAAAAGAAACGCTATTGAGGCAAGGATCTGCCTCCCCCATATTACAAACATAGGATCGTATGTTCTGAAAACGGCCTTTAGAACAACAAATGACGTTGACCAGATAACCATGGCCGTAAGCAGGGCAACTTTAGCTTTATATGAGGAGCTTTTCATTTCAATACCTTCTAATAATCTCCCCCTCGCCTAAAGGAAAGGGGGATTAAGGGGGTGAGGTTTTTTCATGTTTTTATGAAGCTTCCGTAACGCAAGATTTATTTATTTTTTTTTCTTATCCCTCTCTTTTTTTTGATTCATTTGGATGAATTTGTTATTAATTGATACACGGCGGCGTATGTAAAAATTAAATTGACAGGGCGGCCCTTTAGAGATATTATATTTTGTTATTTTATCAGAAAGACTTGCCTCAGAACTCATCAATTCGAAGGATTCAGAGAGCCCCGCTCCTGTAAAAATTCCCGCAGGCATCATGGCGTGAAATTGAGTTTAAGGTTAAGTATGTTATTATCAGTAATTATTAATGGAGGAATATAAATGGTAAGCTACAAGGATTTAGGACTGGTTAATACAAGGAATCTTTTTAAAAAAGCGGTTAAAGGGGGATACGCGATCCCCGCTTATAATTTCAACAATATGGAACAGCTTCAGTCTATAATAATGGCATGTGTTGAGACAAGTTCGCCCGTTATACTTCAGGTATCTGCAGGGGCACGCAAGTATGCCAATCAGACTCTTCTCAGGTATATGGCCGAGGGGGCTGTGCAGTATTCAAAAGATCTCGGGAAGAAAATACCCATTGTTCTTCACCTTGATCACGGCGATTCTTATGAACTCTGCAAAAGCTGTATTGACACAGGGTTCTCCTCAGTAATGATCGACGGGTCACACCTCTCTTACGCGGAGAATGTGAAGCTCACAAAGAAAGTTGTGGCTTATGCTCACAAACATGACGTAACAGTTGAAGGTGAACTTGGAGTTCTCGCGGGAGTTGAGGATGATGTTCACGCAGAGGAGCATGTATTTACACAGCCTGAAGAGGTTGAGGACTTCGTTTCCAAAACCGGTGTTGATTCGTTAGCAATAGCAATCGGAACATCTCACGGTGCATACAAATTCAAGCCCGGCACAGATCCGAAAATCAGGCTCGATATACTTCATGAAATAGAAAAGAAGATTCCCGGTTTCCCCATAGTACTGCATGGTTCATCTTCTGTCCCTCATGATCTTGTTGAGATTATAAACGCATGCGGCGGAAAGATGGATGATGCTATCGGCATACCTGAAAGCCAGCTCAGGGAGGCGGCAAAATCCGCTGTATGCAAAATCAATATTGACTCTGACGGAAGACTCGCGATGACTGCTGCAATCAGAAAAGTGCTGAAAGAGAACCCCGGCGAGTTTGACCCGCGCAAGTATTTAGGCCCTGCAAGGGATGCATTAAAGGAGCTTTATAAGCATAAGAATATAAATGTACTCGGCTCTGCCGGTAAGGCGTAACAAATAATAACCGGAGGAATCAGATGAAAAAGAGAGTGGCGGCTTTTATAGTAAGTCTTGTTATTTCAACATCGGCAATGGCCAGCGACCTTCAGCTTCAGGCTATAGGGGCTTCCACTGCTTCGAATCTCTATCTCTCCTATCTTTCTATAGGGGTGATTGCTGATTCCTTTACTAAGAATGTTTATTCAAAGGATCAGACAACCTCTTTTGTCAGTTCTGTTGTTGCACAGGCAGGGGTACAGAAGGAGTATTTGCAGAAGATGATCGATGGAGGCGATATACCTGAGGGCGAAATGGAGTTTGTCCGCAAACTGATGAAGTGCTTCCAGCTTATAATGGATGAGGGGAACAGCCTTATGGAATATGTGAGGACAGGGAACAATGATTCTCTGACAAAATATGATGCGAAGAGAAAGGAAGCCTGGACTCTTATCAGTGAGATAATGGGTTTCGGAAATAAATAAAGAGGCGCAATAGATGTTTGATATCAGGGAATATTACAACTGCAGCGGTGCATCAAGGCAGGGGATTGACAGCGAGATTCTGGAGATAGATTCAGATCTTGTCTCTGATATTGACACGCTGGTTTCTGACAGCAGGAGCACTCTTTATATAACTGACAGGTATAAAACAGGAGATTTCTCCATTGATATAATCTATCCTGAGCTTGGTTATCCGGGGAACCAGACTCTGATAATGACTCCTGACAGGCTCAGGTTTCTTCTTTCATTTTACCCGTATAAAGGAGATCTTGAAAAAGTGGAGAAGATTGTTCTCCGTCCCAGGTATGTTGAAGCGGGTAATGTTGAACTTGCCGCGCTATATCTTAAAAAGAAAAAAATACTTGTACTCTATCTCACTCACCCCGGCGGTCAGTCAGAGGAGAAGAGCGGCAATGACAGGTTTATCTCCGTGAGTCTTGAACATCTCATGGGGAGCAAAATTATTGAGGATTCCGTTGACAGAAAAAGCTCATCCGGATCCGGTAAGATCCCGCGGCTCTGGAATATACTTGCTGTCATCACCCCCGAAGGAGAGGGTGATTCTGATAAGTTTTTTATCAAACGGGATACCATCAGCAACAGGGAGTATATCGCTCTTAACGACATATCTTATTTCTACTACAGGCACGGTTACTGAAAAAATGGTGAATTATCATAATCATACAACACTCTGCGGCCATGCCGACGGGAGCATGGAGGAGTATGTTCTTGCGGCAATAAAAAGCGGTGTGAAAGAATTCGGGTTCTCTGACCATGCCCCTCTCCCTGAACATCTCCGGGAGGGGATCTCAATGCTCCCAGAAGAGGCTGAAGTTTATATAGAAGATGTTCTTGCTGTTAAAGATAAATTCAAAGATACCATTGAGGTTAAGCTTGGATTTGAGGTGGACTTCCCCCGTTTTGAAACTTTTAAACATACTTATCTCTCTGACCCGAGGATCGATTTCATCATAGGTTCAGTACACTACATGGGGGACTGGGGTTTTGATAATCCGGACCAGCGGGAGCGCTATGATGAACGCCCCATTGATGATATATACAGCGATTTTTACTCGCTTGTTGAATCACTTGTCGATTCACGTTTCTGCGATATAATCGGGCATTTTGATTTAATAAAAAAGTTCGGTCACAGGGCTGTGAGTGACATATCCCCTGTTATACGGCGAATAGCAAAAAAGATGTCTCAATACGGAATTGCGGCAGAGGTTAATACCTCCGGTCTATATAAGCCTGTAAAAGAGATCTATCCATCAGCAGAAATAATTAAAATTTTCTTCGAGGAAAATGTCGCTGTTACACTTGGCTCAGACTCTCACTCGCCGGATGATGTATGCAGGGGATACGATGCCGCTCTTTCTATGCTTAAAAATGAAGGCTACAGAAAGGTCTCAGGTTTCACCGGACGCGTAAGGCACGAGGTGGCTCTCCCCTGATGAAACTCTTCATCTTCTACTGAAAAAGCAGCCTCCTTATGGTGGGTTTCCATATGGCAGGTGACCACACTGAAAAATAGTGCACCCTGCGCCTTATTCTGTTCGGGGGCTCCTCCAGGAGTTTTTCCATCCTGCTAAAAAGTTCCCTGCTGTCAGCAGTATCAATACAATTTCCGTGAGGAATAAGTATCTGCTCAGCGCCTAACTCCCCCATCTTTCTGTATGAGTTTTTCATCCTCCTCCTGAAGATTACAGGGAGCGGAAGATAAAACCTCCCCCTGACTTCAATTATGCTGTCTCCGCAGTAGAGGATCTTCATCTCTTCATTATAAACCGCAATATCATGGCTTGTGTGCCCGGGCGTATAGATAACCCGCCAGTCATAGAAGAATGGGAGAGGCTCCATGTCATGCACAAGGTAGTCCGGCCCTGTGATCCTTTTACTGAAAACTTTCCTGATTTTAGTCTTCTGCTTCATGGCAACAATTTGCGCCATCAGGCAGTCAAGTTTATGCTGAAACCACCCCGTGGGCCCTGAATACCACTGGTCAATATTTTTGTAGGCAGCTATCCGTGTGCCGTATTTTTTTCGGAGAATTGGAGCTGCTCCTGAATGGTCAGGGTGCATGTGAGTTACCACTGCCAGCCGGATATTTGAGACAGGCCTGTGTAAAACATTCTGGCAGTAGTTTTCTATAAGTTCAACATCAGCCGGTGAACCGCCATCAAGCAGAAGGAGATAGTCTTCATATTCAGCAATGAAAAGTGTATTTATATACCCTTTCAGTTTATGTATTTTCATAGCGGCCCCCGTTAAACGCTGTCTTTTTTATTGAACAATGTTTAATGTAATAAATAAGGTTTAAATAGTCAAATAATATTCAGTAAATTAAATAGAATTTATAAAAAATGATTTTTCTCTTGCCATTTATGCGCGGAGGGAATTTTAATTATAATAATCAATATCCGCAGGTAGTAAAATGACAGAAACAAGCAGATTCATGGACTTGAAGGAGCAGGAAAAACTTCAGAAGAGAAACCTGATTCTTGATGTTGCTGAAAAAATTTTTTCAGAAAAGCCTTTTGATGATGTAAACATGAGGGAACTTGCCAAAGCCGTAGGGATTTCCCCCGGTTCAATATATACATATTTTCCCGACAAGGAGAGCCTTTATGTTGCGGTTTCTCTCAGGGGATTTCAGCGGGCAGTGGATATAATGAATGAAATGATAAACTCCGGCGATAACACCCTGGATAAAATTGCTGTCCGATACATGGAAGAGATGATTGATAATTATGATTATATGCGTATAGTGCAGCACTGTGTTATGGACGGCAAGTTCAGGACACAGGAATCTATTGCTGAATTGAAAATTATATCAAGGGAGCTTTTCAGTATTTTTGACAGGATACTTGTAAAAGAGACTGACATATCTGATATTAGAGCTATTACGCACCTTATTTTCTCCGTGTTAAACGGTATAGTTTTTACATTTGGTAAATATCCCGGGCGCACGAGGGAGGAAGGGGTTGCGCACATGAAAAAACTCGCGAGCCTGTTTATTACGCTTCTCAATAAAGGGAGAGAAAAGTAAGTACTGCTCTTTAATTGAATCTCCTTAAAAAAATTCTTGATAATTTAAAAGGCGAACAGACTCTTAAGTTATGGAGTCTGTTCAAATGCTGGAATTAATACAAAATACCTCCGGGGTATATACAATAACCGGCGGGCCTTCAGGATTTTCGGGAGGCGTAGCAGGACGTGCTGTAAATAATTCTGACTATAATATATCCCGTGGAGAGATCCGTAAGATTGAAAAATCTCTACTTGAAAAGATAACCGGTGTTGATTCCAGAAATATCATAATGCTTGAGCAGGTTCATGGAGATTCAATAATTCATGTAGTCTCTGAGCCTTCTGAAAACCAGGTGGCGGTTGCTGAAGCTGACGGTCTTATAACTGCACTCCCGGGTATATGTCTTGTTATCAGGACAGCAGATTGCGTACCTGTATTTGTCTATGATCCGGTTGAAAAAGTGCTTGGTGCAGTGCATTCCGGATGGAAGGGCACGCTTCTTGATATTGCCGGGAGGTGTGTGAGAGATATACTCAGAATCTACGGCTCTAAGCCTGAAAATATGTATGCTTTTATCCTCCCCTCTATCGGGCCTGAATCTTATGAAGTGAATAATGATGTTGCAAAATTTTTTCCTGATGAAACTGCAGAGAGGAATGGCAGGCTCTTTGTTAACCTGTGGCAGAGCGTCGAAAAATCCCTTAAAAAAGAGGGGATTGATGATTCAAAAATATTCAATTCCCGGGTATGCAATATGAAGAATTCGGGAGACTTTTATTCCCACAGGTGCGGTGATATGGGGAGAAATCTGAATTACGCTTTCATGGCGTGATTTGTCTGCAGCCCGGAAATACCGGTTGTAATTTTTTGTTTAAACTGTAACAATATCTTGACAGAGTTGTTATATTAATTATCTGTGGAAACTGTAATATTTATTGTAGCAGATTAAAAATTTCGGGGAATCTTATGTGGGAATATACTGATAAAGTTAAGGAATTATATACAAATCCGATTAATGTCGGCAGGATTGAAAATGCGGATGGTGTAGGCCATGTGGGTAGTGTTGTCTGTGGAGATGCTCTTACTTTATATATAAAAGTTGATAACGGAATTATTACTGATGCCAAATTTGAAACTTTCGGCTGCGGCAGCGCCATTGCTTCATCATCAGCTCTTACTGAGATGATTAAAGGAAAAACCATTGAAGAAGCTGAAAGGATTACCAATAAGGATATAGTTGAATTTCTCGGCGGACTTCCGGACCAGAAGATACATTGCTCTGTTATGGGTTCTGAAGCTCTCACAAATGCAATTGCTGATTACAGGGGAGAGAAGCCTCCAATTGAAGATGAACCTCACGGAGAGATTATCTGTCACTGCATGAACATAACTGATGATGAAATACGCAAAGCTGTTCATGAAAAGGGAGTTACGAATATTGATGATATGATGGAGCTTACCGGCGCGGGCACTGTATGCGGAACCTGTATCCCTAAAATCGAAGATATAATTGAAGAGGAGAAAGGCCGCTGCGCAACAAAGAGCTGCTCATGTTCTGATGAACCTATGACCAATCTCCAGAAGATGAAGAAAGTTGAAGAAGTTATTAATAATGTGATCAGGCCCGGTCTTAAAAGGGATGGCGGTGATATTGAACTGGTTGATATCAATGGTGACGAGGTCATGGTGAGGCTTCGAGGGGCCTGCTCATCATGTATGACAGCGCAGATGACCCTTGATAATTTTGTTCAGGAAGAATTGCGTAATAATGTTTCAAAAAATATAACAATAAAGCGAGTGTAGGTGAATATGGATATGCAGGTCTACCTCGACAATAATGCAACAACAATGGTTGCGCCCGAAGTTCTTGATGCGATGCTTCCGTTTTACAGGGATATGTATGGTAATGCTTCAAGTATGCATTACTTCGGCGGACGCGTGGCAAAAAATATGGAGAATGCCCGTAACCAGATAGCCCGTCTCCTTGGTGCTGAACATGATTTTGAAATTACACTTACCGGTACAGCTACTGAAAGTGATAATCTTGCAATCAGGGGTATAACATCGTATTATAAAGAAAAAAAGCACGTAATAACATCTGCCACTGAACACCCTGCAGTGCTTAACACCTGCGCTCAGCTTGAGAAAGAGGGTTACAGGGTAACTTATGTGCCTGTAAAAAGCGACGGTATAGTTGATATAGATTTTCTGAAAAATGCAGTTGATGATGAAACAGCGCTCGTTTCGATAATGCACGCAAATAACGAGACAGGTGTAATTAACCCGGTTGAGGAGATAGGAGCTTTTCTTAAAGAGAGAGGGATTCCTTTTCATATTGATGGAGTACAGGCAGCAGGTAAAATCCCGGTTGATGTGAATAAATGTAATTGTGATCTTTATTCTATTTCAGCTCATAAATTTCACGGACCGAAGGGTGTTGGGGCTCTTTACGTGCGCAAGGGTACAAGGATGAGGCCTCTTATTTTCGGCGGGCATCAGGAGAAGGGGAGGCGTCCCGGAACAGAGAATGTTCCCGGGGTTGTAGGTATGGGTAAGGCCGCAGAAATGGCAATTGATCACCTGAAGGATATGCCGAAAGTTGCCGCTCTCCGTGATAAACTTCAGAATGGAATTCTTACAGGGATAAAAACATCAACACTGAACGGCGCAATTGATAAGCGTACACCTAACACGCTGAATGTGTCATTTGAGTTTATTGAAGGTGAATCGATTCTCCTTTATCTCGACAGGAAGGGGATATTTGTTTCTACCGGTTCAGCCTGTTCAAGCGGTTCTCTCGAACCTTCACATGTTCTCCGCGCGATGAATCTCCCTTTTTCAAAAATACATGGCTCAGTACGGTTCAGTCTCAGCAGGTACACCACAGAGGATGAGATAGATTATACTCTGCGGGAGCTCCCTGATGTGATTGATACACTGTTGCGGATTTCGCCATTCTGGGACAATGAGAAAAAAACGGGGAAGATTCCCCAGTAGATAACTGATCCGAAAAAAAAGAAGGCGGGCGGCCTTCTTTTTTTTTCGGATTATTTTTATCTCCATTCAATTACTGAATCTCTTTTTGGGATGCGATGGTATTTGAATAAAGGGTAGCCGGCAAGCATTGAACCCTGGACAACATTTCCATCGGGCAGATTCAGCTCCTGTTTAAGAGGTTCATAAACCATTGCGCACCATGTAAGGAATCCTCCCCAGCAGCAACCAAGCCCTAATGAAGGTGCGGCAATTTCAAGGTGAGCAAGTGCGATTGTGCATCCTGCCCCTGTATTCGGATTAGCTTTTTTACCATGGGCAATCATAATAACAGGGCAGTTGTAAGTCACAACGTCTATCCCCGCGTCCCATGCTTTTGTGATCATATCAAAGTGCATCGCTTTAGCTATCTGTGGTGAGCTTTCTTTCATTGAATTCATCCAGTCAATGACATGTGATGCAAGAGTTTTTATTTTTTCCCTGTCTGAAAAAATTATCCATTCAACAGGGCGGGAATTATGCCCTGACGGAGCAAAAGACGTTATTTTCATCAGTCTTTCAAGCTTCTCTTTGTCCACCGGATCTTTTTTAAATCTCCGGATTGACCTTCTTGCTTTCATGTAGTTTTCAATTACATCAGCGCCCGGATTCCAGTTTGCATCAATCTTCTCACATTCTTCAGCCTTCATTGTGTTGAGGCTCAGCGCTCCGGTGGGGCATACCGCAACACAGTGCCCGCAGTTTATACATATTGCGTCAGCGTAGGGAGCAGGCTCCGGAGCTTCGGCATCTTTTTTCATAACAATTATCTGCATGGGACATTCCATGACACAGAGTCTGTCTTTGTTACATTTTGTTTTATCTACGGTAATTACAGGCATTTGCAAAACCTCTCTCGTAAAATTGTTTCTGACAGATTTATGGCGGAATAATTATATGTCCATAATAAAATAGAGTTATTCATTAATCTGAGCCGGAGTATGTAAACAGTATTAATGTCTTGCTTTAATTAACCCTTTTTTTTGAATGAAGTGCGGTACTGAATTAAATTTTAGCCAGGTATTGAATAATAATTTAAAAGCATCGTCTGAATGAATGTATTGAATAATATAGCAGTTGGCACTTTTATTATCATCTGTATGCTGACAGTCGCAGGATGCGGGGATAAAAGCATGCCGCATAAACCTGTTGTAAGCGGGGTGGCTGATCTTACAGATGGCAGTATTAATAGTTCCATAGTTGAACTTAACGGCCGGTGGGAATTCTATCCGGGCTGCCTTATTGAGCCCCTTGAATTTAAAAATGAAGTGAATGCTGAAAAGGTGTTTCTTGATGTGCCGGGCGACTGGAATAGTGTCAACACTCCTAAAGGTTTTGGTACCTACAGGATTAAAGTTCTACTCCCTGATAATTATGGTCATTATTCTTTAAAACTGATCTGGGTTAAAAGCAGCGCCAGGCTCTGGGTGGATGATGCGCTCTTTATTAGTCAGGGTAATGTCGCGGAAATTGAGGATGAATCTATCCCGGGTAATTATATAACTATCGCTGATTTTGTGCCTTCTAAAAACTTTTTTTATATAACGGTCCATGTCTCAAATTTTCAGGACAGGAGGGGAGGGCTGTGCTTTCCTCTCTCTATTGCCCCGCCTGACCTGATGTACAGCGGTGAGATGAAAAGTGCGTTTATTAATGGTTTTATTATCGGCGCCCTTATAATTGTGGTGTTGTTTCATTTTGCTCTTTACCTGTATTTCCGGGCATTTTCGCTTAATCTTTATATAGCCCTTGTGTGCTGTATGGTTCTCACCAGGCTTTTTGTACTTACTGAATCAATATATATTGCGTCGCTCGTAAACTTCCTGGGGCATGATTTTCTTGTTAAAATTGAATTTTCCGGTTTTATCCTGATTTTTATTTTTTTTATGCAGTATTTTACAAAGCTTTATCAGCCGTACAGTAAAAATCTTTTTAAGAGATTGTTTTACTGGTGCGGTATAAGCGCGATCTGTTATATAATAATTGTACCGGTATACTATATCAAACTGGCACTGCCGGTATTTCAGCTTTATGTTCTTGCAGTTACACTTTTTATTATTATTTCGCCTCTGAGGGAGGGTGTAAAGAATGGAGCCAGCGGCGCCAGGATCTATTCTTTAATTTTAATCCTTGGAATTGCGGCATTTATAAATGACATGATATACTTCCTCATAAGCAGGGGGCTCCCGAATATCAGCAGTTATATGTTCTTTGTGTTTCTTGTGGGGCACTTTATTGTTGTATCGATCTTTTTTTCGGAGGTTTTCCAGAAGAACATCTATCTTAAAGAGGAGATCGACTTAAAACAGAAGACTGTAAAGAACCTGAACCTGATTTCGGCAACAGACCCCCTTACGGGATTATTCAACAGGCGTTTTTTTGACAGTTATCTGGAGGGGAAAATCAGGGGCTACAATCCGGGAGAAAACCTGTGGCTTGTTATGCTTGATATAGATTTTTTCAAGAAAGTAAATGATGAACTTGGGCATAATTCCGGAGACACTGTTCTCCGGGAGATGTCTTCACTTGTTAAAGGACTGATCCGTACCGGCGATGTACTATGCAGATGGGGCGGCGAGGAGTTCGCCATTATAGTCTCGGGAATGGACAATATCAGCATCCGGTATTTTACCGAAAGAATCAGGGAATCTATTGAATCATACAGGTTTTCTACAGGAAGGAGTATTACTGCGAGTTTCGGAGTGGCAGCCTATATAAAAAATGAATCAGGGGGCGATTTTATTCACAGAACAGATTCCGCTCTCTACCGGGCAAAAAACAGCGGCAGAAACAGAATTGTATTCGATGAATCCGGGATCGATGGGGCTTCCGGTGATTGAACAAATCCGACAGTGAAGTCGGTGAATTTATTTCTTTAAAAAATATTCCTGCATAAGGTAATAAAATATTTGATTAATTACGGTTGATTGCTGAAAGTGATAGACCTGCAATGGGTCTTTTCAATCGGAACCGGTTCTGCGCAGTAAAAAGAATCACCTATATCTTGGATATTTTAAGGAGCAGAGATGTACAGCAGAGATATTGAAACCATGCCTGAAAAAAAGATGAAGGAACTTCAGCTTGAAAGACTTAAATGGTCTGTAAAGCATGCATACAATAATGTTCCTTTTTATAAAAAGAAGTATGATGAAGCAGGATTCCATCCGGATCAGCTGAAATCCCTTGATGACATGAGACGGGTCCCTTTCCTGACAAAACAGGATATGAGAGATAATTATCCTTATGGACTTTTCGCAGTGCCGCTGAATAAGGTTGTGCGCGTCCATGCCTCATCAGGAACCACCGGGAATGCCACAGTTGTGGGTTATACGAAAAATGATGTTGAGGTATTTGCGGAGGTTGTGGCCCGGAGCCTGTCAGCTTATGGAGTCTCGGAAAATGATGTTATTCAGGTTGCCTACGGCTACGGGCTCTTTACAGGGGGGCTGGGACTTCATTACGGCTCTGAAAAATTAGGTGCTCTTACAGTCCCCATTTCAGGAGGGAATACTCCGCGTCAGCTGATGCTTTTTAAAGATTTCGGAACAACTGTTTTTTGTGCAACTCCGTCATATGCTCTCAACATCGCGGATTATATTGAAAAGAATATGCCTGATTATAAAATTGAAGACACAAAACTCCGTGTTGGAGTTTTCGGTGCTGAGCCCTGGACAGAAGCCATGAGGACTGAGATTGAAAAGAGGCTTAAAATTGACGCTTATGATATCTATGGTCTAAGTGAAGTTATAGGGCCCGGTGTGTCATGTGAGTGTTCACAGAAGTCAGGGCTTCATGTTTTTGAAGATCACTTTTATGTTGAAATTATAAACCCCGAAACCGGCGAGGTGCTCCCTGAAGGTGAAAAGGGGGAGATTGTTTATACCTCTCTCACCAAAGAGGCGTTCCCCGGAATCAGGTACAGGTCACGGGATATTACAAGGCTTTATCATGACAACTGCAAATGCGGGAGAACCCTGGTTAAGATGGATAAGGTTTCAGGGCGTTCTGATGATATGCTGATTATCAGGGGCGTAAATGTATTCCCGAGTCAGGTTGAGTCTGTACTTATGGAAATTGAAGGAACAGAGCCGCATTACCAGATCATTGTTGACAGGAAGGGATCTCTCGATGATATTGAGGTAATGGTGGAAGTGAATGAGAAGATATTTTCTGATGAGATTAAGGTTATGAATGAACTCTCTAAGAAAATAAATGATAAATTCAGAAGCGTACTCGGTATCAATGCTAAAGTAACACTTTCCGAACCCGGATCAATTCCCAGAAGTGAGGGGAAAGCGGTACGGGTAGTTGATAAAAGAAAATAAAGGGAGGAGTTTGATGAATGTAACACAGCTTTCAGCTTTTGTCGCGAATAAGCCGGGACACCTCCAGCGGGTACTTAAGGTGCTTGCCGATGAGAATATTAATATAATAACTCTTACTATTGCCGAAACTTCTGACTTCGGAATACTGAGAATGATCGTCAATGACCCTGATAAGGGGCACAAGGTTCTGCGCGAAAATAACATAACATGCTCTATTACTGATGTACTCGCGCTGGAGATTGATGATACGCCCGGGTCGCTTTATAATGCGCTGGATGTTTTCGCGCAGATGAATCTGAACATCGAGTATATGTACGCCTTCACTGAAAAGAGGGAGGGGAAAGCTGTAATGATTTTCAGGTTTGAGGATATTGAAGCTGCAAAAAATGCCCTTGTCGGGAAGGGCTACAATATAGTAAGAAAGATAGATATAATTGGAGAGAAATAAATGAGCAGACAGCTAATGCTTGGAAATGAGGCTATCGCCAGAGGCGCCTGGGAAGCCGGGTGTCATGTTGCCGCGGGATACCCCGGCACGCCGAGTACTGAGATACTCGAAACAATATCACGGGACTACAGGGATATAAAAGCCCAGTGGTCGCCTAACGAGAAGGTTGCGCTTGAGGTCGCAGCAGGGGCTTCGGTCGCTGGAGCAAGATCCCTCTCGACAATGAAACACGTGGGGCTTAATGTAGCAGCAGACCCCCTGTTTACTTTTTCCTATACAGGGGTCAACGGCGGGCTTGTAATAATTAATGCTGATGATCCGGGAGCGTGGAGTTCGCAGAATGAACAGGATAACAGGCATATAGCCCGTGCAGCGAAACTTCCTATGCTGGAGCCCTCGAATCCGGGTGAAGCCAAGGAATTCACGAAACTTGCATTTGAATTATCCGAGAAATATGACAGGCCGGTAATTATCCGCATAACAACCAGAATCGCGCATTCACAGGGGCCTGTTGAAACCGGTGAAAGGGGAAATGTTCCGCTGAAGGATTTCGTCCGTGACCCGAAGAAATACGTTATGATACCTGCGCATGCGCGTCCCCGACACGTGTTCGTTGAACAGCAGATCCTGAAACTGAAAGATTACTCCTCAACCTCCGGACTTAATAAGATTGAATGGAGAAATAAAAAACGCGGAATAATATCGAATGGTGTTGCCTACCAGTACGTCCGTGAAGTCTGTCCGGATGATTCAGTCCTCAAAATAGGAATGGTCTGGCCCCTCCCCGATGAGCTGATAAAGGAATTTGCGTCGCAGGTTGAAGAGCTTTATGTGGTTGAAGAGCTTGATCCTTTTATTGAAGATTATGTAAAAGCTCTCGGCTTTAAAGTTAAAGGTAAGGAGCTTATTCCGATCTGCGGGGAACTAACCCCTGAGATAGTGGATAAAGCTCTTAACGGAAAAGATGCCGAGAAAGTGCTTCCGGAATACGCGGGAGCTTTACCAGGACGCCCCCCCGGACTATGCAAAGGGTGTCCCCATGCATTTGTATTTAATGTACTGAAAAAACTTGATGTTGTTGTCAACGGTGATATAGGCTGTTACACTCTCGGTGTACTCCCTCCATATTCATCGATGCATTCGCAGGGGTGCATGGGTGCAAGTATTGGTATGCACCTGGGATTTGAGAAAGCACGCGGTGACGAGATGGCAAGGCACTCAGTTGCTGTTATCGGCGATTCAACGTTTATCCATTCAGGAATAACAGCGCTCATAGATATGGTGTACAACAGGGGTACAGGAACAGTAATCATTATGGATAACAGGGTTACTGCAATGACAGGTCACCAGGAAAACCCGGCAACAGGAAAAACTCTCATGGGTGATGACACTTATGAACTTGATCTGGAGATGATGGTTAAAGCCTGCGGAGTTAAGAGGGTTGTTGTTATTGATCCGAAAAACATGGAAGAACTTGAAAAAGTGATAAAAGAGGAGATTGCCGCTCCGGAACCCTCTGTCATAATGACAAGAAGAAAGTGCATACTGAAGAAGTGAGGAAATTATGAAGAATGTAATATTTGCCGGAGTAGGCGGCCAGGGAGTTATACTCGCAAGTAAGGTGCTGATGGAAGTAGCGCAGAAGCGCGGATTTGATGTAAAGGAGTCTGAGGTTCACGGTATGGCTCAGCGCGGCGGAAGTGTTGACTGTAATGTCAGATACGGGACAGAGGTGTTCTCTCCGCTTATTCCCAAAGGGGGAGCGGACTTTGTTGTCAGCCTTGAAATGCTTGAATCTATGAGAAAGATTGACTACCTTAAGAAAGATGCAGTGCTTATTGTTAACAGGGAGCAGATTAATCCCGCTCCTGTTGAAATCGGCGCGATGAAATATCCCGAGGATATCGAAGAGTGGCTCAGGAAAAATTTTGCCAATACAGTTGTTGTTGACACAACAGAGGCGCTTAAAGAAGCGGGAACAAAGAAAGCTCTTAATATAGTTATGTTAGGGTGTCTCTCAAAGTATCTTGATTTCGAGATGAAAGACTGGGAGGATGCAATTAAAGCTCTTGTTAAAGAGCAGTTTGTTGAACAGAACCTCAAAGCTTTCACTTTAGGGAGAGAGCTTATTCGTCTTTAATTAATTCACCACCCGCTTCGCTTGAGACACAGAGAGCACGGAGAAATAAATTATGTTGATTAAAAATTTGTATTCTCTGTGTACTCCGTGCCTCCGTGGTGAATTTATTTGTTTTTTTTAAATACTCTTAAAACAATTCCGCCGCAGAAAATACTGAAGAATTTCAGATACACGATAATAAGGAAAACCCATGGAACAGGCTAAAGAGAAGATATATAACAGAATAAAGATCAGGCTGACGGTTATAGATATCGTTCTTGATATTGTGCTGCTTACCTTACTGGCGTTTTCAGGATTGGCTGAACTTTTTGCCGGTTGGGCGGCGCTTACAGCTAATGATTACCTGAATTTTATTCTCTTTGCCTTGTATGCCGGACTCTTCTTTTCAGCGTTTGGCCTCCCTTTTGATTTCTACGGCAGTTTTATTGTTGAACACAGGTTCGGTCTTTCTAACCAGTCTGTTTTCAGATGGATCTGGGAGAGGGTAAAGTCCCTTATGGTGAGTACAGCTATCGGAGTTCCGGTTGCTCTTGTATTCTATTATTTTCTGAAAAGTACTGGGGTAACCTGGTGGCTGTACTTTTCAATCTTCATTGTTTTTGTCTCTGTTGTTCTTGCGAGACTTGCGCCGGTTCTTATTTTCCCGCTTTTTTACAAATTTAAAGAAATTGAGGATGGCGAAGTTAAAGACAGAATCGGAAAAGTTCTGTCAGATGCAGGTTTGTCAATTAAGGGTATTTATTCATTTAACATGAGCAAGGATACAAAAAAGGCGAATGCAGGTTTTACAGGGCTTGGAAAAACCAAGAGGATAATTCTCAGTGACACACTGATTCAGGATTTTACTCCTGCTGAAATTGCTGTAGTTTTTGCACATGAAGCCGGGCATTATGTTCATAAACATATTATTAAAAATCTAATATTCAGTACGGTAGTGATTTTTATCACACTTTACATCTGCGGGAGACTTCATGCTCTGACAATCGAAGCAATGGGGATTGATGAGCTTCATGCGCTTCAGGCTCTCCCTGTGCTGATGTTATATCTTTCTATCTCGGGACTTCTGATGATGCCGTTAACTAATTTTATTTCACGCAAGTATGAATTTCAGGCCGATGAATATGCTGTCAGAAAAACTTCAGATAAAGAGTCATTCGTCTCAGCAATGAATAAACTTGCAGAGATGAATCTTGCTGATAAGGAACCTCATCCGGCTGTGGAGTTTTTACTATACAGTCACCCGTCTATAAAAAGAAGAATTGAATTCGCGATTAATATCGATGCTTAATACATCTGTTCAATTGTGCGGATCATTCTGAAGAGTATCTCATTCACCGGAGTCGGTACTCCCAGCTCTCCCCCCATTTCAATTACTGCTTCAGAAAATATTTCGACCTCTGTCTTGCGCCCGGCTTCAACATCCTGAAGCATTGATGTTTTACCATCCGGTGTAAGTGTTTTAAAAATTTCCAGATGTTTTGCAATGTCATCCTCAGTCAGCCTGATTCCTTTTTTCTCCGCGATGGCAAGAACCTCCAATGATGCCATCTTAACAAGTTCCTGGGCTTCTTTTGTATTATGAAACACGCCGTAAGGTGCCCTGAGTATTGCAGATACCTGGTTTATTCCAACGTTCATCATGAATTTCCACCACTGTTCACGTATGATGTCTTCCGGTATCGTATAACCGATGCCTGACCGTTCAAAAAGGTCTTTTACCATTGCTACCTTTTTGTCATCTGAATTGCCGCGGGCTGACCCGAACACGATTCGCCCGGAGTTTTTAAAAGAAGCATCAGTTCCCTGACGCACAGCATCAGTGCCAACAACAAAGGAATGGAGAATTTTTTCCATTCCGTAAGTCCTGCCGATTATTTCCTCGCTTGTGATTCCGTTAAGCAGAGAAAGAAATATTGTATCTTTACCGGCAAATTTACGTAGTGATTTTACTGATTCGTCAAGATTATGCTGTTTAACAGCAATAATTATAAGGTCCGCCGGTCCGGTGTCAGCATCAGGTGTAATGTAATTAAAATCATACTTCCGGCCATTGATGATAACTCCGTAATGCCTGTAACGTTCAATTCTTTCCCGGTCAGCTACCACAGACAGATCAGCGCTCCCGGTATCGTGAATCAGCGATGCGTAGAGAGATCCGATTGCTCCAATTCCTGAAAAATAAACCCGTTCAATTTTATCCATACTATCGCTCCCTGAATAATTTTATTACTGCCACCATCCTGTATTATTCAAATCCTCGTAGTTTTCTGCTATTTTTTCTTTTAATGCCTCTGTGAGAGATTCAACATTGCTGTAATCATCAGGATCTATTGCGTCTCCGGCAATAATATTGCCCTTGAGTTTCCGACTGAATTCCGGTAAAAGCCTGTGCCTTGACCAGATATCGTAGGCGCCATTAATTGATACCGGAATAATCTTCTTCCTGAGATTTTTAGCGAGGAATGCGGCGCCTGTTTTAAATTCCATAAATTTACCGTCAGCACTCCGCCCGCCTTCAGGAAATATAATAAGAGTATAGCCGAGCCTTAGTATGTCCGCGCTTTTTTTGAGAACATCGAGAGTATTTTTCTGGTCCACCCATATTACAGGGAGCATGGGGAATCCGTAACGCAGAATTTTCAGGTCAGCACTCCCCGCGACATAGACTTTTCGTCTTTTGCTGAAAGGGGCTGAAATCGCAAGCCACATCATATCCAGATAGGATGTATGGTTTGCGACGATTATGTTGTTTTCAAATTTCAGTTTATCTTTATTCTTTACTTCGAAGTGCCAGAAGAATCTGCAGATTGCTGAAAAAATAAAAATCATTATGTGGTAAAGCGGGTTGAATAAAGGGAGAGGTTTCTGTTCAATTTTACTTTCAAACAGACGTTTGTTGATGCCTTCCCCCTCTTTCTCTTCAAGGGATGCCAGGTAGTTCAGAAGCTCATCCATTGTCTGTATCTGTTTCATTCTCGCTATATCAATAGTAACATGAAGTTTTTCTTCAAGGAAAACAATTAGATCAATCAGAGCAAGGGAATCGAGCCCCATGTCCGTGAATGTTTCCCGTGCGAAAATCCGTTCCCTGTTAAATCGTTTCTTTAGAATAGTGATTATCAATTCATCAGCAGGGGTCTGAGGGAGGAGCTCGTGTGTTAGCACTGCCTCATCCCCTTCACCTTTCATATAAAGTCCGTTTTTAAGGTTCTCGCGGACTTTATCGTAAAGAACTTTGCGTGTACTGTTTATCGGAAGAGGCTCAAAAGATAACGCAAAGCCGGAAACCATTTTGTATGTTGGCAGTCCTTTATTGATTCGGTTCAGTTCGGCTTTTATTATTTCGTATGATTTATCATTTTTCATAACAGGCACTATTACAGCAAAAACCTTTTCAGCGTCATCATCCTTCAGGCCGAATACAGCTACTTCCTGTATCTGCTGAGACTGTTTATAAAATGCTTCAAGTTCCTCCGGGTATACATTTTTACCCGAAGGGAGCACTATGACGTTTTTTGAACGCCCGGTTATGCGTATGTCGCCATCTTTTCCGATTTTCCCGAGGTCTCCTGTGTGAAAGAACCCCTCCTCATCGAAAACTTCAGAATTCATTTTCTGATTATTATAATAACCCGGGGTGACCCCGATACCCCTGAAGCAGAGTTCACCGATCCCCTCTTTATCCGGATTGTGAAGCTTCACTTCGTTGCCCGGGAGAACCGCACCTATTGAGCCGATCTTTATTTTAGTATAGCTCCCGATTGTTATCGGGCCTGTTGTTTCGGAAAGGCCGTATCCCTGGATAAGGGGAAGCCCGATGCTCCTGTAGTATTTTGCGTAAACCTGCTTCAGAGGAGCCCCGCCGCTTACCATTATCCTCATTTTAGAACCGAAGGCCGCGAGAATCGGGGAAAAAATTTTATCCGGAAGGAAGGATAATCCGGTCTTCCGGAAGTAGATACCATATTTAAGAAAGAACATAAAAAGTCTGAATTTCATCTTTGATTCAAGCCGGACTTTATTTATAATTCCATCCATAATCAGTTCCCAGAGGAGAGGCACAGCCGGGAAGAATGTTACCGGATTTTCCGCAAGGCTCTTCAGAATGTCCGGTCCTTTTAAAGACGGCTGCATGCACATCGAACTTCCATGCGCCATGGGTCCGAGGAAAGCGGCTATAAGGCCGTAAGCATGAAAGAGCGGCAGAAGTGTCAGTATCATATCATCCGGAGATGTTTTACAGAACTCCGCGTTAGCAAGAGCAGTCTTAAACAGGTTACCCTGTGTAAGCTGAACAATCTTCGGCTCGCCCGTTGTCCCTGATGTGAAGAAGAGAGATGAAATATCATCAGTATCACATGCCGGTTTTTTAATTACGCCTTTTTTTTCAATATCTTTAGAAAGATCAAGATCGAAAACTTTGACTTCCTTAAATAGTTTTTTAAACTCAGCAGTGGTGAATACGGCCTTTGCACCGGCTTTCTTAAGCATCTGAGGATAGAGTTTCCTGTCAAGATTCGGATCAAGCGGAAGCACAATGGCCCCTGCTGCTGTTATGGCCATGAATGTTATGCACATTTCAATTGAATTCGGTGATAAAATAGCGATAACGTCACCCTTTTTACAGCCGTTCTTCAGGATAAAAGCGCCTCTCCTTTCAATAAGACTCCAGCCTTCGGAGTAGGTCATCCCGGTTGAAAACAGAAGTTTATCGCTGAATTTTTCGCAGGTTATTTTGTAGAAGTCGTAAAGCGAGTTCATGTTTGTTCCTCATTCCAGTATATGTATTGTGGATTTATATATGAGAGTCATTGTTGTGAATCGCACTGCAGAATTATCTGAGTCACAATTTTTACCCTGACCCTTTGCCGGTCATCAGATGGTATTCTGATGACCGATCGGTTATGGGAACAAAATAGAAAAGCGTTATTAAACGGCAACAATTAATTATTTTTTGTTCAGCTCCGGATTGCGGCCTTTCTCAATATCACTCCTGACTTTATCCATGAGGCTCTCTATTGTTTTGTAATCAGCAGGATCTATCTTGTCATGGATCACCACAGAGCCTCTTTTTTTCGTAAAGATTTCGGGAAATTTTTTCTGCGGAGGCCATATGTCGTGAGTTCCGTTTATTGTCACAGGGATGATCTTCCTGTTAATGTTTTTTGCAAGGTACGCGGAACCGAGTTTAAACTCCTGGATCTCTCCTGAATCGGAGCGGATACCTTCAGGGAATATCATGATCGATTTATTCTGGCGAAGAAGGTCTGCACTTTTTTTAAAGACTTCATTGGTATTTTTATTGTAATCTATCCATATTACAGGCATACCGTGGAAGACATACTTAACACCGGAGACCTCTTTTTTGCCGATAGCATAGGTGTTTTTTATATCACGGGTTTTCATCGCGCGTATAATCCAGGGGATATCGAAATATGAAGAGTGATTCGCAAGGATTATATTGTTGTCTATGTCAAACTTCTCAGGATTGATCACCTCAACTTTCCAGAAAACACGGCAGCAGAGTTTGATTAGGCCTATCCAGAAATAAAGTACAGGATTAAAAAACAGCAGGGGCTTTTCTGTAATTTTGCTCTCAAAAAGTTTCTCTCGTATACTGCTCCCCGAAGACTTTTCAAGTGATACAAGATAGGCAACCATTTCATCCATAGTCTGAAGTGTTTTCAGCTTTTCAAGATCGATGGATATATTAAGAGCTTCTTCGAGCTGAACAGTGAGGTCAACGAGTCCCAGTGAATCGATCTTGAAGTCAGCCAGGGTCTGCTTTGCGAATATGGTTTTTGCTTTAAGTTTTCTTCGTAGAGTCTCTATAATCTCTGTCTCTGCAGGGGTTGTTCCGGTGAGAACATCGCGAAGCACGGCACTGTCGTTTTCATGCTCCATGTAAACGCCCTGTTTCAGCAGATCAATAATAGTTCTGTAAACAACCTTGCGTGCGGAGTTAACCGGGAGTTTGTCAAAAGATATAGCAAAATCGGTTACTGTCTTGTATGAAGGGAGTCCTTTATTAAGTCTGTTGAGTTCATTTTTAATTTTTTCAAAACTTCCATCTGTTTTATCTTTCGGAACTATGACAGCATAAACAAGTTCATCGCCATCTTTATCCAGTCCGAAAACCGCAATCTCTTCAATCTCTTCAGATTTTTTATAATATGATTCAAGCTCTTCGGGGTAAACATTTTTTCCCGAAGAGAGAACAATTACATTTTTCACCCTTCCTGTGAGGTAAATATTGCCATGCTTATCTTTTTTCCCGAGATCACCGGTGTTAAAAAAACCTTCACTATCAAAGACCTCCTTGTTGGCCTCTTCGTTGGCATAATATCCGGGTGTAACAGAGTCACCTTTAAGCCATACCTCACCGATCCCTTCAGCATTAATGTTTTTAATTTTCGACTCGTTCCCGGCAATCACCGGGCCTACTGAACCGATAAAATTTTTATTTGGATCAGGAAGAGTTATCGGCCCTGTTGTCTCAGTGAGCCCGTATCCTTCAAGTACTGTGAAGCCCATACTTTTGTAGTATTTTCTGTATTTATCTTTTAAAGGCGCTCCTCCACTTACAAAGAACCTTATTTTTTTTCCGAATAACACATGAACCGGGTTAAAAATTTTATCCGGCAGAAAAGAGAGGCCGATTTTTCTCATTACAGTACCGTATTCCAGGAAGAATTTAAAAAGCCTGTACTTAAATGCTGACTCAGCTTTAACTTTTTTTATTATCCCGTCCATAATCATCTCCCACAGGAGAGGTGCGGCAGGGAATACGGTAAAAGGGTTTTCCGCCAGGCATTTCATGATGTCCGGTCCTTTCAGAGAAGTGAGATACACAAATGCAGCGCCATGAGAAAACGGGCCCGCAAAACAGGCAAGAAGAGCGTAAACATGATAGAGCGGCAACAGGCAGAGAAAAAGATCACTGGTTGTCATGCGGGCTCTTTCCCCCACATTTTCAGCTGTGCAGAAGATATTTCTGTGCGTCAGTGAAACAATTTTCGGAGTTCCTGTGGTTCCGGAAGTATAAATATAAGTAGCTGTATCATTTTCACTGACTTTAGGAGCTTTAAATTTTTTCTTTTTCTCAAGCGACTTTTCAATGGAAACAGGATATGTCTTAATCCTTTTTATCACACCTTTATATTCATCAGAGATAAAGAGAGCTTTTGCTTTCAGATTCTTAATCATGTCAGTAAGAGCCTGCGGCATAAGATTCACATCCAGCGGGAGGACAACTCCGCCGAGCATGTTTATTGCCATATAGGAGAGTATCCACTCTGCATTGCTTTTTGCGAGTATTGCGATTACATCACCTTTTTTATATCCCTCGCTCTGCAGGAATGCCGCACGCTGCTCTGCCAGTTTGAATGCTTCTGCGTAAGTTATTTTATTATCAAAAAGTAATCTGTCAGAGTATAATTCACACTTTTCTTTGTAGAATTCGTAAAGGTTGTTCGGCATTTTATCTTCTCCGGATTTTTTAATTTCGATTGTGCCAGTTTTTGCTCCCCCCTGGAACTCTGTCCGGAAAGGAAAATGTTAAATGTTTTTATTTGAGTAATTGTGAATAAGTAAACATAATAAAATAATTAGTTATTTTAATATGGATTACAAGTCAAGGATTATAATAGAGTTTTTTCTAATAAACAAAATATATAAAAATTCTTAGAAATATTCAACATGGCAGAGTTTTTACAGTATTTATTTTTATATTATCTAAAGCAGATGCGAGGTGGTCTATGTCTTTAAATTTAATAATAATCCTGATATTTATAGCTGCTATGTTTTTCATTGCCATACTTTATAGAAATTCAACTCTTGACAAACTCCCGATGCTGCCGGGGGAAACTGTTATTTTTGAAGAGAAAAGTGTAAGAGTTGAACAGGCCGGTTCGCCACGGTCTACGATCTTTATAAACTGCATTGTCCGGGTTACGGACAGGAGAATCATAGTCGCCCAGAAGCTGTTTCTCAGAAAAGATAAATATGCTCTCAGGCATGTTATAAGTTACAGCAGTGGGGCTGATGAGACAGATCTGAAAACAACGTTTGCGAAGGGATATCTTAATTTTTCTGTAAGAAGGGATGATGTGAAAATAGAAAGGGAGGGCGAAAAGGACTTCATCCGGATAGATATACCTGAATCAGTTCTGACCCGACGGCAATATGTTCGCTTCAGTACATCCTTTTATGAAGAATTTGAAAAAATAGCGATGTCATAAATCTTTGATAAAGCAGGAATTAAAAAAGCCCCTTCTTTCAGGGGCTTTGTGTTTACCTGGCAACCTCGTTTATGAGTTTGCCCAGAGTCTGGTCGTGAGATGTGACAGTTTTCTGGTTCGCCTCGTAGCTCCTCTGCACTTCGATCATGTCAACCATTTCGCGAACTATATTAACATTGGATTTTTCAAGGAATCCCTGCACAACTTTAAAGTTTCCCGGAGGGAGCGGAGGGCCGGAATATTCTGTCTCCCTGTACATGGAATCACCCTCTTTCTTGATCTCACGGATATTTTCAAAATCCACAATTTTAAGCCTGTCTATAACAATTGGATTAGACCAGTTATTGCTCGACATGCTTACCACATCACGGGGGTCAGCAGAGAGATCGCCGTTAACAACAACCTCACCGTGCTCGTTAACTATAAAATTATTGTGGTGTACCCTTATTATACCGTTTTCACCCATTACAGGATTCCCGTTGTGAGTCATGAGAATCCCCTCCTGGTTGATGGTGAAAGAGCCGTCACGGGAGTAGCGCTCACCGCGCTCTGTCATTACAGTGAAAAATCCTCTCCCCTCAATTGCAAGGTCAAAGGCGTTTTCTGTTCTCTGAAGTGAACCCTGGTCAAAGTTGGTAAAAACTTCGTTAAGTTCAACACCTGTTCCGAGTTTGCCCACATAAGGCATTGTGTCATAAGAGCCTGCCGGGGTAATTCCCAGTCCGCTCTCATTAATCCTTCTTATAATCATGTCAGGGAAGGCTTTGAATACGGCTATATCCTTTTTATATGCTGTTTTATCCACATTGGCCAGGTTATTTGCAATTGCGTCCATCCTTGCGTCCTGCGCAAGCATTCCGCTCGCCCCTGTGTAAATTCCTCTCAGCATCAGAAAGTTCCCCCTTTTACCCTTTTAATATCGGCACCAAGGGCGGATAACTTTTCACTTAATTTTTCGTAACCTCTGTCTGAGTGGTAAATTCTTCTTATTTCAGTGTTTCCCTTTGCCGCCAGAGCCGCTATTACAAGAGAGGCGCCTGCGCGCAGGTCAGACATCATTATAGGAGCGGACATAAGGCTCTTTGTACCTTTTATTATTGCAGAATTCCCTTCGATGGTAATATCAGCACCCATACGCCGCAGTTCACCGACATGGGTATACCTGTTTTCAAAAATTGTTTCAATTATTACACTTATGCCGGGTATAGTTGTTGCCACTGACATCAGCGGTGCCTGCAGGTCTGTGGGGAACCCGGGGTAGGGGAGAGTCTTCACCATGAAGCCCTGGAGGCTTTTCCCGTTTGATATCCTCACCCTGTCCCTGTTAACTTCGATTTTGAACCCGGAGTAGAGCAAGGTATCTATCAGTGACTGAATATGCTCCGGTACACAGTCTGTAATAGTAACGTCGCCACGTGTTATTGCACCCGCAAGGAGAAATGTCCCTGCTTCGATCCTGTCGGGCATGATTGCATAAGTTACCGGATTCAGCTTTTTAACACCTTCGATTACAATTCTTTCTGTTCCGAGGCCTGAAATTTTTGCGCCCATTTTATTAAGGAAAATTCCGAGATCAACAATGTCCGGCTCCATGGCGCAGTTTTCCAGAACTGTCTTTCCGCTTGTGAAAACTGCACCCATCATAAGATTCGCTGTGGCGCCTACAGATACCTGGCGCATGGTGAACGTGGCCGGCTGCAGCTTCTTTTTTGCCCTGGCCTTGATGTATCCATGTTCAAGCTTAATCTCAGCGCCCATTGACTCAAAACCTGAAAGGTGGATATCCACCGGCCTTTCACCTATGGAACACCCGCCGGGAAGAGAGACATCAGCCTCGCCGAGCCTCGCAAGGAGCGGCCCCATTACATAGTAAGAAGCACGCATGGTCTTAACAAGCTCATAGGGCATTTCAGAATTTTTGATGGAGTTCACTCTTATTTTCAGTATATTTTTTTCCGCATCAAATTCGGTTTCAGCTCCTAAATACTCGATAACTTTAATAACTGTCCTGATGTCCATGAGGTCAGGAACATTTTTAAGTACAGTCTCTCCATCAGCAAGGAGACTTGCAACGATTATGGGGAGAGCGGCATTCTTTGCCCCTGAAATTTTCACTTCACCTTTTAATTTTTTTCCGCCTTTAATTACGTAGTAATCCACTTTATTTTCCTCTGCGATTATTGTTTCTGTTCTTTATTGCCGGTAATTAACGGAGTGTATTATATATTGCTTATCATTTCGAACCCGCTTTTAGTTTTTCCGGTGAGATGACCGCCGGAAGAGCCCCGGCTAATCTGTATATCTGGGATTTTTTTGATATACTCCACAGAATGTAATGAATTCGGATGTTGAGATTTCTCATATTCCTTCGAAATGATATGCAGTAATCACTTCGTCATCAGTGCGTGTGAATTAAAGTTTTATTTTCTTATATCAATAGTGTCCTTTACTTCATCTTTCAGGTCATCAACATCTTTCTTAAGCTTGTAAACCTCTTTGCCGAGGTCTTTTGCCGCAGAAAGAGCTTTGCTGCTCCCGAAAAGGACTACAATAATCACGACAATTACAAGCAGTTCTCCGCCGCCAGGCATCTGAAATGGAAACATACCTGATGCTCCTTCTTTTTTTGAAGCAGATTAACCTGTCCGGCGGCTCTGTCAAGATTTAATTGCTCAAAACCTGAACTTCAGAATATCATTTTAGCAATAAGGGAACGGTTTTTCCCTGCAGGAACCTTCAAAGGGTAACAGTTGTCTGAAAATGGAGTTAAATCAGTTTTCAGTTCCGGATTCATTTTTTTTATTTCATCAGGGTTTGTGCCGAATTGTTCAGACAATTCTTTCAATGATTTCTGCTCTTTCAGGCACAGTTCATATGCAGGCTGTTCTCTCTCAATCTCTATCTCCTTTTCAACGCGAAAAAGTCTCTGGTTTTTGTAAATAAGCATCAGGGCCGCATATCTCGGTATATATTCAGAGGTCTCTTTCGGCAGGGCTCCTGACTTTATAAGCTCCCAGATGTTGTTGGTGCCGGCATTCTCAATTGCCCTGGAGATCAGCCCTTCTCCTCCATTGTATGCTGCAAGCGCCAGTTCCCATGAACCGAATTTTTTATACAGGTGCCGCAGGTGCCTTATTGCCGCTTCAGTTGATTTTTCGACATTCCGGCGTTCATCAACGATTCCGTCAGTTCGAAGACCAACATACGCGGAAGTCCTTTCCATAAACTGCCAAAGGCCCACTGCTTTGCTTCTTGAAACAGCCATAGGGTCAAAGCCGCTCTCAAGGAGAGGGAGCAGGGCGATCTCTGCAGGTATGTCAGGATTCTTTTTAATGATACTGTTAATGGTATCAATATAGCTCCCTGATCTTTCAATAGACCTGATTGTGTATTCCCTGCCTGTTGTGAGGTATATGTAGATAAATTCCCTTACACCTTTTTTACGCATGATAGAGAAATCATTTACAGATTGAAAGAATTCCTTGTCCTCCATACCGGGAAGATAAAGAGTATCCTCGTCCGGGTTGAAGCTTATGATCTTCTCGTGGCGGTGTTTTGAATATTCCGCTTCATTGTAAAGCTGAAACATCCCCCATGAGAATACCCATTTGTTGTATCCGAAAAAAATTGTAAGAATAAGTATCAGTATTACTGTTAATTTTGTATATTTCAATACACTTTCCCGTCCTTTTTTAAAGTCCGTGTCAGATATTTATATTGAGCCCTGATGACAAGGTTTTTTTAATAAAAATGGCTGACGTTATTGAGCTGATGTTTATCTTTTGTTTCATATTTATAGAGGCTATATACGCATTGAAAATATTAAAATTAAAGCCCTGTTGCTGCTTTGCCGAAGGATTGGATCTATAGAACAGATAATTATCAGCTGTTCCGTTAATGGAAATATGCTCCGTCAAAAAAATAAAAAAAAAGAGTTGTATCCCCTTAAATAATCAGATAAGATAGAGAAAGTAAAAGGATTTCTGATGATAAATGATATTGAAATAATATACTTCACCGACAGTGCCGAAAACGACCCGCTTATTCAGAAGCTGACAAAAGGCGGATTAAATATAAGGGTTGCTGATTACAATCACTCCGCTGACGTGCAGTCCAGTCCGGGCTGCATTCTGGTTTTTGATGTAAAAGGGGTGAAACCCTTTGATCTGCTTAAAGATATATCTTCTATAAAGTGGATGGAAGATAATATTAAACTTATATTAGCTGATCCCGGGAGTATATCCGGGCACAGTCAGTATGCTGTCAATGTTAACAATTTTGATTTTATTGAAAGACCTGTTGAATCAAGAAGTTTCGCGCTGCTGCTTGAAAAGACCCTTCTATTGGAAAAATACAGGCGGATGATGGATCTTGTTTCAAAGGAATCCTCATCGCGGATCGAAGTTTTTGAACATCTCCTGGGGATGAAAAATTCGGATGAATCTGATGTTGCAGTTGAAAAGAGCATGTTTCTCAAAATACTCGATTTTGAGAAGAGGCTTATGCAGGAGCAGCTTAATCTTAACGAATCAATAAGAAGTATCGCACTGTTCAGAAAAAATGAGTTCCTTGCCATGAAAGACAGGATCAGGGCAGAGGAAATGCTGGGGGAGTTGAGGCGCAAGGAGCTGATGGACGCGAACAATATAATTTCAGCACAGGAGGGGCTTATCGAATTTTCATCGAAACAGCTCCATGAAGCAAAGAAAATAATTGATGCAAGGGAGCATGTGGAGGAGCTCAGCCGGGCTGAAGCAATAAATCTCCATGAAGAGATAAAGAGGCTTAAAAAAGTTAATGCCGGGCTTGAAGAGAAGATTTTAAAGCTCGCAAAAGAAAATGACGATTTAAAAAAGAAGCAGTAATATATAAATTAACCAATCATATTGAGGCGGATTATTCAGAAATGGCAATGGAATGGGAAAAAATACTGGCCGACTCCGTAAGGGACGGAGTTATTAAGGAACTTCACCTGAGAAAACTTCCGGTGCTTAAAACTGTTGATAACTGGAAAAAAGTTGAACTTGTCGGCTGGATTGATCACCAGATGAAATACACCTACTATAAAGGCGGGCTCGTCAAGCTTAACGGTAAACTTTATTTTGTTCAGGATAAAACAATAAGGGCGTTACAGGAGTTTATGAACTGGAATTTCCCCTCAAAGATTAAAGTAATCTCAGACTAATTCTCCTCATCCTCGAATATTGTGAGTATGATGTCATATTTTTTCGAAAACTTTACAATATCATCAATTGAATCAAGGCTGATAATAGCATAGTTTTCAGATATCCTGTGAAGAACTGCCTTTGAGTAATTGCTGTATAGAATTTCATCAATAAAAGTGCTGTGACTTGAATAGATCATCACAGGCCTGGATATTCTGACACTGATTGTCTGTCTGGTCCAGTCATTGATTAAAAACTCAAGGCTTTGAGGTATTTCGTTTTTAGCATGGTTTTTCAGAGTTTCAATAAATACATCTATATTCATGCCTCTCTTCCGTGAGTTAATGATTGAACTCTTGGTTATGGCAGCCTCAATTACAACATCCTCTTTAACAATATCTGTAAATGCCAGAATTCTGTACAGGGAAACAGGATCTATGTCCCTGTCGTTCACCATTAAAGTGAAGTCCGGGCTTATATAGATAGATTTTTTTATCTCTTCATCTTTAGAATATTTTTTTCCTGTTATCAGCGCATGGAGTTTTCTTCCTGGCTCAGTTATATGGATTTTACCTTTGTCGATGGCAGCGACTCCGCATAAAATCAGGAGCTCCAGAGAATTGGTAAAGGCATCTTCTATGGCGGAGATGTAGCTCCCAAGTGAATCCTCAGTACGTCTCACACCGGAGGTGGCGTTGTTAATTATAAATACCAGTCTCAGGTAGTTGAGATCAGCGGGCTTTAATTTTATCAGTATCGTTGTCAGAATTTTTATATAATGGTAATCGGGCAGGCGGAATGTCCCGCAGAAGATCTCTTCCGGGGCAACACCATCAGATACTTTGCTGAAAATAGTTTTAAGTACAAGAACAGGGTCTTCAATTTTTTCAGCAATAGATTTAAGCGAGATAATCCCTATATCCTTGTCAAGCTTCAGGCATCCGAGAATATTCAGGAACTGCATGGCAAGGTGCGCTTTCTCCTCTTCATCGAAATCCTCACCTGAGACTGTGGTAAGTTTCAGCATCCTTTCAGAGATCTTCTTGATGTCGATTTTTCTGAATTTATTCTGTTTTGTCAGGAATAGCCCTGATGATGAAACAGAGTCAAATGTTTTAAGGAGATTTGCAACTATGTTGAAGCTGTTGTTTACGTTTATTCCGGAGGTAAGGTTCCCTTTCTTATTCTGTCCGGCTGTATACGGCAGCAGTTTTTCATTCACAGTGATATAAGCTGTGTGATTATCTGTTATTATATTAAAAATTTTAAGATGGCCTTTGGCAAGGAGTTCATTGATCCTTTTCTCCTGTTCGGAGGATGTAAGGAGTCCTGAAAGGCTATCCAGTGTAATGATTCCCCCTCTGTCCGATATGAGTCTCATGAGTGAAAGGCTTTTTTCATCAGGCCCCTTATCCGGCGGCGGTAGTTCCATCTTTTCTATAAGTGAATCAAGGGCGTTCTGCAGATACTCCTTTATCCCCTGGATATCAGTAATATTCAATACGTCAGATATCTCCTTCAGGCAGAAAGCTTTATCCATCTTTTTGTTAAGCATCTGTCTGTTCTTTATTACATAAGTGAGCAACATGGAGTTTAAACTGTTCATCGATCTTTCAATTTCATCAATCCCGATATCGAGAAGCTTCTGAATGTCGCCGAAACTTATTCCGTCGTTATTAGTGTAAAGCAGGCGCAGGATTCTCAGTTCATTTCTGGCAAGGGATGATAATAATCTGTTGAGCGTGAAAATATTCAAAAGCGCCTCTTTTATTTTTGTGTCAGAGACACTTTTTATATTCAAAAAAGAAGCAAGTTCTTTCTGCTTTTCGGGCTGGATTCTTTTTATTATATCGTCTAATGTTTTCATAAAAAAATTGTAGACACTTCTTAGATACTATTTTATATGTACGCTGTTAAATATGCAATAAATTTTGCGATTTTATTATATATTTGTTACAGTTTTACCCCTATTATCCCGGTTTTTTGCTGTAACTGCTTCCTTTAAGGAGAAATTCATGATTCAGTTTCTTAGATTCGATAAATCAAAAGAGTTTGATGCTGAACTTAATATAATCTCTGGCAGAGATGCTGTTAAGTTTTTTATCAAAAGAACAGTGTATCTGGTACTCTTTGCATACTCAACACTTTTTCTTGCTGTTGCAATACCTTTTGTTAAAACACCCTGCGTCTATATATATTTTATCGGCAGTCTTGCCACAGTTTTTTACCTTGTTCGCTATTTAAATCACATAATTAAGTATATAAAATACAGGGGCGGTTATATTAAGCTCAACAGCAGCGGTGTAGAGATAAAAAATTCTAAAGCTGTTTTCAAAATACCGGCAGATGATATAACATATTTTGAAATAAATCCGTTGGGGAGTCTTCTCATAAGGGAGAAATTTCAGAGTACTTCATTTCCCCGGGTACTCCTGAGTGATGAACAACGGGATATGATCCCCGGACTTCTTCAGGATATGGCTCCGGGGCGGACCGCTCTTTACAGAAAAATATGGGAATTTATTGATGCAATTACAGTTGCTCTTGTACTGGCTGTCCATATCATTCAGTATGTAATCCAGGCGTACTATATTCCCACAGGGTCTATGGAGGAGACACTTCAGATCGGTGATCACCTTTTTGTAGAAAAGGTCACATACGGTCCGGTTATTCCCCGGATGATGGGGATGGATGCTCCTGTACATCTCAGGTTTCTTGCTGTCAGAGAGCTTAAGCGGGGAGATATAATTATTTTTACACCTCCTATCGAAAGTGAAAAACATAAAGACTATATAAAGAGATGTATAGCTCTCCCGGGGGATGAGTTCCATGTGAAGGATGGATATGTCTATATTAACGGGAAGAGACAGGACGAACCCTACACCCTTGGTAAACCGACAGATTATGATCATTTCAATATCGGGAAAAATAATAGTATAGAAGGTATTGTCCCTGAAGGAAAAGTTGTTGTTCTTGGAGACAACAGGATTAATTCTTCAGATGGACGGTATTTCGGATATCTTGATATAACGTCAATTAAAGGGAGAGCTTTTATACTCTACTGGAATACCGAACAGGTTTTTAAAGGAAATTTTTCACGTCTCGGGCTGATAAGGTAGGCAGATTATAAAAAAACTAAAGACCGGAGCCGGTTCGCCATAAATGAATGAATCAGTTTTCAAAAGAAGGGTTTATGTAACCGCTCTGGTCCTTGCAGTAATAACAGTCTTATTTGTAATAAAACTTTTTAATCTCCATTTTTCTGAAAAAATATCCCTTCATACCAGTGAACCGCTTGATACAGGGCGCGGCTATATTACAGATCGCAACGGTTACTATCTTGCCCTCAGCGTGGAGTATGATTCAATCTTTGCCAATCCTTCGGAAATCATAAATAAAGATCAGACTGCGGAAAATCTTGCAATAGCTGCGGGGCTGAACTCTGGTTATGTACGTGAAAGACTCTCGTCAGACAAAAAGTTTATCTGGCTTAAACGGAAGTGTGATAAATATATTGTTGATAGGATCAAGTCCCTGAAGCTTAAAGGAATTTACTTCCGGAAAGAGTACAGGCGAGTGTATCCTTATGATGAGCTTGCCTCAAATATTTCAGGATTTGTGGGAATTGATAACCACGGACTTGAAGGTGTTGAGTATCTTTTTGATAAAACTCTTGCAGGGAGAGATGAAATAGTTCGTGACGAAACCGGCAGAGAGATATACCAGCGCAAAAATTTAAGGCTCACTATAGACAGGTTTATTCAGTTTGTTGCAGAGGATGAACTGGAAAGCGCAATCAGGAAACATGGGGCTCACCAGTGTTCAGTTCTTATAATGGAGGTGAACTCAGGCCGCGTTCTTGCTTTCGCGAAAAAGCCGTCATTTAATCCCAACTCGTTCCAGAACTATTCACAGCAGGCGCGTAAGAATTTCAGCATTGTTGATACATTCGAGCCCGGGTCTACTCTTAAAATAATGTCACTGGCGGCCCTTATTGAAAACAGGCCCGATGCCCTGAAAAAGGAATATGTATGCAATGGTTACGTCGACATAAATGATGTGAGAATAAACTGCCTTCATAAACACGGCAGTCTTAATATAACAGATGTTATTGTGCAGTCGTGCAATGCCGGGATGATCCAGTCAGTCAGACCTCTCGAAAAATCAGATATGTATAAGACCCTGAGAAAATTCGGTTTTGGCGAAAAGACCGGTATTGAAATACCGGGTGAAGCCCTTGGTATACTGCGTCCTGTGAGTCAATGGTCCGGGTTGTCAAAGTATTCAATTTCCATCGGTCATGAGCTTTCTGTTACCGCACCCCAGATGACAGCGGCATTCAATGCCATCGCAAATAAAGGGGTTTATCTTTCTCCGTCACTTATAGAAAGAATTGAACGGCCTGACGGGACAGTTGTAAAAAATTTCTATCCGGCCGCAAAGGGGAGAGTCTTAAGTGAAGAGAATGCGAGGGCTCTCCTTTCAGCCATGAGGAGTGTTGTAAAAAGCGGTACGGGTAAAAGGGCGGATTCACTCTTCTATGAAATCGCGGGTAAAACCGGTACATCCCAGAAATTCAGTAAGCATACTGGCGCGTATTCGGATAGAAATGTTTCATCTTTCATAGGCATAGCTCCATATGACAAACCTGTTATAACCATGTTTGTTGTGTTTGATGATCCGGGAGACAGCAGTACCGGAGGGGCTGTGGCTGCTCCTGTTTTCGCGCGCATAACGGAGCGTATTCTTCCTTATCTCGGTATCGGGGGCCGTGATATAAGCGGTCTCACAGTGAAAAGAACGTCGAAAGATAAAGACCGGGAATATCTCACTGTGCCCGATTTTACAGGCATGGGCGCCGGAGAGTCTCTTGACATTCTCAGGGTTCTTAATGAAAGAAACGGTATAAAATATTATATTAAAGGTGAGGGGAGAGTCTTTGCTCAGAAACCGGCACCACGCAGCAGTATCCGGAATAATGAAAATATCATAATTTTTATGCGCTGAACTGTTATGAATGATCTTTATATAAAGAACATAAGTTTTATCAGAGAGAAGTTTGTAAGTCTTGCATCACGTCTTGATGTTCCTGATAACGGGACTGTAGAATCTGTCGCAGCAAAGAACGGAGATGCTGTTCCATGCTTTATTCAGGGTGAAGGGAGAAAGCTTTTTATTCACAGCAGAGTTGATCCTCTTCGCGAAGCTGAAAGGTTAATACAGGAGATTGAGATAACCGGTAAAGACCTTGTTGTGGTTTTCGGTTTCGGATTCGGATACCACATACAGGAGCTGCTGAAGAAAACCGGCAGGGATATTAATATATTAGTTGTTGAGAAAGATCCCCTGATCTTTAAAAAAGCCATGGAGTCGAGAGATTTTGGCGAACTTCTCTCCCGTGAAAATCTGCTCCTCGCTATTGACCCCGATGAGGATGAACTGACATCAATCATGCATGGCAGATCTTCAAGAAATGTTCTTTTTATCACACACAGGGGCTCACACCAGGTTTATCCTGAGTACTATTCCAACATCCTTACAATCATGAAGTCGTACATCTCTACCAAAGATGTTAATATTGCCACTCTTGCTAAATTCGAGAAGACATGGACTTCAAATATTGCAAGGAACATCGGTGTAATTGCCGATTGCTGCGGTGCGAATGTTTTCTACAATGCTTTTAAAGGGGTGCCTGCAATTGTTGTCGCAGCGGGGCCTTCCCTTACAGACAGTGTACCGTTCATCAGGGATAATTCGAAGCGTGCTGTTATCATAGCAGTTGATACTTCCTATAAAATACTTCTTGCTCACGGGATAATCCCTCATTTCTGTGTCACTGTCGACGCGCAGCTCATTAACGCGAGATACTTTGAGGGGAGTCCGGCGAGTGAAACTGTACTCATTGCTGATCCGATGGTTCATCCCTCCACATTCAGATTTTTTAAGGGTGAGGTCACAGTTACCGGAGTTGCCTTTGAGATGATGAAGTGGATTGAAAATATCTGCGGTTCGCGCGGTGAGCTGACGCATGGGGGATCTGTCTCCACAAATGCTTATGACTTTGCCAAAAGACTCGGTGCTTCACCTGTAATTATGGTTGGGCAGGATCTCTCTTTCACAAAAGGCCTGGCTCACGTGAAGGGCTCATACCTCGATGAACAGATACATAATAAGACCATGAGATTAAATAATGCCCAGATGTTTAACAGGAGACAGCTGACCTATCTTCCCAAGATACTCCTTCCGGGGATCAATGGAGGGAGGGTGCACTCCACGCAGAAGATGGTTATATTTATAAACTGGTTCGAAAAAAGAAATGATCCGGATCTTTTAAACGCAACTTATGACGGAGTTTCAATCCGGGGTGTAAAAAACATAAAACAGGGTGAACTCACACTTCCAGAGCCGGATGAAAACATCATGGCAAGGATTTCGCGGCTGATAAGTGAAAAAGCAGACTCCGGACCCGCAGACAGGAAACAGAGACTTAAAAACAGAGTCGAAAGCATGGTGTCTGAAATTGAGGGCCTGGTTCCGGTACTCGAAAAAGCGGTTACACATGCGGCAGATCTTTCGGGAATGATTGATGACGGCAGGGATAAAACAGATCCGGGGAGAGTGAATTATATACTGGGGAAGCTTGCGGACACGGACAGATTTATTGAATCACAGAAAAATTCCAAGGATATGATAAGCTTCTCCATACAGCGGGTTATTCATACAATCACGGAAGGGTACGACCTTGAGGGCGGAAGCGATCTCAACGCGGGGAAAAGATCAGAGTTTCTGTACAGGGGATTTCTCGAAGGGGCTTTGTTTAACAGGAAAATTTTACGGAAGATGGTAAAACTTTTAACGGGGCATCCCTCCCCCCTGCGATGATGCCCCCTGAAGAAAAATTTTATTTTTCCCGCCTCGCGAATTCCCTCTCCAGCACTTCCCGTACTTTATCCGCTGAGGGCTCAAGAAGCACAGGCTGATTCGCATAACGGCAGTTTATCCCCTCCAGTTTTTTCTCATGGTATCCCACTTTAAATTCGGAGAACTTCAGCCCGTGGGCAGTTGAGATAACCACAACTTTATCTGTTTTAGAGATCTTCTGCTGCTTAATTAGTTTAATTAAAACTGCCAGCGCAACACCTGTGTGCGGGCATGAGTACATCCCTGTCCTGTCCGCAAGTGCTGCCGCATCAGCAAGTTCCTCTTCGCTTGCCTGCTCAACTATGCCATCGAACTCCTTCAGGATTTTTATCGCTTTCCGGACAGAAACCGGGTCGCCTATCTGTATTGCAGATGCAAGAGTTTTTTTCGGGGTCAGCGCCTCAAAATCGCTGAATCCCTTAAGATATGAGAGATAAAGAGGATTGGCGTGTTCAGCCTGAGCCAGAACCAGCCTGGGTTTTTTCTTTATAAGCCCCAGGTCGAGCATCATCTGAAAGCCATTCCCCAGCGCTGATACATTTCCCAGGTTCCCTCCGGGGATAATCACAACATCCGGGACCTCCCACTCAAACTGCTGAACAAGCTCAACAGAAATTGTTTTCTGCCCCTCTATGCGGAGTGAATTCATTGAATTGGCGAGATATATGCTGTCATCCTTTGTTATCTCCTGCACAATCTTCATGCAGCCGTCAAAATCAGTGTCAAGAGAGACTACTATTGAATCGTTGGACATCGGCTGAACAAGCTGCGCAGTTGAGATTTTGTTCTGAGGGAGAAATACTATGGACGGGATTCCTGCGTAAGCGGCATAAGCAGCCAGTGCCGCTGAGGTGTCCCCTGTAGAAGCGCATGCAACAGCGCGTATCTTCTTCCCCTTTCTGATCATCTCATTGACCATTGAAACAAGAACGGTCATCCCCAGATCCTTGAATGAGCCGGTGTGGCTGTTGCCGCACATCTTTACCCAGAGATCATCCATGCCGAACATTGATCCGAATCTTTTAGCCCAGAAAAGGTTGGTATTTCCCTCATACATTGAAACAATGCTTTCATCATCTATATGAGGAATAACCCATTCTTTCTTTCTCCATACACCGCTGCCGTAAGGCCACTTTGTTGTGCCGTTTCTGCCATCGAAGATATCCCGCCACTCCTGTGCCGATTTATCTCTCAGAAGATCAATGTCATGATGAACTTCAAGGAGGCTCCCGCATTTCCTGCAGCGGTAAACAATTTCATCAAGAGGGTAGGTCTCGCCGCACCCCGCAAAACATCTGAATTCAGCTTTATATTGAGTCATTTTATTTTTCCCCTTTTTTGAAATCTTCAACGCGGATAAATACCACTTTCTCCCTGACAAAACTGAAGCTCTCAATCTCGTCTATGCACTTGATCATGTTGCTTTCATTTGCTTCATGGGTGACTATAATCAGCGGAACGAACTTATCATCAACTTCTTTCTGAATTACAGAGGCTATTGAAATCTGATGTTTACCCAGGACTCCTGAAATCTGAGAGAGTATACCGGGGCTGTCCTCTGTGTGAAGTCTCAGGTAGTACCTTGAGACACGCTCCTCCGGTTCAATGAGTTTCGCTTTACCTATGAATTTCCCGGGGTATTCGTTGCGCGAGGCCAGCTGTACAATGTCGCTTACAACTGCTGATGCAGTGGGGAGGCTCCCTGCACCGCGTCCGTTGAGCACCACAGCCCCGGTCATGTCACCGTCAAACATCACAGAGTTGAACTCGTTTCTCACTGATGCCAGGGGGTGATCGCCGGGTATCATGGTAGGGTGAACCCTTATGTCCAGCCTGCCGTTGATCAGCTTCGCGATACCAAGGAGCTTAATGATATAACCCATATCCTTTGCAAAAGAGATATCCAGAGGGCTTATATTGGTTATACCCTCAATGGGTATTGTTTCAAATTCTATTGATCTTCCGTATGAGAGCATCGCAAGGAGTGAAATTTTATGGCCTGCATCAATACCCTCAACGTCAAAGGTGGGATCGGTTTCAGCGAATCCCTTATCCTGGGCATCCTTCAGAGCATCGTTAAAGGTTGTCCCCTCATCAGCCATTTTCGTCAGGATGTAGTTTGTTGTACCGTTAAGTATCCCTAATATGGATCTTATATGGTTGCCCACCATACCCTTCTTAAGTGATAGTATGCAGGGGATACCTCCGCCCACTGCTGCTTCGAAACCTATGGAGTTGCCTGTTTCAACTACAGTTTCAAGGAGCTCAGCCCCTGCTTCAGCAAGCAGCTTCTTGTTCGCTGTTACAACATTTTTCCCTTTTCTCAGGGATTCTTTTATTATAGTACCGGCAGGTTCACTCCCGCCGATTAGCTCAACAATTACATCAATATCCGCGTCACCTGTGACATCGCTCCATTTATCGGTTACCGAGGCATCTGTTACCTCGTTTTTCAGGCGGTTAAGATCAAGGTCACAAACGGTTTTAACTTTTATCTCAATACCGGATCTAAGTGTGATGGGATCAGAATTATTTTTCAGAAGATGATATACTCCGGAACCCACGGTTCCGAAACCTATGATCCCTATATTTACAGTTGTTTTCATAAAACTACCTCAGGATAATATCCGTAATCATATCAGGATTAAATGGTTTAAAAAGCAGGTTAAGATATGATTTTGGGCAAGATTGTCAGAAATCCGTTTTATCTGTCAATAAATGTTTGAAGGGTATAATTATGAAATGATTATTTTTAGAGAGTCCTCCGGTTTTTAAAGGGGGACTGTTCTTTAATAAGACATAAACCGGCATCAGACAGGTATAAGAAGGAAAAATAACCCAAAACAAAACAATTGATATATTAAACAGATTATTAATTTTTAAACTTAATCTTTTTTTTGAAATAGAATCCAAGCCATGCACCTGCAAATGCTATAAGGCACGAAATAAGCGCGACCACGACCCCCTCTTTGGTAAAAACCGATGCAAGGATAAAGTCACTCAATTTAAAGAGAATAATAACAGCCCCGGCGCCGGCAACGGTCTCTTTTATCCTGATTGGATTGAATATATAGGTGATAAAAAAAGATGATATGAAAATACCAAGTGCCGGGCCTATCATTGATACGATAATAAGCTTCTCAGGAGTGTCCATTATATCCTGGTCATAAAGAGTATAAAAATAAGCGGTAAAGAAGCTGAAAAGCAGTATTAAAACAAAAGTTATAAGGGATGAATAGAACGCAAGTTTCAGTGAGAATTTTCGCGGAGATAAAAGTTTTTCAACATCATAGATTCGAGCACCGCATGAATTGCAGTAATTGCTTCCGGCAGTTATCTCTGTTCCGCATTTGCGGCATTTTAGTTCAAGGCCTTCGCTCATTATTTAATTGTAATCTCCTTTTTGATTATAAGGGGAGTGTGTTCCTCTTCCGGTTTTACTCTGTATACCACACCGTCAGCATCCGCTATCAGGCTTCTTGCCTGCAGGAAAGTCTTGTAATCATCGCGTACGCCGCATACTTTTACAATGACCGAATCGGAGATTCCTGCTCCCCTGACATATATATCGTTATCTCTTTTATGTTTTTCTTCAACCGGCTCATCCTGTTTGATGAGGGAAAATGTCGGTGAAAAAATAAGCGAGGCATTGTGCTCTTTCATGAAAAGGAAACTATCATCATGAAAAACATCAGCGCATATAAGGACACCAAAGGTGATACCGTAAGCTTCGAAAACCTTCAGTTCCGTGCCGGGGGTTATCTTCCCTACCTCCGCGAAGAACAGATTTTTTTTTCTGTAATAGCCCAGTTCCTCTCCGCTTTTAAACACATATGTTGTGTTGTACATAACTCCCTCTGCAAGTTCCGGCATGGTCCCGCCGATTACAACACAATCCAATGCTTCAGACAGGCATCTGATTCTTCTGATTTGTGCCTGCTGATTGTGAATGGTCTGGCCATGATTCCCCAGTCTTCTGCTGACAAAAAAGTATTCAGGGAAGCATACAAATTGAGGTTTAAAGTCAGCCATCTCCTGTATATCTTTTTTTATCACCGGAATGCCCAGAGGTTTCTGGTATAATATAACTCTTGCGGTTTTCATCTGCCCCATCTTCTTAAAGGTATTATCATCAGAGGTCAATACTGTTTTTCTGTTTTTTTATAAGTCAAGGAGTAATTTACAGTATCCTCACCGGACAGGATGAATTCAGAAATTTTATCATGTCCGACTATCGGGTCTATTTATTAAAAAAAATTCTGAAAAATTTTTTATACTTTTCTTTTTTATATCGAATCTATAATAGAGTCATAAATATATAAAGAAGGTGTACAAAATATGCCGGATATTGAAAAACAAATATTTGACAGGGAATTTGAAAAGCTGTATGAGAAGTATTACTGTTTTCTTGTTAAATATCTTTCAGGAATTGTTCATGATTTTGACATGGCTGAAGATATTGCCCACGACGTTTTTATAAGAATGTACAAAAATAAAAAGATCCCGATGCCGGATGACTCCAGATGTAAAAGCTATATGATTCGATCCGTAAAGAATATGGCCATCGATTATCTGCGTAAACAGAAAAGGGACGAGCTGAATGTCAGAAAAAATATCCCGGTGTGGAATGGTGAAATTAATCATTCATTCGATGTCGAAAAGATTGTAATCGAAGGATGTATACTTTCAACTGTGAGTGACGTACTCAGCAGTTTCCCTGAGAGGAAAAGCAGAATTTTCCGTGAAAGTGTTCTTGAGGACAGATGCTATAGTGAAGTTTGTTCAGGGGGCGGGCTGTCGAGGTACAAAGTTAAAAAGATTGAGGCTGAGATCTACAGGGAGCTCAAGGATAAGCTTAAAGAGTACCTGAAATGATTCAGATAAGGCTTATACCGACAATGAGGAGATCGTCTTCATAGCTGTCGCTTCCGTTGATTCTGTCAAGTTTTTCTATGATACGGTCAAGAACTGTTCCCATATCTGTGGAAGTTGAATGTCTGAATATATCCTTCAGCTCATCCCCGGAACCGATAGGCTGACCTGATGTATGATCTGTCATCTCCGGGAGGCCGTCGGTAAAAAGAAAAAGTCTGTCCCCGTGATGCAGGGGATGTTCATACGTCCGGTATTCAACATTTTCCATAAGTCCGATAAGGGAGCCGTGAGACTGAAGGATCTCCACGTCTCCGCTGCTGCGCACAATAACCGGTGACGGGTGAGCTCCGTTTGAAAATTTCAGCCTGAATGTATCTTCAGCTTCATCATAAAAAATGAAGGAGTATATCCCTGTGAGAAAGTAAGAGGACATATATCCCGAGATGCTTCTGTTCAGGGCTTTAATATATTCTTCCGGCTCGGTTCTGTATCGTGCAAAAAGGTCGTCTGTGATAAACTTGAGCAGAGATATGAATAGTGAAGATGCAACTCCGTGGCCCGATATATCTCCTATGAAAACAGATATATCATCAGAGCCCGCGCTTTTAACAGTGAAAAAATCACCACCGATCTTTTCTACGCATTTCTGCCTGAAGTCCATCTTAAATCTTTTCCAGTTTCCGGAATCGGCACGAAGTAATGTGCGCTGAACAATCTCAGCGATTGAGATCTCCTTTTCGATTATCTGGTTACGTTCCAGCAGCTTTATCTGGTTAACCTTGAGTTCATCTTCAATTGCTTTCCGCAGTGAAATATCCTCTTCAACCGCGATGTAGTTTGTTATTTTATTGTTCTCATCTTTTATGGAGGAGATGGATGCCAGCTCCCAGTACTCCTCTCCGCTCTTTTTGATATTTTTAAGCTCCCCTGTCCATTTGCCGCCGTTTCTGATTACATCGATGATCATTTTTATTTCATTCTGAAGGAGGCTGCGGTTTAAAAACTCCTCCGGCTTTCTGCCCCGTACTTCTTCAAGGGTGTATCCCGTCATCTCTTCAAAACGGGGATTGATATATTCAATTCTTCCGGCCCTGTCTGTGATACAAATACTGGCAGGGGAGTGCTGCACCGCTGCGGAGAATTTTCTAAGTATATTTTCGGCGTTCTTGCGCTCCTTAAGTTCATTGTGGAGTTCCCGTGTTTTCTCTTCAACTTTCATTGAGAGGAAGGTGTTGTACTCTTCAATGATTTTCTGCTGCTGGAGTGTCTTCTCTTCATACGCTTCGATAATCGGGATATTCATATACACGGCTATGGTTATAAAAATCATTATTATCATGATAAAGATTTCCCGGAGGAGGTTGAAGCCTTCATGAATTATTCTTCCGTCAACGATCTTCACCAGCATCTCGGCTCCTGATAAATAAGCAACAATCAGGAAAATTATCCAGTTCGCGAGTATGAGAAAGAATACTGTCCGGTAAATTCTTCTGTTGTAGAGAAAAAGATTAATTATTACAAGAGTGATGCAGAGAACAGATATATTGTATGATATAAGGGCAACATTCCAGCCAAGCTGTACAGCGTAGATGTATCGCGTTGATAAAACGCTTAACGCAAACAGGCAGGAGGTGCAGAAGGAGAGAAGTGTCGCATCCTCAAGTTTTTTCTTTTTCCTGTAAATAAACCATGCCATTATTGTTACAGTGAGGTTTAATGCAAAGGGAACAACTATTGTGCCCGGATGTACTCCGGCAAAAAACTGGAATAACGCTGCAACAAAGGATATCCCCGCGACTGATATGAAATAAATGAAACCCCCCCTTATCTCCATTATATGCCATGGCTTATAGCCCGGTTTATAATTAAGGGCAAGCAGTTCCTCGGTCACTCCTATAAATGACCATATGGCGTCGCTTATTGAAATTCTGCTCTTCATTTTTATGTGATTATTATATTTCGGAAAATTGACTGATCGGACGGTTGAACATCGATTATTATCAGCATTTTGTCAATTTAATTAAATATTTAATAATTACTGTTTCTGTAAGTTGATATGACGCGTCAGTTTCCTGACGGATTTATATAATAGAGGTAATCACTGATATATAAATTCCGGGGATTTAAACAAAAATCGCATAACTGTAATTAAAAAGTAAAATTATTGTGGATTTATATAATGCAGATTTATAAATGTGATTTAAATGATTATTATTGGTGTAAACAGCCGGTAGAATACGGCGGATTATACCTTCAATAATATAAATATAAAAACGGCAGGGCCGGATTGGATAGTCGGCATAAAACGGGCAGAGACCGCTGAAAGTTCGGCGGTTCATGGAAATTTCTGCAGCCCGGCTTTGTCAAAAAAACCATAAAATTCAAAATAAGTGAGGTTTTCTATGGATCGCATAGTTGATTCCAGGGATCAGAAATTTGTTCTTTATGAAATGCTTAATGTTACTGATCTGTGTAAAACAGAAATGTTTGCTGACTTTGATCAGGATATGTTCGACATGACTCTTGATCTGACCAAGCAGATATGCGAAGAGCATGTGCTTGGATGCTACCAGGAAGTTGACAGCCAGGGCGGAGCAAAATTTGATAATGGTAAAGTAACCATCCCTCCGCAGTATCATGATGTACATAAAATAATGAATGAATCCGGACTTTTTACAATGGGGATCAGCCCGGAACATGGCGGGCAGGGTATGCCTTATACAATCTGTATGGCATCTTATGAATACTATTCCTATCACATGGGTTTCATGCTTTATCCTGAAGCTACCACAGGTGCAGGCCACCTTATTGAAGTATTCGGAACAGACAGACAGAAAAAACTTTACATGGAGAAAATGTACGCGCAGGAGTGGGGCGGTACAATGTGTCTTACGGAAGCTGATGCAGGTTCTGATGTAGGAGCTCTCAAAACTAAAGCAGTCAGACAGCCGGATGGTACATTTAAAATTTACGGAAATAAAATTTTCATCACATCCGGTGAGAATGATCTTTTTGAAAATATGGTTCACCCTGTTCTTGCAAGGATCGAAGGTGATCCCGCAGGTACAAAGGGTATCTCTATCTTCATCGTTCCAAAGTACAGGGTGAAAGAAGATGGCAGCATGGGTGAGTTCAATGATGTACACTGTACAGGTATTGAGCACAAGATGGGCCTTAAGGGAAGTGCTACATGTTCAATGAGCTTTGGAGATAACGGCGATTGTATCGGCGAACTCCTCGGCGAAGAGAGAAAAGGTATGGCCATCATGTTCCAGATGATGAACGAAGCCCGTCTCGGAATGGGGCTCCAGGGTGCAAGTACTTCTTCTGTATCATACCTCCATGCTCTTGCATATGCTAAAGAAAGAATCCAGGGGAAAAACATCAAGGATATGATGAATCCTGATGCACCGAACGTGCCTATCATCCAGCACCCTGACGTAAGAAGGATGCTCATGTGGATGAAAACTCACGCGGAAGGCCTCAGGGCACTCGTTTATCTCTGCGCGCTCTGTCTCGACAAATCTCACGCTTCAACAGGTGAGGAAGTTGATAAATGGACAGGTATTATGGAATTCCTTATCCCAATCTGTAAATCATACGGAACAGATATGGGCTTCAGGGTAACTGAGCTCGGTATTCAGTGTTTCGGCGGTTACGGATTCTGTAATGACTACCCGATGCACCAGTTCATGAGAGATATGAAGATCGCTTCTCTCTATGAAGGTACAAACGGTATCCAGGCAATGGACCTCGTAGCAAGAAAGCTCGGCGCGAAAAAAGGCGCTGTGTTCATGAATTACCTCGGTGAAATGAACAAGACTTATGAAACATATAAAAACAACCCGAGACTTGCAGACATGGCTAAAGATGTTAAAGAATACATCGACCTTCTTGCTGCAATGGGTATGTATTTTGCACAGTGCAACAAAGAAATGAAGTTTATGATTCCTATTGCTAATGCTCAGCCTTTCCTCCAGATCTGCGGTAACATATCTCTCGCGTGGCTCCACCTCTGGATGGCCGGTGTTGCTGAAGAGAAACTCGCAGAAATATACAAAGCAAAAGGTATAGCTGCTGATGATAAGAAAGCAATAAAAGAACTTCCTAACGATGACAAAGAAGTTGCATTCTACCAGGGTAAAGTATTCGGTGCTGAATACTATATCAAGAATGTTCTTCCTGCAGCAAAATCTTATGCTGAAGCAATCAAAAAAGAAGACCTTTCAATAATGAAGATTAATGACGCAAGCTTTGCATGCGGAGAGAATCTGTAATACGGTATGGCCGGACGACAAGGGGCTGCAGCCCCTTGTCGGGATAAATAAAAAAGGCTGCCAGTGATGGCGGCCTTTTTT
>ERZ795057.213-NODE-213-length-62132-cov-12.686116_pt1 | contig 62132 bp, 57 predicted proteins | sample MGYA00375141_ERZ795057 | MGnify/ENA primary metagenome ERZ795057 (study PRJEB30186, sample SAMN05720163) | activated sludge metagenome | isolation source: Anaerobic digester | place: Hong Kong | collected 2015-01-26 ...
GATCTCGCGCGCGGACACAGGTATGGGTGTGGTCGGCTGCGAGATGAGTTCGGCTCGGACCAGATCTCGCTCGCGGACCCAGGTATGGGTGTGGTCGGCTGCGAGATCTGTTCGGGGGGCCGGGGGGCCAGGGAATCCGTTTGGGACTGTCGGAGGCGCACGGCATACTGTGGAGTCCTCCGGTGTTGAGCCGGAGGCGACAACTCAACAGTGTGGGACCACCCCCTCAGGGGGGCGATCGGTTTCGACATTGGTCGGCTGATCAGGGGAAGCGGGTCGAGGACGTACGGTCATCTCGTCAACGCTCCGTACAAACCAATAGGTGCCAACTCCAAGCGCACCGACTTCGCCCTCGCCGCCTGAGCGAGCCCGAAGTCCGTTGGCCTATGCATGATCTCGGCATAGTCACCAGCGTCATCTAGAGATCTTGCTGCCGATCCCTCGTCGGGGGGTGAGGCGGGACTCCAATCCGACTGGGCCTGTCGGGGAACGTGTGCGTGCGAGCCCCGGGGCCGAGAAACTCCTCAGCGCACTGCACCCGGAGAAGCCCTGGTTTCCCGTCAGTGGACGCGGGTTCGATTCCCGCCGCCTCCACCATCGCGGCGGTCCCACACTGTTGAGGAGCTCAGCGCTTCGCGCGCACGTAGAGCTGCTTGCGCACGCGCGCCACGACCGTGCCGTCGCGGCCGACGATGTCCACGGGATACCACTGGAGCACCTTCTCTGCGCGGTCGGCCGCCGCCCGCACCTCGGCCACCATCTCGTCGGTGAGCTCGAAGGTCGCCCGCACGTCGCCGCGACCCGGCGTGACGAACTCGATCTCGGCAGCCTTGTCCCACACCACATATCCCGGCCCGAGCCGGCGCATCATGAGGATCATCCACCAGGGGTCGGTCATCGAGAACATCGAGCCCCCGAACTGCGTGCCGACGAAGTTCGCCGTCCACGGCCGCAGGCGCAACTCCATCACGCATCGTGACCAGTCGTCGGCGATCTCGACCATCCGGATCCCGGCCGCGGCATACGGGGGCCACGCGCGCATCAACCGGCGCATGGCCGCGGGGGAGGAGAGCAGGTCGGACCACGTGGGGAGGTTCGGCATCCCCCCCGTCTGATCGATCGTGGTGCAATGACCGGTATGCCGTCCGCACCGCAACCGTCCCCGGCGCCGCTCCCCGAGGTGGGCGCCGCCGACATCGTCCCGGTCGCTGCGACGGCAGCCGATCCGCCGCGGCACGAGGAGACGATCGGCGACCGCGACCTGCGCGACTGGCGCTCGCGGACCGGTCGTCGACTGCTGCGGATGTTCGCCACCCTCGTCATCCGGGGCGAGCGGATCTGGCGCGGCTGGAGCCTGCACCTGACCGTCCTTGCCATCCTCCTCGTCGGGGGCGCCCTCGCGGCGGCCGTGGCCGAAGCCGGGGCCGACGTCTACGAGGACGTCCAGCACCAGAGCGGCATCGCCGGCCTCGACCAGCCCGTTCTCGACTGGGCCGTCGCGAACCGGACACCGACCTCGAGCCACTGGGTCACCGACTTCACCCACATCGGTGGCACCGTCGGTGGCCCGATCGTCGCGCTGGCGGTGGTCGGGGCCCTCGTCTGGGCGTGGCGGAAGTGGACCCCGGTGCTCGTCATGGTGCCCGGGCTCGTGGGGGCCCTGCTCATCACCGTCGTCGGCAAGGACGTCACCGGCCGGGCTCGCCCTCCCCAGGCGCTCGCCGTGCCGCCCTTCGAAGTCAGCGCGTCCTTTCCCTCGGGGCACACGCTCAACGCGACCGTCCTGGCCGGGCTCGCGGCATACCTGCTGCTGATCGTGACCCGACGGTGGTGGCTGGGGATCCTCGGTGTCGTCCTCGCCATCGGGTATGCCGCGACGATGGGGCTCTCGCGGGTCTGGCTCGGCCATCACTGGCTCACTGACGTCGTCGCTGGATGGCTGCTCGGTGCGGCCTGGGTGCTCGGGGTCATCACCGTCCATCGTCTGGTCCTCACCGTGCGGCACCACGCGCACCCGGAGGCACCGGCATGACCGAGCCGACGAACCAGGGTGATGGTGTTCTCGCCTCGACGAGGCCGACGCGTCGCCAGCGCATCGGCCTTGGACTCAGCGGGATCGCCCTGCTCGTCGTGGCCAGCGCCATGGTCGGGATCTGGACCCAATCCCATGACCTGTCGGCGCCCGCGACATTCTTCCTCGCGGCGGGCGTGGTCACGCTGGCGTATGTCACCGTGCGCGTGCTGCGTGCTGCGTCCGGTCGTGAGCCGTGGCTCGAGGTCACGGCCGACGAGTTGCGCATGGTCACCGTGAACGGCATCGAGAAACGGTTGGCCATCGCCCAGGTGCAACAGGTGGAGGCTCAGCCGCGCCCGAAGGTGATCTGGGAGGACGCGGATGGCCGGACCCGCCTCACCGACCTCGACCACCGACGCGCCGCCGTGCGGGTCACCGGGGTGGGCGGGGAGACCTTCGGGGCGGTGGCGGGGCCGGGCTTCGAGGACGTCGTGGCCCAAGCGCGTGAGTGGGTGGCGCAGCGACCGGATCTGGTCGCCGACCCGGTCAGCGCCCAGATGCTCGGCGAGACCGATGCCGACGAGGCCCTCGACTGCGACGAAGGGCCCGACGAGGACGACGAGTGAGGCCCGTCAGCCGGCGTTCCCCTGCGACTCCATGACCTGCGCCCGGCCGGCTTCCAGCCGAGCCACTGGCACCCGGAAGGGCGAACAACTCACGTAGTCGAGCCCGGACTCGTGGAAGAAGTGGATCGACTCCGGGTCACCGCCGTGCTCACCGCAGACTCCGAGCTTCAGGTCGGGCTTGGTCTCCCGCCCCTCCCAGGCAGCGATGCGCACCAGCCGGCCCACGCCGTCCCGGTCGATGGTCTCGAAGGGTGAGGCCGGGAAGATGCCCTTCTCGAGGTACTCCGAGAAGAAGGACGACTCGACGTCATCGCGGCTGAAGCCCCAGACCATCTGGGTCAGGTCATTGGTGCCGAAGGAGAAGAAGTCGGCCACGGTGGCGATCTCGCGGGCCGTGACCGCCGCTCTGGGGAGTTCGATCATCGTGCCGACCTTGTGGTCGAAGTGCACGGAGCGGGCGACCCGGGCCTCGTGCACCGCATAGTCGATCTCCTGACGGATCAGCGCCAACTCGTTCACGGAGCCGACCAGCGGCACCATGATCTCGGCGGTCACCGCGGCGCCCTTCGTGGCGACGATGGCCGCCGCCTCCATGATGGCCTGGGTCTGCATCTGGAACAGGTGCTGGATCACCAGGCCGAGGCGCACCCCGCGCAGGCCGAGCATCGGGTTCTGCTCGTGGAGGCGGAGCACGGCCGCGAGCAGGATGTCGTCGTGCTCGTTGACCTCGCCCTTGGCCTCGTTGAGCGCCACCTTGACCGACAGATCGGTCAGGCTCGGCAGGAACTCGTGCAGCGGTGGGTCGAGCAGGCGCACCGTCACGGGGAGACCATCCATGGCCTCGAAGATCTTGACGAAATCGCCCCGCTGCAACGGGAGCAACTCGTCGAGGACGGCCTGGACCTCCTCGGGCCCCTCGGCGAGAATCAACCGCTCGACCAGGGCGCGACGCTCGCCGAGGAACATGTGCTCGGTCCGACACAGACCGATGCCCTCCGCGCCGAAGCGGCGGGCGCGGGCGGCGTCCTCGGCCGTGTCGGCGTTGGTCCGGACGCGCAGATGGCGCACCCGGTCGGCGACCTGCATGAGGCGGTGCACGGAACGCACGATGGGGTCCGCGTCCTCGGCGTCGGGGTCGATCTCGCCCTCGAAGTACTGGACGACAGGGGAGGACTCGACCGGCACCTCGCCGAGGAAGACCTCACCGGTCGCACCATCGATCGAGATGGTGTCGCCCTCCTTGACGACGATGCCGCCGGGCGCCGTGAACTTCTTCCCCCGGACGTCGACCTCGAGTTGCTCGGCGCCGCACACGCAGGTGCGGCCCATGCCACGGGCGACGACGGCGGCGTGCGAGGTCTTGCCTCCGCGTGAGGTCAGGATCCCCTGTGCCGCAACCATTCCGTGCAGGTCGTCAGGGTTGGTCTCCCGACGCACGAGGATGACCGGCGTGCCGTCCTCGGCTGCTGCCACCGCAGCCTCGGACGTGAAGTAGGCCTTCCCGACGGCCGCACCGGGCGAGGCGCTCATGCCCTTGGTCAGCAGGGCCTGCGCGCCGTCGTGCGCGAAGTGGGGGAACATCAACTGCGCCAACTGATCCCCGGTCACCCGCTGCAGCGCCTCGTCCTCGCTGATGAGGCCGGCGTCGAGCATGTCGACGGCAATCCGGAACGCCGCTCCCGCAGTGCGCTTTCCGACGCGTGTCTGGAGCATGAAGAGTTTGCCGTTCTCGACGGTGAACTCGATGTCGCACATGTCGCGGTAGTGCGCCTCGAGTTGCGCCATGATCGCGATCAGGTCGTCATAGCTCTTCGTGTCGATGCGCTGCATGTCCGCGAGCGTCAGCGTGTTGCGGATGCCGGCCACGACGTCCTCGCCCTGGGCGTTCTGGAGGTAGTCGCCGTAGACCCCCACGGCGCCGGTGGACGGGTCACGGGTGAAGGCAACTCCGGACCCCGAGTCCATCCCGCGGTTGCCGAAGACCATGGCCTGGACGTTGACGGCCGTGCCGAGGTCCGACGGGATCCGCTCACGGCGGCGGTAGAGGACGGCGCGGTCGGAGTTCCACGAGTTGAAGACGGCCTCGACGGCCCCCATGAGTTGGGCCTTGGGATCCTGTGGGAACTCCGCGCCGCTGTCCTCGCGGATGATCACCTTGTAGGCCGCGACGAGGTCGCGCAGGTCGTCGGTGTCGAGGTCGAGGTCGCCGGTCACGCCCTTGGCCTTCTTGATCGCGTCCATCGCGTCCTCGAAGCGTTCACCCTCGAGATCGAGCACGGTCTTCCCGAACATCTGGAGCAGTCGCCGGTAGGAGTCCCACGCGAAGCGGTCATTCCCGGTCTGGGTGGCCAGACCCTCGACGGACTCGTCGTTGAGACCGACGTTGAGGACGGTCTCCATCATCCCGGGCATCGAGAACTTCGCGCCGGAGCGCACCGACACCAGGAGCGGATCATCGGCGTCCCCGAGCCGCCGGCCGGCCTTGCCTTCCAAGGTCGCCAGGTGTTCGTCGACCTCCGCGGCCAGCGATTCGGGCATGGCGCCGGCTGCCAGGTAGGCACGGCACGCGTCGGTGTCGATGGTGAAGCCCGGGGGCACCGGGATACCGAGATTGGTCATCTCGGCGAGGTTGGCTCCCTTGCCCCCCAACAGATCCTTGGCGTCCTTGTTGCCGTGTTCGAAGTCGTGCACGAATGGCGCCATGGTGTGCCTCCGGGTGTGGGTTTGTTCCTGTGGCCAAACTAGACCCATCATCACAGTCGGTGCCAGCGAGGTCAGGCCGACGCAACGACGAGCTCCCAGTGGTCACCGCTGCGGGTGAAGCCGAGCCGGTCGTAATAGGCGTCGACCATCCCGGGCGGCGTGGCGATGGTGTGGAACCCGTGCCCGCGGAAGAGCCCTGACTGCCGATAGACGAACTCGCCGGGGGTGAAATCGCGGAACCGCGGCGTGACGTAGTCCAACTCGATGCGCGCGACGCCGTCACCGACGTCGCGGACGACGACGGCACCCACCGTCTCGTGACCCTTCAGGACGAGGTATGCCGTGCGCTCGCCGCTGTCGGTCAACCCATCGAACTTGGGGGCGGTGCGCGCGATCTCGGCGCCCTCGACCTTGAGGAAGTGCTGGAGGTAGGTGTCGTCGCCGGCGACCTGCAGGACGGCATACGCGGTGTCGCTGCGGCGGTCGCGCCACAGTTTGGCGATGAACCACAGGTTGATGGCGGTCAGGACCAGGTTCATCGCGACCATCGGCCAGATCCCGAGCACGCCGTTGAAGATGGTGAGGATCACGCAGGCGACCGTGTTGATGATCCGGAAGCGCAGGACACGCGCCTGCATGAGCGAGAAGACGAGAAGTGCGGACCCGAACCAGCCCACCGCGTCGAGCAGCGACATGGGCGAAGCCTAGGGTCTGGCGCTTTCCCCCACTGGCGAGGAGGCGTTGGAGTCCTTCGGCCTCGGCGCTCAGGGCCTCACCGCACAGGCGCGCGCGGTCGCCAGCGACGCATCGGCGATGGGCCAGCTCTTTGCCGCGCCCGTCATTGCGGTCGTCCCGGTCGTCATCCTCTGCGCGCTCATCGAGAAGCACCTCGTCGGGGGTCTGACCGTTGGCTCGGTGAAGTGAGGGCGGTGTCCTGACATCGTCAGCGTCGGGGGAGGATGGCCGGTATGCCGCCCGTCACCCCTGAGCTCCTCCGTCGCCTGGGCATGATGGGGCTGGGCATGACGGTCGCCGCGCAGTTCTTTGTGCTCTATGACCCCGCTCCGTCGGGGGGTCCGTCATTTCCGTTCTCGGACAAGGTGATCCACGCGCTGATCTTCTTGGCCCCGGTCGCCATCGCCCTGCTGTTGGGCTTCTCGCAGCGAGTGGTGCCGCTGCTCTTCGCGCTGCACGCCCCGGTCAGTGAGCTGGTCCAGCACTGGTTCCTTCCCCATCGCACCGGGGACCCGTGGGACGTCGTGGCCGATCTGGTCGGGGTGGCCCTGGGTGCGCTCCTCGTGCGACGGGTGGGGCGTCGGCGCGAGGGTGGGACCCGCTGAGCGTCCAGTGGGACCTCGCTGCGCTGCTAGACTTGGTTGTCCCCGCGGCCCCAATCAGGTGATCCAACCGGATCCTGGCCGCCCCCGCCGTCACCTCGACGGCCTGAAGAAGACACGTCTCATTCGGTCACGCTGCCGTGGCTCAGGACGCGTCTTGTCCTGACAAGCACCACCGAGAGAAGTCGATTCGCGTGTCCCCGAAATCCAGCAACTCCGGCGCGCCCAAGGCCCGCTGGTCAGCCGCCAAGAAGGCCGAGGCCCGCAAGGGTGGCAAGGGCCCGAAGAAGGCCCACCACCGCGGCCAGCCCGATGGCCCCCGTCGCAAGGACGACAGGGCGTCGAGCACCGAGCCGAAGCAGAAGCGTCCCCGCGACGAGCGTTCGCCGCGCTGGGATGCCCAGGACCCACGGCGTTCCCGCCCGGCGCGCAACGATCGGTCCGCGGATCGTCCCCGTCGATTCGACCGGGACGACCGTCCGGCGCGTGTCGAGCGGGACGACCGTCCGCGCCGCGACGACCGCGATGAGCGCCCCCGCCGATTCGAGCGGGACGACCGCAGCGGTGACCGGCCGCGGTTCCAGCGCGACGATCGTCCGACCCGGTTCCAGCGGGACGACCGCCCGCGTCGCTTCGAGCGTGACGACCGTCCCCGTCGCGACGACCGTGAAGACCGTCCGGCGCGTTTCGAGCGTGATGACCGGCCGCGTCGCTTCGAGCGGGACGACCGGGGCAGTGACCGGCCGCGTTTCCAGCGTGACGATCGTCCTCGTGCCTTCGACCGTGACGATCGGCCGCGTCGTTTCGAGCGTGACGACCGTCCTGCGCGGTTCGAGCGCGACGAGCGCCCGGCGCGTGACGACCGTGACGACCGCGGCGGTGACCGCCCGCGTCGCTTCGACCGCGACGACCGGGGCAGTGACCGGCCGCGTTTCCAGCGTGACGACCGTCCCCGCCGCTTCGACCGGGACGATCGACCGCGGCGTTTCGACCGTGACGACCGCAGTGGTGACCGCCAGCGCTACCAGCGTGTCGCCGACCCGATCCGTCGCGATCGCCACGAGGGCCGCCACCTCACGCCTGAGCCCGAGGTGACCTTCGAGGAGCGCGAGGCGCAGCGCGCCGAGGCCGACAGCTGGACGGCATACGCGTCGAAGGCCAAGGGAGGTCCCGCGGAGGTGACGGCCGACAACGGCTTCGCCGCCCTCGGCCTGCCCACGCTGCTCGTTGAGCGACTGGCCCGCGACGGCATCGCCGAGCCCTTCCCGATCCAGGCCGCGACCATCCCCGATGCGCTCGCCGGGCGCGACGTCCTCGGCCGTGGCCGCACCGGCTCCGGCAAGACCCTGGCCTTCGGCCTGCCCACGATCACCCGTCTGGGTGACGGCACCAAGCGGGAGTCCAAGCGGCCCCGCGCCCTCGTGCTCGTCCCGACCCGTGAGCTCGCCATGCAGGTCAGCGACGCCCTCGAGCCGCTGGTCCATGTCAGCGGCCTGCGGCACAAGCTGGTCGCCGGCGGGCTGTCCTACGACAAGCAGATCGACGCGCTGGCCAAGGGCATCGACCTGCTCGTTGCCACCCCGGGCCGACTCGTCGACCTCATGGATCGCGGTGCCGTCCACCTCGACAAGGTCGAGATCACCATCCTCGACGAGGCCGACCACATGGCCGACATGGGCTTCGTCGAGGAGATGACGAGCATCCTCGACGCCATCCCCGAGGGTGGTCAGCGACTGCTCTTCTCCGCCACCCTGGACCGCGGCGTCGACACCCTCGTCGAGAAGTACATGACCGACCCGGTCACCCACTCGACCGACGACGCGCAGGCCGCCGTGACGACGATGAGTCACCACGTGCTCCTGATCGATCCCCAGGACAAGAAGGCCGTCACCTCCGAGGTCGCCAACCGTCAGGGCCCGACGATCGTCTTCGCCCGCACGCAGCTCGGCACCGACCGGATCGCCCGTGAGCTGCGGGAGCGTGGCGTCCTCGCCGCCTCCCTCCACGGAGGTCTGTCGCAGGCTGTCCGCAACCGGGTGCTCGGCGCCTTCCGTGAGGGTCGGATCCCGGTGCTCGTCGCCACCGATGTCGCCGCCCGCGGCATCCACGTCGACGATGTCGGTCTCGTCCTCCAGGTCGACCCGCCGCGCGACCACAAGGACTATCTCCACCGCTCGGGTCGCACGGCCCGCGCCGGGGAGTCCGGTGCCGTCGTCACCCTCGCGCTGCCGCACCAGAAGCGGATGATGGAGCGTCTCCTCGAGCAGGCCGGTGTCGACACCGCCCCCGTGCGGGTCAAGCCGGGCGACGCCCACGTGCTCGCGACCGGTGGTTCGGCTCCGTCGGGCCAGCCGATCCCCGAGGAGCAGTTCCGGCCACTGATCGAGGCCGCGCCGCGTGGTCGTCAGGGGCGCCGCACCCCGGGAGGCTCCCGTGGCGAGCACCACCGCCGCGGCGACCGTCGTGGTCCGCGTCCGGGCGGTCGCCCGAGCGGTCGACGGGCACAATGGGAGGGTGAGCGCTGAGCGACTGACCGGTCGCCTCCTCGTCGCGACGCCATTGATCGACGAGGGGGTCTTCCACCGCAGCGTCATCCTCGTGCTCCAGCACGGCGATGACGGCGCGCAAGGAGTCGTCCTCAACAAGCCCCTCACTGCGGAGGTCGACGCGATCCTCCCCGGGTGGGGCGATCACGTCAGCGAGCCCGCGACCCTCTTCCAGGGCGGTCCCGTCCAACTGGACTCGGCCCTCGGTCTGGTCGCGACCTCGGCCACCGCCGTGTCCTCGGTCCAGGAGCTGTGGCCCGGGGTGGGTTTGGTCGACCTCGACGCGGTGCCCGCGTTGGTCGCCTCCCAGGTCGAGGCCGTCCGTGTCTTCGTCGGGTATGCCGGGTGGTCGCCGGGGCAGTTGGAGGGCGAACTTCGCACCGGCAGCTGGTATGCCGTGGACGCCCGCCGTGAGGACACCTTCACCCTCGACCCCGACGCCCTGTGGGCCCAGGTGCTGCGCCGCCAGCCGGGTGAACTGTCGTGGGTGGCCCTGCTGCCCGAGGATCCGTCGATCAACTGATGCGAGGATGGGCGCCATGAGTGAGCCATTGGGAATGCCGGAGGACCCCTTCGAGCCCGCCCGCCAGACCTCCACCGCCGTGCTGGAGCGTGAGGAGACGGTCACGCAGCCGGTCGAGCCGGGGGACCACGAGCGGTTCAGCCACTACGTCCGCAAGGAGAAGATCCTCGAGAGCGCCCTCTCGGGTGAGCCGGTCACCGCCCTGTGCGGCAAGGTCTGGGTGCCTGGGCGCGATCCCGAGAAGTTCCCGATCTGCCCGATGTGCAAGGAGATCGCCGACGCCGTGTGGGGTGCCGAGGGCGACTGACCGGCGGTGCGCGGGCCTCAGGCCCCGCCACCCCCTCCAGTCGAGAGGGACCAACACGCGGGCGCAGGACCTGATCTCCCGCGTGTTGGTCCCTCTCGACTGGCGTGGTCGGGCGGCACGCCGGGCGCCGGGTCAGCAAAGGCCCGCGATCGGGCTAGGGTGGCGGGGCTCATGAGTACCTCTGCCGCCCATCACCTCTCACCCGCCTTCCCGGAGCGGGCAGCCTGGGGTACCGCTCCCAAGCTGCGCGCCTGGCAGGAGGGCGCGCTCGCGGCATACCTGGAGCGCAGCGCGGCCGGTGAGAAGGACTTCCTCACGGTGGCCACGCCCGGCGCCGGCAAGACGACCTACGCCCTGCAGGTGGCCACCGAACTCCTCGACCGCGGCCTCATCCGTGAGGTCACCGTGGTCGCGCCGACCGAGCACCTCAAGCACCAGTGGGCCGACGCCGCCGCCCGCGTCGGGATCCACCTGAACCCGGCCTTCGCGAACTCCGTTGCGGTGCAGAGCCATGAGTACGGCGGCGTGGCCCTCACCTATGCCCAGGTCGCCAGCCGCCCTGACCTGCACCGGCAGCGCACACTGGCCCGACCGACGTTGGTGATCCTCGACGAGATCCATCACGGCGGCGATGCCAAGAGCTGGGGTGACGCCATCCGCGAGGCCTTCGAGCCCGCGACCCGGCGCCTGAGCCTGACCGGCACACCCTTCCGGTCCGACACCAGCCCGATCCCGTTCGTGCGCTACGAAATGGACGAGCAGGGCATCCTGCGCTCGGCAGCCGACCACTCGTATGGGTATGCCGAGGCCTTGCGGGACGGGGTCGTCCGGCCGGTGCTCTTCCTCGCCTACGGCGGCGCGATGCGGTGGCGGACCAAGGCCGGCGACGAGGTCGCCGCCCGCCTCGGTGAGCCCATGACCAAGGACGCCGCCGCGCAGGCCTGGCGCACCGCGCTGGACCCGAAGGGGGAGTGGATCCCCTCGGTCCTTCGGGCGGCCGACAAGCGCCTCACCGAGGTGCGTCGTCACGTGCCCGACGCAGGCGCGATGGTCATCGCGTCCAACCAGACCGCCGCCCGCGCCTACGCGCGGCACCTCGAGACGATCACCGGCGAGAAGCCGACGGTCGTGCTCTCCGACGACTCGGGCGCGAGCACCCGCATCGAGGAGTATGCCGCGGGCACGAGTCGCTGGCTCGTCGCCGTGCGCATGGTGTCGGAGGGCGTCGACGTCCCCCGGTTGTGCGTCGGCGTCTATGCGACGTCCACGTCCACGCCGCTGTTCTTCGCCCAGGCCGTCGGCCGCTTCGTGCGGGCCCGCAAGCGCGGCGAGACCGCCTCGGTCTTCCTGCCGAGCGTGCCGATCATCCTCGAGTTGGCCGCCACGATGGAGGCCCAGCGCGACCATGCCCTCGACCGGCCCTCCAGTGACGAGTCCGAGGCCTCGCTCTGGGCGGAGGAAGAGGGCCTGATCGCCGCGGCCAATCGCACCGAGCGGACCCTGGGGATCGACGAGCCGTCCTTCGAGGCGCTGGAGTCCGAGGCGCACTTCGATCACGTGCTCTTCGACAAGCAGCAGTTCGGGCTGCACGCGGCCGTGGGCTCGCAGGAGGAGCAGGACTACCTCGGGCTGCCGGGGCTGCTCGAGCCCGACCAGGTGGCGACCCTGCTCAACGAGCGGCAGGCCAAACAGAGCCGGCAGACCAAGGGGAGCACGCGGCCTACGAATCCGGCGCCGGTGTCGGCCCACCGGGCGCTGGCCGCGCAACGCAAGGAACTCAACTCGCTCGTCGCCGCCTATGCGAAGAAGACGGGGGCGCCCCACGCGAACGTCCACATGGAACTCCGGCGTGCTTGCGGCGGACCGGAACTGGCACAGGCCAGCAGTGAGCAGGTCACCGAGCGGATCGATCGCATCCGGCGCTGGTTCGTCGGGCGGCGGTGAGCGGGAGAGAACCCTTGGGTCAGGGGTTGCCGGAGGCGGCGGACTGCACGAGTGGGCCGGTGCGGTGGTCCAGGTGCGAGACCAGGCACATCGAGGTGTTGGCCCGGAGCACGTGGACGTCGTCGATCATCTCGTCGATGACCCGACCGAGGTCGGCGTTGTCGCGTGCCACGACCCGCACGATGAGGTCACCCACCCCGGTGATCGAGTGGATCTCGAGGACCTCGGGGATCGCGGCCAGGTGCGCGACGACCGGTGCGTGGCCCTGCCGTTGCCGGATCTCCAAGGTGCAGAAGGCGGTCACGGGGTAACCGAGCGCGCGTGGCTCGATCTGCGGTGCGAAGGACTTGATGACCCCGCGCTCCTGCAGGCGGTCCAGGCGCGCCTGAACCGTGCCGCGCGCCACCCCCAGCCGGCGGCTGGCACCGAGCACTCCGACGTGGGGATCGGTCGTGAAGAGCTCGATGATCCGGGCGTCGAGAGCATCCACTCCGGGTGCAGCCGTCATGCGCACATTGTCCCCGGAGGTCCCCCAGCGCGACAAGGGGATGGGCAGCCTGCCCAGCCCCGCGGCATACGATTGCGCACTTTAGTCACCAACGGTCACAGTGGCGGGATGACCGAGACAACGACGTCCACACACATCGAGCTCACCGACCAGGAGCGCGACGCCGGCCTCAACCTCCAGCAATTGAAGGAGCTCGTCGGCCTCGTCGACTACGACGCCGACAAGGATCCCTTCCCGGTGACCGGGTGGGACGCGATCGTCTTCGTCGTCGGCAATGCGACCCAGGCAGCCCACTACTACCAGGCAGTGTGGGGGATGGAACTCATCGCCTACTCCGGCCCGGAGAACGGGAACCGCGACCACAAGGCCTTCGTCCTGAAGTCCGGCTCGATCAAGTTCGTCGTCAAGGGTGCGGTCAGCCCCGACAGCCCGCTCATCGCCCACCACGCCAAGCACGGCGACGGTGTTGTGGACATCGGCCTCGAGGTCCCCGACGTGGACCGCTGCATCGAGCAGGCCCGGCGTGCCGGCGCGACCATCCTCGAGGAGCCGCACGACATCAAGGACGAGTTCGGCACCGTCCGGTTGGCGTCGATCGCGACCTACGGCGAGACCAGGCACACGCTGGTCCAGCTCGTGGTCGACGGGGTTCGGTATGCCGGCCCGCACGTCCCGGGGTATGTCGCCCGCACGAGTGGTTTCGTCAAGCGGGAGGGCTCGCCCAAGCGGCTCTTCCAGGCCCTCGACCACGTCGTGGGCAACGTCGAGTTGGGCAAGATGGACGACTGGGTGGCCTTCTACAACAAGGTCATGGGCTTCGTGAACATGGCCGAGTTCGTCGGCGACGACATCGCCACCGACTACTCCGCCCTCATGTCCAAGGTCGTGGCCAACGGCAACCACCGGGTCAAGTTCCCCCTCAACGAGCCGGCGATCGCCAAGAAGCGCAGCCAGATCGACGAGTACCTCGACTTCTACGCCGGTCCCGGTGCCCAGCACCTGGCGCTCGCAACCAACGACATCCTCGACACCGTCGATCGGCTGCGCGCCGAAGGTGTGGAGTTCCTCGACACCCCGGACGCCTACTACGAGGACGACGAGTTGCGGGCCCGGATCGGCGAGGTCCGGGTGCCGGTGGAGGAGTTGCAGAAGCGCAAGATCCTCGTCGACCGTGACGAGGACGGCTACCTGCTGCAGATCTTCACCAAGCCGCTGGGTGACCGGCCGACGGTCTTCTTCGAGATCATCGAGCGGCACGGGTCGCTGGGCTTCGGCAAGGGCAACTTCAAGGCCCTCTTCGAGAGCATCGAGCGCGAGCAGGACAAGCGCGGCAACCTCTGAGCCATCGCGCCGGCGCCGGTCCCCGATTCGGGGCCGGCGCCGCGGCGTGTCAGGCTTGGCGGCATGAGCGAGCAGCCGACGTCAGCGGGATGGTTCGACGACCCCGAGAATCCCGACCAGCTGCGCTACTTCGACGGCATCCTGTGGACCAAGAACGTCACCCCCAAGCGCACCCGTGAGGCGGCGCCCGCCCCGCAGGTGTCCCCGCCCCCGCAGAATCCGTACGCGGCGGGCCACTCCACGACGCCTGCGCCCAATCCGTATGCCGCGCAGAGCGCTCCGCCGGTCCCCGTCGGCGCGCGGCGGCCGCTCACGACCGCGGACGGCATACCGCTGGCGTCGTATGGTCTGCGGGTTGCGGCCTACATCATCGACTCGATCATCGTCGGTCTTCTCGGCCTCCTGGTCGGTGGCTGGTTCCTCGTCAAGGCCATGACCCCGGTCTTCGACGCCCTGGGTGACCTCGCGACCGCCACGCCCGACGACATCAACGCAGCCATCGCCCTGCTGGACGTGCGCTACGTCGGCTACTACTCCGCGGTCGCGCTCATCCTCTCGATGGCCTACAACTTCTTCTTCCTCACTCGCTGGAGTGCCACGCCCGGCAAGCGGATCCTCGGGATCAGTGTCCGACGGACCGACCGGGACGGCATCCTCGACGTCGGTTCGGCCTCGCGGCGGGTCGCCTTCACCAGCCTGCTCTCCGCCCTGGGCAACCTGCCCTTCATCGGTTTCGTCGCCCTCGCGGCGACCGTGGCCGACCTGCTGTGGCCGCTGAGTGACCCGCGTCGACAGGCCCTGCACGACAAGGTGGCCGACACTCAGGTTGTCGTCGGTCACCAGAAGCGGTGAACTAGCGAGCTGGCGTGATCGTGCCTGTGCACTCGCCAAGCCCGATGACTGCGCCGTCGGGCCCGGGGGCGACGGCGCGCAGCACGACAGTGTCGCCGTCCTCGAGGAAAGCCCGGGTCGAGCCGTCGTCGAGCCGGATCGGCTCCTGACCGCTCCACGACAACTCGAGGAAGGATCCGCGCTGTGCCTTCTCCGGCCCGGAGATCGTGCCGGAACCGAAGAGGTCTCCGGGCCGGATCGTGGCCCCATTGACCGTCAGGTGAGCCAGCATCTGCGCCGGTGACCAGTACATCGTTCGGTAGGGCGGCCGTGAGACCACGGTGCCGTTCCACTCCACCTCGTAGTCGATGTCCAATCCGTATGCCGTGGACGCACCGTCGTCGGTGGGCTCACCTCGCAGGTAGGGCAGCGGTTCGGGGTCCTGGCCCAGCAGGGGGACCCGCGCTGCCCGCAACGCATCCATGGTGACCACCCACGGGCTGATCGTGGTGGCAAAGGACTTGCCGAGGAAGGGCCCGAGGGGCACGTACTCCCAGGCCTGGATGTCTCGAGCCGACCAGTCGTTGAGCAGGACGACGCCGAAGAGATGGTCGTCGGCCTCGGCCAGGGTGACGGGCTCGCCCAATCGGCTGGGGGCGCCGCCGACGACGAAGCCGAGTTCGGCCTCGATGTCGAGCCGCACGCTCGGGCCGAAGACCGGAGTGGGCTCCGTCGGCGGCTTGCGCTGACCGCTCGGGCGGACGATGTCGGTTCCTGACACCACCACGGTGCCAGAGCGCCCGTGGTACCCGATCGGCAGGTGTTTCCAGTTCGGCGTCAATGGCTCCGAGTCCGGACGGAAGATTCGACCGACATTGGTGGCGTGGTGCTCACTGGCGTAGAAGTCGACATAGTCGCCGACAACGAGGGGCATCTCCATCTGGACGTCGGCGAGGGGGATCAGGTGCTGCTCGATCGTCGGGCGCTCGTCGCCGTCACCGACGAGGTCCTGCAGCCAGCTTCGTGCGGTGGTCCACGACTCTCGCCCCAGGGCAAGGAAGGCGTTGAGCGAAGGGGTTGCCCACGCGTAGGCGAAGGGAGCGTCCGGCACCGAGCACACATCGAGCACGGAGTTGTCGAGGCGCACACCGACGCGGGTGTGGCCCCCATGGGTGAAGACGCCGTAGGGCAGGTTCTGGACTCCGAAGGGATCACTGGTGGTCAGGTCGAGCTTGGTGGTCATCGAACACCTCCTGGGCGATGGTCGGGCGGGAGCAGTCCGAGAGCGACGAACTCGGTGATCGGGTCGGTCACCTCGCAGCAGCCGAAACCCACGAAGTGAGTCCGGATCGACTCCGCGTACTCGGCATCGTCGGCCACCCTGGCGAAGGCATCAGCGAGGTTCTCACCGTCACGGTCGCCCAGGATGTCGGCCAACTCTGTGCAGTCGGCGCCGTCCGAGGCATGCCGGACCGCCATCAGGACGTTGAGCACGCCGTGATTCTCCTCCGGCACTCCCGCGACGGCATAACTCCCGCGCGTGGCGTGGTGCAGGCCCCCGGTGAGTTTGAAGGGGATGCCGCGATCCAGGAATGCACGGATGACACCGGCGAGTTCGGCCTCGTCGGGCCACGCCCATGATGACGTCGCGCCGGTTCGGAATTTGCCCACCACGGGCCTGCCGTCCGCGACGGCCACCGCAAGATCGTCCAGGGCTGCCGCCTGGCCCGCACCACGCGGGATCTCGAGGGCCACGGGCAAGCCGTCGCCGACGCTCTCGCGCCACCCCTTGGACCAACCGCACTCAGCTCCGGCCACGTCCACCTCCGTCCCGGCCAGCATTCTTCGGGCATGAGAGATGTCCCCGGCGTCACCACCGGGCCGCACGATGAGGCCGACCGAGAGTGGACCAGTGGCCATTGCCGTGAGGTCTGCCGCGGCGGAGGCCGGCACGAGCAGCGGACCGATGCACCCGGCATACGCACTGCTGCGGTGAGCCCGGTGACGCTGCACGGCCACGTCGAGCGGGGCATTGCCGGGCGGGAAGACGGCGGCGTCGTCGATGAGTCCGGTGAGGAGGTCCGGCGACGGCGCAGGCATGCGGTTCACCCTACGGAATCCGAAGCGCGATGTCCGCCCGCCCGCACATCCACTGCACACTCTGACCACTCCCTTCCCCCTCCCGGCAGACGCAATGACCAATCTGATCCCGCAGGTGCCGTCCCGCTGTCGCCGAGGCGCGCCCGCGGCATACCCTGCCTGCACCCCCACGATCACGACGAGGTGAGTTGATGGCGCACTACGCAGCCATGGGCAGCATTCCGCCCAAGCGGCACACGCAACACCGCCGCCCCAAGAACGCCGGGCCGCACGGTGGCGTCGGGACGGGCACCGGCGAGCTCTACTACGAAGAGCTCATGGGTGAGGAGGGTTTCTCTTCCGACAGCAGCCTGCTCTACCACCGCCACATCCCGTCGACCGTCGCCGGTGTCCGGGAGTGGGCCGTCGGCGACCTGTCGACCACGGCCAACCATCCGCTGATGGCGCGTCACCTCAAGCCCCATGACCTCTTCGAGACCGACGCCATCGTCCGCTCCACCGATGCCGTCACGGGACGTCGTCTCCTCATGGGCAATGGGGATGTCCGGCTCTCGTATGCCGTGTGCGGCACCGATTCTCCGTGGTATCGCAACGCCATCGGCGACGAGTGCATCTACGTCGAGCGCGGGAAGGCGCGGGTCGAGACCGTCTTCGGGTCCTTCGAGGTCGGTGAGGGTGACTACGTCATCATCCCGCGGGCGGTCACCCACCGCTGGCTGCCGAAGCGCTCACGCAAGGACCCGCTGCGCCTGATCTGCATCGAGGCCAACAGCCACATCGCGCCGCCGAAGCGCTATCTGAGCAAGTACGGCCAATTCCTCGAGCACGCGCCCTACTGCGAGCGCGACCTGCGACAGCCGCTCGGCCCGCTGCTCGCCGAGGACATCGGCGAGGACCCGGCGCAGGTGACCAATGTCTACATCAAGCACCGGGGGAGTGGGCCCAACGCCAGCGGCGGCATCGTCGGCACGGTCCACACCGTGCCCTTCCACCCGCTGGACGTCGTCGGCTGGGACGGCTGCCTCTATCCCTACGTCTTCAATGTCTCGGACTACGAGCCGATCACCGGTCGGATCCATCAGCCACCACCGGCCCACCAGGTCTTCGAGGGCTGGAACTTCGTCATCTGCAACTTCGTGCCGCGCAAGGTCGACTACCACCCGCTCGCGATCCCGGTGCCCTACTACCACTCCAACGTCGACAGCGACGAGGTCATGTTCTACGTCGACGGCGACTACGAGGCCCGCAAGGGCTCCGGCATCGCCAAGGGCTCGATCTCACTGCACCCCGGCGGGCACGCGCATGGGCCCCAGCCCGGTGCCGCCGAGAATTCGCTCGGCGCCGAGCGCTTCGAGGAGTTGGCCGTCATGGTCGACACCTTCAAGCCTCTCGAGTTGGGTGAGGGCGGCCGGGCCTGTGACGACGGTGTCTACCAATGGAGTTGGGGCCGCAGCTGAGAGCCGCACCCGCGGCATACAGTTGGGGCGTGTCCATTGCGCCCGTCGAGCAGGAGGTCACCGAGTCCTCGGGTGACCTCGCGCCTGACGTCCCGTGGATCACCTTGGTGTGGAACGACCCGGTCAACCTCATGTCCTATGTGACCTATGTCTTCCAGTCCTATTTCGGTTACAGCCGGGAGAAGGCCGAGAAGCTGATGATGGACGTGCACACCAAGGGACGAGCCGTCGTGTCGACCGGGCCGCGGGAGAAGATGGAAATCGACACCGAGGCTCTCCAAGGGTTCGGCCTCTGGGCCACCTTCCAGAAGGACCACTGATGGCCCGCGGTTTCCGTCGCCGCGGCAAGGGCGCCGACCTGCGGTATGCCGCGAAGCTCGACGAGGTCGAACGTGGGGTGGTCATCGGACTCATGGAGCAGGTCATCGAGTTGTTGGATGCTCCGGCCGCACCGACGGAGGCCGCGGACCCCTTCGACCAGATCGTCGCGGGCATGGGTGGACTCGGGATCGGGGTATCGGTCCTTCCCGAGGATCAGCAGGGGTGGCCATCCGCCGGGCCGGTGCCCGAGGATGCCCGGTCCTTCGGCGAGCGGGACCCGGCTCTGCAACGATTGCTTCCCGCCGGCAACCGATCGGACGAGCAGGTGTCTGCAGAGTTCCGTCGGCTGACAGAGGACGGACTGAAGCAGAGAAAGGCTGCCGCGCTCCGACGGTCCATCGCGGCGTTGAGCGGCGACTCCGGGTCGGTCGAGGTCGACGCCGCCACTGCGCCTCTCCTGCTCGCGGCGCTCACGGACGTGCGGCTGGTCCTCGGCGAGCGACTCGAGCTCCGGGACGACACCGACGTGGAGCGCCTGGAGGTCATCGTCGACACCTTGGCGCCCGATGATCCGCTCGTCTATGCGATGGTCGTCTACGACTTCCTCACCTGGCTCCAGGAGACCTTGGCCGGTGAGTTGCTGCGGTCGCTCGACTCAGGTGGGCAAGGCTGACCGTGTGGGCGCGACGATCGCGGTGGCGCTGGCTGGCCTCGTGCAGTGCCCTCCTCCTGGGGGAACGGTCCGGACGACGCCGTTGTCTCAGCGGGCCCTCAGAAGCGCCAGATCGTGGTCGACCATGGCGCAGACGAGGTCACGGAAGTCCTTGGACGGGCGCCACCCGAGGTCTGCGCGAGCCTTGCTCGCATCTCCCACCAGAATGCTGGGATCCGCCGGTCGCACAAAGGCCGGATCGATGGTCACGTGCTCGTGCCAGTCAGCGACCCCGACGTGTCCGAACGCCGCAGCGACGAACTCCCTCACCGTGTGTGCTGTCCCGGTCGCGATGACGTAGTCGCCCGCGGTTCCGTGGCGGACCGCGCGGACCATGGCGTCGACGTAGTCCGGTGCCCAGCCCCAGTCTCGGGCAGCGTCCAGGTTGCCGAGCGCCAAGGTGCCCGACCCGGAGGTCGCGATGGCGGCCACCGCGGCCGTGATCTTGCGAGTCACAAAGGTGGTGGGTCGCCGCGGTGACTCGTGGTTGTAGAGGATCACGGAGGAAGCGTGCAGGCCGCGACCTCGGAAGACATGGACGGCGTGATGCGCCAAGGCTTTGGCCGCTCCATAGGGACTGACAGGTCGGATCGGCGTGAGCTCGGTTTGCGGGACTTCAGAGGGCTCGCCGAAGATCTCAGCGCTCGACGCCTGGAGCACGCGCACCGGTCGTCCCGACTGGTGCTGAAGGCGCAGGGCCGCCTCGAGGAGAACGATCGGGGCGACTCCGCTGACCTCGGCGGCAGCGATCGGCTCCTGCCAGGAGTGCGCCACTGAACTGAGTCCACCGAGGTTGTAGATCTCGTCAGGCCGGAGGTCGAGGATGAGGCCACTGAGGCGTTCATGCTCGGTCAGGTCGACCTCATGGATGGTGACGTCGTCTGCGCTGAGGAGTGCAGCCCGGTCAGCCGAGCGGGCGACCGCGTGCACGGCATACCCATCGTGCACGAGGCGCTCGACCAGATAGCTGCCGTCCTGACCGGCAGCGCCTGTGACGACCGCAACAGGTGAGGTCACGACCGGCGGGCGTCGAGGGCGGCCAGGTCGGAGTCGACCATCATCGTGACCAGCCGTTCGAAGCTGACGGTGGGTTGCCAGCCGAGCACGTCGCGAGCCTTGGAGGCATCTCCGATGAGGAGGTCCACCTCTGCTGGCCGCATGAATCGTGGGTCCTGGGTCACGTGGCCCGCCCAGTCGTCGATCCCCACGTGTCGAAAGGCGACATCGAGGAGTTCGTGGATCGAGTGGGTCTCGCCTGTGGCCAGGACGTAATCGTCGGCCGTGTCCTGCTGCAGCATCCGCCACATCCCCTCGACGTAGTCGCCGGCATAGCCCCAGTCACGCTTGGCATGGAGATTACCCATCGCCAGTGGCTCGGTGCGGCCGCGTGCGAACTCGGCAACTGCCAGGGTCACCTTGCGGGTGACGAACTCCGGCCCGCGACGCGGGGATTCGTGGTTGAAGAGGATGCCGCTGCTCGCGTGCATGCCATAGGACTCGCGGTAGTTGATGGTCATGTAGTGCCCGTAGACCTTGGCGACCCCGTAGGGGGAGCGGGGCCAGAGCAGGGTGCTCTCGCGCTGCGGGACCTCCTGGACCTTGCCGAACATCTCCGAACTGCTCGCCTGGTAGAAGCGGACCTTCGAGACGTCGTCGCCGGCATACAGCCTGATGGCCTCGAGGATGTTGAGCACACCGTTGCCGGTGACCTCCGTGGTCACCTGCGCGTTCTCCCACGAGTAAGCAACGAAGGAGACAGCACCAAGGTTGTAGACCTCGTCGGGCTGCGAGGCGTGCAGGGCGCGGAGCAGACCCGACAGGTCGGTCAGGTCGCCGGTGTGCAGGACCACCTCGGGGACGATGGCCTCGACCAGGGCTCGCTTGGGATTGTTCTGCCCGCGGATGATCCCGTGGACCTCGTAGCCTTTGGCCAGGAGCAACTCGGCCAGGTAGAGGCCGTCCTGTCCGGTGATGCCGGTGATGAGCGCGCGCTTCACTGTATTCCTTGGTGTGGTGGAGACGTCACCCCTCAGGCTAGTGCTGCGACGGAGGGGACATGTAACCGAGCTACAAGGCTCAGATTCCATCGGCCCGAGTGATTTGTCTTGTTGGGGCTCTGTCTCCACGGCGGTAGGTTGGACTGTGCGTCCAGCCCCAAGGAGGATTGATGAGCGATCGTCTAAAGATCGGTGCTGCCGCGCCACAGTTCCAGCTCACCGATCACGCCGGACGGGATTTCTTGCTCAGTCAACTGCGTGGACACCGGGTGATCGTCTACTTCTATCCGGCCGCCATGACGCCCGGTTGCACCAAGCAGGCCTGCGACTTCACCGAGTCACTCGACTCACTGCAAGCGCATGGTTACACGGTGATCGGGATCAGTCCCGACAAGCCGGAGAAGTTGGCGAAGTTCCGCGAGCGCGACCACCTGACGATCACCCTCCTGTCGGATCCCGACAAGTCGGTCATGAAGGAGTGGGGCGCCTTCGGCGAGAAGATGCTCTACGGCAAGAAGGTGACCGGCGTGATCCGCTCCACCTTTGTCGTGGACGAGGAGGGCAAGATCGAGCATGCGTGGTACAACGTCAAGGCCACCGGTCACGTCGCCAAACTGCGTCGAGACCTCGGACTGGACTGAGCAGGAGCAGAGGATGACCGCATGACCCCCTCCATCGAGGCCCTCCAGGCCGACGTCGTGGCCAAGCGCCAGTCCTTGGCCGGCACCGTCGACGAACTTGCCGCACGGGTCACCCCGCAGGCCCTGCTCAAGCAGAACACCGACGCGGTCAAGGCCAGGTTTGCCGCCGCAACCACCACCCCGGACGGGGAACTGCGTGTCGAGCGGATCGCCGCGGTTGCGGCCGCAGTGGTGGTCGTCGTGGCGCTGCGGGTCTGGGGCGGTCGACGCCGCAAGCGCCGTCGTGGCTGACCGCCCGCGCAAGTCCAAGGGTCGACTGCCGATCCGGATGCTCCACGACCGAATCCTTGTCTCCCTCGAGGGGGAGCCCGGTGAACGCAAGTCGGGCGGCGGCATCCTCATCCCCGCCACCGCAAGCATCGGCAAGCGTCTCGTCTGGGCGCACGTGGTGGCCACGGGCCCGCACGTGCGACAGGTCTGTGTGGACGACCGCGTCCTCTTCGACCCGGAGGACCGCGCCGAAGTCGAGCTCCAGAGCAAGGACTACCTGCTCCTGCGGGAACGGGACCTCCATGCCGTCGCGGCCGCCGACATCGGTGACCACGAGCCGACCGGGCTCTACCTCTAGGGCTCAGCCCACCGGCATACCCGCGTCACGCCACGCGGCGAACCCGCCGTCGATCGCCGGCAGGTCCAACGTCAGCCCGTCGGCGCCGACCAGGGCGATGAGGCGACGGTGACCGCCCTCGGCGCCGGAGGAGAGGTATGCCGGGAGCTCGCCCTCGCGGGCCCGCTCGCTCCCGGTGCGCAGGTCGAGGATGGATGCTCGCCCGTGGAGGGCCTCCTGAAAGGCAGCCCGGGCGGTCAGGGCGGAACACGTCGAGGATCCACCGGCGAAGAGTGTCGTCTCGGCCAAGCGAATGTCGATCGGGGTCACGGGAGCATCGTGCCCCAATGATCAGTTATGGAAAAGGTAACGCCAGATTATGAGACGGAACCCGCGCCCAGGCAACGATCGATCTGCGTCGGGCGAACGACGAAGCCCCGACCGGTGGTCGGGGCTGCGGTTGGTGCGCCATCAGGGACTCGAACCCCGAACCCGCTGATTAAGAGTCAGCTGCTCTGCCAATTGAGCTAATGGCGCGCGAGGAAGGACAGTACCAGCGCAGGCGCGTGGGAGGAAATCGGTGCCGCGTCCGGTCAGTATCGATCCCGCCGGCGGGTGACGAGGAAGGCCAGCACGGCCGCGATCAGCGCCACGATGCCCCCGATGAGCCAGAGGTTGACCGATGACGACCCGGGGTCGCTTGCGGTCGGACGGGACGCGTCGGTGCTGGTCGAGGCGGACTCTGACGCGGTCGGTGACACCGAGGGGCTGGTGACCGCTGTCGGGCTGCTGGTCGTCGGGGAGGTTTCGCTCGGTGAGGGCGACTGCTGCTCAGGGGCGTTGACGGTGAAGGTCGTCGTGCCCGAGATGGGGTGGGAGTCGGCGCTGACGACGCGGAAGGTGATCCGGTAGAGCCCGTTGGCGAGCGGAGGGAGGACCTGGAGGACGGTGTCGCTAGTCGTGACCGGTGGCGCCAGGGCGACCAGGTTGCCATCGGGTCCCAGCAGGTCGACCTTGGTGAAGTCGGCGAGGACGTCGTCGGTGAAGGCGAGGGTGAGTGCCGGCGGCGAAGAGGTGATCGTCGACCCGTCACTTGGGTCGACCGATCGGAGATTCGAATGCGCAAAGGCCGGCGTGACGACGAGGACCACGAGCGCGAGGAGCGCCAGAGCACCCATCGTGATCCGGACGACGGGCTTGGCGAAGAACTCGAGCATGCCCCCATCATTCCCGCCCAACGGCAACAGCCCCCACGCGGGGCGTGAGGGCTGTGCGGGTGGGGTGAGTGACGGGGCTCGAACCCGCGACATCCTGGACCACAACCAGGTGCTCTACCAGCTGAGCTACACCCACCAAGGTGGCGCCGCGGCATACCCACCCACGAGGGAGGAGCCGAGGCAGCGCCGACAATCGTACCTGCTAGGACGGGGTGCTCATGACCTCGCCTCAGCGGCCGACCCATGGTCGACCACGTGTTCCAGGGCGAAGGCGCGCAACTCCTCGCTGGTGTGCCCGGGAGGCTCGATGAAGACCGCTTGCCGGTAGTAGCGCAACTCGGCGATCGACTCGCGGATGTCGGCGAGAGCGCGGTGTCCCCCCGACTTGGTGGGGGCGGCGAAGAAGGCTCGCGGGTACCAACGGCGGGCGAGCTCCTTGATCGAGGACACGTCGATGACCCGGTAGTGCAGATGCTGCTCGAGCCCAGGCATGTCGCGGGCGAGAAAGCCCCTATCGGTGCCGACGGTGTTGCCGCCGAGCGGCGCCTTACGGGGCTCGGGCACCCACTGCGTCACATAGGCCATGACCTGGGCCTGGGCATCCTCCAAGGTGGTCCCCGAGGCCAGGGCATCGAGGAGACCCGACCCGGTGTGCATCTCGCGCACGAAGTCACCCATCTGGGCCAAGGCCGCCTCGGGTGGGCGGATGACGACATCGACACCGTCGCCGAGTTGGTTGAGCTCGAAGTCCGTGACGAGCGCCGCGACCTCGACAAGGGCGTCGGCGTCGAGGGACAGGCCCGTCATCTCGCAGTCGATCCAGACGATCCGATCGGTGTGGGCACGGTCGACGGGCTGGTGCGGCATGGGCCAACGATAGGGGTCCTCGACCGATAGGTTTGCCCTCATGACTGCTCCGGCCCTCGAGCGAGCACCCGGCGTCCACCGCAGCAGTGGGCGTCGGTTGGTGCGCACCTGGGTGGTCACCGGGGTCTTCGCCGTGGGAGCGCTCGCCCTGGCGCTGCTGGTGTCGACCTATATGGGTGCGGCCTTCGGCGTCCAGGCTGCGTTGCTCGCCCTGTTGGTGTCGGCCGTGCCTCTCCTGATCGTCATCCCGACCTTCATCTGGCTCGACCGTTTCGAGGCCGAACCGACCCGTTACCTCGTGGCCGCTTTCCTTTGGGGGGCCCTGGCGGCCGCCGTCATCGCGGCCACGATCAACACCTCCGCGATGGCGGTGATCCAGGCGACGGTCAGTGAGAGCGACGCGGTGCTCGCGACCGCGGTGCTCGTCGCGCCCTTCGTCGAGGAGGCCGCCAAGGGGGTTTTCGTCCTCTGCGTCTGGTGGTTCCTGCGTCGTGAGTTCGACGGTCTCATCGACGGGATGGTGTATGCCGGGGTCGTCGCGGCGGGTTTCGCCTTCACCGAGAACATCCAGTACTTGGCCCAGGCCTGGAATGACGGGGGGCGTGATCTCTTCACGGCGACCTTCATCAGTCGTGGCCTGATGTCGCCCTTCGCGCACCCGATGTTCACGGTCATGACGGGGATCGGGATCGGCATCGCCTCCCATTCGCGGTCGTGGGTCACCAAGATCGGCGCGCCACTGCTCGGCTACCTGGTCGCCGTCCTGACCCATGCCCTCTGGAACCTCGCGGCCATCACGAGCGGGCAGGGAATGTTCGTGGTCTACCTCCTCATCGAGGTGCCGATCTTCCTGGCCTGGGTGGCTCTGGTGCTCTGGGCTCGGCGACGGGAAGGCAACCTGATCGGGATGTTCCTGCGGCCGTATGCCGACGCGGGCTGGCTCTCGCCGGCCGAGGTCTGGATGCTGTCGAACATGGGTCGGCGACGTGAGGCGCGTGCCTGGGCTCGGGCCAACACGGGTCGGATCGGGTTGTCATCGATGAGAGCCTTCCAGGACACGGCGAGCGACTTGGCCCTGCTGCGGCGGCGGATGATCGCCGGCGCCGCGGACGGTGAGTCGTTGCAGACCGAACGCGACCTGCTCGATCGGCTCGTGCGCTCCCGGCGCGCCTTCGTCGGTCGGGCCCTGCCATGAGCGACACGCGGGCGATCGCCGAACGACTTGCCCCGGACCTGCGCGCCTTGCGCCGCGAACTGCACCAGCGACCCGAGCTCGGCCTCGACAACCCGTGGACCCAGACCCGCATCCTCGAGGCGTTGGCGGGTCTGGACCTCGAGATCACCCTCGGCGCCGACCTGACCTCGGTCGTGGCGGTCCTGCGCGGCGAGGGTTGGCCAGATCTGGCAGAGCGCCCGGTCGTCCTGCTGCGTGGGGACATGGACGGCTTGCCGGTCTCCGAGGAGGTCACGGACCCGTGGGCCTCGACCGTGCCCGGTGTCATGCACGCGTGCGGTCACGACCTCCACGTCGCCGGCCTCGTCGGAGCCGCCCAGATCCTGCACGAGGTCCGCCATGAACTCGCCGGCGACGTCATCTTCATGTTCCAGCCGGGGGAGGAGGGCCCCGGCGGGGCGGAGATCATGGTGCGGGAGGGCCTGCTCGACGTGGCGGGGAAGCGGGCAGATGCGGCATACGCCATCCATGTCATCGCGGCCGAGGAGCCGCACGGTGTCTGGTACGGACGGCCGGGGCCGACGATGGCGGCCGCCGACGAGGTCACGATCATCGTGACCGGCCGGGGCGGGCACGGCTCGGCGCCTCATCGGGCCCTCGATCCGGTGCCGGTCGCGTGCGAGATCGTCCTGGCCCTGCAGACGATGGTCACGCGCCGCTTCAGCGCGTTCGAGCCGATCGTCATCACCATCGGACGAATCACGGCCGGCACCAAGTGCAACATCATCGCCGACACCGCCGAGATCTACGCGACGGTCCGCACCTTCAGCGACCAGGCGCGCGACCTCGCCCTCGCCGAGATCACGCGGGTCGCCGACGGCGTCACGGCTGCCCACGGCCTGACGGCCGAGATCGTCCAGGATCACGGTTACCCGCTGACGAGCAACGATCCGGCCGAGTTCGCCTTCGCTCGCGACACGGTCATCGACCTCTTCGGTGCACAGCGATGGACCGCGATGAAGGACCCGGAAGCCGGCTCCGAGGACATGTCCTTCGTCCTGCGAGAGGTGCCCGGTGCCTACCTCTACGTATCGGCGACACCACCTGGGGTCGATCCGGCGACGGTCGACGACAACCATTCACCACGAGCGACCTTCGACGACGCCGTCGTGCCCGACATGGCGCTTGCGCTCGCTGAGTTGGCCCTGCGCCGCTGCGCTCGAGACTCAACACCTCACTAGACTGCCTGCGCGCACATGTGTGGGCCGGCCCCCGTAGCTCAGCTGGACAGAGCAAGAGCCTTCTAATCTCTAGGTCGCAGGTTCGAGTCCTGCCGGGGGCGCTGCAGGGTTCGCCCTCCTGAGACTCGCCCGTGAGGACCATCCCGGCGTGCGCGGGTCGCCAGCGAGCACCCCATTAGGCTGGGCCCGTGACTGCTGCCCCCGCCGAGAGCCAACTGCTCGTCGACGCCGTGGACAGCCTGCGTGGAGCCGTTGCAGAGACCTCTCTGCCCCTGCCGCTCGCCGGCCGAGACCAGGCCGAGGAGAACCGCATCGCCCTCCTTCGCCAGCTCGACGACTACGTTCTGCCCCGGCTTCGCGCCCTCGATGCACCGCTCCTGGCTGTCGTCGGTGGCTCCACCGGTGCTGGGAAGTCGACCCTCGTGAACTCTTTGGTCGGGGCGCAGGTCTCCCGCACCGGGGTCATTCGGCCGACGACGACGCGGCCAGTGCTCGTCCACCACCCCGATGACGCTCACTGGTTTGCGGACGACCGCATCCTGCCCGGATTGGCGCGGGTCACGGGCGCCGAGACCGCCGAGGCGCAGCCCGGCACCGTGCGACTGGTCCGCTCGACCGCCCTGCCTCCTGGGATGGCGCTGCTCGACGCCCCCGACATCGACTCCGTGGTCCAGGCCAACCGCGAACTCGCCGGGCAGTTGCTCGCTGCCGCCGATCTTTGGCTCTTCGTCACCACGGCCGCCCGCTACGCCGATGCCGTGCCGTGGGACCTGCTCCGCACAGCCTCGGAGCGGGGCACGGCCGTCGCGATCATCCTCGACCGCGTGCCACCCGAGGCGGTCGAGGAGATTCGCCCGCACCTGGTGTCGATGCTGCGCGAGCAGGGTCTTTCCACCGCCCCCGTGTTCTCCATCCCCGAGTCCACCCTGACCACCCAAGGTCATCTTCCGCAGGAGGCCATGGCGCGCCTCAAGGCATGGCTCGACGCCCTCGCGTCCGACACCCGTGCGCGATCCATCGTCGTCAGCCAGACGCTGCGGGGCGCTATTGCCTCGCTGGGTGACCGCACGAGCCGGCTCGCCGAGGCGGCCCACGAACAACGCACGGCACAGGACGGTCTGCGGCGCGCCATCGACGAGGAGTTCGAGAGAGCCCACCGCGAGGTCAAGGACGGAATGACCGACGGCACCCTTCTTCGCGGCGAGGTACTCGCGCGCTGGCAGGAGTTCGTCGGCACCGGCGAGTTCTTCCGGCAGGTCGAGACCACGATCGGCAAGTGGCGCGATCGCCTCACGGCTGCCGTCAAGGGTGCGCCGGCTCCCGCAGCCAATCTCGGCGAAGCGCTGCAATCCGGGGTCGCCGCTCTCGTCACCTCTCATGGGGAATCAGCAGTGCACGAGTCGGTCCGCGACCTGCGCCGCCTGCCCGGCGGCGAGGGGATCCTGGGGCGCCGGGCCGACCTGTCCACTGGCTCTCCCGGGTTCCGGGATCGGGTCGACCGCTTGGTCCGCGATTGGCAGGGCGAGATCTTCGACATGGTGCGCAGTGAGGGCGGCAACCGACGCACCAATGCCCGGGTCGCGGCCTACGGAGTCAACGGGATCGGCCTCTTCCTCATGCTCGTCTCCTTCGCCCACACCGGCGGACTCACCGGCGCGGAGGTTGGCATCGCGGGGGGAACCTCCGTCCTGGCGCAGCGCGTCCTCGAGGCCATCTTCGGAGACCAGGCGGTCCGTGAGATGGCCGCCCGCGCCCGCAAGGCGCTCCTGGCACGCGTCGACGACCTGTATGCCGCGGAGCGCGCCCGCTTCCAGGACGCCATCACCGAGGCGGGCAACCTCGATGATGCCGCCGAGCGACTCGACCGGGCCGCGCAGGCCGTGGCCGAGGCGGCACGATGAGCCCGATCAGGGCAGGGCGTGCCACGGTCGCCACCGTGACTGCAGAGGCGCTCGCGGCGGCCTCCGGAGCCCTCGGCGAGGCTGTCGAGTCAGGTGGTGAGCAACTGCCGGACGCACCCCGGCGGGCGGCGACCGATGTGGTCCGCAAGGTGAGTGAACGCAGCGCGTTGGTCGGTGGACACACCGTCGTCGCCCTGGCCGGCGCCACGGGAAGTGGGAAGTCGAGCCTCTTCAACGCCCTCGTCGGAGCCCGAGTCGCCACCGTCGGTGCCCGACGGCCGACGACGAGCACGCCGACGGCTGCGCAATGGGGCAGCGAACCAGCTGGTGACCTGCTCGACTGGCTCGGGGTGTCGACCAGACACCACGTCACCTCGACCTCGTCTGTCGCCGTGGGGAGTCTCGAAGGATTGGTCCTGCTCGACCTTCCCGACTTCGACTCCCGCGATGTGAGCAACCGTGCCGAGGCCGAGCGGGTCCTCGCCCTGGTGGATCTGTTCGTCTGGGTCACCGATCCCCAGAAGTATGCCGATGCCCGATTGCACGATGACTATGTGGCGGCCTTGGCCAGCCATGACGCCGTGATGCTCGTGGTGCTCAACCAGGTGGATCGCCTCACCCCCCACGAGGTCGAAGAGTGCGTCGCCGACCTCAAGCGCCTCCTGGTCCGTGACGGAGTGCGCCAGGCCACCGTCCTCCCGGTCTCTGCACAAACGGGCGCCGGCCTGGACGCGCTCGGCCAGCGCCTCGCCAACACGGTTGCCGGCGCGGCTGCCTCGCGAACGCGGCTGGCGGCTGATGTCCGCAGTGCGGCCCAGCGTCTGGCCGGTGGCGTCGCCGACAGTGAGCCCACGGTCGCTGCGGCCGACCAGCACGAACTGATCGATGCCCTGGCTCGATCAGCCGGGGTGCCCATGGTGGTCGATGCCGTTGCGCGGGACTACCGCATGGAGGCAATCGGTCACATCGGCTGGCCCTTCACCCGCTGGGTTCAGGCCTTTCGCCCCCGACCTCTGCGGCGACTGCGCCTCGAGGACAAGACCATCGAGGTGCGCGACCAGGACGTGCGATCCGTCCTGGGCCGGTCGTCCATCCCACCGCCCAGCCCAGCGGCAAAGGCGGCGGTCGCGCTCGCGACCCGCAACCTCGCCGGGGTCGCCGGGGCCGGTTTGCCCACACCGTGGGCCGACGCGGTGGATGCGGCGGCGGACCCGCCCGGAGGTTCCCTCACCGATGACCTGGACCGTGCCGTCGTGGCGACCCCGCTGCGCGGCCGCAACCCCATCTGGTGGCGCCTGATCGGCGTGGTCCACGTGCTGCTCGCGCTCTCGGCGGTCGCTGGGGTGCTCTGGTACGTGCTCCTGTGGGGTTTGGGGGCTCTGTCCTTCCCCGTGCCCGATCCGCCCCTGGTCGGTGACGTGGTGCCAGTGCCCTTCCTGTTGATCGTCGGTGGGCTGGCCCTGGGCTTGTTGCTCGCCGCCCTGTCACGAGCGTTCGCCGGTGTCGGGGCCAGACGTCGCGCCTCCGCAGTGGAGGCGAGGTTGCGCGAGGCGATTGCCGCGGTGGCAGATCGGGAGATCACGGCCCCCGTCGCCGCCGTCCTGGCGCGCCACCGTGCGACCCGCGAGGCGTTGAATCGGGCGCGCGCGATCTGACGCCCAGATGTTCCGCTGTCCACAGGCAGTGGTCGGGCAGGTGTGTCGTCCACAGGGCGAAGGGCTCGTGGTGGCCGATTGAACCCTCACCGTCGAAGACTCCACTCACCTGCTCCATTCGGGAGCCAGCAGAGAGGACGTGAGGATGAACGAGACCACGATCACGGTGGTCGGCCGATTGGTCGCCGACCCCGTCATCCGACAGACCTACGCCGGATCGAACGTGACGACCTTCCGGATCGCCACCAATGCTCGCAAGAACCGGCCCGGGACGGGCGAGTTCGAGGACGGTCCGACCAGCTACTACAACATCTCGGCGTACAAGTCACTCGGGGCCAATGCGGCGATTTCGTTGCATCGCGGCGAGCCGGTCGTCGTGACCGGGGCGCTCGAAGTCAGCACCTTCGACCGACAGGACGGCAGCAAGGGCTCCGCCGCCGACATCACGGCCCGGCAGATCGGGCACGATCTCAGTTGGGGTGTGTCCGGCTTCGCCAAGGTGTCCCGCCAGAGCGTGGAAGGTGGGGGTTCCGACCCGCTCCAGTCAGCGATCGCTGCGTATGCCGCGATGGCCAGCGGACGCTTCGCGTCGACCGCCCCCGGCCGCGAGGACGGCACCACCGTGCCCTACGGCGTTGTGGATGAGGATGGGGTCATCGCGGAGGTCGGCGCCGAGGTCGAGGAGGGAGCCGCCGAGTCGGCTGCGTGAAGGCTCGGGGATTCGGGGATGCGGCATGGGCTTGGCTAGCCTGTGTCGCATGCCCGAGTTCATCTATGTCATGTCCCGTGCCCGCAAGGCGCACGGCGACAAGGTCATCCTCGACGACGTCACGCTGTCGTTCCTCCCCGGCGCCAAGATCGGCGTCGTGGGACCCAACGGCGCCGGAAAGTCGTCCGTGCTCAAGATCATGGCCGGACTGGACCAGCCGTCCAACGGTGAGGCGCGGCTGACCCCGGGTTACAGCGTCGGCATCCTCATGCAGGAGCCGGTGCTCAATGAGGAGAAGACGGTCCTGGGCAACGTCGAGGAGGGCGCTGGCGAGATCAAGGCCAAGCTCGACCGTTTCAACGCCATCAGCGCCGAGATGGCCGAGCCCGACGCGGACTTCGACGCCCTGATGACCGAGATGGGCAAACTCCAGGAGGAGATCGACCACGCCGACGCGTGGGACCTGGACTCCCAGCTCGAGCAGGCCATGGATGCCTTGCGGTGCCCGCCACCGGACGCCGACGTCACGACGCTCTCCGGTGGTGAGCGCCGTCGCGTTGCCCTCTGCAAGCTGCTCCTGCAGAAGCCTGACCTGCTGCTGCTTGACGAGCCCACCAACCACTTGGACGCCGAGTCGGTCCTCTGGCTCGAGCAGCACCTCTCCAAGTATCCCGGCGCCGTCGTCGCCGTCACCCACGACCGCTATTTCATGGACAACGTCGCCGGGTGGATCCTCGAACTCGACCGGGGCCGCGCCTACCCCTACGAGGGCAACTACTCGACCTACCTCGAGAAGAAGGCAGCCCGCCTCGAGGTCCAGGGCAAGAAGGACGCCAAACTGGCCAAGCGGCTCGCCGAAGAACTCCAGTGGGTGCGCTCCAACGCCAAGGCGCGCCAGACCAAGTCGAAGGCCCGTCTGGCCAGGTATGAGGAAATGGCGTCGGAGGCGGAGCGGACCCGGAAGCTGGACTTCGAGGAGATCGCCATCCCACCGGGTCCACGCCTGGGCAGCAAGGTGATCGAGGTCAAGAACCTCAAGAAGGGCTTCGGCGACCGCGTTCTCATCGATGGCCTCTCGTTCACCTTGCCGCGCAACGGCATCGTCGGGGTCATCGGCCCCAATGGCGTCGGCAAGACCACCCTCTTCAAGACGATCGTCGGCCTCGAGAAGGCAGACTCGGGCACGGTCGATGTCGGCGACACCGTGAAGATCTCCTATGTGGACCAGAGCCGCGGTGGTATCGACCCCAACCAGAACCTGTGGGAGGTCGTCTCCGGCGGCCACGACTACATCAACGTCGGTAGCGTCGAGATCCCCTCGCGCGCCTATGTCAGTCAGTTCGGCTTCAAGGGTCCCGATCAGCAGAAGAAGGCCGGCATCCTCTCCGGTGGCGAGCGGAACCGCCTCAACCTTGCGCTCACCCTCAAGGAGGGCGGCAACCTGCTGCTCCTCGATGAGCCGACCAACGACCTCGACGTCGAGACGCTGGGATCGCTGGAGAATGCACTCCTGGAATTTCCCGGCTGTGCGGTCGTCATCAGCCACGACCGCTGGTTCCTCGACCGCGTCGCGACGCACATCCTTGCCTACGAGGGCACCGATGCGAACCCCGCTGCGTGGTACTGGTTCGAAGGGAACTTCGAGTCCTACGAGGCCAACAAGGTGGAGCGCCTCGGCGAAGACGCCGCGCGCCCGCACCGAGTGACCTACCGCAAGCTCACCCGCGACTGATCCATCCTGATGATCACGGCCAACCGAGCGTCCCTGCGCGAGCAGGTACAGGACCTCGGGCCGGCCGCGGTCGTCGACGCTGCGCTCTCCGGCGACCTGGCCCGATTCTGTGGCTCACGACTCGACGGTGCGCGCTTTGTTGGGGCGGACCTGAGGGAGGCCGACCTCAGCGGCGCGACCGGCTACGCCATCGACCCCCGTGAGACCCGCGTCAAGGGCGCCCGGTTCACCGCACCGGACGTGCTGGCCCGGCTCGATCCCTTCGATATCGTCATCGCGTGACCCAGACCCTGGACGTGCCCGCCCACACGGTCTCGGTCGTCATACCCGTCTACCAGGGCGCCGCCACGCTGCCGGCCCTGATGGACGAGATCGCCCCTCTGGTCCACCGCGCGACCACTCCTGAGGGTCGCGAGCTGCGGGTGACCGAGGTGCTGCTCGTCCACGACAACGGACCCGACGCCTCGGACGAGACGATCCGGGACCTGGCCCGACGTCACCCCTGGATCCGACCGGTCTGGTTGAGCCGCAATTTCGGTCAGCATCCCGCCACCCTCGCGGGCATCGCCGCCTCAGGCGGCGAGTGGGTCGTCACCCTCGACGAGGACGGTCAGCACGACCCGGCCGCCATCGGATCAATGCTCGACACCGCGATGCGGACCCAGTCCGATGTGGTCTACGCCAAACCGACCAACGAACCGCCCCACGGCCCCCTCCGCAATCTGGCCTCCCGGGGAGCCAAACGGCTCGTCGGTTGGTTCGCCAGCGGCATACCCACCGACGACTTCCACAGCTACCGACTCCTCCTCGGCGAGGTCGCCCGCAGCGTCGCGGCGTATGCCGGCCCCGACATCTACCTCGACGTGGCTGTCTCCTGGGTGGCCCGCCGCACCACGACCAGCCCGGTCGAGATGCGCCGCGAGGGTGACCGCCCCTCGGGTTACCACCTGCGGTCGCTGCTCTCGCACTTCTGGCGGTTGGTCCTCTCCAGCGGGACCAAGCCGTTGCGCGCTGTCTCGATCATGGGAGCTGGCTTTTCACTGCTGGCAACGCTGTTGGCGCTGGTCCTCATCGTCGGACGCCTCACCAACCAGTGGGCCTACCCGGGGTGGACCTCGACCATGCTCATGCTGATGTTCGCTACCGGGCTCATCCTCTTCAGTCTCGGCGTCATCGCCGAGTACGTCGGTCGCGCCGTCAACATGGCGATGGGCAAGCCGCTCTACCTCCCGGTGCGCGACCCGCAGGACGGGCCGCTGGGACGCGACCGGCGATGACCGCACCGCACCTCTGTGTGGTCGGGGGAGGTGGTCTCGTCGGTCGTCAGGTCGTCGCTGCCGGGCTCAGGGCGGGGTATGCCGTGCGCGTCCCGGACATTCCCTGGACCGATCCGGGCGCAAGCATCGAGGCGCTGGCTGTCCACCTGCGACAGTTCGCCGCCGACGTGACCGGTGAGTGGGCTCTGGCCTGGTGCGCCGGGGCCGGGGTTGTCGCGACCAGTGAGGACGACCTGGCCCAGGAGGTCGATGTCCACGATGGGGCACTGCGCGCGGTCGAGGGCCTGATCCACGAGGGGCTGCTCGACCCGGCACGCGGCGGGATCTTCCTCGCGTCCTCCGCCGGGGGAGTGCACGCCGGGTCGGCCGATCCGCCCTTCACCGAGGAGACGCCCGTCGCCCCTCTCGTGCCCTATGGCCACGCCAAGGTGGCGATGGAGGCTGCCGTCCGAGGGCTCGCGGAGCGCACCGGCGTGCGAGCGTTCATCGGTCGGTTGGCCAACATCTATGGGCCGGGACAGCGTCTGGACAAGGCCCAAGGGCTCATCTCCACGATCTGCGTCGCCGATGCCCTGGGCACACCACTGCAGGTCCGCGTGTCACTGGATACCACGCGTGACTACCTCCACTCCGCCGACGCGGCGGCCATGGTGATCGCCGGTCTCGAGCGGCTGCGCCTCGAGCCCGCTGGTGCCGTGGTCACCAAGATCCTCTGCTCCGGACAGCCGGTGACGGTCGGTCACCTCATCGGCGAGTCACGCCGAGTCCTCCACCGCCCGCTGCGCACAGCGGTGGTGGCGGGGCAATCGAGCGGGCAGGTGCTCGACCTGAGGTTTGCCTCGGTCGTGTGGCCCGAACTCAACGCGCTCGCCGGCACCACCGTGCCCGCCGGACTCGCCGATGCCGCCGCGGATGTCCGGTCACGCATCGCCCTGTCTGGGGCAGACGCCGTGCTCGGCCGCCGCTGACCCCCACCTGGAGCTGACCCCGTTTGAAACTGCACCACACGCACACTCGGCAGCCATCGGAGTGTGCGTGTCGCGCAGTTTCAAACGGGGAGACGTGCCGGGGCCGGGACCAGGGCCGGGACGGCATACGAAAAGTGCACTATTGGTGAGTTTCGGTCGGGGGCTTCGACGGTTTGTGGGCGGCGAGGAACACCGATGACCCGAAGGGCAGATCGGCGCGCGCCAACACCTTCGAGTCGAGGCGAGACAGTCGCGTCAGGGCACTGTTGAGTAGCAGGGGGACCTGGGGGATCTCCGCAATGTCCTGGGCCTCGGTGCGACCCCGGCGTAGTCGCCGGACCAGGCGCTCGGCGGCGAAGAAGGGAAAGACCGTCGCGAAGCCGTGCGTGACTCGATCGATCGTCAGTCCGGCCGCGCCAACGGCTTGGGCTGCCCGCGCCCGGGTGTAGCGACGGTGGTGCCCGTTGGCGACGTCGTGGTCGCTCCAGGCCCATCGGTAGGCCGGCACCGCCATCAGGAAACTGCCGCCGGGCCGGAGCACGCGGGCCACCTCAGCCAGCGCTGTGGCCTCGGGCTCACAGTGCTCGATGACGTCGAAGGCGCTGACCAGGTCGAAGGTTGCATCGGCAAAGGGCAACGCCATCGCCGAGCCGCAGATGCCGGTGGTCGAGAGCCCCCGTGGATCGATGTCCAAGGACACCACGTGGTCGGCGACGTGCGGAATCCAGCCCGCGCTGGGGCCGTCTGCTGACCCCAGATCGAGGGCCACGGCAGCGTTCACGGCATACCTGGCAAGGGCGGTCCGGAGCAGGTCGGAGCGGGCGACGTACCACCAGTAGTCCTCGACAGAGTGCGAGGGCGAGCCGCCGTGGCCGGGCTGGGAAGGCACGAGGAAAGACCAAGCCTCGTCAGTCGAGGGGCCCGCCGGCGACGTAAATCACCTGGCCGGAGACGAATCCGGCGCCCTCTGAACACAGAAACGAGATGGTGGCCGCGATGTCCTCGGGTTGGCCGACCCGCTGCACGGGGATCTGCGAGGCCGAGTGCTTGATGAAGTCGTCGAAGGGCACGCCGATGCGCTCGGCCGTGGCCGCGGTCATCTCGGTCTGGATGAAACCGGGGGCCACCGCGTTGGCGGTCACGCCGAACTTGCCGAGTTCGATGGCCAAGGTCTTGGTGAAGCCCTGGAGGCCGGCCTTGGCGGCGGAGTAGTTCGCCTGGCCGCGGTTGCCCTGCGCCGACGAGGAGGACAGGTTGACGATTCGGCCGAACTTCTCGGCCGTCATGTGCGCCTGGCACGCCTTGGTCATGAGAAAGGCGCCCTTGAGGTGCACGTTCATCACCGCATCCCAGTCGGACTCGGTCATCTTGAAGATGAGGTTGTCGCGGATGATGCCGGCGTTGTTCACCAGGATCGTGGGGGCACCCAACTCCTCGGCGATCCGTGCCACGGCCGCGTCGACCTGATCGGCGGACGACACATCGCAGCCCACGCCGATCGCCCGGCCGCCATCGGCCGTGATCCGGTCGGCAACGGCGACACAGGCCGCCTCGTCGAGGTCGAGAATGGCGACGGCGTGGCCGTCCTTGGCCAGGCGGGCGGCGGTGGCGGCGCCGATGCCGCGGGCGGCGCCGGTGACGACGGCGACACGAGAGGTGCTCATCTGCTTTGGAGTCCTTCGGGGCAGGCGGTAACTTAAGTGGTCGCGTCCGACCCTACCCAGCGCCGAGTGAGGCGTCTTCGACGCATGTCACATCGGAGGGAACGCAGTGGAGATCTGGCCCGGCACGGCATACCCCTTGGGTGCCACCTACGACGGCAGCGGTGTCAACTTCGCGGTCTTCAGCGAGGTGGCCCACGCCGTCGAGTTGTGCTTGCTCGACGACACCGACGGAGAACTCACCGAGCAACGCATCGCCATGCCCGAGGTCGACGGGCACGTGTGGCACTGCTACCTGCCGGGTCTGCAGCCAGGGCAGCGCTACGGCTTCCGGGTGCACGGGCCCTTCGACCCGGTCAATGGCCACCGCTGCGACCCGAGCAAGTTGCTCCTCGACCCCTATGCGAAGGCGATCGAGGGGCAGGTCACCAACGACCAGGCGCTCTTCAGTTACTCCTTCGCCGACCCGACCGAGCCCAACACCGACGACTCCTTGAGCAAGACGATGCACTCGGTCGTCATCAATCCCTACTTCGACTGGGGTCACGACCGCCCACCGCGGCACGAGTACCACGACTCGGTGATCTACGAGGCCCACGTCAAGGGACTGACGATGACGCACCCGGAGATCCCCGAGGAGATCCGCGGGACGTATGCCGCGATCGGCCACCCCGTGATCGTGGATCACCTCACGAACCTGGGCGTCACCGCGATCGAACTCATGCCGGTGCACCAGTTCGTCCAGGACACCTCGCTGCAGGCCAAGGGGTTGACCAACTACTGGGGCTACAACACGATCGGCTTCCTCGCCCCCCACAACGCCTATGCCGCGGGCAGCCAGGGTCAGCAGGTCACCGAGTTCAAGACGATGGTCAAGGCCCTGCACGAGGCCGGTATCGAAGTCATTCTCGACGTCGTCTACAACCACACGGCCGAGGGCAACGAGATGGGCCCCACGCTGTGTTTCCGGGGTCTGGACAATGCGTCCTACTACCGGCTCGTCGACGGTGCCAAGGAGCACTACTACGACACGACCGGCACCGGGAACAGCCTGCTCATGCGCCATCCCCATGTGCTGCAGCTCATCATGGATTCACTGCGCTACTGGGTCACCGAGATGCACGTCGACGGCTTCCGCTTCGACCTCGCCGCCACCCTGGCCCGCCAGTTCCACGAGGTGGACAAGCTGTCGGCCTTCTTCGACATCATCCAGCAGGACCCGGTGATCTCGCAGGTCAAGCTCATCGCCGAGCCCTGGGACGTCGGCGACGGCGGCTACCAGGTCGGCAACTTCCCCCCGCTGTGGACCGAATGGAACGGCAAGTATCGCGACACGGTGCGCGACTTCTGGCGCGGCGTGCCGGCCACCCTCGGCGAGTTCGCGTCACGGCTCACCGGCAGCAGCGACCTCTACGAACACAGCAGCCGCAAGCCGATCGCCTCGATCAACTTCATCACCGCCCACGATGGCTTCACGCTGCGGGATCTGGTGTCCTACAACGAGAAGCACAACGACGCCAACCTCGAGGGCAACCGCGACGGCGAGAGCCACAACCGGTCATGGAACTGCGGCGCCGAAGGCCCGACCGACGAGGCCGCGATCAACCACCTGCGAGCCCGCCAGCAGCGCAACTTCCTCACCACCCTCCTGCTCAGCCAGGGCGTGCCGATGATCGCCCACGGCGACGAACTCGGCCGCACCCAGGACGGAAACAACAACGTCTACTGCCAGGACAACGAGCTCTCCTGGGTCGACTGGGTGCTCACCGACGAGCAGAAGCAACTGCTCGCCTTCACCAAGACGATCGTCGCGTTGCGCGCCAACCACCCCGTCTTCCGACGTCGCCGCTTCTTCGCCGGCAGTGCCGATCACGGTGGTGAATCGAACCTGGGTGACATCTACTGGCTCAAGGCCAGCGGCGACCTCATGAGCGAGTCCGACTGGGCAGCAGGAGAGGCCCGCCTCATGGGCATGTGGCTCAACGGTTCCGCCATCCCGGAGCCGGACGGACGTGGGCGTCGCATTCTCGACGACGACTTCCTCATCATCTTCAACGCGGGCGCCGATGACGCCGCCTTCACCCTGCCCACCGGGGCGTGGGGCGGCACCTGGTCGATCGAGGTCGACACGGGAGCCGATGTCGTCGACGGCGAGTGCCACGGAGCGGGCTCGGCCCTCCCCGTCGGTGGCCGGTCGATCATTGTGCTGCGCAGCCGCCGTGAGGAGCCCGTCGTCCCCGCCGGAGCCTCACCGACCGCCGCGACCTGACCGTGGCCGACGTCACGCACCTCACGCACCGCCCCGGGCCGGGGCGGGTCGTGCCGGTGTCGACCTACCGCCTCCAGATCCACGCGGGCTTCGGTTACGACGACGCCGCCGCGCGCGCGGCATACCTCGCCGACCTCGGGGTGACCCATCTGTATCTCTCGCCGGTCCTCCAGCCGGCACCGGGGTCCACCCACGGCTACGACGTGCTGGACCACACGCGCATCCATGAGGAGGCTGGTGGGCGAGAGGCCTTCGACCGGCTCGTCGCCGCGGCACGCGAGCACGGCCTGGGTGTGATCGTCGACGTCGTCCCCAACCACATGACGGTGCCGCGCCCCACCCATCTCAATGCGCCCCTCTGGTCGCTGCTGCGCGAGGGACGCGAGAGTCCGTATGCCGCGTGGTTCGACGTCGACTGGGACGTCGAGGACGACCGGATCCTCATGCCCGTGCTCGGTGGGACGATCGGCGAGGCCGTCGAGCGGGGTGACGTGGTGCTCGCCCAGGACGGTGGGCCCAGCGGTCGCGAATGGGTGCTCTGGCACCACGGCGACGAGTTCCCGGTCCGGCCCGGCACCGAGACGTTGCCGCTGCCCGAACTCGTCGAGGCGCAGGCCTATCGCCTGTCGAGTTGGCGCGAGGCGGGGGAGGCCCTGAACTACCGACGCTTCTTCGACGTGACCTCCTTGGTGGCGGTGCGCGTCGAGGACCCGGTCGTCTTCGCGGCGACCCATGCGCTGCTCGTGTCGCTCTTCGGGCACGGCGCCGTCGACGGCTTCCGGATCGACCACCCTGACGGCCTTGCCGACCCGCGCGGCTACCTCGCGATGCTCGCCGACGCGACGGGCGACGGCTGGGTCGTCGTCGAGAAGATCCTCGAGGGCGACGAGCCGCTGCCGGACGACTGGCGGTGCATGGGCACAACGGGCTATGACGCCCTGCTGCGCGTCCAACAGGTCCTGACGTCGCCCGCCGGCGAGGACGTCCTCGACCGGCTCTGGGATGAACATGCCTCTGGCACATCGGTTTCGGGGACCCTCGAATCCGTCATTGTCGACGCCAAGCGGCTCGTCGTCGACGACGTGCAGGCGGCCGAGGTCGACCGGCTCATGCGGTTGCTGCGGCGGGTGCTGCCCACCGAGGACCCGCGGCCATTGCGCCGTGCCCTCGAGGCGATGCTCGTGGCGATGGACCGCTATCGGGCCTACTTCACGCCCGGCGAGGAGGCCGACGTCGCGCAGTATGCCGTCGTCGACGAGGTCGAGGCTCGCGCCCGCTCGCTCGTCGCGCCCGAGGACGCCGACGCGGTGGCCGTGGTCGCCCAGTTGGTCCGGGGAGGCCGGCTGCCCCAGGCTGCGCTGGGCGAGGTGCCAGCGCAGGCGGAGTTCCGTACCCGCTTCCAGCAGACCTGTGGCCCCGTCATGGCCAAGGGCATCGAGGACACCGCCTTCTACCGCTGGTTCAGGCTGGTCGGCGCGAACGAGGTCGGTGGGCACCCGGAAACCCTCTCGATCCCCACCACCGCCTTCCACTCGTATGCCGCGGGGAGGCTCGAGCGTTGGCCCGTCACGATGACGGCTCTCACCACGCACGACACCAAGCGGTCCGAGGACGTGCGCGCCCGGCTCATGGTGTTGGCGTCGGACGCGGCGGGCTGGGAGCAGTGGGTGCGGGCTGCCTCCGCCCTGGGCGCCGTCCACCGGTCGGCGCTCGTCGATGCACCAACCGAGTACCTCGTCTGGCAGACCCTCGTCGGCACCTGGCCGATCACGGCCGCGCGGCTCGAGGAGTATGTCCTGAAGGCCGTGCGCGAGGCCAAGCTGCACACCGCCTGGGTTGACGGCGACGATGCCTATGAGCAGGCCGTCGTCGACTTCGCGACGGGGGTGTTGCGTGACGACGCTGTGCGCGCACACCTCGATGAATGGGTTGTGGCACAGGCGGACTCGATGCGCGCCAACGTGCTCGGCCAAAAGGTCGTCCAACTCCTCATGCCGGGCGTCGCCGACGTCTACCAGGGCACCGAACTGATGACCCTGACACTCGTCGACCCGGACAACCGCCGACCGGTGCAGTACGACGACCGCGCCGTCCGCCTCGCCCGCCTCGACGAGGGTGAGCCGACCCTCGACCTCGACGACGAGAAACTCCTCGTCGTGTCCCGCGCGCTGCGTCTGCGACGAGACCACCCCGAATGGTTCGTCGGGGCTGGAGCAACCTATGCCGCGTGGCCGGCCCCCGAGGGCGTCCTCGCCTTCACCCGAGGTGACGACTCCGGGGCCCATGTGCTCGTCGCCGTGCCGATCAAGGGCCGGACCTCCCTCGACGCCGGCGACATCGACCTGCCCGAGGGCGACTGGGAGCCGCTGTGGCCGGACCGGCTGCCCGTCCAGGTCTGGGTGAGCCACGCGTGATCTCGGTGTGGGCGCCGGTTGCCGGTGCTGTCGAGATCGAGTGGAGTGGCGACGGTGCGCCCGTCGTGCGGGAGGCGATGTCTCGCGACGACGACGGGTGGTGGCACTGGGACGGTGACCCCGCGGCATACCAAACCTTTGACTATGCCTTCGTCCTCGACGGTGCCGAGCCGTCGCTGCCTGACCCGCGCAGCGCTTGGCAGCCTCACGGTGTGCACTCGCCGAGTCGATTCTTCGACGCCTCACGGTTCGTCTGGAGCGACCAGCAGTGGCGCGGAACCCGCTGTGGCGCAGGCGTCCTCGGAGGTCTCGTCTACGAGCTGCATGTCGGCACCTTCACACCCGAAGGCACCCTGGACGCGGCGATCGAGAGACTCGACGCGCTCGTGGCGATCGGCGTGGACCTCGTCGAACTCATGCCGCTCGCGGCCTTCCCGGGTGACTGGGGCTGGGGCTATGACGGGGTGGCCCTCTACGCGGTCCATGACCGCTATGGAGGCCCGGCGGCGTTGCAGCGGTTCGTCGACGCCGCCCACGCGCGCGGGATCGGCGTCTGCCTCGACCTGGTCCACAACCACCTCGGGCCGAGCGGCAACTACCTCTCGCGTTTCGGTCCCTATTTCACCGACACCCACCACACGCCGTGGGGGTCCGCAGTCAATCTCGATGCCCCCGGGTCCGACGGCGTCCGATCGTTCCTCGTCGATCAGGTGTTGCGGTGGTTCCGGGACTTCCACGTCGATGCCCTGCGCCTCGACGCCGTGCACGAACTCGCCGACGACTCCCCGCACCACCTCCTCGTCGAGTTGTCCGACGCGACGGCAACCCTCGCGACCGAGCTCGGGCGGCCCTTGGACCTGATCGCCGAGAGCGACCTCAACGACGTGACGATGGTCGAGCCGACGGCACTCGGCGGGCGGGGGATGACCGCCCAATGGGCCGATGACGTGCACCACGCGTTGCACGTCGTGCTCAGCGGGGAGAGCCAGGGCTACTACGCCGACTTCGCCGGCGGCGGCGAGCGTGAAGAAGCCGGCCCACTCGCCGTGCTCGCGAAGGTCTTCACCCGCGGCTTCCTCCACGACGGCAGCTTTTCCAGTTTCCGAGGGACACTGTGGGGTCGAGCCGTGGACGTCGACACCTTCGACGCGCGGCGACTGCTCGCCTATCTGCAGACCCACGACCAGGTCGGCAATCGGGCACTGGGGGATCGCCTGCACGCGACGCTCTCGCCCGGGCGGCACGCGATCGGGGCCGCGCTCGTGCTGCTCGGACCCTTCACCCCGATGCTCTTCATGGGTGAGGAGTGGGCGGCCGCCACTCCGTGGCAGTTCTTCACATCCTTCGACGACCTCGCCCTCGGCGAAGCGGTGAGCCGTGGTCGGCGCGAGGAATTCGGCAGTCATGGCTGGAGCGTGGACGAGGTGCCCGACCCGCAGGCCGTGAGCACCCGGGACGCGTCCGTCCTCGACTGGTCCGAGCCGGGTCGCGAGCCGCACGCCCACATGCTCGGTTGGTATGCCGCGTGCTCGGCGCTGCGCCACCGCCTCCTCCCCATCGGGTCACCGCTGCGACTGGCCGACGTCCTGGTCAGCTTCGACGAGGCCGCCCGGTGGGTCGTCGTGAGTCATCACGGCCTGGCCATCGCGGCCAACCTCGCCGACCATCCGCAGACCGTGCCGGTGCCGGACGGCGCCGTGCCCCTGCTGAGGTGGGCCGACCACGGGAGCGAGCTGCGCGGCATATCGGGGGAGGGGTTGGTCCTCGACCCCGACGACTGCGCCGTGCTGCGCCTCACTCCTTGACGCGGATCATGCCCTCCTGGGCCACGGTCGCGATCATCGTCCCGTCGCGGCCGAACATCCGCCCGATGGCCAGGCCTCGGCCGCTCTGGGCGGACGGCGACTGCTGCGCGTAGAGCACCCAATCGTCGGCGCGCGCCTGGCGGTGGAACCACATGGCGTGATCGAGGCTCGCGATCCGCAGGCGGGCATCGGGCCAGACGAGGCCGTGCCGACGCAGGACGGGCTCGAGGAGGGAGTAGTCCGAGCTGTAGGCCAGCACGGCAGCATGGATCAGCGGGTCATCCGGGAGGGCTCCCTTGGTGCGCATCCAGACGCTCTGCTCTGCTGTGCGCTCCTCGGCGGGCGCGAAGAAGAGGTGACCGTCGTTGTGCCGCATGTCAATTGGTCGCCGATTGGCCAGGTCCTGGGCGCGCGGCTCGTTGATCCCGCCGAAGAGGTCGGTCATCGAGGGCAGGTCCTCGGGCGCGGGCACCGTCGGCATCTCGTCCTGGTGGTCGAGGCCGCCGGCGACCTCCTGGAAGGACGCGCTCATCGCGAGGATCGGCTTGCCGTGCTGGATGGCGTGCATTCGGCGGGTCGAGAAGGAGGCGCCGTCACGCATCCGCTCGACGGCGAAGTGGATCGGTGCCTCGTCGTCACCCGGTCGCATGAAGTAGGCGTGAAGGCTGTGGATCGGGCGCGGCGGCGCGCCGGGTTCGAGGGTGATCGTCCGCCCGCAGGCGATGACTCCCTGGGCGAGGACCTGGCCACCGAACACGCGGTGGTGCGGCATCCGCTCGCTCTGGCCGAGGAAGACGGTGACGTCCTCGTTGACCAGGGCCGGGAGCTCGGCCGGGGTCTGGTCGGTCGGACGGAGGTTGACCTCGACGGCGCCGACCTCCTGCAGGTCGAGGGTCGCGAGGAGGCGGTCGACGGGGGACTCGGTCACCCCGGCAGCCTAGTGCGCGCGGCGCATCAGGCCACCAGCGGACGAGTGGTGCGCTTCCCCGGTCGGTATGCCGTGTGCCCGGCGATCGTGACCGCACGGGCCAGGCGCTGGACCGCCTCGTCGAGCTGCCCCGGCGAGAGCACATAGGGGAGACGGAGCCGGCGATCGAGGGTGCCTGTCGCTGCGAAGCGGTTGCCGCTCGCGAGGAGCAGGCCCTCGCGCTCGGCAGCGTCGACGACCCGGGCCGATGAGGTGGCTTCGGGCAGACGCAGCCACAGGCTGAGACCCCCCGCTGGCATGGTGAAGTCGACCTGGGGCAGGTGGGTGCGCAGGGCGGTGATGGCGGCACCACGGGCGCGGACGAGGTCCTCGCGGCGGTCGGCCGGCATGCCGGGTGACTGGCGGAGCAGGTGGAGCAGGACCAATTGCTCGAGGACAGGGGCGCCGAGGTCAATGGTGACTCGGGCGTCGACGAGTCGGGTGAGCAGGTCCGCGCGGGCGCGGATCCAGCCCAGGCGCAGGCCACCCCAATGGGACTTGCTCGACGAGCCGACGGTGATGGCACCGGGGTGGTGGGCGGCGAAGGGCAGGGCGTCCTCGCCGTCGTCGAGACGGACCTCGGTGATCGTCTCGTCGATGAAGGTGAGGGTGTCCTGACGGGCGAGCGCACGACCCACCAGGGCGCGCTGGGTGTCGGGCATGTAGGCGCCGGTCGGGTTGTGGAAGTCGGGCACGAGCACGGCGGCCCGAGGACGGGACGTGGCGATGGTGGAGGTCACGGTCGTGGTGTCCCAGCCGGTGTCGTCAACGGGGACGGGCACGAGGCGGGCTCCGGTGCGCCGCAACGATTCTGCGGCGTTGGGGTAGGCAGGGTTCTCGATCAGGACCCGGTCCCCGGCGGAGAGGAAGGCCCGCTCGAGGATGGCCATGCCGGCCACGGCACCACTGGTCACGAGGACCTCGTCGGCGCTCGTCGGCAGTCCGCGGGCGGTGAACCGTGCGGCAATCGCCTCGCGCACCTCCGGCACGCCGAGGGTGAAGTAGCCGGCGCCGGCCAGGTAGGCCGGCAACTCGTCGACCGCTGCGGCGTACGCCTCGGCCACTCCGCTCGGCGCGCGGGTGGCAGCACAGGTGAGATCGAGGACGTCATGGCCCGGCTCGGCGGGATAGAGGGAGGCGCCGGTGCCGCGGCGGATCTCGCCGGTGGGAATGGCGACCGTCGTGCCGGAGCCCTGCCGCGCCACGGCATACCCACTGTCGCGGAGCACGGCATAGGCGCGAGTGACCGTCGTGCGGCTCACACCCAGCGCGGTCGTGAGGTCGCGCTCGCTCGGGAGGCGGGTGCCGACGACGACGCGCCCGTCGGCGATGAGTAGGCGGATCCGGTCGGCCAGCGCTCGATAGGCGGGACGAGCATCGGCGAGGTCACCGACGAGGGTGGCCAGGCGGGGTGCGGCGACGGTGGGCGACATGCAGGCCACTGTCTCACAATTGGCTATCGAAGATGTGGCCACTTTGGCCGCACACTGGTGGACATGTCGCCGATCCAACTCCTGCATCGCGGAATCCGCCGCCGCGTCGAGCTCGTGCCGATGACCTCAGTGGAGCAACTGCGGGCGGGGCGCTTCACGCGGCGCTTCGTCCAGCTCGTCATCGGGCTGTGGCTCTATGGCGTGTCGATGGCGATGTTCATCCGGGCCGGGCTTGGCCTCGATCCGTGGGATGTCTTCCACTTCGGCGTCCAGACGCACTGGGACGTCAGTTTTGGCACGGTCGTCATCGTCGTGAGCTTTGCGGTCCTGCTGCTCTGGATCCCGCTGCGCCAGTGGCCCGGTCTGGGCACGATCCTCAACTCGGTCCTCATCGGCATTGCGACCGATGTGACGCTGGGGATGTTCGGCGCCCCGACGTCGCTGGGGTGGCGCTGGGCGCTCCTGCTCGGCGCGATCCTCGTCAACGGCATCGCGGGGGCGCTCTACATCGGAAGCCAGTTCGGCCCCGGGCCTCGTGACGGTTTGATGGTGGGCATCTCGCGCAAATACGGCTGGTCTCTGCGCTTGGTCCGCACGACGATCGAGGTCACCGTGCTCGCCGTCGGGTGGCTGCTCGGTGGCGTCGTCGGTGTCGGGACCGTTCTCTATGCGTTGCTCATCGGGCCGATCGTGCAGTTCTTCCTGCCGCTGCTGACCGTCCGGGTCGACCCGCCGGCACGCTCGGTCGGGGCCGGTGTTGCCGAGGAGACTGATGCTGATCGGCTCGCCGACGAGTCGGGCCAGTGCGAGGCCCACTGAGCGAGGTCGCTCGGCCACGTGCGCGAGGCGGGACTTGAACCCGCACACCCGAGGGCACCAGAACCTAAATCTGGCGCGTCTGCCAATTCCGCCACTCGCGCGCGTGCCCCACTGTAGGCGCTCAGCCGTCGACGGCGAGGGTGAGGGGCAGCACCGCCCGAGCCCCGGCCGACCGCAGCGCCCGGGTGGCCACGGTCAACGTCCACCGTGACGACACGAGGTCGTCGACGAGCAGGACCGGCCCCGGGTGCGTTGCCAAGGCCACGCCGAGGTCCGTCCCGACGACCAGGCGATCCCAGACGCCCGCGAGCCGAAAGGCGCTGTTTCCTCCGGGCTCACCGGTTGGGCCCCCGTGCGCGAGGTCGAGTGTCCCGAGCAGCGGCAGCCGACCGATCTCGGCCAGCCCCGCGGCGAGGGAGGCGACGAGCGTGGGGTGGCTGCGCGACGGCATACCGACGACACCGACGGGGCGCTCGGACCATCCCCACTCGGCGAGGACCGGCACGACGGCACGCAGCAACTCCGCCGAAGCTGGTGCGTCCTCGCGCAGGACCTCGCGCAACCGCTGGCCCCACCCGAGGTCCGACAGCCGCCCCAGGGCCCGACCGGGCTCCATCGCCTCGTCAGCCGCGATCCGACCCTTGACCGGCACGCCGAGGCGTTCCATCCCGGTCGGCCACTGGGCCCGCGGCTCGATCGGGACCCCCACCTTCGCCAGCCGAGCCCGTGCCGCAGCACGCACCTCGTCGCCGACCTCGGTCGGGAACCAGGCACCGGCGCAGTTGTCGCACCGGCCACAATCGGCTGCAGTCCCGTCGTCGAGACTCTCCTGCAGGAACCGCATGCGGCAGGTCGTCGTCGCCTCGTAATCGAGCATGAGCTGCTGCTCGTCACGCCGTGCCCTGTCCACGCGTGCGTAGCGCTCGGCGTCATAGGTCCACGGCACGCCGGTGCTGATCCACCCGCCGGTCACCCGCTGCACAGCACCGTCGACGTCGAGCACCTTGAGGAGCAGTTCCAGCCGGGTGCGGCGGACGTCCACGATCGTCTCCAGGGCCGCCGTCGACAGCGCTCGGCCGGCTTGCGTCAAAGCGGTCAGGACGGCACCGGCCTGGTCCTCGCGCGGCATGGACACCGATGCGAAGTAGGTCCAGATGTCGCGGTCCTCCACCCCCGGCATGAGCAGCACGTCGGCCCGCTCGGTCGCTCGGCCGGCTCGCCCCACCTGCTGGTAGTAGGCCACCGGCGAACTCGGCGCCCCCAGGTGCACGACGAATCCCAGGTCGGGCTTGTCGAAGCCCATCCCCAACGCGGAGGTCGCCACGAGCGCCTTGACCTCGTTGTGCCGCAACGCCTCCTCGAGGCGCTCACGATCGGCGGGGTCCGTGCGGCCGGTGTAGGACGCAACCGTCAGCCCCGCCTCGGACAGCGATGTCGCGACATCCTCGGCTGCCGCGACGGTCAAGGTGTAGATGATGCCGCTGCCGGGCAGCGAGGGCAGGTGTGTCACCAGCCAGGCGAGACGGCTCTCGGGTGACATCGACCGCAGCACACCGAGCCGGAGCGACGCGCGCGCCAGGCCGCCGCGGATCGTTTCCACGTGCACCCGCGAGCCGTCACCGGCGCGCCCGAGCTGCTCCTCGACGTCCGCGACGACTCGCGCGTTCGCGGTCGCCGTCGTCGCCAGGACCGGCGTGCCCTCCGGCAGCGCCGTCAGCAGATCGGCGATCCGGCGATAGTCGGGGCGGAAGTCGTGCCCCCAGTCCGAGATGCAGTGCGCCTCGTCGACGACGACGAGCCCGCATCGTCGCGCCAGATCGGGCAATTGCTCCTCGCGGAAGCGCGGATTGTTGAGCCGCTCCGGACTGACGAGCAGCACGTCGACCTCGTCGCGCGAGAGGGCGTCGCGGACCTCGTCCCAGTCCTGGGCATTGGCCGAGTTCATCGTCACGGCGCGGATGCCCGCCCGATGGGCCGCCGCGATCTGGTCGCGCATGAGCGCGAGCAGCGGCGAGACGATGAGCGTCGGGCCCGACCCCTGGGACCGCCGCAGCGCTGTCGCCACGAAGTAGACGGCCGACTTGCCCCATCCGGTGCGCTGCACGACGAGCACCCGTGCACGGTCGGCCACGAGGGCGCGCACGGCCTCGAGTTGGCCGTCGCGGAAGTCCGCGTCGTCGCGGCCCACCAAGCGGCGCAGGGCGGCCGTTGCCGCCGCGGTCAGGTCTGTCGTCGCGTTCACCATGGTCTCCCCACCGTATGCCGCGGGGCCGACACCGCGGGCAACCGCGCCTTCCGCCCCGAACGCGACGTCGGTCAGTGCCAGCCGGCCTCGTCGACGCCACCGGGGATGTCGCGGGCCGGGTCGTAGGGCTCCCGAGTAAACCGGAAGGACGCCAGGTCGAGGTGGCTCACGGCACCGTGGGCGTCCCGGACCACCCGCAGCGGCTCCCCGGTGTAATAGCCATCGAGCCCGATCCATTCATCAGGGCCGACCGGGTCGAAACGCGATCCGCGCCGTTCGCCGGGCTCCCCGAGCACCAGGCGCCCCTGGCGAAGGCTGGCCACTACCGGTGCTGGCCCCCAGTGCCATGGCCCGACGAGGTCGAGCCCGACCGCCTCACCCTGGCCCACCCACGGTGTCGGTGCCTTCGGTGCGGCCTCGAGCAGTGTGGCGTGCAGGTCGGTCATGAGAGAGCGGCCGACGGGCGTGGAGGTCGTGTTGAGCAGGGTGACGACGCCGTCGCCGGTGGCGAGGTTGACCCGCAGGCCGGCGAGGAACCCCGGCATGGAGCCGCCGTGACCGGCATACCTGACGCCGTCGACGTTCCAGACCTCCCAACCCAGTCCGTGGGCGCCGGTCCACGGCGCCCCAACCTCCTCGTGCACCATGTGCGGTTCGAGCATCTCGGCCACCGTGTCGGCGGACAGCACACCCTCGGTGCGTCCGGCGAGGAAGGCCGCCCAACGACCGAGGTCGGCGACGGTCGACCACAGCTGACCAGCCGGCGCCATTGCCCCGGCGTCGTGCTCGGGCTCACGAAGCACGAGGTCGGCCACTGGGTGCACCGCCCAGCCCTGAGCAGCACGGCCGCTGGGGCGCAACGTCGTTCGCGTCATGCCGAGCGGCACGAGCAGGTCGTCGCGCACCACCTCGAACCACGGTCGATGCTCCACGACCTCGAGGAGGTGACCGAGCGCGGCATACCCGACATTCGTGTAGTGGAAGCGCCGCCCGGCCCGGAAGCGTTGCCCGACGCCCGCGGCGACGAGTTCGTCCCAGGTGCCACCGGGGGTGCGTTCCCACCACGGTCCCGGTGTCTCGGCCTGCAGCCCGGCGGTGTGGGTCAGCAACTGCTCGATGGTCACCGACCCGAAGGGCGTCCCCGCAACGTGCTCCTCGAACCGGTCGGCGAGGTCGAGTCGCCCGGCATCCCGCAGGCGCAGGATCGCCACGGCGACAAAGGTTTTCGTGATCGAACCCATCCTGAACTGCGTGTCATCATCGGGCGCCGAGGCGCCCACGCTGCCAGCAGCGCCGGACCAGACCAACGCTCCGTCACGCACGACGCCGGCGACCAGAGCAGGCACGCGCCCCTCGACCTGGGCGGTCGCCACGAGGTGGTCGAGTCGGAGGACGGCAGCGTCAGGAAGGCCCATGCCCCCACGCTATGCCGTGGGCACGTCAGTCGTCGTCGACGACGATGACGACCAGCGTGCGTGGGCCGTGGACACCCTCGACCCGGTCGAGCTCGATGTCACTGGTCGCGCTCGGACCGCTGATCCAGGTGAGCGGCCGCTGCTCGACGCCCAGGGCGGCCAGGCGGGCAACCGCATCGGGCACATCGTCGACGACCGTGCTGGCGGCCACCACGCAGATGTGGCGGTCGGGCACGAGCGTCAGCTCCCGCCGGCCCTGACCTGCGCTGTGGTCGAGGATGATCGTGCCGGTGCGCGCGACCGACACGCTGGACGAGGTCAGCGTGGCGCCGACCGCACCGAGCTCGTCATGGCTGATGGCGGTGCCGTCATCGACCTGCAGCACGAAGACCTCCGGGCCCAGGGCGGTCGTCCAGTCAGGGTCTGCGCCGGCCGGCACGAGGAGAGAGCCGATCCCCAGGTCGCCGACGACGCGGCCGATGGCCCCGGCGACCTCGCCCTCGCGGGTTCTGACCACCGTTGCCCGATAGTCGGCGACGTTCTCGCAGAAGAGGTCCACGTCCCCGTGCTGCACCTCGACGGGCGGCACCAACCTGCCCGTGGGACCAGCCCCTGCCGCGGCGTTGGCGGTGCGAATGCGGGCCAGCATCTCGTCGCGCGCACTCATCGGTCGCTCCCGTCGCGCCGGGTGCCATCGGCGTCATGGGTGCGCATCCACCAGTCGCGGAAGGTCTCCGGTGGGGGTGCGGGTAGGTCGCGCGCATTGGTCCAGCCGGACAGTGGCCCCGGGAGGTTGCGGGGCATCCGACCCCGGCTGAGTCGCCCCGCGAGGGTCGCCGCGCGCTGCGCCAGGCCCAGTCGACCGGCCGAGCCGAAGAGCCAGCCCATCGCTCCCATGCCCACGCCCTCCGCCGAGGCGCCCTTGGCCTCGACGACCTTGGTGCGCAGGTCGACGAGGACCTCGGGAATGTCGATGCGCACGGGGCACGCCTCGAAGCAGGCACCACACAGCGAGGAGGCGTAGGGGAGGGAGGAATCGACCTCCGAGCCGACCCCACGCAGTTGCGGATTGAGGATGGCCCCGATCGGCCCCGGGTAGACCGAACCGTAGGCGTGTCCCCCGGTGCGCTCGTAGACCGGGCACACGTTGAGGCACGCCGAGCAGCGGATGCATCGAAGTGCCTGTCGCCCCACGGGATCCGCGAGCACATGCGTCCGGCCGTTGTCCACGAGCACGACGTGCACGTCCTGCGGTCCGTCTCCGGGCGTGACGCCCGTCCACATCGAGGTGTAGGGGTTCATCCGCTCCCCGGTCGAGCTGCGGGGGAGCAGCGTCAGGAGCGGCCCGAGGTCGGCGAAGCGCGGCACGACCTTCTCGATCCCGACGACCGAGATGAGCGTCTCCGGCAGGGTCAGGCACATCCGGCCGTTGCCCTCGGATTCCACGACGACGAGCGTTCCCGTCTCTGCGACAGCGAAATTCGCGCCGCTGACCGCCACCTTTGCCCGCAGGAACTTCTCCCGCAGGTGCAATCGCGCCGCCTCCGCCAAGCGCGCCGGCTCATCGGTGAGGTCGTCGGGTGCGGGCCGCCCCACCGCGCCCATCTCGCGCCGGAAGATCTCACGCACCTCACTGCGGTTGCGGTGGATCGCCGGCACGAGGATGTGGCTGGGCCGGTCATGGCCGAGTTGCACGATGAGCTCGGCGAGGTCGGTCTCCCAGGCGTGGATACCCGCTGCCTCCAGGGCCTCGTTGAGCTCGATCTCCTGGGTGGCCATCGACTTGACCTTGACCACCTCGTCGGTACCGCGCGCTCGCACCAGGTCGACGACGATCCGGTTGGCCTCGGCCGCATCGCGCGCCCAGTGCACTGTCGCGCCCTGCTCGGTCAGTCGGGTCTCCAACTCCTCGAGGTATACCGCGAGGTCACCGAGCGCGTCGTCCTTGGCGGACGCTCCCGCGAGGCGCACGTCCTCCCAGTCCGCGACCTCGGCGACGACTGCGGCGCGCTTGGCCCGGATCGTCGACGTGGCGTGGGCCAGATTGCGCCGTTGCTGAGTGTTGTCGAGGGCCACGCGAGCGGCCACGGGGAAGGACGGCATACCGACATAGATCGGTGAGGTCCGCTGCAACGGAGGCGAATCGGTCATCACGCGCCCCCCTCCGTCGCGGCCAGCACCTCGGCCAGATGCATCGTGCGCACCCCGGCTCGCTGTCTCTCCAGGATCCCGCCGATGTGGGCCAGGCACGAGTTGTCGCCGGCCACCAGAACCTCGGCGCCGGTCTCGCGCACGTGGCGGGCCTTGTCGGAACCCATCGCGATCGAGACATCGGCATTCTTCAGCGCGAAGGTGCCGCCGAAACCGCAGCACTCGCGCGCCCCTGGCAACTCGACAAGCGTCAGCCCCTTGACCGCGCGCAGCAGGCGTTCCGGTCGGTCACCGACCTTGAGCATTCGCAACGAATGGCAGGTCGGGTGATAGGTCACCCGGTGAGGGAAGTAGGCGCCGACGTCGACCACGCCGAGTGCGTCGACGAGAAACTCGCTCAACTCGTGCACGCGGGGGGTGAGAGCCTCCACCGCTGCCGCCAACCCGGAGTCCCCGCCGTGCCGGGCCACCATCGCGTGCTGCTCCCGCACCGACCCCACGCACGACCCCGACGGTGCGACGACGGCGTCGTAGGAGCCGAAGACGTCGACGAACGAGCGGACCAGCGGCAGGCTGCGCGTGGCATACCCCGTGTTCGTGAACATCTGCCCGCAGCACGTCTGCGCGAGCGGGAACTCCACCCGGCAGCCGAGGCGTTCGAGGAGGCGCACCGTCGCCTTGGGTGCCTCGGGAAACATCGTGTCGTTGAAGCACGTGGCGAAGAGAGCCACCCGCATCCCCTGTGCCGAGCCCACTCCCGCATCATGCCAGATCAGCGAGTGGGACAATGGCTGCATGTCCACGCCAGTCAAGCCCTATCGCGTCGAGGTGCCCCTGCGCTGGTCCGACATGGACGCCTATGGACACGTCAACAACGTCCAGTACCTCCGGCTCCTGGAGGACGCCCGGGTCATCGGCTTCCGCGAGTGGTTTCCCGGGCGCGATGCCGTGGCGTCCGGACTCGTCGTTACCCACCACGAGATCGAGTACCTCCGACCGCTCGTCTATCGCGCCGCCCCCATCGAGATCGAGATGTGGGTGACGGCGGTCTCGGCGGCGGCCTTCAGCCTGGGCTATCGCATCCTCGACCCCCTCTCGGTCGGCACCGACGTGTATGCCGTCGCGCAGACCGGCCTGGCCGCCTTCGACCTCGAGGCCGGCCGGCCGCGCCGCCTGGGAGATGCTGCCATGGCCGAATTGCGTTCTCGCTTGGGCAAACCTGTGGCGTTCCGTTGGATGGGCAAGTGACCGAACCCTTCGTGCTCGTCGACGAGGAGTCCCTCGCCGACCTCGGGCGGTATGCCGCGCGCGCCCGCTCGCTGGACCCGGACGCCGCCGTGCGACTCCAGGCTGTCGGCCAGGTGCTGGCTGCTTGGGTGGGTGTGCTGCCAGGCCACGGCCTCATGGGTGATGGCACGGTCCTGGGGCTGCGGACCTTTGCGCTCGCGACGGCAGCCGATCACGACGTGACCGTGCCCGTGCAGGCCATCACGGATCGCACCGCGCGAGGGACCCACGTCCTTCCGATTCCACCGACGCGCGCCTTCCCGCAGTGGGGGGCTCTCACGCCGCCGAGGTCCGGGTGGGAGCCGGTCGGGACGTTGGCCGCGGCCACACTGATCGAGGCCGCCACGGCTGGCATCCGCGAAATCGGTGTCGGTGCCGGGCCGGGCTCCGGTGCCCTGGCCGTCGCTGACCTTCGCTCCCGGGTCTGGGGCCGGCCGCTGGACGCGGTCCCCGCGGTGAGCGCCGGGGTCGGCTTTGCGGCATACGGGCTGGGATTCCTGACTCCGGACGCGATCGTGCCCGTGCACCGCAGCGGCCCGTGGCGGCGGCTGGCCTGCCCCGGTGGTTACGTCCTGATCCGCTGAGCGGCGACGAGCACGAGCGAGGACAGCGCGCCGATCGCGAGGAAGAGCAGCGCGAAGAGCAGGCGGTCGCCGCCTTCGACGTGCCAGGTCGAGAAGGCGGCCGTTGCCGCGGCAATGCCGAGCACACCACCGAGGACGTCGGCGAGCTGGATCGCCGACGACGCCTCCCCGTGCTCACCCTCGGTCACCATGCCCAGCGCGAGCAGGGTGGTGGTCGTCGTCCCCACGCCCATTGCGAGGCCGAGGAGGACCATGGGCAGCGCGAGGGTCGGCCACGGCAGGTGCAGGAGCGTGATGCCTGCGATCCCGGCCATGCCTGTCATGAGCAGGGCTCCGCCGGCGAGCACGAAGCGGTCGCGCGACACGGTGGTGCGGGTGTGTCCCTGCCACCAGGCTCCCGTCGCCCAGCCGAGTGAACCGACCGCGACGAGGCCACCGGCGACGAGGAGGGTCTGGTGGTACTCGGTGACGACGAGCAGTGGGACATAGGCGATTCCGGCGCCGAAGGCTGCAGAGAGCAGGGCGCGCGAGAGCATGACGGACGGTATGCCGCGGCGCATCAGCCAGGTGCCGGCCGGCACCAACCGCGGGGCGGTGAGGACCACGCCGAGGACCCCGGCGGCCGAGAGGACCGCGGGCCAGCCCAGGCTGTGCTCGGTCCCGGCGGTGCCCCACTGGACGGCACCGGCGGCCAGCGCCAGGCCAAGACCGGACCAGGCGGCGCGGCGGTGGGCGCCGACATCGCGATGACTGACCTCGCCGGTCGTCGTCTCGTCACCGAGTCGGCGCCGGGAGCGGGCGAAGAACGCGACAGCAACCACGACCGGGGGGACCACGACGAGGAAGACCCAGCGCCAGGAGAAGGTCTGGGTCAGCCAGGCGGCGATGGACGGGCCCACCAGCGAAGGCAGCACCCATGCTGCCGAGATGAGCGAGAACAGGCGCGGGCGAACGCTTTCGGGATAGACGCGGGCGGCAATGACATAGAGCATCACGACGAGCAGGCCGCCCCCCAGACCGGTGACGACACGGCCGACGAGGAAGATGGGATAGCTCGTCGCCAGCCCGCAGATCGCGCTGCCGACGGCGACCAACCCCTGACCGGCGAAGGTGCCGGGGAGCGGACCGCTGCGGTCGGACCAGACGCCGGCGAGGACGATGCCGAGCAGCTGTGCGGTCAGCATGACCGAGAACGCCAGGCCGTAACCGCGCACGGCCCTGAGCTCCCGGGCCACGTCGGGCATCGCGGTCGAGACCGACATCGCTTCGAAGGCGACGATCGTGACCATCGCGAGGACCGCGACGGTGATCTCGCGATAACCGGCCGACAGGGGGACGGGGTCACGACCCACAGCGGTGGAGGTCACAGGGGCGTGCCCCGCTCGGCGAGCACGTCACGCAGGATGTCGATGTGGTCGGTGACGATCCCGTCGACGCCGAGGTCCAGCAGCCGGTGCATCTGGGCGGCATCCTCGGTGGACCACGAATGGAACCACACGGACATGCTTGCCGAGCCGGTGGGCGACCGAGACCACCTCCCGCGTCGCGAGCGGGATGAGCCGACCCCGGATCTTGTGCTCCATGGGGATCTGCAGGGCCGGCGCCGGGGTGTGGAGCAGCCGCGAAAGTGGCTGTGGCGCAAGGCGAAGCGCGCCCACGCCGACCTGGCCGGCGCTCGTCGCCAAGCGCGGGAAAAGGGCACGGCGGGCCGCACGCAGGCGACGCTCGGAGAAGCTGCCGATGCAGACCCGGTCGATCACGCCCATCCGTCGGATCAGTTCCAGCGTGGGACCGAGGGCCTGGTCGGCCTTGATGTCGATGTTGACCCGGGTCTCGGGGAACTCCTCGAGCAGCTCGGCCAGGGTGGGCACCGCCTCACGGCCACCGATGAGCGCTCCCCGCACCGCGGCATACGGTTGGTCGGCGATCCGTCCGGCGGTGTCGGTGACCCGGTCGAGGTGGTCGTCGTGGAAGGCGACGACGATGCCGTCGCGGGTGGCGTGGACATCGGTCTCGAGGTAGCGGTAGCCCATGTCGACCGCCTGACGGAAAGCGGCGATGGTGTTCTCGATGCCGAGGTTGGGGTGGTATGCCGCGCCGCCCCGGTGGGCGAGGCCGGTCGGGGTGGGCCCGTCGAAGTAGGCGTAGTCCCTGGCCCTCATCGGTCGTGACCGGTGGGGAGCCGCAGCCAGACGGTGATGTCGGTGGGGACGCGACCGTCATCGAGCGGGCCGCTGGAGATGATGACGTCACCGTCCGGGAGGCTGACGGGTTCGTCGCCGAAGTTGGTGAGGCACAGCACTGTTCGCGTGCCGTCGCCCGAGGTGTTGGTGAAGGCCAAGGTCTCCGGGCCGTCGAGCTCGTGCCAGGCGAGGGCGCCATGCCCGAAGCGATGCTTGCGCCGGTAGGCGAGCAGGTCGCGGTAGAGGCTCAGGGTGGACCCGGGGACGCCGTCCTGCTGGTCAACGGCCAACGCGGCATACGCCTCGGGTTGGGGGAGCCACGTCTTCGCGGAGGGCCCGAACCCGAGGGAAGGCTCGTCCTTGGCCCAGGCCATCGGCACGCGGCATCCGTCGCGGCCGAGGGCGAACTCGTCGGTGCCCTTGGTGCGGTGGAAGATCGGGTCCTGGCGCCATTCGTCGGGCATCGTCGTGTGCTCGGGCAGGCCGAGCTCCTCGCCCTGGTAGACGTAGGCGCCTCCGGGGAGGGCGAGCATCATCGTCGTCGCCGCGCGGGCCCGCCGCAGGCCGAGCTCGGGGTCCGGCTGTGGGTCGTCGGCGCCGATCCCGTTGGGACGGTAACCCTCTTGGACGACGGCCAGGCGCGTCGCGTGGCGAAGGACGTCGTGATTGGAGAGCACCCAGGTCGTCGGCGCGCCCACGGCGTCGTTGCTGCGATAGGACTCGGTGATCACATGTCGGTAGCCCGCGGGATCCCAGCGGGTGTCGAGGAACTCGAAGTTGAAGGCCTGGTGCATCTCGTCGGGGCGGACGTATCTGGCGAGGGCCTCCTCCGGCTGCACCCAGGCCTCGGCGCAGAGGATGCGCTCGGAGTCGGGGTCGCCGGGGACGGTGTACTCGTCGAGGATGCGGCGCCAGCGGCGGTAGATGTCGTGGACACCGTCCTGGTCCCACATCGGCATCCGGTGGCCGGGGGCGTTCTCGGCGGTGTGCATCGAGCCCGTGGTGTCGGGGAAGGTCTGGTCCTTGACCAGCCCGTGCGCGACGTCCACCCGGAAACCGTCGACGCCGCGGTCGAGCCAGAAGCGCAGGATGTCGTCGTACTCGGCGCGAACCTCCTCGTTCTCCCAGTTCACGTCCGGCTGGGTGGTGTCGAAGATGTGGAGGTACCACTGCCCGGGCGTGCCATCGGGGTCGGGCACACGACTCCAGCCGCGGCCACCGAAGACGCTGCGCCAGTTGTTCGGGGGGAGGTCGCCGTGCGGGCCGGCCCCGTCGCGGAAGATGTAACGGTCGCGCTCCGGGGAGCCGGGCTCGGCGGCGAGCGCGGCCCGGAACCACTCGTGCTCGCTGCTCGTGTGGTTGGGCACGAGGTCGACCAGGACCTTGAGCCCGAGGGCGTGAGCGGTGTCAATGAGCACCTCGGCGTCGTGCAGCGTGCCGAAGCGTGGGTCGATGTCGCGGTAGTCGGCGACGTCGTAGCCGGCGTCGTTCATCGGCGAGACGTAGAACGGCGAGAGCCACACCGCGTCGACGCCGAGGTCGCGCAGGTAGGGCAGGCGCGCCGTGATGCCCGGCAGGTCGCCGATGCCGTCACCGTCGCTGTCGCTCCAACTGCGCGGATAGATCTGGTAGATCACCGCGTCCCGCCACCACGGGCTGTCGGGGGAGTCGGCCGGGTGGACCAGGTCGGGGAGGGTAGGTGCGTCGGTCACCCGCCCCACTTTTCCGTATGCCGCGCACGTCACCAAACGCCCCGCGGACAGATCTCGCTCGCGGACTCAGGTATGGGTGTGGTCGGCTGCGAGTTGAGTTCCGGTGGGGACAGATCTCGCCGGGACCCACAGGTATGGGTGTGGTCGGCTGCGAGTTGAGTTCCGGGGTTAGCCGTGGGAGTTGACGAGCGAGTCGGCGGCGCGCACGAAGTAGTCCTTCATCGCGTCGGCATGCGCCTCGTCGATCGGCGCACCCTCGACGATCACGGTCTCCAGGGCGCCGACCATGTGGCGCAGCCAGCGGTCGCGCTGGTCGAGAGTCACGGCATACGGGACGTGGCGCATGCGCAACCGCGGGTGGCCGCGCTCCTGCGAGTAGGTGGTCGGCCCCCCGAAGTACTGCTCGAGGAACATCCGCAGGCGGCGCTCGGCCGGGCCCAGGTCCTCCTCCGGATAGAGCGCCCGCAACGGCTCATCGTCGGCGACCCCGGCATAGAAGTGGTGCACGAGGGCGGCAAAGGTCTCGGCGCCACCCACCTCGTCGTAGAAGGTCATCGCGGGCCCCCCAACCCACCAAACGGTATGCCGGGTGGGGCCTTCACGCCGGCGGCGTCGAGCGCGTCCTTGATCCGCTCCCGCAGCTCGCGCTGCACGGCGTAGTTCTGGTTCGGGGCGCACTTGGCGACGGTGCGGATGGTCATCGTCTGACCGGCGATCGACTCGACGCCGACGACCTCGGGCTCCTCGAGCAACTGGTCGGACCAGGCCGGATCGGCGTCGAAATCGGCGACGACACCCTTGATGAGGGCGATGACGCGCTCGGCGTTCTCGGCATACGACACCGGGATGTCGACGGTCGCGGTCGACCAGCCCTGGGAGCGATTGCCGATCCGGACGATCTCGCCGTTGCGGATGTACCAGACCACACCGTTGGCGTCGCGCAGCCGCGTCACCCGCAGGCCGACCTCCTCGACGGTCCCGATCGCCTCGCCCGTGTCGATGACGTCGCCCACGCCGTACTGGTCCTCGAAGATCATGAAGACACCGGACAGGAAGTCCTTGACCAGGCTCTGCGCGCCGAAACCGAGCGCGACGCCGCCGACCCCGGCCGACGCCAGCAGGGGTCCGAGTGGCAGGCCCACGAGCGCCATGACGGTCAGGACCGCAATCAGCGTGACGACGAAGGTGACGACGCTGCGCAGCAGTGAGCCCAGGGTGTTGACCCGTTGCACGTGCCGTTGGTGGGCGAGCCCCGCGGCCTGCGCGAGGACGCGCCCGGCCCGGCCTGACGAGCCCACCTTCTCGACCGACTTGCTCGTCATCAGGCCGACCACCCGTTTGATGGCTCGGTGGGCCAGCCAGCGCACGACGAGGGCGAGCACGAGCGTGAGCAGGACGCGCAAGCCGTCACCGATCACCCAGGTCACCAGTCGATCCCAGAAGGTCTCCCAGGCAGCGACCCCGCCCCAGAGGTCGGGCATCAGGCGTCCTCGGCGTCGCGGGCCTGCGCCCGCAGAGCCCGGTCGATCGGGTCGACGGCCTCGGTCACCAGACGGCGCAGGGCATCAGGGGCTTCCGGGTGCTCGGCCAACCAGGTGCGCGTCGCATCCCGGAGCCGCTCATCGGCGAGCGCCCGCGGATAGAAGCCGTAGACGATCGCCTCGACGAGCGCGTGTGATCCCTTGCGCTCGATGCCCGCGAGCATCTCGTGGTAGCGAGCCACGAAGCCCTGCAAGGCGTCGGTGTCCCACAGCCGCCCGAAGCCCAGGGCGAGCGCCTCCACCGTCGCATTGGCCAGGCCGTCCTCGACGACCGCGGCGCGCCAAGCCGCCTCCTTGGCCGCCACCGTGGGCATCGACGCGCGGGCCCGTGCGGCGCGCTCGCGGCCGGTCGCGGTGTCGTCGCGCTTCAGTTCTGCTGCGATGGCTGCCTCGTCGGCGGCACCGGCGCCTGCCAGACCAGTGAGGAGGGCCCAACGCAACTCGGTGTCGACCGCGAGACCGTCGATGACCTCACTCCCGTCCAGCAACCCCGAGAGGTATGCCGTGTCGTCACCGGTGGTGGTGAAGGAGGAGGCCGCCGACACCAACTGCAACTGGGCGTCGCTGCCCGGCTCGGCGGCGCGGGCGAGGTCCCACAGGCGGGCCAGGGTCTGGCGGCGAGTGTCGGCGCGTCTCGCGGGGTCGACATACATGGCGACCGCGGTGGTGAGCTGGTGCACGAGGGTTCGCAGGAGGGTCGAGTCCGACTCGCCGGGAAGCGCGGACAGGACGAGGTCGACGAAGCGCCGCGCACCCATCTCGCCGTCGCGGGTCATGTCCCACGCGCTGGCCAGGACCAGTGACCGGGGGAGCGAGCCGGTGAAGGCCCGCGGGTTGCCCAGGGCGGTGGCCAGGGACCGTTCGTCGAGACGGATCTTGGCGTAGGCCAGGTCGTCGTCGTTGACGAGCAGCAGGTCCGGCTGCTCGGTGCCGATCAGTTCTGCCACCTCGGTGCGCTCGCCCTCGACGTCGAGTTCGATCCTCGAGGTCCGCTCCAGCACCCCGTCGACGAGGCGGTAGGTGCCCACGGCGAGACGGTGCGGTCGCAGCGTGTCGTAGCCCGCGGCATACGACTGCTCGAGGGTGACCGAGGAGTAGAGCCCGCGGTCGTCGACGGCGACCACCGGTCGCAAGGTGTTGACACCAGCGGTCTCGAGCCACTTCGTCGACCAGGCGCGTAGGTCGCGGCCCGAGGTCGCCTCGAGCTCGGTGAGGAGGTCGTCGAGAGTGGTGTTGCCCCAGGCGTGCTTGGCGAAATAGGCGCGCAGCCCGTCGCGGAAGGCGTCGCGACCCACATAGGCGACCAGTTGCTTGAGCACCGACGCGCCCTTGGCGTAGGTGATGCCGTCGAAATTGACCTCGACATCGGCGAGGTCACGGATGGGAGCGACGATCGGGTGGGTCGACGAGAGCTGGTCCTGACGGTAGGCCCAGTCCTTCTCATGGGTCTGGAAGGTCGTCCACGCGTCGGTCCAGGCCGTGGCCTCGGCCTGGCAGGTCGTCGAAGCCCACTCGGCGAAGGACTCGTTGAGCCACAGGTCGTTCCACCACTTCATCGTCACGAGGTTGCCGAACCACATGTGCGCCAGCTCGTGCAGGATCGTCAGCGCGCGGCGCTCGACGAGCGCCTCGGTCACCTTGGACCGGAAGACGTACATCTCGTTGATGGTCACGCACCCGGCGTTCTCCATGGCCCCCATGTTGTATTCGGGCGTGAAGAGCTGGTCGTACTTGCGGAAGGGGTACTCGCAGTCGAATTCGGCCTCGAAGAAGGCGAATCCGCGCTTGGTGAGCTCGAAGATGTTGTCGGCGTCGAGGTACTGGGTCAGTGACTTGCGGCAGTAGATCGCGAGCGGCACGCCCCCGCGTCGCGAAGCCGCGACGTCGCGGACGACGTCGTAGGGGCCCGCGACGATCGCGGTGATGTAACTCGAGATCCGCTCGGTCGGCGTGAACTCCCACCGTGCCACGCCCTCCCTCACGGCCACCGGCTCGGGAGTGGGGGAGTTGGAGACGACCTGCCAATGGGCGGGTGCCGTCACCGTGAAGGTGAACTCGGCCTTGAGGTCGGGCTGCTCGAACACCGGGTACATCCGCCGGCTGTCCGGCACCTCGAACTGGCTGTAGAGGTAGACCTCGTCGTCGACCGGGTCGACGAAGCGGTGAAGGCCCTCACCGGTGTTCGTGTACTTTCCCGTTGCCTCGATGACGAGGACGTTGTCAGCCGCCAGTCCCGCGATGGTCACCCGCCCGTCCTCGTATGCCGCGGGCAGGTCGACCCCGTTGAGGGTCACCTTCTCGATGGAGGCGCCGACGAAATCGATCCAGGTGGACGCGCCAGGGTGCGCGCACGTGAAGGCGATGCGGCTGGTGGTGGCGAAGGTCGAGTC